>Ga0194128_10000325_pt1 | contig 87032 bp, 89 predicted proteins | sample TA2KigCa65mmetaG_FD_148650 | JGI IMG/M metagenome (GOLD analysis project Ga0194128, IMG submission 148650) | Freshwater microbial communities from Lake Tanganyika, Tanzania - TA2015037 Kigoma Deep Cast 65m | ecosystem: Environmental > Aquatic > Freshwater > Lake | place: Tanzania: Lake...
AGCGCGGGCGGTCTGGCCGTGATCGCCATCGGCATCAACCTGCTGGAAATCAAGAAGATTCGCCTGGGTTCTCTGTTGCCGGGTCTCGTCGTCACGCCGATCTTGGTTTGGCTATTCGCCTCACCAACAACTATCCTCAGATAAGACATTTTTTCGTTAAGGGGGATCATGAACTTCGTCAAAACTTCAAAGGTTTTGTTTGGTTCGGTCGTTGCGCCAGCAGTTGCCGCCGCGGTTGTTGCTTCGGTCGTCGGTGGAGTGTTTGTAGCAAGCGCGACACCATCAAGCATCACAGTTTGTGCATCTAAGGCGAATGGAGCGCTGAGATACGTGACCTCGGCAAAGTGTAAGCCCCAAGAGACAAAGCTCGTGCTTGGTCAACAGGGTGCCACTGGCGCTACCGGTGCTACTGGCGCTACCGGTGCTACCGGTGCCACTGGTGCTACCGGTGCCACTGGCGCCACCGGTGCCACTGGTGCTACTGGCGCCACTGGTGCCACGGGTGCTACTGGCGCCACCGGCGCCACTGGCGCGGCAGGATCGTATGCAACTGCTATGTCGGTTAGTTCGATTCCGTCAGCGGGTTACACGCTCGCTCTCACGGATGCCGGGAAGCTTCTCTACTCTTCGGTTTCGCCGACAATAACCATCCCCACTAATGCGTCGGTTGCATTTCCAATCGGAACTCGAATTGACGTCGGTCAGTTGGGAGCAACATCCGCGAACATCATTTTCATTACACCCGCAACCGGTGTGACGCTCAATGGTGGAAGTGAGTCCGCGCAATTTGACAGGGGCGCATATCAGATGGGTTCGTTGATCAAGATCGCCACAAATGAGTGGTTGTTCCTTAAACCCGTAGACGAGAACTCGTAAATGTTTGCTGGTACGCGAAGCCAAAAAGTTTCTGCGGGTCTAGTTGCTGCATCAGTAGCGGCCGTTGTCGGGGGGTTGATTATCGCCTCAGCGTCGAGTTCATCGGTCGTCGTGTGTAGCGCAAAAGTTGGCGCCGCCTTGCGCTACAGCAAGTCGGGTGAATGTAAATCAAGTGAAACTCGACTGGTGCTAAATGAAGAGGGGCAAACTGGTGCAGCTGGTGCAGCCGGGGCTAAGGGTGCAACTGGTGCCACTGGTGCAGCCGGGGCTAAGGGTGCAACTGGTGCCACGGGTGCCACTGGTGCCACTGGTGCTGCAGGGGCTACGGGTGCAACTGGTGCGGCAGGAACTTACCCATCGGCGATGGAAATCCGAAACATCGCGACAACTCATACCCTCGCTGCTGTTGACCAGGGCAAGATTCTTATCTCTCGCTCAGACACGGTAGTAACGGTGCCAGCAAACGCAACCGTTGCATTTGATATTGGTGCGCGACTTGACTTTGGTCTTGTTAGCGGTGTCCTATTTTTTGATCCGGCCAGCGGGGTGACGCTCAACGGCGGAACCTCGCGCGTCGAACTTGATAAGGGGACTTTTCAGATCGTCACGCTCGTAAAAATCGCCACAGACGAGTGGGTTCTGCTGAAAACAGTTGACGAAATTTAGGTCTCAAAACGGTCGCCTGAAAAGTGTGCGGCAGGTTCAATTCAATTTCGAGCGGGGGCGACTTCGCGCGGGCGTATCGCGCGGATTTTCTCGGTGAAGAACTCGGGCAAAACCACAACGTCGCGCCGACTTCGTCCGTATATGTCTTGCACAATGAGCAATCCCACCGGGTCGTCGAATCGATGACCTGGGGGCTCGTGCCCGGTTGGTCGAGAGACAAATCAAGAATGGCGAGCATGATCAACGCCCGATCCGAGACGCTGGCCGAGAAACCGAGTTTTCGAAATCTGATCGGCAAACATCGTTGCGTGCTGCCGATTCAGGGCTTTTATGAGTGGCAAAATCTGCCGACTGAGACAAAAAAACCGCGGAAGCAGGCGTTCTATATCTCGAGGGTCGATGCGCAGGTAATGACTTTGGCCGGTCTATGGACGACATGGAAGCAACCCGACTCATCTATTTTGAAAACCTGCACGATCATCACCACCGGAGCGAACACGGATTTGCGCGAGATTCATCATCGAATGCCCGTGGTGCTCGAAAAGTCCGGCGTCGATACGTGGTTGAGCGACTCGACAGAGGCCCCACTCGAGCTTCTCGTGCCGGCCGAAAACTCGGTGCTTCGTGCGGAGCCGACCTCGCGTCTCGAGCGTCGGGGCAAACCAGAGTCAGCGCAACTCGGCGATGATCCGAGCGGCCGCTTGTTCTAACTCGGCGCGCGGCACATTCGCTCGCGCATTGGCGAAGTTCAAGTCAGCCATCGAGTTGCTCGGTATGACATGCAAATGGCAGTGCGAAATCTCGTAACCGGCGATGACCAAGGCGATTCGCTCGCAACCAAAGGCCCGTTTTGTCGCCTCGCCGATCGTCTGGGCGACCTTGAACAAATGCCGATTCAAATCCTCGGAGAGGTCGGTCCATTGGTCGACTTCGGCAATCGGCACGACTAGCGAGTGGCCCGTGGTGATCGGATCAATCGTCATCAACACCGCGCATTTGTCGTCGCGATGAACGAAAGTTCCCGGAAGCTCCGAGTTGATGATTCGGGTGAAAATCGTTGATGCCACAGGGCAAGCGTAGGGCATCGGCCGAGTTGTACGCTCAAACAATGTCGTCGCCTCGCATCTTGACGGTGCCAAATCTGATCACATTGGTTCGCCTCTTGTGTCTGCCGGTTTTCCTGTGGGTTTTGTTCGGCTTGAACGACAGGGCGGGTGCTGCATGGTTGCTGGGCGGACTCGGGGCAACCGATTGGGTCGACGGTTGGGTGGCGAGGCGCTTCAACCAGCAGAGCACCTTCGGGAGCGTGTTCGACCCGAGCGTGGATCGGGGGCTGTTCATCGTCGGCGTTCTTGCGATCGGCATCGACCAGTCGATGCCGATTTGGTTGGCTGTCGCGGTCCTGGCGCGTGAAATCGCGGTCGCCGGTTCGATGGCGATTGCGACATTGTTCGGGATGCAACGCTTCGCCGTCAGCATCTGGGGCAAGCGATATACCTTCTTGTTGATGTTCGCCGTGCCGCTGATGCTGCTCGCCGCCGACAAGGGTCGCTATTGGCAACAGGTTCGTGTCGCCGCCTGGGTGTTCGCCGTGCCGGCTCTGGTCATGTCGTATCTCACGGCGTTGGCCTACATTCCGCAAATGCGAGAGAACCTGCGGATCGGTCGCGCATCACGGCAATAGCAGGACACCGCTAAGTTTGTCTAGTGGTGGCTTTGAGTATTCGCGCGGATCGTGCTATTCGGTAGATGCCCTTGCCAAGGTCGTGTTCGTCGAGTCGGCGCGCACCGCTCGAAGATTCGACGCCGGGGGGACCCGTGGCGAAATTGAAGGCTCGACAAGCGTGTCTGACTTGGATCCGCCACCGGCGGGAACAATCAGCAAAACCAACAAAATGTTGGCTGAGGCCCGCGGTCAACTACATTCAGATGCATATGGCGACGGCTGGATTTTTGAAGTGCGGGTAGACGGCGATCGGAGTCTCGACGGTCCGCTCGACGCCGATTCGTATCGACGCTTAATCGAGGGTTGAGGGTTGATGACTTACGTATTCTGCAATGCGTGCGGGCATCGCAATCCGCCAAACTCGTCTTTTTGTTCGTCGTGCGGCGCAGTCTTAGACATCCCCGATGAGCGAACGATAGTCATCGCCCAAGTGGACCCGATGCAAGATTCGCCCGGTTCGCACGACAATGCGTCGATTCGGATGGGTGACGTTCGAGGGCATGGGGTCTTGGTGGTTCGTTCGGGTGAACTCACAGGCAGCCGGTTCACGCTGGACAAAGATGTGACGCAAATTGGCCGTCATTCAGACAGCGATATCTTGCTCGATGACATCACCGTCTCGCGCCGACACGCCGAAATCGTGAAGCGGGGTTCATCGCTTACTCTTCGCGACCTTGGGTCGCTGAACGGAAGCTATGTGAACCAAAATCGTGTCGACGAGACTGAGATCACGCACGGCGATGAAATCCAGGTGGGCAAATATCGAATGATCTTTTTCAGCAAAGCCGACATATTGTCGTGACAAAATCGATGACGAAATCGCGATGAGCACGGCCCGAGGATATTTGTCGATCGGCGAGGTTTTGGCGTTGCTGCTCGAAGAGTTTCCCGACGTCACCATTTCCAAAATTCGATTTCTTGAAAGTCAGGGCTTGATCGAACCAGAGCGCACCGCCTCGGGATACCGCAAGTTCTCGCAGGCGGAGGTCGAACGGCTCAAATTTATTTTGCGCGAACAAAAGGACAACTATTTGCCGCTCAAGGTAATTCGAACACGGCTCGAGGGCGACACGAACTCGGGCGAGATCACTGCGCCACGGGGGCTCGGGCACATTCCCGCACCCCGGGGTCAGGGACATCCGGCCGGCAACAAACGATTGGCGAAATCCGGCGACATCGGCAAAACTTTGCACAAGGATTCAAACTCGGCATCGGAAATCTCAGAGGAGCGGGGGCAACAGGCGAGTGAGCGATCCTACAATCGCGGCGAGGTGATCAAAGCCGCGGGCATCGACGAAGCAACCCTCGCTCAACTCGAGAAGTTCGGGATCGTAAAATCGAACCGAGTCGGCTCGACAGAATTGTTTGACGACGCCGATCTTCAGATACTTGAGGCGTCGGCGCAATTGATCAGGCTGGGCATCGAAGCCCGACATTTGAAGGCGTGGAGATCTGCGGCCGACCACGAGGTCTCGCTGTTTGAAAGCCGCGTCGTGCCCCTGATGCGCAAACGAAATCCGCAGGCCCGTAGACAGGCGGCGGAAATGTTCGCTGAGCTTGTCGACCAGGGATCCAAATTGCGCAGTGCATTGATCGCCGCGCAGGCCAACGATCACATCGAAAGGCGCTAATCAGGCGTTTGTCGGGTTTTTTGACCCCAGCGATACGCTGACGCCATGATCGAAATGCGTCTCGAAGGCATTCATCTCGAGATCCCGCAAAACGCGCCGGTGTTGATGTTGCGCGAGCAGGGTGGCGTGAAAAGGTTGATGCCGATCTATATCGGCGCACCCGAGGCGTCATCGATTCACTATGCGCTCGAGGGCTTGAGGCCCGACCGTCCTCTGACCCACGACCTGTTGATCAATGTCGTCGAGGCGCTCGATGCCCAACCCGTCAAATTGGTGATCACCAAAATTGAGGAGAATACATACTTCGCCGACCTGCACGTTCTGCAACTGGGCAAGGTCGTCAAAATCAGTTGTCGGCCCTCAGACGGCGTGGCGATCGCGGTTCGAGCCTGCATTCCGATCTATGTCGAAGATGACTTGCTTGACCAGGTGGGCAGAGTGGTCGTTGAAGATGCGCCGGAAAACGCCGAGGAGATTATCGATAATTTCCGCGATTTCATTGACTCGATCAAGCCCGAAGACTTTCAAAGTTGACATTTCCAAAACCGGGTTTGCACCGTAGCCTGACCCACGGGCGTTGAGGTTCGTTTTTTGGGGGTCGCCGTGGCGAAACAAAGTTTTAGTGGCAGTCAAGCGGCGCAAGTTGTCGGCATCACTTATCGCCAGCTCGACTATTGGGCGCGAACAAACTTGATTCGACCGTCACTAAGCGATGCCAAGGGCAGCGGCTCACGGCGTGTCTACGAATACCGAGATCTGCTCGAGTTGAAAGTGATCAAACAACTTTTGGATGCCGGCATTCGCCTCGAATCGGTGCGCGAGGTTTTCAACTATCTGCGGTCGCATGTCGACACCGACATCGCGGCGGCACACATCGTGATCAGCGGAAAAGCCGTGGTGCTTTGTCAGGGTGATCAATTGGTCGATGTCCTTCGCAACGGCCAGGGTGTGTTGAACGTTCTTCCTCTGGCCAACATCAAGTCCGATGTCGACTCGATGATCGTCAGCCTTGCCGACAAAAAGTCGTCGAAAGTTGTGCAGGGCAAGACTGCCTCACGATCTCAGATTGTTGCAATTTGAGAAAGGGGCAGCTCATGAACTCTTCTGAAGTCGCGTCGACGATCGCACCATTGCTTGGTTCGGTGGGCGCCAAGTACATGCTCGATCCTGAAACCATGGCTCACGGCGCTGCGGCGGGCTACCCGAACGGATTTGCGTACTACGTCGCCGGCAGGGGAGGCGTGCTCGGTGATGTCGACAGCGACGTCGTTTGTGCGGCGTTCATGTTTTTTGAAAAATCCCTGATCGACAAACTGTGGAAAGAGGGCATCGCCGTCGAGGGTGCGCGCGCGGCCGGGCGTCGATACATGCAGAGTTGCGATGCCTGGGGTGAAAAGAATCTGGCCAATATCGCAGATCTGGAAAAGTTCATCAGCCCCGCCGAGAAGCTGGTGGCGAGCGTCGATTCATCGGGTTTGTCGTTGTTCGCCGGTCTGCGCGCCGAGCCGTTGCCGACTCAACTGCCTGCGCGCGCGTATCGGTTGATCACCTTGTTGCGCGAACTGCGCGGCTGTGTGCACATCAGTGCCTGCGTCATTCATGGCATCAACGGGCTCGAGGCGACGCTGCTCGCCTCGGGCGGAGAGTTCAGCGCCAAGCTGCATGGCTGGCAGCCACCGTATGAAGACGTCGAACGGTTGCGACCCAACCGTGACGCGGCGGAAAAATCGACGAACGAGGCGATGGCCCGACTGATCGACAAGCACTTGTCGCCCAGTGAAATGAATCAACTCGCCGAACAAACCACCCGCATCACCGGTTCGCTCTGATTCAGTCGAGGGTGCCGTAGGCGCCGGCGTGGCCGGATTTGTTTTGGCCAAGGGCGGTCAGCACCGCGCTGTCAAGCGACTGGCCGAATACCTGAATTTTGTCATGATGAATTGCGTTGACGGTGCAATGCAATGAATCGGGGGGCGACTGGCGATCGACATACCAGCCGAGCCGGCCGAGTTCGTCGGCGACCGCGAAGATGTCGAGTCGCTGCGGATCCCGGGCCCCAAAGCAGAGGAGTGTCGTCTCGGGTTCGGCGCGGAGCACCAAATGCTCGGACTGCTCGATCATCGCCGCGAGTTGCAGGGTCGCTTCGCGGGCTTGTTTGGTCAGACGCAGATAACCGTCGTCACCAAGAAAGTTCATCACCGCCCAGGCACTCGCCATGCTTCCACCCGACTTGGTGCCCAAAACGCCCGAGGAGCCATATATGCCACCCAACCATTTGTCGGTGACAAAGCCCTGGAACGATCGCAGGTGCTTGTTGGCGTACATGATGATCGAGGCACCTTTGGATGTATATCCGAACTTGTGCAGATCGACCGAAATTGAACTCACACCCGAAACTTTGAGATTCCAAGGTCTGATCGTCTCGCCGAGGCGCTCGAGGTAGGCGAGCGTGACGCCACCCATGCATGCATCAACATGGCAATTGACACCGTGATCCGCGGCGATTTTGGCGATCGCCGAAACATCATCGACCACGCCTTGCGGATACTGGGGCGCCGAGCCGACGATCAGCACGGTGTTGTTGTCGGTTGCCGTGCGCATCGCCGGCACATCGGCCCGCCAATCGGGGAGCACGGCGACGCGCCGCAGTTCAACGCCGAAATAGGCGGCAGCCTTGTCGAACGCCGCGTGAGCCGATGTCGGCAGGACCATGTTTGGCTGACCGACCTTGCGCTCCTGCAGCAGACGATCGCGCGCCGACTTGACGGCCATCAAGATGCTCTCGGTGCCACCCGAGGTCATGTACCCCGCGGCATCTGCCGAGGCGCCGAGCCACGGCTTGGTCATATCCACGACATCGGCCTGTATTTGCCGCAAACTCGGGAACGCACCCGTGTTCAGGGCGTTCTCGCCACTAAACCGCCGGTAGGCCTCTTCAGCCACGGCCAGCACCTCGGGGCCGGCGTTGTAGGCGAGGCTGAAGGCTCGACCCTCACGCCAACGCACATCATCGCACCGCAGTGCCTCGAGGGCGTCAAAAACGGCGCCGGGATCCATGCCGAGATTTGGCAACGACTTCGGTGCAGGCATACGAGACGATGTTGGCAGGGAAGTGTGGATCCGAGGAAACCGCTTGCTTCAACTCGCCATTAACTTTACATAACTGACATTATGGGCGAATCGGTCTTTACCCAGACGCACCAGAACAGGCCTTACAAGGCTCATGCGGCCCGGCTCGGACTCGGGTGCAGTTGCTCGTTTGCCAGCGGTTTGGCGGCCTGTAGAAGCCATTTGAGAGCCGCTTTGAAGTCTCTGGTCGTCGGGTCTACCGCCGGGTCGAGGTCGGCCTCGACGTCGGCGATCGCGCACTTCAAGACATAGATCTGGTCGCGCAAGGCGTCAAGTTCCTTGCGGGCTATCACCAATTCGTCTTCGCTCAGGGCCAGTTCGGTGGCCCGCTGCCGCGCCACCCAGTCCCATTGGCGACACGCCTGGCTGCAAAACCGGCGTGGCCTGCCCGCCCCTTGGCGCTGGCTGAACGGCGAACGGCACCATTGACAACGATCTTCGTGGGCTTTGAGTTCCGTTGATTTCGTCATGACAGAAACCTACCCGAGTCGAGTTGTCCGAGTGGGCATACTGAACCGTGCCAATTAGCCTGCCTCGCCCGCCGCGGATGATGGCGTCTGACAACGCCGCCGGGGCGCATCCCGACATCGTTCAGGCGTTGGTTCGAGCCAACGCCGATCATGCTCTCGCCTACGGCCAAGACGTGTATACCGAGCAGGCTCGGCAACTGTTCAACGATCTGTTCGGTCGCCAAGTGCGCACCGAATTCGTGTACGGCGGCACGGGCGCCAATGTTTTGGCCCTCGCCTGCATGCTCAAGCCCGCCGACTCGGTCGTCTGCACCGAGATGGCTCACATCGCCGTCGACGAAGCGGGCGCACCCGAACGAATTCTCGGCGCCAAACTTCAGACCCGCCCGTCGCCCGATGCCAAGCTCACGCCGCAAGACATTTTGGACGTCGTGCACTTGCGCGGCAACATTCACCACGCCCAGCCCGCCGTCGTGTCGATAACCCAGGCCACGGAGCTGGGCACGCTCTACTCGGCCGGCGAGGTGCGCGAAATTTGTGCCGTGGCGCACCAGCACGGCTTGCTCGTGCACATGGACGGCGCGCGACTAGCCAACGCCGCCGCGGCACTCGGCGCCAGCCCGCAGGCTTTGCGTAGTTTCACCGTCGACGCCGGGGTCGATGTGTTGAGTTTCGGTGGCACCAAGGCGGGTTTGGTGTTCGGCGAAGCCGTCGTGTTTTTCAACACGGGTCTCGGCGATCGCGTCGAGAATATCCGCAAACAGATAACTCAATTGCACAGCAAGATGCGGTTCATTTCGGCGCAATACATCGAGTTGCTGCGGACTGATCTGTTTTTCAAACTTGGCGGTCAAGCCAATGCGATGGCACTCGCCTTGTACGAAAAAACCCGGCATCACGAATCGCTCGGCCTGCACGCTCCCCCGGCCGTGAACAGCCTTTTTCCGACAATTCAGCCGCGAGCCGCCCAGGCGTTGCAAGACTGGGCGTTCTTTTGGGATTGGGACGCCCCCAACCACAAATATCGATGGATGACGGCATGGGACGTCAAATCCCAGGACATCGACACGTTTGCCGAGGCGGTTTCACAAGCGCTCAAGATCTAATTGACTGATCAGTTAGATATCGCCTAGTTTGCTTGGCGTGTCAGCGTTTGACTTTTTTCAACGACGAATCGCGACCGACGACAAATGGATGAACGATGCCGCCTGTCGCGGGCTCACCGACGTGTTCTTTCCGTCGGCCGCCGAGCGACCACAAGCCCGTGCACAGCGCGAGCAGATGGCGCGCGCGGTTTGCGACACGTGCACGGTTCTGCAGACCTGTCGAGAGTTTGCCCGGGATCATCATGAATATGGGTTCTGGGGCGGCGAATCCGAAGAACAGCGGCACCACGCGGGCTTTCATCTGATCGCACCGATTGGCGTGCGCGCCCGCTCTTAACAACCGATCGAAATCTCTGCGAGAATGAGACGTGGTCTCGCAGTTGCCTTTTCGTGGCGAGTCGCTGCCGAATGCCCGACAAACCGTAGGTGATGCCTGGTCGGTCTACGCCGACGCTCGCAAGATCGTCAAATTCGATGAAATCTCGGCGCATGTCTCGACGAACCGCGTGTTTCGAATCACCCTCGACGACGCGAGCACGCTGATCGCAAAAGTCAGCTCATACGGTTCGTATTTTCTGTTCGCCGAAGACCACGATCGGCTGGCTCGATGCAGCGCGCAGTTGCGCGGCGGTCGGTGGTCGGGTTTTCTCGCCGAGGTGCTATCGAAAGACTCTCGGCCGTTCACCTGGTACGACGGAAACTGCTGGGCGGCCTTTTATACGGATGTCCAAGGCGCTGCCGGACTGCCGAGAATTCTCGACGACCAAGACGTCACCACTCTCGCCCGCGAGATCGCCGAGTTTCACCTCGCCTGTGCCGACATCGCCCCGACTATGCCCCCCACCTCGAATTCGGTAAAGAGCGACGCGATTCATCTCTACGACCTGCTGAACGACGACCAGGCGGGCGAACACTTTGCGCTCGACTCGCTCGCGATCTCGACGCTGCGACGGTTCACCCACGACTTTTTGCTGCATCTCGAGAAGGTCCACTATGACGAGTGGCAACGAATCCCGATCCTGGTCGACTGGAATCTCGGCAACTTCTCGGTCGAGTCCAACTCGCCGCACTCGTCGCCCAGGTTCAGGCTCGCCACGCGCTGGGATTACGACTGGTTTCGCATTGAATCAAGGCTGTTGGACTTCTATTTCCTGAGTCGGGTCTCGTCTCGCACGGGAGACAGAACCCAGTTCACCTATTCCGCGCACACCCTTGTCGAGCCCCGATTCGTCAAATTCATCGCCGCCTACAACGACGTCTTCAAGTTGAGTCGCCAAGAAATTGAGTTCTTGCCGTTCGCCTATCGCTTTTTCATCCTCAACTATGTGATCCGCGAAGGCGCGCGCTTTTTTCGCCCGGATCTGTGCCGTCAATTTCGCCGAGATGCGGCGAACAGTTACCTCGTCGAATCGGAGCGCCTCGACTTGTCCGAATTGCTGTCTGTCGTCGGGTCGTAACTTCGTCAATCGCGAATTTTGCGCAGTTTTTCGCGAAACAGCTTGCCCTTGGCCACGTACACCCGGGCGCCGTGATCGATATCTTCGCGATGGGTGCGTCCTGCTTTGATGATTGCCGGCGAGCCCACCGCGAGCGCCCCGGCCGGCACGACCGTGTCGTTCAAAACGACCGAATTCGCCCCGACAACTGCGCCCGATTCGACCACGACCCGATGCAAGACGATCGCCCCCGTCGAGACTTGGGCTCCTGACTGAATCGTGCAGGCCTCGAGGTGCACGATGTGCCCGATCACGCAGTCATCACCGACGATGGTCGGTGTTTCTGGCGTCGTGTGCACGACGCAATTGTCTTGGATGCTGGTTCGTGCGCCAATACGAATTTCACCGTCGTCGCCCCGCAACACGGCGCCGGCCCAGATCGTCGACTCGGCGCCGATTTCTACCGCGCCAATGACCACCGCTTCGGGGTGCACGAATGCCGAGTCGTGAATCTTCGGAACGCGATCACCTAGCGCGTATACAGCCATGAAATCACCGTACTATTTCGGCCGAGATCTTTCTATTTGCCTATACCGTTAAGGCTCATGTCTAGACGCCTTGATGTCGAACTCACGAGCACGCGCGGCGACGGTTCGTGGACATGGCGGGCCGCCGGCGCCAAGGTTCCGAAGGGCGTCGTTGACTCTTCGCTCCTGCCGGGGTCGAGCAAAGTCGGCGACGTGCTGAAAATCGAGGCCGACTTCGACATCGACGGCGTCACCGTGTTGGCCGTGATTCAGCAGCGAGACAGGTCGCAAAAGGCTACATTTCTCGAGCTCATCGATGGCCAACCATTCAAAACCGTCACCGAAAATCTCGCCGAGCGCAAGAAATCTGGGCGTGGCTCGAAGCCACGGCGCGCGTTCAAAGGTGGCACCGAGGCGAAGGAAAAACCAGCGCGTCGCGCGCCGAGGTCCGATCGAAAACCACCATCTGCCCCGGTTGTTCAGTTGCCCGTTCGCCCCGCCGCCAAGCGTCTCAAACCAAGTCGAACCCACCGCAGCGCGGTGCTCGCTGCCTTGCCCGCCGAACAGCGCAGCGTTGCCGAGCGCGCTCTGGCGGGCGGCCTGCGTGCGGTGCGCGAGGCGATCAAAGAACAGAACACCGCACTCAAAGCCGAAGGCAAACCAGAGATAAAGGCCGACGGCTTGATTCAAATGGCCCAAGATATTTTGCCCAAATTGCGCGTCGCCGAATGGCTCGACAAGGCCGACGCGGCAAAAAATGAATTGCCCCGACTCGACCTGCGCGATCTCCGCGCTGTGGTCAGTGGCGCCGACGACCCAATGGTCGCGCGCGATGAATCGACCCGTGCACTCGCCGCAGAACTCAAACAGGCCCTAAAGAGCCGCCAAGAGGCCGAATTCACCCAATGGCTCGATGATCTTCGTCTCGCGATTTCCGCAAATCGTGTTTTGCGGGCGATCAGGATGTCGGGTGAGCCGCCCAAGGCCGGCGTTCCATTTCCTGCCGATCTGGCACAACAACTGGCCAAACTTGCTACCAATTCTTTGGCTGTCGACGCGACCTCGGATAGATGGATCGCCGTGCTCGAGGCCCTCGCCTTTTCGCCGATTCGCTCGCTCGTCAAACCGTTGGGCTCGCCGCAAACCACAAACGACGCGCTGCGCGACACGGTCAAAAGACTCGCTCCGTTGATTCCCCAGATCGCGGCGCTGTTCGCGATTGAAGTGCAACCGGGCGCAATTGCCCCGCGCCCTCTGCGACCCCCTCGAGTCAAAAAAGAATATCGTCGCCGACCAAAAGCCTCCGCTGTCTGATCAATTAACCTTGGGCGATGGCCAACATCGTCGAGTATGAAGTGCGCGACAAGGTCGCGATCATCACCTTGAATCGTCCCGAGGCGCGAAACGCGGTGAACGGCGAGGTCGCCAGCGGAATCGAGAGCGCGATTGACAAACTCGAACAAGATCCCGATGTGTGGATCGGTATTCTCGCCGCAAACACCGCGGGTCAGGAGCGTCCGGTGTTTTGCGCGGGTGCCGACTTGAAAGCGATCAACTCGGGCAACGCCGCCGCGCTCAACACCGCTAGAGGGGGCTTCGGTGGCTTCGTCTATCGGGCGAGAAAAAAACCGGTCATCGCGGCGGTCGACGGGTTGGCCACCGCGGGCGGATGCGAATTGGTTTTGGCGTGCGACATGGTCGTGGCCACGACCCGCGCAACATTCGGTTTGGCCGAAGCGACCCGAAATCTGATCGCCGGCGCGGGTGGACTGTTCAGATTGCCCCGCGCGATTGGTCGGGCGGCGGCAATGGAGGCGATTCTCACCGGCGAACCGTTTTCAGCGCAACGCGCCTACGACCTCGGGATGGTCAACAAACTGGTCGAACCGAACCACGCTCTCGATGGCGCGCTGGATCTCGCGAAGCGCGTTTGCAAGGCGGCTCCGCTTGCCGTTTGGGCCAGCCGAAAAGTTGTCCTGGCGGCCGCCACAGAATCTGACCAGGCCCTGATCGAAATGACCAACAAAGAGTTCGGCGCGGTTTTGTCGTCGGAAGACACGAAAGAAGGGCTCACCGCGTTCATTGAAAAGCGCCCGCCGAATTGGAAGGGCAAGTAGGGACCCAGTTAATCGAGTAGGTCGGTCGTCACGGTGATAAGTCGTGCAACAAGGCCGGCCCGCTCGAACAAGTTCTTGGTTTCACGGTCCCCCGGTAGTGCATAGCCGTCGAGGGCTGCGAGGCCCTCGGTTTTGGCCCACTGCAAGACCGTCGCGAGCAGGTTGTCTCCCAGACCCAGACCACGCGCATTTTTTGTGACAAAGATCTGCTCGACCGTCGCAATTCTCGAATTTTCGCGTTTTGATTTTCGGGCCAAAGCAAAACCCATCACTTCGCCGCGATCCCCCACGACAAAAATCGCCGTGTCGTCGTCGTCGAGCGCCGATTGCCAGTTCGGCGCGACAGGTTTTACCGTCGCCGAAAGTTGCGAGCCACCGCGAAACTGGTCGAGCGATTCTCGGCGCTCGGTTTCGAGCAGCGAGAGAATTTCAATGTCTTCGTCGGATCCTCGTCGTACAAAGATCTGCATAAAATGGAATCAACCGTTTTGGAACAACGGACACACGGGGTCGTCTACCGGGCAAACGGGAGCAGCTTGGCGAACCAGGTAGTAACAGCGCGAACACTGCGTCTCGTCTGGCCGTCGAGGTTGCAAACGTTCGACACCGTCGGTGCGATCATCGCCGACTGAATCATCCTCGACCTCTTCTTCGGCTTCGACGGGTGTTGTCAGTTTCTCTTGCAGAATCGCCGATAGATCTGCCTCTACATCGTCTTCGGTCTGAAGTTCTTCGTCTTCCTCGTCGTCTTCGCCTGTTTTCGGCTTGGTTGCTGGTGACGCGAGAGTCGAGCCCTCGTCGGTGATGACTGGATCAACGACGAGCAGATCCCCGTCGACCTCACCGTCGATGGCGTCGTCTTCGCCCAAAATATCTTCAGGGTCGACATCGACCTCGTCATCGTCGAGATCGTCGGGCTCCATTTCGCCGTCGACAATCTCCTCAGAATTTTCGACCTCTTTTTCTTCGTCAGCCATTTCTTCCAATTTTTCGGGTGTCGTGAAGCGCGCATAGTATCCGATATCCGGGGTGATCCCACCAAATCGTCGGCGAGCGCCTTATTTTCGCTTGGATTCTGCTTTCCGTTCGGAATCAAGTCGTTCGAGTTCGGGCGCTTCTTTGACGATGTGGGTCATCGCCTCGGCCACCGCCCTGTGCCCTGCCTTTTCGGCAATGAGCCGATGCATCTCGATCGCCACCCGCCGATATGACGGGTGTCCTTGCGGCGACGAACGCAGCTCGAGCATATGCATCGCTTCGCGGGCATTGAACTGCATCGTGTACCTCATGCGATAGGCCATCGCCACCGCGTATGGCGCCTGGCTCGGATAGTCGGCCAACAACGCGTCGTATAGTTCGCTTGATCTGTGCATCGATTCGTCGAACAGATCCCCCAGACCCGCCTCGACCACCAATTCGGGTCGGACAAAACCGTGATAGGGGGTCAGCTTTTGCCACTCGATGGTCAGCAGACGATGACGCTGTAGATCGCGAAAAGCGCCATAATCGCCGAGTACGTCGAACCGATAATCGACTCGTTCGAATGCCCGCCCCGGCTTGTGGCGACGATTCTTTCGCTCGCCGACATATGCGCGAATCAGGGCGACCTTTTTGTCATGACTCAATTCGCGAACCTCGTCCAATATCTGTGATTCGGGCAGATGTGAACTCGAGTAACAAATCGCGGCCAACAATTTTTCTTCGCCGCGCGGGTCGAAATCAACCAACTCGACTTCGTTTACGTCGGCGGGGTCCAACGCACCGAAATAGTCGTCGACCAGTTCGATCGTCTCTCGCTCTCGGTCGGCAAGATAATCCGTCCAAGCTCCTCCCCGATCAGCCAGATCTACGCGCTTCAAAAAACTCGGTACGACCTTGCGCAATTCGGTGAGCATCAAATTCGCATACATTCGTGCTTCGGGCAGGCTGTGACCGCGCATTCGCAGCAAAAGCGCTTCGTAGCCCTGCCCGGTGCCGTAGATTCCGAGATTCGACAACGACGCCGCGGGCAATGCTCCGCGCACGGCATCGAGCGCCTTGGCTCTGGTGGCCTGCTTGAATACAAAATCCGAGACGTTGCCGTCGTTTTTGAGGGTCTTGCGAACATGCGTCGTCACCGACTCGACCATCGTCGAGTATGAGTCGAACATCCGATCCATATCGCCCACGTAACGAGTACCGAATGGTCCGTTCAAAATATCTCCGTCTCGATAAAAGCGATAGCGGCCGCCAAGACGCGCGTCGTAATTTATGTATCTGGTGCTCTGCTCCAGATAGCTCATCAACCGACCACGCTCGAGAATCTTGGTCAGCAGATTCGAGGCCTGTTCGCAGGCCAGGTGCACCCCGCCCAACTGGGCGACGCTGTCGTCGCCGTATTCGAGGAAAACCTTCTCGTAAAGATCCTCGGCGCGCTTGAGGCCCGTGGTGGCGTCGAACGACCTGTCACCGCTCAGGTCGAGATCGCCGACGAACTCGTCCAAAAACAGGCGCCGCAAACTTTTTGAACTGCGACTGTAACGGGCGAACAACGCACCCTTGACGACCTCGGGCAGGTTGACGAGGGCGAAAACCGGCCCGTCCAGGTTCGTGAAGTACCGACGCAGGGTCTCCTGCTCGCCGCCCGAGAACGCTTCTGGCACATACACCGTCACGGCGCGATATCTTACGATTCAAGCCCCGCTGAATCAGGGATTTATCGAGCCCCCGAATTTCAGCCAAATATCGACGTTCAGAGCACCCCGTCCGGCACGAATCCATCGCCGAACGCCGATTTCACTTGGCGTTGCAACGAGTCAGAAACCCACATATCGATAGCCGTCATCGCCATGATCTTCGCCCCGTCCAGAATGGCTCGATTCGCCTCTTCGCCTTTCGCATGGTCGGCGAACGCCGCACTGTGCAGCGAAACGCCGCTCGGCGCAACTTGCAACATCGGATGAATCGACGGCACCAGATAACTGATGTTCCCCATGTCGGTCGAGCCGCCGCCTGTGCCGGGCAAAAACTCGGTGGTCATTTTGCGCCCGAAGATTTCGGCATTGCGAACATAACTCTCGAGCAACGGAACGTTGTCGACCAGATCGGCGAAGGTGTTGCCCTGCCAGTCGAACGACACGGTGCAACCGGCGGCCACTGCCCCACCCTCGAGGCACTGCGCCACGCGTTTCTTCAGCGGTTGGAGGGTCTCGATCGTCGGTGATCGAACGTACCAATCCATTTCTGTTTCGCGTGGCACGATGTTCGGCTTCTCGCCCGCGTTGGTGAAGATTCCGTGAATTCGCTCGGTCGGCAAGATGTGCTGTCGAAGCGCCGCGACATTCATGTAACCGAGCACCGCCGCATCGAGTGCGTTCTTGCCCTTGTGCGGCGAAACTGCCGCGTGCGCCGCAAGGCCGTGAAACTTCACGAACAGATTCTGAACCGCGATCGCGTTCATGCGCGCCAAGTCGGCGTCGGAAGGGTGAATCATCATCGCCGCATCGACTCCCTCGAATGCGCCTTTGCGTGCCATCTCGATCTTTCCACCACCACCTTCTTCGGCTGGTGTTCCCATCAACCGCAGGTTTCCGTCGCACTGTTCGACGACCCCAGACAGCGCGAGACCCGCGCCAAGACCGGCAGTGGCGATGATGTTGTGTCCACAAGCGTGGCCAATACCGGGCAACGCGTCGTACTCACAGAGCACCGCCACGGTCGGTCCCGAGCCGCCGCTTATTGACACATCGAACGCCGTGTCGAGATCGTAGGCGCCTCGTGTGACGGCCAATTTCTGGTCGGCGATGTAATCGGTGAGAATCTTGTGGGCGAAGCGCTCTTCGAAATTCGTCTCGGGGTGCGCGTGGATCTGGCGACTGATCTCGATCAGATCGGATTTTCGCTTGTCGACGTCGGCGCACACTTGGCGCTTCAATTCGCTGATCGTCTCCGCGGTGAACTTGCCCATTGCCTCATTCTAACTTTTACCAATACAGCGTCAATGCGTCGGCAATGACCCGAAAACTGCACTCTTCGACCAAACCCATCTTCACCGAGTCGACCGTCAACCGCGTCGCACGAGCTTCGTCGAAAAGATACTCACCCGACTGGTGATACGAAATTTGCGGATGCGGCAGGTGCGAACCCGTTTTCATCCTTCGATAAGCGAGGATCCTTTGGGGGACTTTCATCTCCGGTGAGATCCGGAGCACATCGAGTTTTCCGTCGTTCGGGTGAGCCCGTGGCGCCCAATCCCGACCCCCACAGAATGAGACATTGAAGATGCCGACGGTTCGACCCCGAAAAAACCCGTTTCCGAGAATTGCGTAGCCAACGCATAAACGGGTGAAACGACCCTCCTTTTCGTGTCCTTGAATCTCGATCAAATCAAAACTGGTTCGCAACATTTGTCTCGCCTCTGGTCGTGCGCCAGACAAGCCAAGACCGCGTGCCGCATTTGACTTCAAAATCGCGAAATTTGAGCGGGCTCGGTCGAGACTTGGATCTCGACCCAGGAAGTCCCCTAGAAGCGCGTCGGTCTCAAAGATCTTGAGTTCGCGGGGGCGGCCGACCAATTCGCCCCAGTTGTCGCCCTTCTTGATTGTCATCATTGCGCCAGGGCCGGGCCTTGCGATGCGGCGACGACACCGCGCATGATCAGCCTCACCGCTTTCTCGGCGTTCGTCGCGATGGTCGTGTCGGGTGAAATTTCCGAAACCTGACGCAACAAATCGATCAGCTGCTTCATCGTCCTGACGAAATCACCCGCAGTGAGATCCTCGTCCAAAAGGTCGATCAAATCCGCTCCGGTTGCCCACTCAAGGGTCGTCTCGACGAGACCAGGATCAAGGTCTCTGTGGCTTGCCACGCCGCTTGACTCTTCGTCACGCGCGATCGCCGCGCTGAGTCGCTGCAAGTCCTTCCAGCGACCGGCCAGAGATTTGGGAATACGCGCCTTCGGTGCTTCGTCGGCGCGCCTGAATTCGTATACAAAAACGCTCATCAGGGCGGCCAGGTCGGCGGGAGCGAGATCGTCAAAGATCCCGTTTTCGAGGGCCTCGGCGATCAACAGATCCAGCTCGTGAAAGATCCTCGCCAACGATTTGCCTTGACGGGTGAGTTTCCAATCATCTACATACCCCCGCCGATCCATCAGATCGACCAGCTCATCGAACCGAGCACTTACCGACTGCGCCGACTTTTGAATTCTCTCCTCGATCGACTTCAGTTCTGAATCGATTCGGTCCGCCGATCTTGCCGCGATCAGTCGTCGACGAAGTTCGGGGTCGCCGACCACCGGGTGCGCCCCCGTCGAGATCTCTCGACCCGCAATCGAACTGGTCTTGACTCTCGTGCGCCGCACACGGAGCGCCACATCTTTGATGTACTTCGGGCTGGTGCGGGCGTAACTCTCGGGCAACCTGATTTGGGCGACCTTCGTCGGCGGTCGGTCAAAATCCCCCGCTTGAAGTTGCAGCACGGCCTTGTTCGCGGTGACCAGCGTGATCTTGGTGCCGGTCGTTCTCTGGGCCGTTGCCACGACCACGGCCTTGGTTTCTCGACCCGCACGCGAGATCATCACCATGTCTCCAGGTTTCAAACGTTCGATTTCCGCCGCGATTTGTGCCGCGTCCGGTTTGCTGTCGAGCATCGCGCGATATTCGTCGATATCGCCGAACGGGCTCTCAGCCTGCGCTCGAAGACGGTCGCGCTCCTTGCTTCGGCGCGCGATGCGGGCCTGAAGCTCGACAACATCTCTTCCGCTTTGAAATTGGGCGAACGACAGATTCAACAGGTGATGCGCCTCTTGACGCGAGTGGGTGTTGATCAGGTTCGCGGCCATGTTGTAGGTCGGTCTGAACGCGGAGACCAGCCTGAATGATCGACTCATCGCCAGCGCGGCAACCGAGTCGAAGAACGTGAATTGATTCCAAAGCACCAACGCATGGCCCACCGTGTCGATTCCACGCCTTCCGGCTCGACCCGTGAGTTGCGTGTATTCGGATGCCTTCAGCGGCTGGTGGTTCTCCCCCGTGAACTTGGTGATCTTTTCGATGACCACGGCCCGAGCCGGCATGTTCAGCCCGACCGACAGAGTCTCTGTGGCGAACACCAAGCGAACCAGGCCCCGAATGAAGCATTCTTCGACGATCTCCTTGAACGCCGGCACCATGCCCGCGTGATGGCTGGCGATGCCTGATTCGAGCTGATTCGCGAAGCGCGAAAACCCGAGCGCCGCCAAGTCGCCATCGCTGAAGATCGCCACCCGTGAATCGATGATCTCCGCTATCTCTCGTCTCTCCGCCTTGTTCGTCAGGCGTATGCCGTGGCGAACGCACGAGTCGGCGGCTTCATCGCACTGGTTGCGGCTGAAAATGAAGACAATCGCCGGCAGCAGATCTTCGTCTTGTAGAAGGTCGGCGATTTCGAGCCGGTTGGGCGCGAAAACTCGGGAGCGTCGGTCGGTCTGATTTTCGAATCGTGAAACCTCTTGGTTTGGCGATCCATCCACCAGGGTTTCGAACATCCGCAATTCATGCCGAGTCTTGTCGCCGATCACGTAATGATTGACCAGTTCCACGGGGCGCCTCTCTTCGACGATCGCCAATGTTTTGCCACGCACGGTGCCGAGCCATTCGGCAACCTCTTTGGCGTTTGAGACGGTCGCCGACAGGCAGACCAACTGCACCGACGGCTCGAGGTGGATGATCACCTCCTCCCACACGGGTCCGCGATAGGCGTCCTGCAGATAGTGCACCTCGTCGAGAACAACCACGGCCAACCTTTCGAGGGCTTCCGATCGCGCATAGATCATGTTGCGCAACACCTCGGTTGTCATCACGATGATCGGCGCGTCGGTGTTGAGGCTGTTGTCGCCGGTGAGAAGACCCACGTCGTCGCGCCCGAAATACGCTGCGAGGTCGTTGTACTTCTGGTTCGACAAGGCCTTGATCGGTGCCGTGTAGAACGCGCGCAACCCTTGCCGGCGGGCCGCCTCGATCGCGTATTCGGCGACCAAAGTTTTGCCCGAACCCGTCGGCGCGGCGACGAGCACGGACTCACCCCGATCCAAGGCGTCGAGGGCCTCCATTTGGAAGTTGTCAAGGGCAAAGTCGTATCGCGCAGTCAGTGATTCGCGCGACGGTCGGGTCATGGAAAACTGTTAGTACGCTTCGCGCGCGCGCTTTCTGGTGGCCAAGAAGCCGACCAAAATCGCCACGAAGTACAAGAGCGTCAGGGGCAAGCCGAGCGCCATCAAAGTGATCGGGTCGCCACTCGGGGTTATCACGGCGGCGGTGAAAAAGATCACCACGATCGCGATTCGCCACTGGCGAATCAATGTTCTGGGTGTGAGAACGCCGACAAGTTGAAGAAAAACGATCAGCAACGGCGTCAAAAATCCGACCCCGAAAGCCAACACCATCAAGGTGACGAGGCTGACGTATTTTGTGATCTGAAAGGCTTGGTTGACATCGGTGCCCGACCAAGAAATCAAGAATTGCAGCGCCCTCGAAAGCGTCCAATAAGCGAGCCCGCAGCCCGACAAGAACAAGACGATCGACGACCCGATGAACGGAATCGTGTACCGCTTTTCTTTGCTGCTGAGCGCGGGCACGATGAAACGCCAGATCTGCCACAGCAACACCGGCAACGCGAGAATCAGTCCTCCGTAGCCGGCGATCCGCATTCTCGCTGACAAACCATCCAACGGCCCGAGGGCGAAAAGTGAGCCGTCGCAGTTGAAGTCGGCGCGCTCAGTGCACAAATCCCGATACGGCTTGGTCAAAAAGCGAAGCACCGGGTCGTAAAACGCCAACACTCCGGCTGCCCCCAGCGCGATTGCAAGAATCGAGCGGATCAGTCGCATTCGTAGTTCGGCCAGATGTTCGACCAGCGACATGTTGCCCTGGTCGCCCGATTTCGATTTGCGTCCGATCACGACACGTCGTCCAAGGCGTCGGCCACGGGCGAATCATCACCGGATTTTTCCGGATATCGAGCCTCAGCCGAATTTTCCCCTGCTGAATTCCCGGGGTCTTGAGTTCGCTCCGCTTGGTTTTCCGGATCGTCGGCGTCGTATAGGACGATCGGCAACTCCACTGGTTTGATTTCGGCCGGCGGGGGCTCGTACGGCACGAAAGTTGGGTCGATCGTTTCTTTTGCTGCCGATTCGAATTGACCCGCCGTCTCGGTGAACAGCGACTTCATCGAATCGGTCGTGCTTTTCAGTTCTTTGAGCGGCTCATTCATGACCTTGCGCAGGTCGGTCTTCACGCCAGACGACATTCGCTTGAGCTCGGCATATAGACGCCCGGCGCGCCGAATCGCGTCGGGCAGTTTTTCCGGTCCCAAAACCACCAGACCGATGATCAGCAGGAACATGATCTCGCTGCCGGACAGGTTGAACATGCTCAAAGTCTAGGAGCGCACCTCTCCTATCATCTGAGTGTGCAACAGCGCCTGCCTTCATTGTTCCCAACGCCGACTTTGTTCGCACATCGCGGCGCGAGTGCACACGCTCCCGAGAACACTCTCGAGGCGTTTCGCCTCGCGCTCAAGCTCGGGGCAACCGGGCTGGAGACCGACTGTTGGTTGACGCGTGACGGATGCGTGGTTTTGGATCACGACGGAATCGTCGAAACCGGTCGACTGCGCAAGTTGCGCAAAAAGATGATCGCCAACCTTGCATTCGACGAGTTGCCCTCGCCCTTGCCAACGATCGGCGACCTGACGGATTTGCTCGACGACGATGTTCGTCTGTCGATCGATGTTTGTGATCCTCGGGCCTTGCCACTGATCGCAAGGACGATCCAAGACGGTGGGATTCGATCACGAACTTACATCTGTCATCCGAGTCTTGAGTTGCTCGGCGAATGGAAAGTGAGGTTTCCCGAATTCAAATACGTCAACTCGATTCGTCTTGGCAAAATCTCCGAGGGGCCCGAGCGAAGGTGCGCGAACCTCGCCGAGCACGGTGTCGATGTCTTGAATATGCACCGCACCGACTGGAACGGAGGACTCGTCGCGCTGGCCCATCGTTTCGGTCGGGCTGCGTTCAGTTGGGATCTTCAGCATCCCGACCAACTCGAATCGGCGCTGTTGATGGGAGTCGACGCCGTCTACAGCGACTGGTCAGACCGAATGGTCGACGCCTATGCCGTCGTCTATGGCGATCCGCAAAATCACAAGCCCCGCCAAGCGCTCGGCGGCCAGATCAACACGAAGGCCTGACCGACGATCAAGTCTTCGCTGATCGCGCCGAACATTCGGCTGTCAAAACTTTGCGGACGGTTGTCGCCCATCAAAAACACTTGGTCTGCTTCGAGGGTCACCTCGTCCATGTCGACCACGCCGCAGCGGGCCGAAAGATCGCCCTGGCCGGTGTCTCGACTCGGCAGATAGGGCTCGTCGATCGGTGCGCCGTTGATGTAGACGACGCAACCTTTGATCGCCAAACGCTCGCCGCCAAGCCCGATTGCCCGCTTGATGAGATCATCGTGCTCGACGACCGAACCATTCGTCGTCGCGCGGTCGAATACGACGATGTCGCCGCGATCGATTTCTCCGAAACGGTAGGCAAGTTTGTTCACCAACACCCGATTGTCGCCAAACATCGTCGTCTCCATGCTCGGCCCCGCGATATAGAACTGCTGCACAAGATAGACGCGCAACAAGATCGCCACTACCGACGCGACGGCGATTACTACTATCCATTCGATCAATTGCTTCAACCCCAGCGCGCGACGTCGATCGGCGTTGTCTAAGCGACCTTCTGGCACCCGATAATCGTAGTCCTCGAACGGAAAATCAAAGCGACGCGATCAATTTCTCGACACGCTCATCTTTCGATTTGAACGGATCTTTGCACAACACGGTGCGTTGCGCCTGGTCGTTCAGTTTCAGGTGAACCCAGTCAACCGTGTAGTCGCGCTTCTTTTCTTTTGCCCTCTTGATGAATTCGCCACGAAGCCTCGCCCGCGTCGTTTGTGGCGCGATGTCGCGTGCCCTTTCGATCTGCTCGTCGTGACAAACTCGCTCGACAAGGTCGTTGTTTTGCAATTTATAGAAGAGACCGCGATTTTGGCAGATGTCGTGGAATTGCAGGTCGACGAGCTGCACCCGCGAGTCATCCAGTGCAAGTCCGTGCTTTTCTCGGTAGGCGTCGATCAGGTGATATTTGATCACCCAATCCACTTCGCGGTTCAACTTCAGCGGGTCGTTTTCGATCGTCGCGATGCAGTGCTCCCACATCTCCAAAGCCTTCAGTTCTTCGGCATTGAATCGGTCTGAACCGGCGAACCGCAGCGCATGATCCAACAGCTCGCGTTGGATATCTAGCGCCGAGAGCTCCCTGCCCGAGGCGAGACGAATCTTTCGCCGACAAGAGATGTCGTGGCTGATCTCGCGGATCGCGCGCGTTTGATTCTCGAGGGTCAGATCGCGCATGACAAATCCGGGATCCTCCATCATCTTCAACACGCACGAGGTCGCGCCAACCTTGACGAAATTCGTATATTCGCTCATGTTCGAATCGCCGACGATCACGTGCAGCCGCCGAAATTTTTCGGCATCGGCGTGCGGCTCGTCGCGGGTGTTGATGATCGGTCTGCTGCGTGTGGTCGCCGAACTCAGACCCTCCCAAATATGCTCGGCACGTTGCGCGATCGAGTAGATCGGCCCGCGCGCCGTCTGCAGAACCTTTCCCGCTCCCGCGAAAATTTGTCGCGTCACCAAAAACGGAATCAAGATCTCGGGGTATCTTTCGATCTCATCCCCGCGCGATGTCAGGTAATTCTCATGGCACCCGTAACTGTTGCCGGCCGAATCCGTGTTGTTTTTGAAAAGATAGATGGTTCCCCTGATCCCTTCGTCGCGCAATCGCTGTTCGGCACCGACCAAGAGCTCTTCGAGTATTCGCTCGCCCGCCTTGTCGTAGGCGACGACATCGAGAATCGAGTCGCACTCGGGGGTCGCGTATTCGGGGTGAGATCCGACATCGAGATAGAGCCGCGAGCCGTTCTCGAGAAACACGTTCGAACTTCGTCCCCAACTCACGACCTTGCGAAACAGATAGCGGGCGACTTCGTCGGGGCTGAGACGGCGCTGCCCGCGCAGGGTACAGGTCACGCCATACTCGTTCTCGAGACCGTAAATTCGTCGATCCATGCTCAAAACCTAGCCATAACACTGGTCTGTCGCGAGCCTGAAATGGGGCTCTATTTCAGAAGTTTTTGAATCTCGTCATCTTCGACGCGTCGAAAACATCGCCTTTTTCCATTGCGCTCGAGCAGCGCGATTTCAAGTTCGGTGTTGCTCAATTTTCTTTCCGGGCCCGACAATGCCTTGACCGCGATCTTGACCGCGTCCTTGAGCGGCGACTTCGGTTTGAAATCGGTCTTCAGTCGGGTTGAAACCGCCTCGCTGTCACCGCCCAAAATCGCGAAATCGTGCTCGTCCAAGACTGTGCCGTCATAGAGCACGTGGAACATGCGATCGGTGGACGGATCCTGGCCAATTTCGGCGATCAACAACTCGACCTCCATTGGTTTTGGTCCTTCACTGAACATTTGACTCAGAATTTGTGCATATTGGTTGGTCAGACTTCTTGCGTCCACGTCATGTCTGGAGAACTGATAGCCCTTCAGATCTGCCGCGCGCACCCCGGCGACCCGCAGTTGATCGAACTCGTTGTATTTTCCGACGCCCGCAAAGGCGATGCGATCATAAATCTCGCTGATCTTGTGCAACGTCGTCGACGGGTTTTCCGAAATCATCGCGATGCCACCGTCGAACTGAAGGGCGACGATCGCCCGTCCGCGGGCGATTCCTTTTCGGGCGTAGTCCGCCCGATCTTTCATGAACTGTTCTGGTGGTACGTAAAACGGCATGCTCATCGTGAACCGACCTCTTTGCCGATTTCCGTGTAAATCGTCGCCAGTTCTGAATCGCTAACCGAGACCCATCCATCTTTGGTGATCGATGCGACTACCGGATAGATTCCCCGCAACACATCGGGTCCGCCGGTGGCAGAATCGGCGTCGGAGGCTTCCCAGAGGGCCTTGGCGCAAATCTTGATCGCCTCGCCCACCGAAAGATCTCGACGCCACGCCACGCGCATCACGGTGCCGGCGTGCAGCATTCCCGTACCGGTGGCGACAAAATCCTTTTCTTCGTATCGTCCGCCGGTCACGTCGTAGTCCCAGAGGCGGCCGCCTTTTTGCGCCGGGTCATAGCCAGCGAATATCGGAACCACGACCATGCCCTGCATCGCCGCCGGCAAATTGCTGCGGACGAACATCGACAGTTGGTTTGCCTTTCCCTCGAGCGAAAGCGTGTGGCCCTCGACTTTTTCGTAGTGTTCGAGTTGCAGCTGAAAGAGTTTTATCATCTCCATCGCCGGACCGGCCGCTCCTGCTATCGCCACACCGCTCAACTCGTCGGCTTGCACGACCTTCTCCATGCTGCGATGGCTGATCAAGTTTCCCGAAGTGGCTCGTCTGTCCCCCGCCATCACGACTCCGCCGGCGCATCGCATCGCGACACAGGTGGTCGCGTGGGGAATGGTCAGATCGGCTTCGTCCGCCTGGGCGCTGAACGGCGAAAGACCCACTCGCTTGAGTAGTTCACCAAAATTCGCACCCGGGTCGGAGCCCGCCGAAAACATCGGCATCGACATGTTTTCAGGCTACGGCTACTGTCCGCCCTTTTGCACGTAGCTCTTGACGAAATCCTCGGCGTTTGACTCAAGCACCTCGTCGATCTCATCCAAAAGATCGTCCAGTTCCGCGATCAATTTTTCGCCCTTTGGATCGACCTTGCTCTCGACCTGCACTTCATCTTTCGCACGATCTGAGTTGGATTTCTTTTTTTGAGCTCGTTCAGCCATAGGCGCACCATAGCCAAAATATTCGGGGTTGTAAACCTCTGTGAAAGCGCTGTCTAATTCGAAGGCTTGAAGTTTGAGTTGGTGATTTCGTCGCCGAGCGCCGCCACCAACTCGGCGGGGCTCGCGCACCTGTTTATCAATTCTTCTATCAAGACCTTTGTGCCTTTGAGCGGCTCCATCATCGGCAGGCGTTTCAGCGGGTCCTTGCCGATATCGAAGACGATGCTGTCCCAGTTTGCCGCCACTACATCTTTCGGCCACTTCTTGAGACACATTCCGCGGAAGTATGCGCGCGTGGTCTCGGGCGGACTATCGATCGCCTGGGTCACGCTCTCCGAATCGACCATCGTCTCGAGCCCTGCGCGTATCGCCAGGCACCTCTCGGGTCGCATGTCGTGATATTGCAGATCGACCATCTTCAGGCGTGGGTCGCCGACCCGCAAGCCGTGTCTCTTGGACATACCGTCGACGATCCGCTTCTTTGCCACCCAGTCCACGATGTGACTCTGCGACTCGGGGTCCTCTTTCAGGCCCTCAATGACCTCGCGCCATCGCCGCAAGATCAATTTGCCTTCGTCATTGCCGACCGACTCGAGACCATGTCTCGTCGCGTAGCGCTCGGCCTGTTCGCAAAGACTCTCTTGCAGCTCGAGTGCCGTCAGCATTTTCCCCGAATCGAGCAGAACCTTCTGGCGCAAAGTCGGATCATGGCTGATCTGCCTGATTGCCGAGACGGGGGTGGCCAGCGTCAATTTCAAATCAAGCTGACCGTCCTCGATCATCGCCAGCAAGATTGCCGTCGTGCCCAACTTCAAAAAGGTGGCGATCTCGCTCATGTTCGCGTCACCGACAATCACGTGAAGACGCCGATATTTTGATGGATCGCAGTGGGGTTCGTCGCGTGTATTGATGATCGGGCGCTTGAGCGTCGTTTCAAGCCCGATCTCTTCCTCGAAAAAGTCGGCGCGCTGAGAGATCTGATAGGCCACGGAATTGTGTGGCATGCCTTCAAACTCGTTGCCGACCTTGCCGGCGCCGCAAAAAATTTGCCGTGTCACGAAGTGCGGCGTGATCAATGTCGCCAACTCACCGAACGGAATTTGACGACTCAACAAGTAGTTCTCGTGGCAGCCATAACTGTTGCCCTTCCCGTCAGAGTTGTTTTTGTACGCGACCAGTTCGGCGCCATCCGGCAAGACCTTCTTTGCCGCGATCATGCTTTGACGAACGATCTCCTCTCCGGCACGGTCGTACAGCACCGCCTCCGAGGCGAACCTGCATTCAGGGGTCGAAATCTCCGGATGCGCGTGATCCACGTAATAGCGCGCACCGTTCGTCAACACCGTATTCACCATGTTGACTTCGATTTCGGGCGGGCACACCTCGTCGAGACTGAAGCCACGGGCGTCGGAACCCGGCATTTCGGCCTCGAAGTCCCAGCCGATCGAGGTGTCAAACCGACTTACATAAGAATTGATCAGCAGCGACGACGCTGTGATCGGGCTTGATTCGATCCCGTTGGCGATGATGCCGTATTCGGTTTCGATACCAAGGATCTTGGCGATGCTCATGTGAAGTTCCTAGAGATATTGGCCCGTCGCCGTTTTTTCGATCGCCCGCCCACCCGCGCTGCGGTCGGATTCATCTTTGATCAGCGTTCGGATGAACACGATTCTCTCACCCTTCTTGCCCGAGATCTTGGCCCAGTCGTCCGGGTTGGTGGTGTTCGGCAGATCTTCATGCTCCTTGAACTCCTGACGAATCGAAAGTTTCAGATCCTCGCCACTCACCCCGCGCGAACCCCCGGCGATGACCCGCTTGATCGCCAACTTCTTCGCCCTTCGCACGATGTTTTCGATCATCGCGCCCGACGAGAAGTCCTTGAAATACATCACGTCACGGTCGCCATTCTGATAGGTCACTTCAAGGAACCGATTCTCCTCGTCATTGCTATACATGATTTCAACGGTCTTGTCGATCATCGAGGCAATCGCCTTGTCGATCGAGTTTTCATTGGCTGAAACCTCGGCTTCGGCGATCGGCACCTCGCTGGTCAGATAACGGGCGAAAATTTGTCTGGCCGCATCGGCGTCGGGGCGTTCGATGCGAATCTTGACATCGAGTCGACCCGGTCTGAGAATCGCGGGATCGATCAGGTCTTCTCGGTTCGTCGCGCCGATGACGATCACGTTTCGCAAGCCCTCTACTCCGTCGATCTCGGCGAGAAGTTGCGGAACTATCGTCGACTCCATGTCCGAGGAGATGCCGCTCCCGCGGGTTCTGAACATCGAGTCCATTTCGTCGAAGAATACGATGACCGGCCAGCCCTCCTCGCTTTTTTCGCGCGCCCGCTGAAATACGAGCCGTATCTGTCGTTCTGTCTCGCCGACATATTTGTTCAGCAGTTCGGGACCCTTGATGTTGATGAAATAGCTCTTGCCCTTTTCGCCCCCGTTCGCGAGGGCAACTTTTTTCGCCAGGCTGTTGGCAACCGCTTTGGCGATCAATGTCTTGCCGCAACCCGGCGGGCCATACAAGAGAATGCCCTTCGGTGCGGGCAATTGATGCTCGGTGAACAGATCACCGTACAAGAACGGCAATTCCACCGCGTCGGCGATTTGCTCGATCTGAGAATCCAAACCCCCGATGTCGGCATACGAAATGTCGGGGACCTCCTCGAGCAGCAAATGTTCGATCTCGGGTTGCGAAAGTCGTTCGAGAAGCAGGTTTGTTTTCGGGTCCATGCGCAGCAAATCACCGTTGCGCAGAATCGTTCCGCGCATTGAATCCGCCAATTCGCATACGCGGTTGTCGTCGCCCCGTGCGACGACCACTGCCCGAATGCCGTCCTCAAGCAGTTCTTTTAGATGCACGACCTCGCCGATCGTCTCGGATACCCGAACCTTGACGACACTGAAACTCTCGTTCAGCACGACCTCGGCGCCACGCTCGAGCGAGTCGAATTCAATTTCAGGGTGAAGCGAAACGCGCATTTTTCGGCCGTTCGACAAAATATCCACCGTCTGGTCTTCGTTCTTGCCGACCACCACCCCGTATCCGCTCGGAGGTTGGGTCAACTTCTCCATTTCATCGCGCAGCGACGCGATGTGCTCGCGAGACTCTCGCAACGTATACGACAATTTTTCGTTCTGCGCCACGGCCTGGGCGAGTTGCCCTTTTGTTTCGAGCAGCTTCTCTTCAAGCTGCCGCGCGCGGTCTTTTGCAACGTCACCGTTCACATCGCCATCTCGTGCCATAGTGAATTCCTCCTCTCAACTCGTGAGCCCCACCGTATAGCGCACTTTGCGCTTATCAAAACCGACTCAGTTCCATCAACCAGTCCGATTGGCGTGTAGTCTGTTCTGAACTTGAATTTTGTGGGAACGGGATTTTTCAGGGAGACTTAGGGCGATGAAAGTCTGGATAGATCAAGATCTGTGCACCGGTGACGGTCTCTGCGAGGAGATCGCGCCTGAGGTCTTCACGCTGCTAGACGACGGCCTGGCCTATGTGAAGGAAGGCTCGACGATCTACGCCACCGCAAAGGGCAATCCCCAGGGTGCGGCAGGAGTGGCAAACTTCGCCGATTCGCAACTTGACGCCGTCGTCGAATCGGCCGAAGAGTGCCCAGGCGAATGCATTTTTATCGAGCCGTAAATTCTCGAAACCCTAACGACAGGACGAAATCACCTAATTTTCTCCGACGTATCTCGCCGACGTCAGAAACCCCGTATGGGCGACCATGCGGTGATCCGGTCGCACCGAAGCGCCGTCGATATGCCAGGTTCGATGCAAGACTTCGACGGTGCGATGATCGAGCCAACCCTCGCCGAGCGCCTCGTGCATCTTTGTCGCCTGAATGATGCTTGGCGAATAGGAGACGAGAATCGATCCGCGGCGCAAAGACTTCTCGGCATGGGCGACGACGCGCCACGGTTCAGGCAGATCGAGCACCATTCGATCAAATCCGATTTCGGAAATTCCCTGGTACACATCGCGCACCGAGACGTGATAGCGGTCGAGCGCACCGATACCGAGAAACTCGCGAACATTGATCTGTGCGCGATTCGCGAAGTCCTCACGCAGCTCGTAACCCGTCACCTCGGCACCGTAGCGAAGCATCGTCATCGACAGCGCACCTGAACCGAGGCCCGACTCGAAAACCTTTGCACCGGGGGAAATATCTGCGATCATGCAGATTGGCGCCAGATCTTTCGGATAAATCACCTGCGCCCCGCGAGGCATCTGGATCACGAAGTCTTCGAGCGTCGGTCGCAACGCGATGTATTCGGCACCCTTGGTTGACCGCAGCACCGAGCCCTCGTGCTGGCCGACCACTGACCCGTGGTTCAGACAACCGGAGTGCGTGTGAAATTCTCCGTCTCGCTTGAGGGTGAACAGGTATCGACGCCTCTTTGCGTCCAACAGCAACACCTTCTCGCCATAACCAAACATTGGTCTGAACACCTACTTTTTCGGATTTTCCGTTGGGCGCGTCTTCTTTTTGCCACTTCGACGACCGAGCAAGAATGACGACAGCAGACCCAGCGAAGATGCCCCACCAATCAGCGCCTTCAGTTGCGTCGAGCGGCTACTGAGATTGTCTTTGACGTCGTCCTGAAACTGTTCGAGATTCGCGATTACTTCGTCACGCGACGGATCTTTCTCCTCAGCCATGGTCAGTTCAGGGAGCCTTTCTTGATTCGCCTTACGGCGAGAAAGTAAACCACGAGCAAGACGGCCATGGCGACCAAATAACTAAGCCACGACCAACTGTTCGAGTCGCCGAGGCTCGTCGTCTGCAACACACGGAGTACGCCGAGCGCGCCAAAGACGACGGCGACGCCCAAACAAACCGCACCCATCAGACCGAACGCCATCCAGCGTCCCGCCCCGCGAATCGGCTTCAGGGTCTCGCGCTTCGTGTAACTGACCAATGACTCGAAAATTTCGGAAAAAGACTTGGCCGAAGAATCCTGCGGGTTGTTCGAAGATATTTTGAATCCGGTCACACTGCAATTCTACGGGGCGGCATCCTGCGTCAGGGGTAGAAGTTTGCTCGGTTCAATGCGTTCATCGCCCGCCGCCAGGGCGATCATCAAATTGTTCCAAATCGGCCGATAAAAATTCAATGTCGAAGAACCAGGGCCGTTCATGATCAACGAGAAGACGCTGCTGCGATCGTCTGCCAAGGGAAACATTCCGGAGAGAGCCTTGACCCCGTTCAGGGTTCCCGTCTTTGCCAACATCGTTCCCGAACCGGGACCAGAAAGGAACACGTCGTCAAGCGTTCCGGTGCGTCCCGCCAAAGCCATCGCGTTCGTCATCAACCCGTTCCGACCGTCGCGTTGCAACAGTTGGCGCAAAAGATTGCAGGTCAGTCGGTTCGATCGATCTAGGCCGGAGCCGTCGATCAGCGCCACTCCCTCGCCGGGCAATCCCCACTCGGCGATTTTTTCGGCGATGACCGTCAGGCCGTCGACTCGTGTCGCCGAGCCCTTGCCGACCCGGCCGATTTCCTTCACCAACAATTCGGCGGTGTTGTTGTCGCTGTTGGTCAACATTTCGGTGACAATCTGATTCATCGGCACCGATTCGAGGCTCGCAATCACCGGCGTGTCGGCCGAGGCGACGCCGGAATCGGGCGCATCGCGCACCGCGACGCCCCGAGCCGCCAAGAGTTTCGTAAATTCGAGCGCCGCGGCGTAGGCGGGGTTCGCCGGCTTGAGCGGTGTACCGCTGACTGCGCCATCGTTGATCATCAGCGCCCCGAGCGGGCCGGCCTCGACGCTGCGTATGCCGTCGCCCCAAGAGGGCACATACCTTTCGAAATCGAAAATGCTCTCGTCGCCGATGACCCCGCCCTCGACCGACCTGACACCCATCGCAACCAGTGCGTTCACGAGATCCTCGACATTGCTCGGTGTCAAATTCGGGTATCTCTCGGTGAGCAGATATGCGCGAGTCGTCAAAAGTGGATCACCCGAGCCGACAAGCCATAGATCGCCGCGAACCACATCCCCGGCGACGATGCCCTGAATTTTGGTGGTGAATTTGCGATCTGGTCCGAGCACGTCGAGGGCGACCGCGGCGGTCAAGAGTTTTTGGTTGCTTCCGGGTATCAGCGGCGTGGTCGCGTTCAAATCGATGATCGTCTTTGAGTCGGCGGAAATCGAAAGGCAAGAGTCGACGGGCAGGGCGCCCACAACCGGGTTCAGACGGGCCCGAACTTTACCCGCCGAAGTCAAATCGGCGAGCGTTTCAGGTGTACGACGCGCCGAAAAAAGTGGCGTTACCGGCGGGGTGGCCAAAGACCTGGGATTTTCGACTGCGCGGACCTCTTCGCCCGCCGCCACCGCGACCTGCCAAACCGACAATAGTGGCACGCCCACGATGATCGTCGTTGCCAACAATGCGAGAGCAAGTTTTCGCGTCGACATTTTGTCGGCGCGCGACACGATTCGCTTCGACAGGTCGGAGATCTGGCCGAAATTCATTGCGTCCGTTCAATCCCGCGAAACCGCGCATACTCGTACATCCGACCGAGGGCGTGCGCCGCACGCTGACCACTCGCGTAACAGAGCCGTCCCGTTTCGCGCACGGCGACAACGCCAGGATTGTTCGGGTCCGCCACACCAAGTTCCGTGGCGACCAGAATCGGCTTTTCGTGTTCGACAGACAACCGGGCGGCGGTCTGTGCATATTTGCGATCTTGGTTTTCGTGATAACTGACGATTCGCTCGAGTTCGCTCGAATCGTAAAAGCCGCCTTCGCGCAACATTCTTGCTTGATTCGACTGTATTCCGATTCCCAAAAAAATTAGGGCATCCACCTGTGGATGCGAGGCGACCAGATCCAATATCTCGGCCACCGTGTCGCGAGTCTCGCCTCCGGCGCAGTCGATCGGGTTATTGCGACTCCAGCGACTCGGCAGAAGTTTCGAGACGCCGGCCATCAGTTCCTCGGGGAGGTCGATCAACCGGAGTATCTTCTCTTCGGCGATCACATCTGACGTCACAACACCCCAACCGCCGACCGTGGTCAATACAACCGTGTTAGGCCCCATGGGCAGCGGTTGGGTGGCGAACGACGCCGCCACATCGAATGCCCGTTCGATATCCCGGACTCGAGTCACGCCGAATGATTCGCAAAGCCCGTCGAAAATCAGGTCGTTCGTCGCAATCGCCCCCGTGTGGCTGCTGGCCGCCTTGGATCCGCTCGAGGTTGCCCCGCCTTTCACGGCGACGATCGGTTTTTTGCCGGCTCCGTTCTTGAAAACCCGGGCGATCTTCGGACCATCGTCAATTCCTTCGATATATACGAGTGTGACCGCGGTTTGCGGGTCGCCGACAAAAAAGTCGACGAACTCGGCAACGCCAACTTGAGCCGCATTGCCGACAGACACGGCGCGAGCGACGCCGACCCCCGTCTGACGCGAATAATTCATGAAACTCGAGGAAAAGTTGCCGCTCTGACTGACGATCGAAATTCGACCCTGCGGCGGAAACGGCGCGACAATCTGAGCACAGAGTTGTTTCGCCGTGCTGACGATGCCCTGGCCATTGGGTCCGACCAGCAGCATCCCAAGTTCGTCGGCAAGTCTCGCCAGCTCATTTTGAAGACGCCGACCTTCGTCGCCAGAGTCGGCGTAACCGGCTGAGGTCACATAGACCGCCTTGACACCTTTGCTCGCACACGCCCGCAGGATTTGCCCGTTCGCGCTCGCCGGCGTGCAGACGAACGCCAGATCAACGCTGTCCTGGGGCAACTCATCGAGGCTCGTCAGGCAGTTGACGCCCAAGACCCTCGCCCCATCCAGATTGGTCGCAAAAGTTCGTCCCTTGTAGCCGTTGGCCAAAATATTGTGCAGCGAGACAAAGCCGAACTTTCCGGGGTGCGTCGACGCACCAACGACCACGACTCCCGAAGGCTCGAACAATGCGAGAAAACTCTCGGGAAAAAATCTTCCGGCGACTTCGTCAGCCCCCTGAATCAACGGTGCCTTCGAATACTTTTCGATCAAAGCGTCGACTGCAACCACAGATCCGTCGGGTCGAACAATCAACGGGTTGATGTCCACCGAACAGATCGCCGCATCAGATTGCGCAAGATTCGACACGCCGACAATTGCCGACGCCAACTGGTCGAGATCAACCGCGGCGTCACCGCGAAACGAATCAAAAAAGTTTTGTTGCTTCAGACGGCCGATAAGACGCCGCGCACCGTTTCGATCCACCGGCACGGGGGCGAAAACGAAATCGTCCGACAATTCTGCGAACACCCCGCCCAAACCCAGCATCACAAACGCCCCGAATTGGGCGTCGCGCACTAGGCCGACGATCAACTCGCGTCGACCCGCTTCCATTTTCGCCACCAACAGCGATACTCGACCGTCTTCGGGGGTTGCCGCCGCCAACAGCTCGGCGCCCGCCGCACGAAGCAACTTCTCGTCGCGAACATCCAGTTTGACCAGCCCGCGCTCGGTCTTGTGCGCGATTGAATTCGAAACCAATTTGACCACGACCGGATAGCCGATTTGACCCGCGGCCAAAAGCGCCTCATCAACCGCAAGAACCTCGCGTTCTTCGGTGAAAGGAACCCCAAATTTGCGGAGAACATTCTTTGATTCGACCTCAGAAACGGTGAAGCGCGAACTTTCTGACACGTGGCAACAGTAGTGTGCGCCCAGTCGCGGTCGGAGACTAAATTGTTGGCGTGCAAATCATCTCCGCATTGTTCGTCGAGAACTTTGCGCTGCGACAAGCACCCGGGCCGAGCACGCGAATCGACCTGACCGGTGCCTTCTTCTCGATGGCCGCACCTAGGCCGGTACCTGTCACGATCGACCCGCACCTCGTGGTGCTCGTTTACTGCCCGGCGAACGAATCGGGCAACGGGGTTTTGGAGGTCGTGTTTCGCGGCGGCATTGACGCCGATAGTCAACTGCTTGCGCGCAATGTGAGTCCGTTCACCGTCGAGCCGGGAAAATTCACCTACAGGCTCGTGCGTGGCGAACTCGAGCTGACCGACTATTCGCAGATTTTTGCCCACTGTCGGGTCGGCACCGGCGATTGGCATCTCGTGCCGTTGACTCTTTTGCCCCCCGCATCCACCGCCGCCGAACCCAATCAGACCGACTGAGCAACTAGTTTTAGCGCAGTGGTTTCGAAACTTTCCGCCCAAACCGACTCGCAAGTCGTTTCTCTCATCCGCGGCCTTTCGATGGATGCACCGCTCGCGGCCAAGAGTGGTCACCAAGGTACCGCAATGGCCCTCGCCCCGCTCGCCCACGTTCTCTACAGCCGAGTTCTTCGCCATGACCCGAGCAATCCCGAATGGAAGAATCGCGATCGCCTCATTTTGAGCAATGGTCACGCGTCGATATTGCAATACGCGTCGCTCTATTTGAACGGTTACGGCCTCGAACTTGAGGATCTCAAAAAATTTCGCCAGTTCGGTTCGGCCACGCCCGGTCACCCCGAGGTCGGACACACCGCGGGCATCGAAGTTACGACGGGTCCGCTCGGTCAAGGCTTTGCCAACGCCGTCGGTATGGCGATCGCCGAGCGAAATCTGCGCGCACGATTCGGCGCATCGGCGTGCGACCACAACATCTACGTGATCGCGAGCGACGGCTGTTTGATGGAGGGAGTCAGCCACGAGGCGGCGTCGCTCGCGGGACATCTCAAACTTGACCGTCTCGTCTGCATCTTTGACGACAATTCGATAACCATTGATGGCCCGACTTCGCTCAGTTGCTCGGACGACGTCGCCAATCGATTCTCGTCGTACGGTTGGAAGGTCATGCAGCTGGGCGAGATTGCCAACGATCTTGACGCTCTCGAAGACGCGCTGCTAACAGCGCGGACAAATCGCGGTGCACCGACCCTGTGTATCTTGAAAAGTCACATCGGGTATCCCTCGCCCGATTTCACCGACTCACATGAGGCGCACGGAAACCCGTTGACGGCCGTGCACGTCTCGTCAACCAAAAGAATCATGGGTATACCAGATGAACCGTTTTGGGCGCCAAAGCAATTGGTAGATGCAGTTCGCCAACACGCCCGAAGCCGTGGGCAAAAGTTCACAGCCGATTATGAAAGAGATGTCTCCGATTTGGAAGATCCCCACAATTGGCGTGCCGCATGGGAGACGCCCGGTTCTTCGTCTTTCGAATCGTTGTTGCCGATTTTTGATTCAACCTCAAATTTCGCGACGCGTCAGGTGATACAAAAAGCGCTCGACGCGTCTTTGCCGGCACTGCCCGGCCTGATCGTCGGCTCGGCCGACCTGACGAACAATACGGGCACCAAACTCGCCAAGCAGACTGCGCAAAGTGCGACCGCCCCCGATGGTCGCCAGATTTACTTTGGCGTCCGTGAGCACGCGATGGGTGCCGCCGTCGTCGGCATGGCGTTGCACGGTGGTGTGCTGCCCGTATGCGGTACATTTTTTGTCTTTGCCGACTACATGAGACCGGCAATACGTCTTGCCGCGTTGTCACGCGCAAAATGCATCTTCATCTTTTCGCATGACTCGGTCGGCGTCGGTGAAGATGGTCCGACTCATCAACCCGTCGAACAGCTCGCCTCACTTCGGGCGATTCCGGGCCTGCAAGTGATCAGACCTGCGGACCCGAACGAGACAATTGCGGCCTGGTGTGCGGCGGTTGATCATCATGGTCCAACCGCATTGATCCTCTCGCGACAACACGTAGCCAGCGTCACCGACGGGAGCGCCGTCAAATTTGGTGCGGGCATCGTCGGCGAACCCGTCGCCGCACCAAAGGCCGTGTTGCTCGCCACCGGAAGCGAAGTCGGGCTTTGCGCCACGGCTCAGAGCGAACTCAAAAATGAAGATGTCCAGGTTCAGGTCGTGTCGATGCCGAGTTGGGACCGCTTCGAACGGCTCGGGCAGTCAGAGAAAACCAAGCTGTTTCCGCAAGGTGCACCCGTGATCTCGGTCGAGGCGGGCGTCACATTCGGTTGGCACAAATACGCCGATCAAACGATCGGAATCGACAGGTTCGGTGCGAGCGCCCCGGGCGCGATCGCGATGTCTGAACTCGGGATCAGTGTCGATGCCGTCGTCAGGCGGGTGAAAGATCTCTGATGTCGTCGAGATTGCATTCTTTGTTTGATGACTACGGTCAGTCGCCGTGGTTGGACAATCTCAAACGCAGTTTCATTACTTCGGGAGAACTCGAACAAATTCGCGCGTCGGGCATCCGCGGGCTCACGTCGAATCCGACGATCTTTCAAAAAGCCATCCAAGGCTCCGACGACTATTCCGATCAGTTGTCGACCCTGGTCAAGGCAAAGTTCTCGCCGATCGACTGCTACTGGCAATTGGTTCTGCGCGACATCCACTCGGCAGCCGAAACTTTCGCCGACCTTCACGAGTCTTCAAAAGGCCGTGACGGGTTCGTCAGCGTCGAAGTCGACCCCGGCCTCGCTCATGACGGTCAAGCAACTCTCGTCGCCGCGCGCGAATTGCATCAGCGCGTGGCGAAAAGGAATGTGATGATCAAGATCCCTGCAACTCGCGAAGGTCTGCCGGTGATTCGAACGATGATCAGCGAAGCCCGCAACGTGAATGTCACGCTCATTTTCGGTCTTGAGCGATATCAACAGGTGATGAACGCCTACATCGAAGGGCTCGAAGATTTGGCCAAGGCTTCACCCGAAAGACTCCGGACCGTTGCCAGCGTCGCCAGTTTTTTCATCTCTCGCGTCGATACCGAAATCGATCGCTTGCTTGAGCAGTCCCAAAACCAGGGAGCCAAAGACCTGCTCGGCACCGCGGCTATAAACCAGGCGAAGATCGCCTACAAGATGTTCACCGCCAACTTCTCGGGGCCGAGATGGCAGAAACTCGCCGATCTTGGCGCCAGACCCCAACGACCGCTGTGGGCGTCGACTTCGACGAAGAACCCGAAATATCCCGACACGCTTTATGTCGACAACCTGATCGGCCCGAACAGCGTCAATACCCTGCCCGACAACACGATCGCATCGTTCGCCGATCATGGCCGGCTCGGCGAAACGATCACCAAGAATCTGGATCTCGCCGAATCACAATGGGCGAAGTTGTCGGATTTTGGCGTGAATGTCGACGATGTCGCCGACCGCCTCGAACGCGAAGGCGTCGCCTCGTTTCAAAAGAGCTTCGACGAATTGATCGGTGTTCTCGGCACGAAATCGGCCGAGATAGCGCAGTGACCAAGAACGAGATCGAAGCCCTGCTCGATCGTCTCCTCGACGAATCAGAAATCACCGAAGACCGCAGAATCGCCAAAGAGTTGCTCAGGTCTGCGCTTCAACTCGGCGGCGACTCGACTTCGACTTTGAACCTCAAGATCGCCTCTTCCGCGATCGCCGAGATGCGCGAGGCATTCGCGATGTTCGCCCCGTTCAGCAGTCGCAAAAAGGTGACGATTTTCGGTTCGGCTCGCACCACCAAAGATGATCCGCTCTACAAACAAACCGAGGCTGTCGCCGCCAGACTGGCGCAAAGCGGTTGGATGGTCATGACCGGCGCCGGACCAGGAATCATGGAGGCCGGCATGTCGGGGGCCGGTCGTGAAATGTCGATCGGCGTGAGCATTCGTCTGCCGTTCGAGACATCGGCGAACCCGATAATCGCCGGTGACGAGAAGTACGTGGCGATGAAATATTTTTTCACCCGAAAACTGATGTTGGTCAAGGAGTCGCACGCATTCATCTGCATGCCGGGTGGCTTCGGCACTTTGGATGAAATGTTCGAAATTCTCACCCTCTCGCAAACGGGCAAGGGAAACCCGGTGCCGATCGTAATTCTCGACCTGCCCGGGGATCCGTTTTGGGAAGACCTCGACACGTTTATTCGCAACACTCTCGTGCCACGAAAACTCGTCTCGGTCCAGGATCTCGCGCTCTACAAGATCTGCAATTCGGTCGACCAGGCAGTATTGGAGATCAACAACTTCTACTCCAATTATCACTCGATGCGCTACGTCGGCAAAAGACTCGTGTTGCGACTCAACAAGGCGCTGTCCAAACCCCAGATCGACGATCTCAACCGTAGATTCGTCGACATCTGTGCCAACAATTCGAGTCTCGAAGTCGTGCCCGCCAGCCGACAAGAAATCGAGGACAACGACAACCCCGAAAAGTTCAGGCTCGCCCTGCGGTTTGCCCGCCGCGACTTTGGGCGCCTGCGCGAATTGATCGACGCGATCAACACCCTCTAGACAAACGACGAACCTGGTTCAGTTTCGGGTCAGCAGTGAGATCGCCTTCTCGACGGCCCTTCGTGCCTGCGTCAAAGTGCGCTCGAGTTCGGGGCGTTTGGTTTCGCCCGCCTCGTGCGCCTGTTTCAACACATCGAGTGCCCGATCGGCGAGCCTTTCGGAGACCGACCTCAACTGGTCGACGATTTCGTTGAAATCTTGCTTTGATTCGGGCATCGCACAACAAGTATGCCACCAGCCTGCGCCGAGATGTCGCGGCCAGAAGAACTCCGTGAGTGGATCGGTTTCGCTGATCCCGACTTCGAACAATCGTCAAGCGAGGCGAAAAACCACGCACAACATATTCGGCCCACCCGAAGGTGCGACAATCGCCAAGGGTCTAGTTCCGCGGAACTTTGTTCGACTTTCGTCGATCTTCGAGACTCAAGAATCGCTTGCGAATACGAATATTCGAAGGCGTCACCTCGACCAGTTCGTCTTCACCGATCCACTGGATACCCGACTCCAACGTGTGCGTGATCGGTGTGGCGAGTTTCGGTCCGTCGTCGTGGCTGTGAGTGCGAATGTTCGTCAACTCCTTTGCACGCACCGCGTTGACGACCATCTCATCCTCGCGAGAGTTCTCGCCGACGACCATTCCTTGATAAACCTCGACACCGGGTGAAACAAAAAGGGTTCCACGCAACTGCAAATTGTCGAGTGCATACGCGGTCGTCGAACCCTTGCGATCAGAGACCATCGCGCCGCCCATTCGATGGGGCAACTCGCCCGCCCACGGCATGTGACCGCTGAGGCTCTGGTGCAAAAGCGCCGTGCCGCGGGTGACGGTCAACAACAGCGACCTGAACCCGATCAAACCCCGCGACGGAGCCCGAAAACTCACGATTGTTCGACCACTGTCGCCGGTTTCGAGGTTTACGACCCGACCTTTTCTCGGTGCGAGGGCCTGCGTCACGGCGCCGACATATTCGTCGGGTACGTCTATCGTGCCGGCCTCGAGCGGCTCGTGTTTGACGCCGTCGATCGTCTTGGTGATGACTTCAGGTCGACTCACCTGCAACTCGTAACCCTCACGGCGCATGTCTTCGATCAACACCGCCAATTGCAATTCACCGCGACCGGCAACCTCGATGATGTCGGGGCTGTCGGTGGTGTTCACCTTTATCGAGACGTTTCCCAAAACCTCGCGGAACAAGCGCTCGCTCAGATGCCGGCTCGTCAAATAGGTGCCCTCGCGGCCGGCGAAGGGCGAGGTGTTGACGCCAAAACTCATTCTCAGCACGGGCTCGTCGACTTCGAGCCGTGGGAGAGCCGGCGCATTCTCTTGCGCCGCGATCGTGTCGCCAACTTCAACCTCGTCGATCCCCGCGAGAATGAACAGATCGCCGGCGCCAATCTGCGAAACCTCTTCGCGACCGATACCGCGAAAGGCAAACAGGTTCGAGATTCTTCTCTTTATCCACGGGGCGGGATCTTCTGATGTCGGGTGTTGCCAGACCGTGATCGTGTCGCCCTTGCTCATCACCCCGGCCGCGACACGACCTATCGCCAATCGACCCAAATAATCTGAGGCGTCAAGGTTTGCAACCAGCGCTTGCAGCGGGGCCGATGCATCGCCAGCAGGTGGCGGAATCGTGTCGAGCACCGAATCAAGCAATGGCACCAGGTCGGCATTGTCCCCAGGCATGCCGATGCCCTTCATTGATCGCCCTTCTCGTGCGATCGCCGAAATCACCGGAAAACTCAGGTGGTGATCGTGGTGCGCGAGGTCGAGAAACAACTGCTCTACCTCGTGCAAAACTTCTTCCGGGCGCGCGTCGGCTCGATCGACCTTGTTGAGCACGACGACGACCGGCAAATCGCGGGCCAAGGCCTTCGCGAGCACGTATCTCGTCTGCGGCAACGGACCTTCGGCGGCATCGACCAAAAGCAGAATGCCGTCGACGAGGGCCAACGCGCGTTCGACCTCTCCGCCGAAATCGGCGTGACCCGGGGTGTCGACAAGATTGATCTTCGTGCCACGCCATTCGATCTCGGCGACCTTTGCCAAAATCGTGATTCCGCGTTCGCGCTCCTGGTCGTTCGAGTCCATCACGCGTTCAACGACTGTTTGATGGGCGGCGAAGGTTCCGCCACTTTTCAGCAGGGCGTCGAGGAGGGTGGTCTTTCCGTGGTCTACGTGGGCGACCACTGCGAGATTGCGGATGTTGTTAATCTTGAAAACCCACTTCGAAATCAGGGATTTTCGTCGTCGTGCTCGTCGGTGATTTCGTCACCGTTCTCGTCGAAACGAACGCCATAGCGTTCTGCGATCGCGGCATATTCATCGTCTTGCGACCTGGCCTTGCCGGTCTTCGATACCCCGAGATCTTCGGCGGACGGCCCCGACTGCTTGAGACGGCGCGCTTCTTCGAATCGGCGATGACGACCCTTTTTCACGGTAGGGCTCCAATTTTTTGGGGCGGATACCGTTTTGGTGCCCGCCTAGCGGTTAAACATTGGCTTTGACTCTAGCCAGTTTCGCCCGATAAAGCACGGATTGGCGGCTCTTCGTTAGCTGGTCGTCGCGATCAGCGTGAGATGTCCATCTCGATCCACGCTGAGTCCGACGTCACCGTTGAGGATACGTTTCAGGTCGTCACCAACGAGCACCGCCCGCCAACCGTGGGCCAGACGGGCATCTGGTTCGTTGCGCAGAAACGCCGTGATGTCGCTTCTGGTCGCCAACAGGGTCGCATCGATCTTGTTTTTTCGCGCGAGTTCGCCGATCCAGGCGGTGATCAGGGTCAGAGCAGGACGCGAATGCTTGTCGATTTCGTCGCCGTCAGTTTTCGGAAGTTCGACTGTGCGCTTCACGCCGTCGCGAACGGCGTTCATGATCTCCCTACAGAACTCCGCAGACAAGTGGCGCTCGTCGACACCCCTCGTCGATGCCAAGTCTTCCACCGTTTTTGGCACCCGTTGGGAGATGCCCAAGAGCGCCATGTCGCTCATGATTCTTCGCGGCGGAACGTCGCCGCGCATCGCTCTCTCTTCGCGCCATTGAGCCAACGACTGGGCCACGCCGCGCGACACCCCTTTCAACGAACGCGCCTCCTTGAGTTTTAGCCAAGCAGAAACGGGCTCGACAGCGCCTTGCGGTCGCTGAATCAATTCTTGGCAAGCCTCCACAACCCACTCCGACCGGCCAAGATCGCTCAACTGGCGATGAATCTGACCGTGCAGATCCAGAAGATGCTCGACATCATCTGCCGCGTATCTGCACTGCTGATCGGTAAGCGGGCGTCGCAACCAATCGGTCAGACGATCCCCCTTTGAGAGCGACTCCTTTTTCAACGCCCGCACCAAGGTCGCCAAAGACGGAGTCGAGAATCCGATGAAGCCAGCGGCCAACTGGCAATCAAAGATTTTTGTTGGAGCGCACGTAGCGGCGACGCGCAAGACCTCGAGGTCTTGTTGCGCCGCGTGAAACACCGCTGTCAGATCGCTGGCGAACAACTCGGCGAAGTTGCGCGGGTCCACCGCCAGAGGATCGACCAACGCGATGTTCGAACCCCACTTCAACTGGACCAACGCCAAACGAGGAAAGTAGGTTTTCTCGCGATGAAACTCGGTGTCGATCGCGTAGATCTCGTGACGCAAGATGTCGGCGACTACTTCAACAAGACCCGATTCTGTGTCGACCCATCGATAGTTCACCCCGGTGATTCACCCGTGACGACATCGTGTCCCGCCGCAATCCAGCCCATAGTGCCGCCGGCGAGGTTGACGACATTCGGTTGATCCTGGTCATGACAGAATTCGCAGGCCTGCATGCTTCGACCACCGCTTTTGCAAACCATGTAGGTTGTCTTCTTGGCGTCGATGTTCCCCAACTTTTCGGTGAAGACGCTCAACGGGATGTTTATCGCGCCCGGAATATGACCCGCCACATACTCATCGGGTTCGCGCACGTCGACAATCTGCAGACTTTTCAGCGACAATCGCGAGAGGGAGGCGACGGTTATCTCTTCAACTGCCATTGACCAAATTTAGTTTATTCGAGGTCTGTCGGCGAGTTTATGTTGCGCAACGCACGATGCGAAACTTCGATCGTTCTCATTTTTAGCGATGGGGCGACGTTGTGAATTGCGCGCTCGCCCTCGACGAATCGCCTTTCAAGTGTCGGCAAAGTAGAGGTCTTCCAGTTGCTGCACAACCATTGCGGAGAATCGGTCGATGCAACCTGAACCTCGAAAGAGTCATCGAACTCGGCAAGCGCCTCGCAGGTCGATCGGTCGATAAACGGCACGTCGCAGGGCAGGATCAAAACATTTTCGGCTCTGCAGACCCTCATCACCGAGATGAGCGCACCGAATGGCCCCGAATCCACGAACGCATCCTCTACGAATTCGATTCCAAGATCCTCGGCCGTCTCGCGCGAGCCGCCGACGAGAAACAGGTCGAGAATCTGCGACGCTCGCAGGGTCGCGACTATGCGCTCGCCGAACGAACGACCATCGAGCACGGCCGAGACTTTGGGCGAGCCAAAACGCGAACTCTTTCCGCCCGCAAGAATCGCGCCGCTCGTGGAGCTCATCTCAACAAATGGGTCGCGTCGCCGCTCGGGTCGAGTTGAGTCAGAAACTGCTCGCAGCGAACAGCCTCGGAAGTTTCTCCGATCAATCGTGCGTGCTTCGCCAACCCGGCCAGGCATCTCAGAAACCCACGGTTCGACGCGTTGCGCCAGCGCACATAACCCGACCCGCGCCATGAGTTCGCACGCAGACTGTCGAGACCGCGGTGATAGCCGACGCGATAGGCCATGTATGCCTCGATCCCGGGGCTACTCGTGTCGCCCACGCTCGCCCACCCCGCGAGCATCGTCGGGTACCTTGCGACGACCAGAAGAATCTCGCGGCGTCGAGTCGCGGGCTCGCCGATCGACAGCGCCGTTTCAAGTTCGGCGTTCGCGTGAGGGTCAATTTCGGGCAAGATCGTCTCTGGTGGTCCGCCGGCAGTGAGGTGAACGGGCTTGTCGCTCATCGCCCTGCCACACTAGATGCATGGACTTATTCTCGCTCGACTCGGAAACCGCGAAAAATATTGGCTTGAGCGGGCTCGGACTGGGCCTTCTCGGCGTCTTGGTCGTCCTGAAATTCGTCAAGTCGGTCGTCTCAAAAATTCTGCTCCTTGCCGTGTTCGGTGCCCTCACATATTTCTCTTTCACTCAACGCGACTCGCTTTCGGTCTGCATTGCCAAACTCGAGGCGACTTCGGCGTCAGATATCGCCGAGACCACCTGCACATTTTTCGGACAGGAGATATCTTTGCGCGGAATCAACAAATGACGATCGACGTGGTTTCGTCGATTACACGACGACTCGACTCGTCACCGATGTTGTTTCTTGGCGACCGACCTGGTTTGGTTGATCCGTTGCTTCGCTTCGTCGAAAACCTTCTGTAGTGCAATCGTCAATTCGCTCGTCAGATCGGTGGTGGCCGATCTGGGCAGGCGTCCCTGGTCGGGCTTCGGCGGATAAATCGGCCGGCCGACGACGACCGCACAGCGTCTTGGCAAGATCTTTTTCGAATGCTTGGGCATCACGTCCTCGGTGCCACCGAAGCCGACCGGCACGATCGGAACCGAGGCTTTGATCGCCAAATACGCGGCGCCATCGAACAGTGGGTGCACCGTCGGGCCAGATTGACGGGTGCCCTCTGGAAACATCACCAATGGCTCACCTGATGCCAAGACCTTCAAACAGCGTTTGAGCGCCTCAAAGTCCGCGCTTCCCCGGGTAACGGGAAACCCGCCCAGCCCCGAGAGAATCGCCGCGAATGGCTTCTTCTTCCACAGCGAGTCTTTGCCCATGAAACGCAGACGACGCCTGGTCACGGCGCTCGCCAACGGCGTGTCGACATTCGAGCGATGAATCGGCGCCAGAATAAAGGCGCCTGTTTTCGGCACGTTCTCTTTGCCGTAAACCGTCAGTCGAAAATAGATCTTGCTGAACACCAAAATGATGGCGCGCGCGGCGGCGTAGAAAAGTTTGCCGCCAAACCCTTGACCAACGATGAAACTCTCGACCTGCGTCATCGGTTCGCCGCTCGCTTCGCATCGGCGATCATGACCAGTTGCTCGAGTTGTGCGACGACCTCGTCAACCGATCGATCGCTGGTGTCGACAGTTATCGAATCGTCGGTTTTCGTCAACGGGCTGTCCGATCGGGTCGAGTCGCGGCGATCTCGCTCGGCGATCTCGGCGGCGATCTGCGCGACGTCGCCACCCGACTGGGCTACTCTGCGTTTGGCCCGCACGAGTGGGGACGCCGTCAAGTAAACCTTCAGCGTCGCATCGGGAAAAACAACCGAACCGATATCGCGACCCTCCACGACCCCGCCGCCGTTCTCTTCGACCCAAATTCGTTGACGCGCGCGCAATTCATTGCGAACCGAAGAATTGGTCGCCACCAAACTGACCGCCTTGGTTACCTCGGGGCCACGAATCGCCTGGGTCGCGTCGATCGAGTTGATCGTCACCAGTTCTTCGCCGACATCGAGCACACAATTGACCGAAAGTTCCGCCACTGCCGCTTCATCATGCAAAGAAACGCCGTCGCTTAGCGCCAAAAATGTTACCGCTCGATACATCGCCCCCGTATCGAGATATTTCACGCGCAACTTTCTTGCCAATGCCTTGGCGACTGTCGATTTGCCCGCCCCGGCGGGACCATCAATCGCAACGACAATCGTCATGTTCTTCGGCGACTAGCCCCTCACCAATTGGTGTCTTGTGCTCGGCCTTCGTTGTAGCCCGAAGCGCTCTGTACGCCAATCACTGCCCTGTCTTGAAGCTCTTTGAGGTTCGAGGCCCCGGCATATGTGCATGCAGAGCGGATACCCGAAATGATCTGGTCGATGATGTCTTCGACGCTTGGTCGTTGCGCGTCCAAATACATTCGTGAAGAACTAATGCCCTCTTCGAACAGTTCCTTGCGGGCGCGTTCGAACGCGCTTTCGGTGCGGGTGCGGTTTCTGACCGCGCGATTTGATGCCATGCCAAAACTTTCCTTGTAGAGCCGTCCGTTGGTGTCGCGCAATGTGTCGGCGGCCGACTCGTACGTTCCGGCCAGCAACGAACCAAACATGACGTTGGCCGCCCCGGCGGCCAACCCGAGGGCGACATCGCGCGGGTAACGAACTCCACCGTCGGCCCAGACGCTCTTGCCCAGTTCTCTCGCCGTCCGGGCGCATTCGAGCACGGCCGAGAATTGCGGTCGGCCAACGCCGGTCATCATGCGCGTCGTGCACATCGCACCGGGCCCGACACCAACTTTCACCACGTCGGCACCTGCGTTGATGATGTCGCGTGTTGCTTCGGCCGTGACGACGTTGCCGGCGACCATCTTGGCTTCGCCGACAACCTGGCGAACCTCCGAAATCGCATCCAGCATTCGTGTCTGGTGTCCGTGCGCCGTATCGACGACAATCACGTCGACCCCCATCTTTGTCAGTTGTCTCGCGCGATCGGCGGGCTCGGCGCTTATCCCAACTGCGGCAGAAATAAGCAACTCGCCATTTTTGTCGACGGCCGGCTCGTAGATAGTGCTCCTCAGCGCGCCGTTGCGCGTGATCACCCCGACGAGCAGACCGTTGTTGTCGATAACGGGTGCGACCGAAAGTCGCGCCTCGGTAAGACTCTCGAACATTTGCCGGGGAGACAATGATTCGCTCAAGGCGAAGATCTCTGTGCTCATCACATTGCGAATCTGGGTGAATCGATCGAAACCGACTGCGTCGTGTTCGGTGAAAATTCCCGCGGGCCGACCCTCATCGTCGATCACGATCACCGCGCCGTGGCTTCGCTTGTAGATGAGACTCAACGCCTCGCCCACCGTGCCGTCGACGCGCATGGTTATCGGCGTATCCACGACCTTGTGCCGTGACTTGACGAACGACACGACCGTCTCCACGACATCGAGGGGAATATCTTGGGGCAGAACGACCAATCCACCCCGTCGGGCTACGGTTTCAGCCATTCGTCTGCCGGCAATCGCGGTCATGTTCGAAACGACGAGTGGAATCGTGGTTCCAATTCCGTCCGGAGTCGAGAGATCGACCTTCAAGCGCGACGACACCGATGAAAGGCTCGGCACCATGAAAACATCGCTGTAGGTCAGATCAAAAGATGGCGCCTCGTTCAAAAAACGCATCGGTGATCCTCCCAGTGGGGCTTTTTTGAAGCCTCCATAGGCTACGCCCTGTGAATATCAACGCCACGAATACCCCTGTTTTTATGGTGCACGGATGGGCGGGTTCGCACCTTGAGACATGGCGCAAGCCCGGCCTCGAACAGTTGCTCGTCGATCAGGGTCGAACCGTCGTGGGTGTCGACCTGCTCGGACACGGCACGAATCTGAAGCCCCACGACCCGCACGAATATGGCGACATTCCAAACCCGATTCGCGAACAACTAACCAAATTCGAAACCCCGGTTGACGCAGTCGGTTTCTCGCTTGGCGCAATCGCCCTTCTCCAGCTTGCGAGACATCAACCGGATTGTTTTCGCAGGCTGATGTTGGTTGGCGTCGGCAACGGTCTGCTCGAGCCTGATGACGAGACCGAGACCGCCCGCATCGTCAGCGGGATCGACGGGTTGGCCCCGACGAACGACATCGTGGCCAGACAGTTTGGCACATACGCACGAAGTGGCGACAATGATCCACGGGCGCTCCGCGCCATCTTGCTTCGACCGCGCGCCGAACAGTTCAAGGTTGAAGAACTGCAAAATATCGGGGCCGAGGTAAGGCTCGTCGTTGGCGACAAAGACTTTGTCCAACCCGTCGAGAGACTTGCCGGCTGCTTCAAAAATTGCCGGACAACGATCCTGAAAAATTGCGACCACTTTGCGACCCTCGACCACTTCGGCTTCATCGATGCAATGCTCGAATTTTTCGCCAAGCCACGATGAAAGTTTTGGATCCTGCAACGACCAACGCAATCGAGCAATGTGTCGTCGCCTTGAAAAGATCTCAATTGGTCGCCATTCCCACTGAAACCGTTTACGGTCTCGCCGCGTTGGCGACAGACAAGGTTGCGATAAGAAGGATCTACGCGGTGAAATCACGACCTTCATCGCATCCGCTGATACTTCACATCGCCAACCCTGCCGATCTCGACTACTGGGCGACCAATGTCTCCCGCGACGCTCGAGACTTGGTCGATGCGTTTTGGCCCGGCCCGCTGACGATCGTCGTGAATCGTACCGACTCGGTTTGCGATGAGATCACCGGCGCGCGCGATACGGTGGCGATTCGGTGCCCAAGCCACAAGTTGACCCGAGAACTCTTGCTTCAACTCGGTTCGGCAATCGTCGCCCCCTCGGCGAACAAGTTTGGCAAGGTGAGTCCGACCAGGGCACAACACGTTGTCGACGATCTGGGTGACGAAATTGATTTGATCCTCGACGGCGGCGAATGCGATGTTGGTCTCGAATCAACCGTCATCGACTGCACAACCAACCCGCCACAGTTGCTCAGGGCTGGTGCGGTGTCAATCGAGCAGATCAAGGATGCTTGCAACATCGCCGTGTCCGATGCATCGGGCGAGAGTCGGGCTCCGGGCATGCTCGATAAGCACTACGCGCCAAATTGCCGCGTTGTGCTCGTCGCCGATGCAGACGAGGCAGATCGCCGACGACACGAGTTGCTAACTCAAGGAATCAGGGCCCGGGTGCTCGACTATTCGGCCGACCTCGAGAAATATGCCCATCGATTGTACGACAGCTTGCGCAAAGCCGACGACGACAAAATCGACGTGGTTATTGCCGTTCTTGCCCCAAGTAGTGGGCTTGGAGCGGCCATAAACGACCGTCTGTACAAGGCTGCAAACTCCCTCGAGTAGTGCGCGGGAGACCAAAAAATCCACTTTTCAACTGTAGAAACTATGGGTGTCTGCCAATAGGCTCAGGGGTCACAGGGGTGACAAATTGTCGCCCCACTCCTAGGGGGAGAAAATAATGAAGAAAAGCACGGCACGTCGTTTCGGTGCGCTTGTTGTTGGTCTCAGCCTTTTGGCTGGAGCCTGCGGCGGCGATGACGAAGCGGCGCCAGAAGAAGCCCCGGAAGAGACAACCGCTCCAGAAGAGACAACTGCTCCGGTAGTTGACGAAACTGGCAGCGAGTTGCAGGGCATGAAGGGAACGACTCCACTCGTGGAGCTGACCCAAGAGTTCAAAGATGCAGTCAATGCATTTTGGACCGGCAAGGGTAACGAAGCGCTCACAGACTTCAACTACACCGCTGAGTCATTCGACGCAGTGCTGTTGATCGCTCTGGCAGCCGAAGCAGCAGGCACCGACGGCAGCGCTCTCGCTGACCAACTTGTCGCTGTTTCGAAAGACGGCACGAAGTGCTCGCCAGCAACCTGGGCAGATTGCATCGCAACTGTCAAGGCCAAGGGCGATGTCGACTTTGACGGCTTCTCGGGACCAAACACTATGAACGGAAACGGCGAGCCTCTCGAGGCTTCGTACGGCATCCTTCAATTCGGTGAGGGCAACCGTCTTGATGACTCGTTGACCACCTATCAACTCGCAAATGCTCCAGAATCTGCAGTATTGCCGCTTTCGAAGACCGGCGTTTCCCGCAAGGGCAACGGCGTTCTCAAGATCGGTGGATTGCTCCCAGAGACTGGCAGCCTTGCATTCCTTGGTGCGCCGATGATCGCCGGTGTCGAGTACGCAATTGACGTGCTCAACCAAAACGGTGGCATCCTCGGCAAGCCGGTCGAATACAGCGCAGGCGACTCAGGTGACACCTCAACTGACACAGCCAGCGTGACCGTAGATCGTCTGCTCAAAGAAGGTGTCGACGCCATCGTCGGTGCCGCATCATCGGGCGTATCTCTCACGGTTATCGACAAGATCACTGCTGCCGGTGTAATTCAGTTCAGCCCAGCGAACACATCGCCGAAGTTGACAGATTACGCGGACAACGGTCTCTACTTCCGCAACGCGCCACCGGACAACCTCCAGGGTGCCGTTCTTGCTGAAGTGATCATCGGTGACGGCAACCAATCGGCCTACATCTTGGCTCTTGACGATGCTTATGGCACGGGTCTTGCCAACGTGGTCGAGGAAGTGCTCACCAAAGCAGGCGTCGAAGTCAAGGGCAAGAAGATCTACGATCCGAAGGCAACAACATTTGATGCCGAAGTGGGCGAAGTCGTAGCCGCCAACCCAGACGCAATCGTGTTGATCACCTTCGACGAAGGCTCGCGCATTCTCCGCACAATGGTGGAGAACGGCGTAGGTCCTCGCGCGAAGAAGGTCTACGGCTGTGACGGAAACATTGGTAACGCACTCGGCGAGAACTTTGACGCTGGTAAGTAACCAATAATCCGAATTCGTTAAAGGCAGGGCCCTGGACGAAAGTCCAGGGCCCTCTCTTATCCTCCGGCGGTCTTGGCTAGGGTGCCCAAATAGAGCTTGATCACGTTCGGGTCGGCCAGAAGATCACGACCGCTACCCGTGTAGGCGTTCTTGCCCTGATCCAACACATAGGCCCGATCCGCCACTTGCAAACATCGACGCGCATTTTGCTCGACCATCAAGATCGCGATGCCCTCGGCATTGATTCGTTTGCACTGCAAAAACACCTCGTCTTGCAAGACGGGCGAAAGCCCCGCTGAGGGCTCATCGAGCAACAGCAACTTCGGTTCCATCATCAGGGCGCGACCCATCGCCACCATCTGCCGCTCACCGCCCGAAAGCGAACCGGCCTTCACTCCTGCGCGCTCACGCAGCCGCGGAAAAAGTCTCGTCACATACTCGAAGCGTGTTTCGAAATTTGCGGGCTTCAAGAAACAGCCCATCTCCATGTTTTCCGTCACGGTCAAACTTGGAAACACGTTTCGATTTTGTGGCACATACCCGACTCCGCGCTCCACGAGTTCGTGCGAACGATGACCCACGATATTCGCTTCGCCGAGCATCACCGTGCCCGACCTGACTAGGCACTCGCCGAGTATCGCCTTGAGCACGGTCGACTTGCCCGCCCCGTTCGGTCCGATGATGCCGACGAACTCCCCCATTGCAACGGTGATATCGCAGCCGTTGAGAATATTCACCTCGGGAATGTAGCCGGCGACAAGTTGCTCGACGCTGAGAATATTCTTCGTCATCAGACTTGCCTGTCCAACAATGATTTGCCCTGGTGGGAGCCGAGATACGCCTCGATCACATGGGGGTTGTTGCCGATCTGCTCGGGTGTGCCCTCGGCGATCAGGGCACCTTCTGCCATCACGACCACCCAATCGGCGACATCATTGACCATGTCCATGTCGTGTTCGACGAAAAAAACCGTCATGCCGTCGTCGCGCAGACCACGAATGTGTTCGTTCAGACTCTGCTTCAACGCCGGGTTAACGCCCGCCATGGGTTCGTCGAGCATCACCAGACGCGGCTGAGTCATCAATGCGCGAGCCATTTCGAGCAACTTTCGCTGACCCCCCGAGAGCGTGCCCGCATACTCATTGCGCATATGGTCCATCCTGAATCGCGTGAGCAAAGCATCGGCGCGCTCTTCGATCTTCATTTCTTGACCCCGCCAAACAAACGGCAGGAGTCCGTTCCACCATCTCTCCCCGGTTTGATGCATCGCCCCGAGTTTCATATTCTCGATCACCGACATTTTCGTCAAACTTTTCGTCAGCTGAAACGTTCTGACCATGCCCATGCTCGCCGTCCGATGTGCCACAACTCGGCTCATGTTGTGCCCGTCAAAACGCCATTCACCGACATCGGGCGTATCGAAGCCCGACAACAGATTGAACAGCGTGGTTTTTCCTGCGCCGTTGGGTCCGATCAATGCGGTGATCGATCCGCGTTGCACCTCGAGATGTTTCACATCGACTGCGACGATGCCACCGAAATGGCGGCGGATGCCATCGACGCTCAAAATCGGATCGGGCTTTTGCGAACCTGCGACGGCCTCGGTGCTGGCAAGGGCCTGTCTGGCCGCGCGCGCCACCTCACTAGAGTTGCGTTCAACGACCATCGAGCGCCATTTCCCTGCGATTTCCAAAGATTCCCTGAGGCCTAAACGACATCAACAACATCAGGCCGATTCCCACGAACATGTAATTGACCGCGCCCACCTGGGTGCTTTGAATGACCGTAAAATCGCCGATTCGCAACGGACCGCCTCTGGTGAGTTCGCGCAAGAAGTTGTCGGAGAACACGAAAATAACCCAGAACAGCATCGAGCCAACGACAGAACCCGAAACTTTGGCGAGGCCGCCCAAGACCAACGCGGTCAACACGTAGAAGGTGACATCGCGGCTGTAGTTGTCGGGTTGCACCGTACCGCGGTCGAGAGCCAACACCATACCCGCAAACATGCCGATGATTCCACCGATGATCAGCGATTGCATCTTGTAGACATAGACGTTCTTGCCCAGACTTCGAACGGCGTCTTCATCTTCTCTGATTCCCTTGAGCACGCGACCCCACGGGCTACGCATCAACTGCCAAACGAAAAACGAGAAGATCGCCACCAAGGTCCAGCCGACCAGAATTGAGAACAACGCGTACCCGCTGAATCTGAAGGGTACAAAGCCATAAGTCTTGCCGGGTTCGAACGGATTGAGCGCTCGATATTCACGACTGAAATTGCTGATGCCATCGGTGCCACCAAATATCTTGTTGAACCTCACCGAGCGCACGAATAGTCGCACGATCTCTGCCGTCGCGATCGTCACGATCGCCAAGTAGTCGGCGCGCAACCGCAAAGTCGGAATGCCCACGATCAGAGCGAGAACTATCACGAACAAAATTCCGAGCGGTATTCCCCACCAAAGTCCGATACCGAAATATTGCGCCGTCACACCCAAACCATAAGAACCGCAGGCCATGAATGCCGCCTGACCAAAATTGACCAGGCCCGTATAGCCGAACTGGACATTCAGACCGAGCGCCGCTATCGCGAAGTAAATCGCGTCGACGCCGACCGCCGCGCGAATGGTGTTCTGCAGGATTTGGTTCCAGTCCACGTCAGCCAACCCTTTGACTCTTGCCCAAAATACCCTGGGGTCGGACAATCAACACGACGATCAGAATGAACAGCGCCGGCGCAACCTTCAACTCGCTGGGCACGAAAATCGCCGCCATTTCGACAAAGATTCCGATGCTGAATCCCCCGATCAACGCCCCGAAGGCCGAGCCCAGGCCACCCAAAGTGATGCCGGCAAACATCAGGAACAAAAGATCGGAACCCATCGAGAAACTGACTTGTTCGTCGAGACCGCGAAAGATCCCGCCAGTGGCCGCGAGCGCGCCCCCGGCGAACCACACCACCCTGATTACTTTTCGCGTATCAATACCCGTCGCCGAGGCCAACTGCACGTTGTCACTCACCGCGCGAATCGCCTTGCCGAGCCGCGATCGCTGCAGAAACAGAGCCACACTGACCAAAATAATCACGCCGAGGATCGCCGTCGTCAAATCCCGCGGTGTGATGCCGATCGGCCCGAGTTCGAGATTCGTCTGCTTCGAAAAACTCGCCAATTGTTTGGTGCGACCGCCGAATTGAAACAGATAGATGTTTCGCAACATGATCGAAAGACCGACCGTGACCACCAACTGCGAGATCAATCCGATCCCTCGTTTGGTCAACCGGGCAAAAATTCCCCAGTTGAACAACAGACCAAACAGCCCGCCCAGCAAAATGACCACCGGTCCCGAGATCAAAATCGGAATCTCCAATGTGACATTGAAGAAGAAGGCAACTAGCCCGCCGAAGGTGACCATTTCACCGTGCGCGAAATTTGTCAGCCCCGTGGCACCAAAGACAAGCGACAAGCCCACCGAACACATCGCGATAATCAGGCCCAGTCGAATGCCATCGGCGAGCCGCTGGAGAACTCGTTCGGTCTGCGTCGCGCCCGCGATGCCGCTCTCGCCGGTAAAAAATGTGACGCGCTTGGTGTTTGTCGTGAAGAGGTCCTTGGTTATCGAGATTTGAGACTTGTTCGCATCGATCAATTGCAGGCCTTCGGGCAGAGATTTGACGTCGAGGGTGATCACGTAGTCGTCCCTGCTCGGCACGGCGATGGTGCACAGTCCTTTGTCGTCGGTCGTCGCCGTGCCGATCAATTTCCCGTCGACGGTAGTTATGGTTACCGAGACATTGGCGACCGGCTCGCGACTCGTGGCACCGTCAACCAGAGTCTGATTCTGGACGCTCGCAATGATCGAATAGTCGCCTGCATTTGTGTCGCTCGCGCCCGCTGCGGATGCCGAAAACATCCCAAAGAACAGCAATAGCAGGAGTCCGAAACCCGGGCCGACTCTGCTCAAGCGACTTCGAGTCGACCGACTTTCAATAGTCATGCTGGTTACAAGTCAAGCACACCAGTCGGCACCGCAGAAAGTCTCGAATGCCAATAGACATCAAGCGCTCCGAGCCAAACCAGCACCGACATCGCGACGTGGATCGCCACCAGAATCACCGGCACCCCGAGAAAATACTGCGCGTACCCGACCCCGCCCTGAGCGACCAAGACGGCGCCGAATCTCATCAAGGATCGACCCAATAGGGCGCGCGAAGTTTGGGTCTTGCGGGACATTTTCACGACGACCAAGAAAGAGCAGAGGGTCGCCCAGACCATGATGCCGTGGATTCGCACGATGTCGGTCATAGCGAAACCGAGACGAACTGCATTTTCATCGCCAGCATGCGGACCCGAACCCGTGACCAGTGTCCCGACGACGATGACCAAGCCCGTCAAAACCAACAAGACCTTGACCGCAAACCGAATATTGCCGTTCCCCAATAGTGGTTCGGCGCGTGCGGTCGATTCTTCGCTGATCTTGGTGATCTTGGCGTGTTGAACCAACATATACGCCACCGACATCAGAAAGATGCTGACCAGGAAATGCGCGATGTTCGAAAATGGATTGAGCCCGGTCAACACGACGACAGCCCCGATCAAGACTTGAGCCACGACTCCCAGCACAAGAACCACCGACATGCCGACCAGGTCACGGCGTCTTGGTCGAAGGCCGATTGACAGCAGCGCACACGCGACAACGGAGAGCGCGACGACCCCCGTGAATAGCCGATTGATCTGCTCGATCGCGGCGTGCCCCGAGGAGACATCGATGAACTTGGATTCGCTGCATTGCGGCCAGTCGGCGCACCCCAGACCCGACCCAGTCAGACGCACCAGCGAGCCGGTGATGATGATCGCATAAAGCGCCACGAACGCCCCCTGCGACACCCTCAAATAGCGCTGCGCCGGGACTCGCACTTCTATTTGCCTCCCACCGGAGCCGGCGCCGATGTGGTCAGTTCAGCCAGATGTGAGTATCGTGCGCAAGTAGTGAAAAAGGAAACGGTCGAGAAGCGTCGCATCGAGATTCTTGAGGCTACCTGCGATGTCGTGATCGAGCGGGGCTTCGCCGGTACACGAGTGGCGGATGTCGCCAAACGTCTTGGCGTCTCGAACAGTCTGATTCACTACCACTTCGCGTCCAAAGAAGAATTGCTGGCCGCCGCTTTCGAGCACTATGCGCACAAAGACTTGAGTGAAATGCAGGTCGACAGTGATTCCGCACCGACGGCGGCCGCGAAGTTGTGGCGGCTGATCGAAAGTTATGTCCCCGAAGGTAGTGACGATGTCGAATGGATGCTGTGGATCGACGCGTGGGGCGAGGCGCTGAGAAACCCGAAGATGAAGCCGATAAGTCAAGACCTTGACGAGCAGTCAATCGCCGTGTTCGAAAAGGTTTTGCGTGCGGGCAACGAGTCGGGCGAATTTCATTGCGTTCACCCGCGCGAGTCGGCGACGCGAATTTCTGGCCTGATCGACGGATTGGCCGTGCAATACGCGGCCCACGAGGGGGTGCTCAAACGAAAAGAGTTCATCCGTTTGATGCGTCAATTGGCCGCAGCCGAGACGGGTCTTTCACCCGACGATATTCGCGACACTCGTCGAACCCCCAAGTCGACGAATGGCCTCAAAAACATCGACCAGGACGACGGGCCACGACCGGCATCACTCGCCACCGACTTCGACCTGCGCCAATTGGTGAGCCAATACCAGGATGCGTTGTCACGGCATGATTTTTCACGACTCAAGAACTATTTTTTGGATGACGCAAAGCACAGCGAGGACGGCAAACTCGTGGCCTCCGACATGTCACAGATCCAAACGCGGTTCAATGCAGATTTTGAAGCGAGCACCGCCGTGATCGAAGTACTTCTCTCGGTCGCCTTCTATGCCGACGAAGGCAACGGCACAGCCCACGGCAATTTCATCGTCGAACGGCGAACAAGACCGGGCAACCAAAAACCCTCCGTTGATCTGTTTCGTCGCACCGACACTTATCGCCGCACATCGCAAGGCTGGCGCTGCATCGACCGACAGCAGACCGCGATCTAGCCGATGTCAGAAGGCGCCGACCGAATCGCCCTTGCGCTCAGCATCACCACCAACCCGCACCGGCTGGTGCGGGCGATTTTCTCGGGTCGGCGCCGGAACATGAATCCCGAATTCGAGAAGGTTCATCTTCGCCCTGTGCAGATCGGGTCTGAAGTAAAGCTACAGATTGTCACGACATCCGAAGAGAAGGTTCGAACTACGAACATCGATTTCGCCGAGTTCGAACCCGAAAAACTTTGGCATTCGGGCTTTGCGAACTTGCTCGTCGAGGGAACCACCGAGTCGATCACCGCCCGATTCACCAAGAAGGGCGAGCCTCTTGTCTCGATAAAGCCCGCTCGAAATCCGCAAAATTTGGCGCACGACCAAACCCGCGCCCGCCTGCTCAATACCGATTCTGAATTTGCGGTTCGGCTTGGTTTGGCCGACAAGTCTGGTCGGCTCAAACCCTCGATGCGCAAAAAGTTCGCCCAAGTCGAAGAATTTGCACGAATTCTTTTGCCCCTGGTCAAAACGGCGATCGGCAGGCAGAAAATTCACACACCCTCACTTGCACGACCGTTGACGATCGTCGACCACGGCTGTGGCAACGCATATTTGACCTTCGCCCTTCATCTGTTTCTGCTGGAACAGGGACTTCCCAACAGGATCGTCGGCATCGACAAGCGCGAAGATAGTCGCCTACGAAACCAAGACGCTGCCGAGAAACTGAACCTGACCGAAAACGTGACATTCATCGCCGAAAGGATTCAAAATTTGGCCCAAGCGCCCACCGACATTGTTCTTGCCCTTCATGCTTGCGATACCGCAACCGACGATGCGCTTGCGTGGGCAGTGCAAAACTCGGCAAGGATCGTCTTGGCGGCACCTTGTTGTCACCAAGATTTGCAACGACAAATGTCTCCCGAGGTTGGCCCTTGGTCGCTCGTGGTGGCGAATCCGATTTTGAAGCAGCGCCTTGGAGACATTTTGACCGACTCGCTTCGAGCCCAACTGATGCGCGTCTGCGGGTACCGCACTGACGTGATCGAATTCGTCGGCGATGAACACACCCCACGCAACGCGATGATTAGGGCAATATTGGGCGAAAGGCTTGATCACTCGCGCCGGACAACTGAGATTCGCAAGTACCGCGAATTGGCGGACTTCTGGAAGGTGCGGCCAAGGCTGGGCGAATTCCTTGGGATCTAACCGAATCTAGTTGCCAAAAGTGAGTTGACGGCTACCTAGCGTCACCGACAAATCAGCCAAAATCAGCATTCTGGCTGAAAAGTCCCCATTTTTGACCACTCAAAGTGGTCAAATGAATATTTTGAGTGAGATTTTCCTCAAGTTCTGAGCCCAAGTGCCGATCCCTTAACCGGATCTCACACGGGAGCAGAAATGTCAGGAAAAGCGAAATTCTTCGCCAGTCTCATCATCGGCTCGATCTTTAGCCTCGGTTCGGTCGTGCCGAGCGTCAGCGCAGCGCCGACCGCGGGAGCGGCGTTGCCCGTGTTTGGTGACTCAGGTCCGACGGTTGTGCGACTGCAACAGGCTCTCATCGCCCGAGGCTTCACGCTCAAGGGCGGGGCCGACGGCGTATTTTCGGCTACGACCCAGGCCACCCTCAAGAACTTCCAAAAGGTCGTGGGTTTCAAACCAACCGGTCGCCTCGACGAACGCACGGCCAAGTTTCTTGGTTTGATCGCCGCCGATCAACCGCCAGCCAAAAAGGTGAAGGCGGCGGCGACAGCGGTCGCTGCCCCTGCCGTGACGCCAGTTGCAACAAAACCCGAGAAGGTTTCGAAGACTGCAGCCGTCGCTCCGGTTGTGGTTCCTGCTGTAGCGCCGGTATCCGCGGTTGTGACACCGACGACTGCCCCGGTCGAGGGAATGCTCACCATAAGTACATTGCCGGCCCGCGGCCAAAGAAGCGATGCGGTTCGACTGGTACAGGAAAAACTGATCGCCAACGCGATCGAGGTCAAGGGTGGCGCCGACGGCATCTTCGGAGTCGCGACAACGATCTCGGTGACGAATTTTCAGCTCGCCCGCGGACTCAATGCGACCGGCGCAGTTGACCTGCCGACGGCTATCGCCTTGGGGGTCCTGCCCGATTTGGCGACTCTTGGCATCCCGCAGATCGGCGTGTTTCCGTCGCAGGGCCGATGTTCGTTCGTCGATAGTTGGCACGAGTCGCGACCTGGTGGCCGCTTGCACATCGGTGTCGACATAGTCGGACCAAAAGGTTTGGCTCTTTACGCGGTCGTCGACGGAACGATCACAAAAATGTACGGTGCTGATTCGAAGCTGAGCGGAAATGCGCTTCGTCTGACCGCGCCTGATTCGACCTACTTTTTTTACGCCCACCTCGACTCGTTCGCGCCGGGGATCACAGTCGGTTCGACTGTTCGAGCCGGTCAAATCGTCGGCTACATGGGCGCAACCGGAAACGCCGGAAACTCACATCTGCACTTCGAGGTGCACCCTGGTGGTGGCGAGGCGATCAATCCCTATCCGATGATCAAGGCTGTCGATGCATGTCATGTAACGGAAGTGCTCCCACAACCGTAAACATCTGCTCGACATCGAAGTGGCGGAGAGGTGAGATCCTCCGCCACTTTTCAATATGTTCGATCTTCGCGAGGAATGTGCTCGAGATCGGACAGGGGCGAAAGAGCGAACGTATAGCCATCGCCAATCTTGAACGCCTCTAGTCGCGTGATCGAGGCGTGACCAAGCACGAAACGCTCCCACTCCCAGGGTGTCGGGGTCAAGCCGAGCAGATGACAGATCACGGTGCTGTTGGTGCCCGCATGGGCGATACAGGTGATTCGTTGACCCGGATTTTCAATGTGCCAAATCGGCAACTCGTGTTCAATTCGATAGACGCCGTGCTCGGCCAGAAACTTTTCGGCACCGCTGTGAATTCGGGCGACAAAGTCTTTCATCGGCTCGCCTCCCTCGAGACCGTGCCATTGCTCGCGCGCCGATCTCTCGCGCTCTTCTTTGTATGCCTTGTTCGCCCGCTCGGCGGGCGAACCTTGCCAAACCGGACTACGGATCTCTTCGAGCCAAGGTTGAATCACTTCTTCTCGGTTCAAAGCCGCAAGTACCGGCTCGGCCGTTTGTCGTGAGCGCAACAACGGCGAAACGAATATATGGTCGAACCTTTCCCGTGCCAGACGCTTGCCCAACAGGTCGGCCTGGCGACGACCCAGTTCGGTCAACGGCGGGTTGTCGACACAAAGTCCGTCGGCGACCCATTGGGGCTGGGCGTGGCGACACAAGAACAGTTCCATCGCGCCAAACTCTAGCAATCAGCGAGGTTCAATCTTTTTCTAGTTCTTTGGCGACATCCACTTTGATTTGGCACTCGTCGAAAATGTTCTGCAACAAGACCCAATAGGTCTGATCAACGAGAATGGGGTCTGCCGTATTGTTCTTCAGCAGCTTCTCCCCGACACACACGGCCTGCTCGTCGGTTATCGCCACACCGAATCGTTCGACCACCACATATCCGAATGCTCGAATAACGCTCGACTCGTTGTCGCCGCCCGCCGTTGGTGGTTCGACGTTCTCTTCTTGAATGATCGGATCGGGCAATGTCGTGCCGACGCTCGGAAACTTGTTGACGGCATTGTCGATCGTCGTGCTGCAATTGTCGCCGAAGTAGTCGGCCAAGTTTGCCTGAGCCTGCTGGTTGGACTCTGATGAAAGCCTTACCCCCGCGCTTGTAACCGCCGAGTCCTTGTCGGCCAGATTTCCTTGCCAATCAATCTGCTCCAAGGCGTCGGACAATGCCCCATAGGTGTTCAACAACAATTCGATGTCGGGCCGTATCTCGCGCGGGGCCGCCTGGTTCAACAGAATCAGTGTCTGCAATATCTGGTCGAACACCTCGCGAAGTCGACCTGCTTCGAGCGTTTCGATCTCGTCGAGGGCTAGGGATATCTGGGTGCTGGCACTGTTCCATCGGTCGGATTGCTGGCACATCGCCGTCGTGTCGGCGCCGGTCGCACAACCACCCATTACCGACAGCGCGATCAAGGCGTGGGCGAACCGGCGAAGCCTCAAAACAGCCTCAATTCTGCACGGATGTTGCCGAAAGCCACTGGGCGTAAATCTTCGCATACTCGCCACCTCTGGCGATCAAATCGTCGTGGGTGCCGTCTTCGGTCACAAGACCGCGCTCCAAGACGATTACGCGATCGGCGCGCGTGGCGGTGCTCAATCGATGGGCGATTGAAATTGTCGTTCGACCGACCGACAAGGCTTGCAGGGCTTTGGCCAATCGCACCTCGGCGATTGCGTCGACCGCCGAAGTTGCTTCATCCAAAATCAGCACATCGGGGTTCGTCAATGCGGCCCGAGCCAGCGCCACAAGTTGTCGTTCGCCGGCCGACAGTGATGCCCCGCGTTGACCGACCTGGGTCTCAAGACCTTCGGGCAACGACTGCACCCAGTCGGTCAGTTCGAGATTCATGATCACCTTTTCAAGATCTTCGCGTTCGGCGTTCGGTGCGGCGAACAACAGATTGTGCGCGATCGACTCGGCGAACAAGAACGGCTCTTGGGGAACGACGACGAGTCGGCGACGCAGCTCGTCGTTGGCGACTCGCTTCAGGTTCACCCCACCCAGGAACACCGAGCCGATCGTCGGGTCGGCCAGTCGGGCGATCAGTCGCGCGAGGGTCGTTTTTCCCGAACCCGACTCGCCCACCAGCGCCACATGCTGGCGCGCGGGGATCTCGAGGTTGATGCGGCGAAGCACGGGTAGGTCGTCGTCCTGTGTGTCGAGACGCGAACTGTAAGAGAAACTCACGTCCTTGAGTTCGATATTCAAGTCGCGACTGGGCAATGCGACGGGGTTCGGCGCCTGCGGCGGCCCCACCGGGGTGTCGAGCACCCCCAACACGCGACGCAGACCGGCCACCGCTGTCTGGGTTTGATCGACAACTTCGGTGAATTCGGCTATCGGCTCGAGAAAACGATATGTCAAAAACACGAAGCCGACCATCGAGCCGGCCGTCAAACCGCTGTCGACTCCCCTGAACACACCGACACAGATGATCGCCACGATCGTGAACACGGCGAAAACCTCTCCGGATGGAAACAAGAATGCGCCGATGACCCCCGCGCGAATCTGGGCATCGGCGCGCTTGCGCACCGCCTGCTTGCTCTTGCGCAACATCGGCGTTTGGGCCTGATAGGCGCGCAGCGTCTCGGTGCCAGATACCAATTCACTGACCGTGCCGAGCAATTCGGCGTTCTTCTCTCGCGCGACGTCATAGGCCGCAACCAGGCGGCGCTGCAAGTTGCGAAGCACGAAATAGAGCGGCGCAGAAACCGCGAATGCAACCAGCGCCAAAATCCAATCGTAGGAAATCATGACGCAGGCCACCACGAACATCAACGATCCGTCCAGAAGCCAAACCAGCGCGCCCCACGAGAAGAACATCGTCAGTGTTTCGATGTCGCTCGTCACTCTCGACACCAACGCGCCGCGCCTCTCTTCGTTGTGGTCGGCCAGACTCAGTCGATGGATGTGCTCGAAGAGTTTCACGCGCATCGTATAGAGCCCGTTCTCGGCGCCCACTCCAAGTCGATACACCGCCTGTCGCAGGGCCAATGAGGCGACCACGACACAGACGGCCGCAACCGCCGCCATCTGCACGATGAACCCAATTCGAATGTCGTCGGGTTGAAGACCCTTGTCGATCGTCTGTTGAATCGTCACCGGGATCACGACCCTGGCCAACGAGCCGACGACGGCCAATACGAACGTGACGCCGATTCCCTTTGAGAGCGCGGGTGCTACGCCAAAACCGCGATTGATGGTTTTGGCGGTGGTGAATCTTCCGACGGGCTCGTTCATCGATCGTCTCGCTTCACCGGTTCTGCCGATCATCCTCAAAGGCACGGATCAGCGCTTGATAACGGGCACTTCGAGACAACAACTCCTTGTGGGTGCCACGGTCAGCGATTCGATAGTCGGCCATGAACAACACTTCATCGGCCAGCGCGATCGTCGACGGCCGTGATGCGACGATCAAAACGGTTTGTCTACCAGCGAGCAGCCGCAGATTGTTGAGCACTTTCGCTTCAGTCGTCGGGTCAAGAGCGGATGTCGTGTCGTCGAGCAAAAGCAGGGCCCGATTGTGGGCGATCGCACGGGCCAGTGCGACGCGTTGTCTCTGCCCACCACTCAGGCTCACCCCGCGCTCTCCCATCGTCGTGTCGAGACCGCCTTCGAGCGCGCCGACAAACTCGCGACATTGCGCGACATCGATCGCTTCTTCGATGTGCTCGGCAGAAATCTCAGAACCGAGGGTGATGTTGTAGCCGAGCGTGTCGGCGAACAAGAACGCCTCTTGAAACACCAGGGCGACGCCCCCGTCGCCGACGCTGATCGAACCACCACAAGGCTCGATCAAACCGGCCATCAAATGGAGCAACGTCGTCTTGCCGCAACCTGTGGCGCCCACCAGGGCGACGGTCTTTCCCTTGTCGATCTTCAAAGAAAGTCCGTCGATCAATGTCGTATCCGGATTGTGCGAGTACGAAAGGTTTTCGACTTGAATCCCGACGCCTCGCGGAGATGTCGTGATCTTGCGCATCGGGTCGGCAATGATTGTTTCACTCAAGACTTCGTCGATGCGCCGCCAACCCGCAACCGAATAGGGAATCTCCGAAAACAAGTAGCCGATGATCCGCAACGGAAACATCAACAGCGTAAAAAGGTAGATAAAACTCGAGAGTTCTCCGACCGTCATTTGCCCGGATCGGACGCGCAAAGCACCCAAGACGATCAACGCGATGTTGATCAACGTGGGTATCGCATCGAGCATCGCCTCGAACATCGACCTGATCGCGACAGCGTCGATGCGCGCATCACGCAAGCGGCCCGTGATCACGGCAAGGCGATCGGTTTCACGCTGCTCGGCACCGAACGACTTCACGACCATCACCCCGTCGAAGCTCTCGTGCACCGCCTCGGAGAGCGTGCCAAGTTCTTTCTGGGCCTGGTTGTAATAGCGATCGATTCGTCGTTGATAACCGATGTTTAGCGACAACAGAATCGGAAATACGCACACCGCGACGATGCCCAGCGGGATGTCAACGTAAAGCATCCACGCTGCCGAGACGAGCATCATCACCAGCACCGAACTTGAGTACGGAAGTGGGGCCAAAATCGCCACGCTCGCGTCAGAGTCGATACCGCAACGAGCCACGACGTCACCGGTCATTCTCGATCGATGCCATTTGACGGGTTGGGCGACGACATGATCCAAGACGCGATCGGTGAGGGTTGCGGCGGTTCGCCACTCGGTCTTTCCGGCGTAACTGCGCCTGATGACCACGCCAAAGGCGCGCAACAGCCCGATGCCGATGATGATCACCGAACCGATGACGAGCGCACCCGCGTCGCTTCGATTTTCGTTGAAGCGCACGAGAATAACCTTGTCGATCATCCAACGCAGGCCGATCGACGACGCCACCGTGCACACCGCAAATAGCGCGGCACCGGCGACGGCCGTAACGAACAATCGCGGATGAAACTTGACGATTTTGGCGACCAAACCGGCGGCTTCTCTAAATCTCGACCTGGCCTCGAGATTGGCCGAGTCGGAGGTCACACTCTCATCTACGATCGAAGCCACCGATTAGTTCTAGCAGTCGCTCCGGGTCGTATCGTTGAGCGAGATGAAGACAATCGCCAGATCCCTGCTCGGCGTCGTAATTCTGTTGATCATCGCGATGTGGGTCTACGCATTGTTCTTTGCGACGAAAGAATCGGTGAACAAATTCGGCGATCGCCAGTGGGCCGAGCGCGCCCAGGAGCGCTGCTTGATCTCACAGCAAGAGCGAAAGGCGCTGGCCGACTATCGCATCGTCGATGATTTGGGCCAGAGCGCGCTCGCCGAACGGGCGATGATCGTTGATCGTGCGACCGACACGATGCAAAGGTTCGTCGAAGAGTTCCGAGCGGAGCTGCCAACCGATCCGAAAGGGCGAGCCCTCGTCACGCTGTGGCTGGATGACTACGAGGTCTACATTTCGGATCGACGCGACTTCGCCAACGATCTGCGCTCGGGGATCGATCTTGGTTTCGCCGAAACGCCGGTCGACGGGCTTCCAATCAGCGAGAAGATCGCCACTTTCGCCGCCGACAACGAGATGCCGGGTTGCAAACCACCTATTGATCTGTCGATCTGAAATCTTTCGCCGACCAACCAGTGTCGGCAGAGTATCTGCGAATGATCCTCGCCGGGGCGCCGACTGCAACGCAATAATCGGGCAACTCGCCGGTCACCACCGAATTTGCGCCAACCGCCACATTTTTTCCGATCGAAGACCCCGGCAAAACGACGACCCCGTGGCCGAGCCATGAGCCGTCGCCGATCTTCACGGCCCGCTCGGGTTGCGATTGTGCGGAAATCGGGCGAGTTACATCTTCGTAGCCATGGCTCTGGTCGGTGATGTAGACATGATGTCCGGTCCAGACATCGTCACCGATTTCAATCGAATAGTGCCCGACAATTCCGGAGCCTCGGCCGATCAGACATCGGTCACCAATCTTGACGACCGGGTCGGTCAAACAGGCTTGCCCCTCGACCATCCCTGCCGAGAGGGCGACGTACTCGCCGATCATCGTCTGACTACCGATATGTATGTATCGTTGGTTGAAGATCGTCGTCGTCGGAAAAAGAATCAGCGAGTTCTCGCCGAACTTGCCGAATTTTCTCGCCTGCCGCGATCCCGTGCTGATCGCCGCGTTGACACGCAACCAATGCCACACTCGTGACAGAAAATCACCAAACATGCGCGCGAACACGAAAACAAATCTAACCAATGACGATTAGATTTGAGTCGTGGTAACTGTCGACGGCCCCTCCGGACGCTTTCGTGGTGTCGACGTCGGCGACGATGTGTTGCGGTTTTTGGGCATTCAATATGCCACCGCCCAACGGTTTCGTGAACCGCAGGACATCACGGGTTACCCGACCGAGGTTCAGGCCGTCGAATTCGGTGCCCAATCTCCGCAAGTGCCCGGGTTCATGGAAGAGATTCTCAATACGCGGAACATTCCGGCCGATGAGCAATGTCTATACCTGAATATCTGGGCGCCGAAGAGCCCGAAAAACCTTCTGCCGGTCCTGTTTTGGATCCATGGTGGTGCGTTCACCAACGGAACAGCCGCGACCAGTTGGTACGACGGCAAGAACCTCGTCTCGCTCGGCGATGTCGTGCTCGTGTCGATCAACTATCGCCTCGGCCCGTTCGGGTTTATCGGCAGCCGCAGTTTTGGGCTGCTCGACCAATTGAGTGCGTTGCGCTGGGTGAATCGAAACATCTCGGCTTTCGGCGGCGACCCCGAGAATGTGACGGCTTTCGGTGAATCTGCCGGCGGCAGCAGCGTCGTCGCCTTGACCGCTTCACCGAACGTCCACGGCCTGATTAGGCAAGGTTGGGCGATGAGCCCCTCGTTGTTGCAGTTGCGCTCGGTGCGCGAAGCCGAGATTGCGAACCAGCAGTTTTTGACTGCGGCCAAGTGCGCGACGATCGAAGAACTCGAAAAACTGCCGAGTCGAGACATCGTCGACGCGTCGGGAAAGATCTTGGCCGAAGTCGAAAACTATGTTTCGACATTCACCCCCACATGTGGTGGCGACGACTTGCCCGAAGACGTCTACGTAGCCTCGGCGAATTCGGGCATACCGCTGGTGATCGGCACCAATCGCGATGAGAATCGTCTGTGGATCGCCCTCAATCCGCAAAGCTCCCAACTGAGTACCGATGCGGGCAAGAACATTTTTCAAAAAACTTTCGGCGACCGCGCCGAGGAAGCATGGCGGACGTATTCGCGCCTGAGGCCGAACCACTCGCCCGCGCAATTGGTCGCCGCGATGCAGACCGATCAAAACTTTCGCTTTCCTGCCTGGCGACTTGCCGAACGACGAAATCAATCGTCGGGCAAGACCTGGATGTATTGGTTCACTTGGCCGACGCCCGCCTTCGACGGCGCACTCGGCTGTTGCCACGCCCTCGATCTACCTTTCATCTTCGACAATCTCGCGGCGCCGAGCGTCGAACTGTTCATCGGCAGCGGCCCAGGGCGCGAGGAGATCTCTCGGATCTTCACCGGCGAGCTTCTCGAGTTCGCCCGATCTGGTCGAGTTTCTTGGCAAGAGTTCGATCCCGAACGCCGCGAAACATTGCAGATCTCGACCGAAAAAATCATCGTACGCGACCCCGAACCCGAACTTCGTCGACTGTGGGCATCGACGCTTTGATTTCATTGTGGCAAGACACGGCCGAAGATTTGGTGGTCCCCGAACCGAAACCTGCGACACAGCGAGAATTTGACGTCGCAATCATTGGTGCCGGTTTCAGCGGCTTGTGGACGGCCTACTACCTCAAGAAGATGGATCCCGCGATCAGGCTCGCTATTTTCGAGTCACAGCAAGTCGGCTTTGGCGCCAGCGGTCGAAATGGTGGTTGGGTCAGCGGATTATTGCCGATGTCGCTCGGCGAACTCGAGAAAATGTTCAGCCGCTCCGCTGCGATCGAGATGTACCGCCAAAGTTTCGCGACTATCGACGAAATCGAACATGTCGTTCGCGCCGAGCAGATTGATTGCGGATTTCACCGCGGTGGAACCCTGAATGGCGCAACCAATGCTGTTCAGGCAAAGAGAGTGCGCGACGAAATTGAAGAAGCCCGAAGATTCGGCTTGGGTGAAGAGCACCATCGGTTGATCTCATCCGACGAGATGCGCGCGAGGCTGAATGTGCCGAACCTAGTGCTCGCTTCCTATACGCCGCATTGCGCCGTCGTTCATCCATTGAGATTGGTCCGGGGTTTGGCCAAAGCCGTGTTGAACTTGGGAGTCGAGATCTTCGAAAATTCTCATGTCGACAAGATTCGACCCAGGCAGATTCGCACCGCAAACCACGGGTGTCGCGCCGAAATCATCGTTCGTGCCACCGAGGGCTACACCGCGCAAATTGCTGATCATCGTCGCCTGCTTGCCCCGCTCTACTCATATATGGTGGCGACAGCGCCGCTGTCGGCCGAACAAATCGCACGACTCAACTGGAAAAATCGTGAGACTTACCACGACGCGCGCAACATGATCATCTATTCCCAACTCACCGCCGACAATCGCATCGCCTTCGGTGGCCGGGGCGCCCCCTATCATTTCGCCTCGCGGGTCAAGCCCGATTTCGACACCAACGCAAGGATCCACGACAAGATCATTCGTTCGATGAACTCGGTCTTCCCCGTGAGCACGGAGGTCGCTGTGACTCACCGCTGGGGCGGCCCGCTTGGCGTGCCGCGAAACTGGCAACCATCCGTCAACTACGACAAGCGTTCGGGGTTGGCGTCGCTGGGGGGATATGTCGGCGACGGAGTGGCGGCAGCCAACCTCGCTGCGCGAACACTCGCCCATTTGATTCGCGAAGACGACCACGACCTGACTCGTTTGGCATGGGTCAATCATCCATCTCGCAACTGGGAGATCGAACCGTTGCGATTCGTTGGCATCAATGGGCTGATCAAACTCTCTGAGTCGATCGACAAACACGAACGCCGAACCGGCAAACCCGACCGCATTCGCGAGACCGTTCTGAAAACTTTTTTGGGTTAGCCTTCGATCTCGCCGAAATCGACCGTCCGACTTTCGGCGATGCTGAGATGGGCTGCTTGACCGATCGCCACGCTCATCAAGCCATCTTGCAGCGTGACTAGGCTTGGCGATTTCTCACGAATTGCTTTTTGCATCTCGAGATGCTCGATGTACGACGCGCCAAAATGCATGCCTACGACCGTCGACGACGATTGTTCGACTTTCACTTCTTCGACGCCCTTTCGACCCTTGTCGCGTCTGCCGATACGAACCAACGATTCGGGCATCAGCGCCTCGATCTTGCCCTGATCGCCGACCACACAAATCTCTTGCTCGTTTTTCCCGCCCTCGGCAAACATCGAAAGGTCCAGCATCGCGCGCACCCCCGTATCAAACTCGACCGTCACGTACGCATTGTCCAAAATGTCGGGTTTCGCCCCGCCGTAGCGCTCGTCCAAATGATTCACGCTCTGCGCACCCGAGGCATAAACCGTCTTCGGCCGGGCTTGTGCCAGCAAAATCATCAGGTCGAAGAAGTGGCAGCACTTCTCGACAAGAGTTCCGCCCGTGAATCGGTTGAACCTGTTCCAATTGTCGACCTTGTTCAAAAACGGGAAGCGATGCTCGCGAATTGAGATCATTTGCACTTTCCCGCAACTGCCCTTTTTCACCTCGGCTATCAACCGTGCGGTCGGCGCCATGAATCGATATTCGAGGCCGACCCAAACGACGCGGTCTTGTTGGCTCGCGCGGCGCTCGACTTCGATCACTTCCCTGCATTCGTCGGCCGTGATGCACAGGGGCTTTTCGACAAACACATGCACATCGTGTTCGAGCGCGTCGGCTATCGCCTGGCGATGATGAAAATTCGGGGTCGCAATCACCACCACATCCAGATGCTCTTTGCGCAGCATCTCGCGATGGTCGAGGTATTCGCTGACCGACGGTGCTAGCTGCAAGGCATTTTGCCGACTGGGTTGATGCGGATCGGCGATTGCCGCGACCTCGCACCCCTCGATCGCCACGAGATTGCGAATGTGCTCGCACCCCATCATCCCCACGCCAACAACCCCGTAACGCAAGACACCGACGGACACGTGGCAAGACTAGATCGCTAAAATCTGGGCGTGAGTTTGAGTGGAGACGAGCGGCTGTATTTCCGGCAGTTGCTTTCGGGGCGCGACTTCGCGGGCGATGACCAACTGGCCCAGCAAATGGTCAACTTCGTCTATCTGATCGGCGACCGTCAGACCCGAGAGTGCGTCGTGGTCGACCCGGCCTATGCCGTGGACGAAATCACGCAAATCGTCGACCGTGATGAAATGCGACTAACCGGTGTGCTCGCCACCCACTATCACCCCGACCATGTCGGCGGATCGATGATGGGGATGAACATCGAGGGCATCGCCGCGTTGCTCGGCAAGCGGCAGATACCGATTCATATCAACAAGAACGAAACCAAGTGGGTCGTGCGCACGACCGGAGTCGCCGAGAATGATTTGATTCAGCACGAAGGCGGCGACAAAATCTCGATCGGCCAAATCGACGTCACCTTCGTGCACACACCGGGTCACACGCCAGGAAGCCAATGTTTCCACGTCGAAAACAGGTTGGTTGCGGGCGACACGCTGTTTCTCGAGGGATGCGGTCGCACCGACCTGCCCGGCTCCGACCCCGGCTTGATGTACGAGAGTCTGCAAACTTTGGCCGCGATGCCGCACCAAACGATCGTCTGCCCTGGTCATCAATACTCGGCGGCGCCCACCGCAAAACTCGGGACGGTCCTCGAAACGAACCCCGTTTTCGCCGCGGCAGATCGCCGCCAATGGCTCGAGTGGTTTTCGCGCTAGCCGAGAATCGAATTCAATATTGCGCTCAGGCCCGTCGCGAACAACAACGCGACGACCAGGCTTCTGAATTGGTCGGGGTTGATCTGGCTGCGGGCTTTTGTGCCCAAATAGACGCCCACCAGCATCACCGGAATTGCCAAGGCCGACAATCGAATTACATCGGGCGTCAATTTTCCCGCGAAAAAAAATGTCAGCAGCGTCAAGAAGTTCAATATGGTGAACACTCTGTTCAATACGGCGCGAAAATCCTGCGGCGAATATTGTCGCGAATGCAACAAGAACACCACAGGTGGGCCGTTGGTCGATGTCGCGGTCGACAAGACACCCGCGAAAACACCCATTGAATAGTCGAACAGAACCGGCATTCTGCGCAGGTCGAAACCCTTGACGCTTAGAACGACGCCGATCAGCACGACGACACCCAGAACCGCCTTCATCGGCCGGGCATCTAGGTTCACCAGCAGCCACAGGCCGAATGGCATGCCGAAGAGCGCCGAGACGACGAGGCGCACCGAAACTTGACGGACCTCGATTGCCCGAGATTCGAACCACTGAATCCCGCAACTTACCGTGGACACCGCCGTCGCGGTGACGACGGCGGTCGGAAGATCGATGAACAGAATCATCAACGGAACCGAAATCAACCCGAAGCCGAAACCGAAGAGGGCCTGCATTAGCGCGGCCCCGAATACGATCAAGGCGATCGCCACGAACTGCCAAACGCTCACAAAACGACCAACTCAATCGTGCAATGCGTCGAGGGATTGAGTGAAAACTTCGGTGTGCAGGTCGATATCCCGCTCGTCGTGAAACGGCGAAATCAGAGCCATGTTGTGAAACGGCGTAAGCAGTATTCCACGGTTCAAAGCGAACAGATGCATGAAGGTTTCGAGATCAGGGTCGACGCCCGCCGCCGCCTCGGCACCGTTTTTTGGTGAAGATGTGAACCAATATTCGGCTCGACACCCCAACCGTTGCACGCTCCAGTTCATCTTTCGGGCTTGCACCGCCCGCTCGACGCCCTGAGTCCATCGCTCGGCCAAGGCGATCGTCTTGTCGAACTGGCTCGGCAACAACGCATTGGTCAAAGTCGCCCGCACGGCCGCCATCGCCAGAACGCTTCCGGCCAGTGTTCCGCCGAGTCCGGAGACGTCGGCGTCGTGGCCGTCCAACGAAATCGCAATCTGCCGGGCGATCTCGTGGGTGACACCGTAGGCGGCGACAGGTATCCCTCCGCCGATCGTCTTTCCGATCACCAAAATGTCGGGGTCGAGATTCCACAACTTCGTCGCCCCGCCCGGCCCGGCGCAAATCGTGTGAGTTTCATCGACGATCAATATCACGCCGTGCTTGCGCGTCAACTTTCGAACGCCCTCCAGATAACCCGGCTCGGGCAGGACGATGCCGATGTTTGTCAGCGCCGGTTCGATCAACATGCAGGCCACGTCACCAAAACTCAGCTGCCTTTCGAGGTTCGGCAGGTCGTTGAACGGCACCACCCGCGTCGTCAATGAAGGATGAACCTGCGGTCCGATCGCGCCATCCCTGGAAACGGTCTTCATCTCCGAGTCGGCGATGACGAGAGCCTCGTCTACGGTGCCGTGATAGCACCAGTCATGCACCAACACCTTCGGGCGTTTGGTGATATGCCGGGCGATTCGCAGCACGAAACGGTTCGCATCCGTTGCGCTGATCGAGAAATGCCATTTCGGCAGACCAAACCGCCGCGCAAGTTCGTTGCCAACCCATGTCGCGTCCGTACTCGGCAACATCGTCGTCGAACCGCGTTCGAGTTGCTGCACGATCGCCGCGTTGATTTCTTTGACGGCATGCCCCGTCATCGAGCCCGTGTCACCCAAACAGAAATCGACGAACTCGTTGCCGTCGATATCGGTGAACCGCGCACCGCTCGCCTGGTGGATCGAGATCGGAAAAGGCCCCGCCCACCTTTTCATCCAAGGCATCGGCACGCCACCGATCAGCGATTCCTTGGCCGCCCCGTATGCGCGTTGCGACTTCGGGTGGAGATCGACAAACTTTTGTTCTTCTGCAGCCATCGCTCGGGCGAGACTTTGTCTGTCAATCACATCCATATTCTGGCAAATTCGGGTCTAACATCTTAAAGTGCCTCTTGGAGATTTTCGCGACACCCAATTGGGCATGAAAATCAACTATCCACGCCTCAAGAGTCGAATCGACGCGCTGGCAGAGATTTCACCGATCGAAGGTGGCGGCAACTGCCGCCTCGCCCTGACCGACGAGGACAAACACGGGCGCGACCTCGTCGTCTCGTGGATGCGCGAACTCGACCTCGAGATTTCGATCGACACGGTCGGCAACATCATCGGCACCTGGAACACGGCGGAACTTTCACCTGTGATGTCGGGTTCGCACATCGACACGGTGCGCACGGGCGGTCGATTCGACGGTTGTTACGGTGTGCTGGCCGCGCTCGAGGTCATTCAAACTTGCCAAGACGCCAAGATCAAACCGCCGCGACCATTGGCCGTCGGAGTTTTCACCGACGAGGAAGGGGCGCGTTTCGCACCAGACATGTTGGGCTCGCTCGTTTATGTCGGCGGAATGGCCGTCGAGACGGCGCTGGACATCCTCGCGATCGACGGGGCGAAGTTCGGCGACGAACTCGTGCGCATCGGCTACGCGGGTCCCGCGCCGTGCCCGGGAATTTCTCCGCACGCGTTCGTCGAACTGCACATCGAGCAAGGCCCGATGCTCGAGGCAAACAACACGCGCATCGGCGCGGTGACCAGTGTGCAGGGCATCTCATGGCGAGAGGTGACGATTCTCGGCCAGTCGAATCACGCGGGCACAACGCCGATGTCGTTGCGCCACGATCCCGCCTATGTCGCCGCCGAGATCACGGTCTTCGTTCGGAATCTGGCGCTGGAACTCGGTGGCGACCAGGTTTGCACGGTCGGCAAAGTTGATCTGCACCCAAACCTGACGAATGTCGTTCCCGCTCGGGCGACATTGACTCTCGACATGAGAAACACCGATGAGAACTTGCTTCAACTCGCCGAAAAGAGAATCGCCGATTTCTTGACGAAAATCGCCGACAGCGAGGGCGTAAAGATTTCGACACGGGTGCTCGCCAGATTCGAACCCGTAGTTTTCGACGATCGCGTCGTGGCGTGCGTCGAACAAATCGCCAAGCAGCACGGCCACACGGTGCGGCGCATGCCGTCGGGCGCGGGTCACGACGCCCAAATGTTGGCCAGGGTCTGCCCGAGCGGGATGATCTTCGTGCCGAGCGTCAAGGGAATCAGCCACAACCCCGCCGAATTCACCACCGACGCAGATCTCGAGGCGGGCGCGAATATTCTTTTGCATGCGATGCTTTCTTTGACCACGCTGGAAACTCAGGCCTGAGTCGTGGCGCGCAATCTTCACGTCGCCGCCGCCCAACTCGGCCCGATTCAAAAAACCGACGACCGCAAAAGCGCGGTCAACCGGTTGCTCGCCCTGCTTCGCCAGGCCGCGGCGAAGAAGGCCGAACTTGTCGTGTTTCCCGAATTGGCATTGACGACATTTTTTCCACGGTGGTTCGTTGAGAACATTTCCGATGCCGACCATTGGTATGAAACCGAAATGCCATCGCCGATCACGGCGCCACTCTTTGACGAAGCCAAGAAACTCGGCGTCGGGTTTTGTCTCGGCTACGCCGAATTGACGCCGTCAAAGCAGCGTTTCAACACGCAGATCTTGGTCGACCAGAAAGGTGTCGTGGTCGCCAAATATCGCAAGGTGCATATTCCGGGACACGAGGAGAATGAACCGGACCGGCCGTTCCAACATGCCGAGCGCTACTACTTCGCGCCCAGCGACGAGGGTTTCGGCGTATGGAAGGCCTTCGGTGGTCGCATCGGCATGATGATCTGCAACGATCGCAGGTGGCCCGAGAGTTATCGCGTGATGGGTCTTCAGGGCGTCGAGATGATCCTCTGCGGCTACAACACGCCGCTGCATTACGTCCCCGATCCGTCACAAGATGTTTTGCAGGGTTTTCACAACGCCTTGGTGATGCAAAGCGGTGCGTATCAAAACGGAACATTCGTCGTCGGTGTGGCCAAGGGCGGCGTCGAAGAAGGCGTCGACAGCCTCGCCGATTCAAGCATCATCGCTCCGTCGGGCGAGATTCTGGCCAAAACTCAAACCAACTCCGACGAAGTGATCACGGCGGTTTGCGACCTGGATTGGTGCGCCAACTACAAGAGCACCCTGTTCGACTTTGACCGCTACCGTCGACCCGAGGTCTACGGTCGGATAACGGGCCAAAGGGGCGCGATTCTCGGCTAGGTCGGCAGCTCGAAACGGTCAATTTTTACAATCTGTAAACCTGAAGTCCAATACGGGTATGGTAAATACATGTCCACTGAGATGATCTCGGGCGCCGCAACGGGTCTCGACGGGCGCGTCAATTTCAAGCTCAACGGCGACGATGTTTCGGTCAGCGCCGAGCACCCGCATTTGCTCGCGGCGTTGCGCGAGGAACTAAACATCACCTCGGCCAAAGATGGCTGTTCACCGAGCGGCCAATGTGGATGTTGCACGGTTTTGATCGACGGCAAAGCGGTGGTCAGTTGTCAGCAACCCCTCGGGAAGATCGCCGGCAGCGAGATCACGACGCTCGAGGGTGTCAGTCAAGCCGAACGAGAACGTTTCGCCAATGCGTTCGCCGCTTGCGGTGGGTTGCAGTGCGGTTTTTGCATCCCGGGGATCGTCGTCAGAGCCAAGGCGCAGATCGACAAAAAAGGTGCGGGGTTGAAACGCGAGGACATGGCCCGACATCTCGGCGCACACCTTTGTCGTTGCACCGGCTACGTAAAAATTTTGGACGCGATTGAGGCCGTAGCCAAAGGTGAGGTCAAGGAGGCGATCACAACGGGGGGTCTCGGTACCCGCATGGTCAAGAAAGAAGCAGAGTTGTTGGTCGTCGGCGATCGCGACTATATCGACGATCTGCGACCGGCGTCGATGTTGCATGCAGCGCTCGTATTCACCCGACATGCGCGGGCCAAAATTCTCGAAATCGACACCTCTCGCGCCTTGCTCGAACCTGGCGTGAAGACGATACTCACGGCAAAAGATGTGCCGGGCGAATTGATGATGGGAATCATTTACAAAGATTGGCCGGTGATGATCCCGGTCGGTGGTTTCACTTCTTATGCCGGCGATGTATTGGCCATCGTCGTGGCTGACTCGCGTCAACACGCGCGCAACGCCGTCGAAACAGTCGCCGTTGAATACGACATCTTGAAGCCATTGACCGATCCGCGAGCGGCGATCACGAGCGGAGAAATCGCCGTCTGGCAGACGAAAGACAATGTTTTGTCGAAGAGCGCCTATCAACGCGGCGATGTCGAGACGGCTTTTTCGACCAGCGCGCATCGCGTGCGCGAGACATTCAACACCCAGAGAATCGAGCACGCCTTTCTTGAACCCGAAAGCAGCCTGGCTGTGCCAGTTGAGGCCGGCGAAAGGCGCGGTCTGCATGTCTATTCGGGTGGCCAAGGTGTGTGGGATGACCGCAACGACATCGCTCGCCTGCTCGGCCTCGACAACGACCGAGTCACCGTCGAGCTGATCACCAACGGCGGTGCATTCGGCGGCAAAGAAGATATGAGCAACCAGGCGCACGCCGCACTCGCCGCTTGGATCTTGAACACGCCCGTGAAGTGCACCCTTTCGCGCGAAGAGAGTTTCTTGATGCATGCCAAGCGCCACCCCATCGAGATGACCTACGAGGCGGCCTGCGACGCCGACGGTCGGCTGACGGCTCTTCGCGTCAGGGCGCTCGGCGACTCGGGCGCATATGCCAGCGTCGGAATGAAGGTGCTCGAACGAATGGCTGGTCACGCCAGCGGGCCTTACCATGTGCCGAACATCGATGTCGAGGCGATTGCGGCGCGCACGAACAACCCGATCGGCGGTGCCTTCCGTGGCTTTGGCGCCAACCAGGCGCAATTTGCGATGGAAGGCGTGATGGATCGCTTGGCCGAACTGACAGGTCTCTCGGGTTGGGAGATTCGCAAACGCAACGTGATCAAACCCGGCGTCATTTGGGGGCCGGGCCAGATCATGGATGACGGGTGCCTCGGCGCCGAAATCTGTCTCGACAAGATCAAACCGCAATACGACGCGGCTGTCGCCGCCGGCAAGGCCGTCGGTCTCGGGTTGGGTCTCAAAAACAGCGGTCTCGGCAACGGATTCAAGGAAATCTCCAAGGCTGTCGTCAGATTTCGCAACGACGGTCGCATCGAAGTTCGCCACGGATGGACAGAAATGGGACAAGGCATCAACACGGTGGCCGCCCAGGTCGCGGTGCAAGAACTCGGCGTCGACGCCGAGTTGATCGATGTCATCGTCGACACGACCCGCGAACTCGGTTTCGGTCAAACCACCGGCTCGCGCGGCACGCTGATGGGCGCGGGCGCAGTACAAAACGCATGCCACGCGGCGATCAAAGCGGGACGCACACCTGAAGTCGACCATGTCGGTGAATACCGGGTCGACTGGACGAACAAACTTGGTGAGCCGGGAGTCGTCAACCCGATCATTCATTCGACGTTCAGTTACGCGGCGCAGCTGGTGATCGCCGACCGCCAGACCGAAAAGATCGAAAAGGTCGTCGCCGTGCACGATGTCGGCAGAATCGTCAATCCCACTTTGTGCGAAGGCCAAGTCGAAGGCAGCGTTCACATGGGTTTGGGATACGCCCTGACCGAAGATTTTCCCGCCGACCCGGAGACCGGCTTTCCGACCAACAAGACTTTGCGCAGTCTCGGCATTTTTCGGGCCAAAGATGTGCCCGCGATCGAAGTCGAATTGGTCGAGTCGGCCCAACCCAACGCGCCGTACGGCATCAAGGGTGTGGGCGAAATAGGGCTAGTACCCACGGCTGGTGCGGTGGCGGCTGCGTTGCACGACCTGGATGGCACGTGGCGCAATCGGCTGCCGATGCGTCGCACAAAAGACGAAGACTGACCATGTCGAATCAGACGGCCGGTCGGATTTGCGCGCATCATCACCTCTACTCGACGCTCGCGCGGGGCATGCCCGCGCCGCGACGATCATCCGAATCGTTTCTCGAGATTCTGCAGAACATTTGGTGGCGACTCGATGCGGCGCTCGATCTTGACATGGTCTATTGGTCGGCGAAACTTGGCGCGACCGAGGCGCTGATGAGCGGCACCACTTGCATCATCGACCACCATGAATCACCGAACTGCATCGAGGGTTCTCTGTCGACGATCGCCACGGCCTGTGCCGAGGTTGGCGTGCGTGTCAATGCTTGCTACGGGGTCACCGACCGCTTCGACGACCAAAACCGATTGCACCCGAAGGTTTCACCCCTTTCTCAAATGACCGACGGCGCCGCACGCGGTTTGGCCGAATGCGATGATTTTCTCTCATCAGGTGGTCGCGGCATGGTCGGTGTGCACGCGGCGTTCACGTGTTGCGACGAGACACTGCAAAGCGCCGCCGAATTGGCGACGAAGCACTCGGTTGGCGTGCATATTCATGTCGCCGAAGGTGTCAACGATGTTCAGGCCGGTGCCCGGCTCGAGAATCTCGCCAAGGATGATTGGCTGCTGGTTCACGGTGTGCACCTCGATCGCGACATCAAGGGCTACCTGGTGCACAATCCGCGCTCGAACATGAACAATTCGGTCGGCTACGCCAAGCCGACGAAACGAACCAACAAGATTCTCTTGGGCACAGACGGCATCGGCGCCGACATGAACGACGAAGCCCGTCTCGCCTACGCCAGATTGCGCGAGTTCGATGTGTCCGAGAACCCCGAGACGGTCTGGTCTTGGCTGACGAATGGCTACGATTTTTTCCCCGAGGCTCGGCATGACAAGGTCACCTACAACTACGATTTCGCCGACAGCCCCTGGCACAGCGCCTTCACGACGAATATTCGGGCGTTGAGCGTCGAAGTCGACGGAGAAAAGATCCTGCAAGACGGTCGACCAACACGAGTCGATCTAGAGCAGATTCGGGCAAAGGCCCAAGAACAGGCCGTTCGCCTCCATAGGAGATTGGAAAACTGATGACACAGACGAACAACGGTGCGGCACGGGTGGCGTTGTACTTGCAGGATGCGCACAAAATTTCCGAGGGCATGGAGTTCGCGCGATACGCCGAAACCAAGGGTTTTGAAGCCGTCTGGCAGGCCGAGAGCAGACTTGTGCGCGAAGCCACGGTGCCGATGGCGGCGTTCGCTTCGGTGACCAAAAGACTGAAAGTCGGCTCGGGCGTCGTCGATTGCTGGAGTCGAAATCCTGCACGATTGGCCGCGACATTTTCGACGCTCGACGACCTGGCTCCGGGTCGGGTGATTCTCGGCATCGGCGCGTGGTGGGACCCACTGGCCGCCAAGGTCGGCATCTCGCGGGCGAAGCCGCTTCGCGCGATGCGCGAGATCGTCACCGCCGTGCGCGCGCTGTTGAACAACGAAACCGTCACCTTCAAGGGCGAGTTCGTCAATCTCGACGGAGTCGAACTCGATTATGTTTATCAGCCGCGACGACCGAAGAACGTGCCGATATATATAGGTGCAACCGGAATGCAAATGATGGAGCTCACCGGAGAGATCGCCGACGGCGTCGTCTTGAACTATCTGGTCTCCCCCGAATACAACCGTCGGGCGATCGAAGCGCTCGCAACCGGCGCGCAGCGAGCGGGCCGCACGATCGAGTCGATCGATCGACCGCAGTTGGTCGTGTGCAGCGTGCATGAAGATCGCAAGACCGCCCTCGATATGGCCAGACAAATGGTGACGCAATACCTCGGTCAACAGCCGCACATCATGAAGGCTTCGGGCGTTCCGCAGTCGTTGCTCGATAAAGTCGGTTCGGTGCTCACCTGGCCGGCGACCCACGAGCAAGTCGTCGCCGCTTCAAAGCATGTGCCCGATGAGATCGTGCAGATGCTGACCGCGAGCGGCACGCCGGCCGAGGCGCGACAGCGTGTGACTCATTACCTGAACAACGGCGCGACCTGCCCGATCCTCTATCCGTTGGGCGATGTCAAGGCGATGATCGACGCGTTCTCGAATTGGGACGGCAAGTCGTGAGCGTGGTCGTGCCCCGAACGCTGACCGATGCCCTGCGCGCCATGGCGGCGAACCCTTCGGCGCTCTTGCTGCAAGGTGGCACCGATCTGATGGTCGAAATCAATTTCAATCATCGCAAGCCAGTTGACGTGATCGCGTTGCGCAAGATCCACGAACTGCGCGCGGTGAAAATTGACGGCGAAACAATTTCGATCGGGGCGGGTTTGCCCTATCAAGAAATGGAGTCCGGACAAATCGCCGAACTCGTGCCGGCGCTCGGTCAGGCTGCTCGCACGGTCGGGTCTCCCCAAATTCGCGCCGCCGGTTCTTTGGGCGGCAACCTCGGCACCTGCTCGCCCGCGGGCGACGGGCTGCCGGTGCTCAGCGCGCTAGATGCGATGATCAACCTGCGCTCGGCGAATGCGTCACGCAATGTATCGATTCATGAGTTCATGGTCGGAGTCAAGCGCAACGCCAAACAACCCGGCGAAATCATCGTTTCGGCGACCGTGCCGATCGTGCGCGGTTGGCAGGGTTTTGCGAAAGTCGGCGTCCGAAACGCGATGGTGATTTCCGTTGCTTCGTGTTGCTTGGTCGTCGATCGAACCAAGGGAAGTATTGCAGTGGCCCTCGGAGCAGTCGGTCCGACGGTGATTCGTTGTCGACAGGCCGAACAATGGTTGTCGACGAACGTCGACCTAAAGCAAGATGCGATGATCGGGGCGAAACTTGCCAAAGAATTCGGCGAACGGGTCGCCAACGAAGCGCGACCGATCGATGATCACCGCGGCACGGCCGAATATCGTCGCCATGCAGTGGCGACTCTCGCGAGTCGTCTGCTGCAAAGGTCGGGTGCCCGATGAGCATCGACAACGAGATCTACGGTCTGACCGTCAACGGTGAGCATCACCAGGTCAAAGATGCGTGGATCGGCGAAAGCCTGCTCTATGTGCTGCGCGAGCGACTCGGGCTTCCGGGCGCGAAGGGTGCATGCGAGCAGGGTGAGTGCGGAAGTTGCACCGTGATCATCGACGGCCAAGCGGTCTGCTCGTGTCTCGTGATGGCGGCGACGGCGATCGATTCGGAGATCACGACCGTCGAAAGTCTGGCCGAGAAATATGGCCTGACCGCGGTGCAGGACGCGTTCATCACCGAAGGCGGTGTGCAGTGCGGTTTTTGCACGCCCGGCCTGATCGTGGCGATCGAACATTTGCTCAACAAGAACGCCGAACCATCCGAACTTGAAATCAAAGAGGCGATCTCGGGCAACATCTGTCGCTGCACCGGTTATGGGCGAATCTTCGAAGCCGTAACGACCGCAGTCGCGACGCGCAAGGCGACACAATCTTGAGTCAAGCCACCCAGACAACCACTCGTCGAGATGTTCTCGGTACTTCGGCACTGAGGCCCGACGGCATGGCCAAAGTGACGGGCCAATTCGAGTTCTCCTCGGATTTGCACGCCGAGAACATGCTCTGGGGTGCGACTCTTCGCAGCCCACACCCATATGCGCGAATAGCCAACATCGATCTGTCTGCGGCCTACAAGATTTCTGGCGTCGAGGCGATCATCACGGCCGAAGATGTGCCCGGGAAAAAGACCTACGGCTTGATCTCCAGCGATCAACCCGTCTTTGCCAGTGATTTCGTTCGTTACATGGGCGAACCGATCGCCGCTGTCGCCGCCGATCACCCCGAAACTTGTCGTCGTGCGCTCGCGGCAATCAAGATCGACTACGAAGTGTTGCAGCCGGTGACCGATGCCGAGTTGGCGCTCTCGCCGAGCACCAAGCCGATACATCCCGACGGAAACTTGATTCGTCATCAACGAATCATCGCTGGCGACCAAAACCTGGAGGGCGAAGTGGTCGTCGAAGGTGTCTACGAAGTGGGCATGCAAGACCAGGCCTTTCTCGGGCTCGAGGCGGCCCTGGCAATGCCCGACCCGGGTGGGACGGGCGTAGAAATGTGGGTCGCCACCCAATGGTTGCACGAGGACCGAAAACAGATTGCCGCTTGTCTGGGTCTGGCTGAATCAAAGGTTCGACTCACTCTCAGCGGCGTCGGTGGCGCATTCGGCGCACGCGAAGATATCAGCCTGCAGGTTCACTGCGCGCTGCTCGCCTTGCGCACTTCTCGTCCGATCAAGATGCAATACGGTCGCGAAGAGTCATTTTTTGGTCATGTGCATCGACACCCGGCGAAAATCTATATTCGGCATCACGCCTCGCGCACAGGTGTGCTTCAGCGCATCGAAGCCAAAATGTATTTCGACGGTGGGGCTTACGCCTCGACCAGTTCGGCCGTGCTGATCAACGGCGTGACGCACATTCAAGGGCCTTACAAATGCTCAAACGCGACGGTAGATGGCTACGCCGTTCGCACCAACAACCCGCCGTGCGGGGCGATGCGCGGCTTCGGCGTGGTCCAGGCGTGCTACGCACACGAGAGCCAGATGGACAAACTCGCCCAGGCTTGCAACCTCTCGCCCGTCGAGATTCGGCTGATCAACGCGATGCAAACCGGCGACAAACTGATCACGGGCCAGGTCGTCGAAAGCGTCGCTCCGGTCGCTCGATGCATTCGCGAAACCGATGCCATCGCCATGCCTGCACCGCTCGCACTCGACGCAGATCCGCTCGAGTTGGTGGGCGGAACGGGGCTCACCTCACTGCCTGAAAACATAGTTCGCGGGGTCGGCTGGGGTGTGTCGATCAAGAACTTGATGTACAGCGAGTCGTTCGACGACTTCGCCGTGGCGCGATGCCAACTCAGCGATGGTGTGGCGACGCTCAAATACGCGACCGTCGAAGTGGGACAAGGCTTCGTTGTGCTCGCCCCACAAATCGCCCGAACGATTCTTGGTGTCGACGAGGTGGTTCTCGACACGGTCGATACGGGCATCGGGTCTGCGGGCAGCACCTCGGCCTCGAGACAAACTTGGATGAGCGGCGGTGCAGTCGACGGTGCATGCAGGCTCGTTCGGCAGAGACTTTTCGAGCATGTCGGCGCGAAGTTCAACATCGACCCGATGCGTTTGGTCGTCGAAGATACCGACATCGTCGACATGATCGGCGATTTTCGCATCAGCGTCATCGAGGCATCCACGGGGGTCGTCATCGACGAGACCTTCGAACACCACCATCGACCGACCGAGGAACTCGACGCCAACGGTCAGGGCAACTGCCACGTCGCATTCGCCTTCGTCGCGCATCGCGCGGTTGTCGACGTCGATGTCGAACTCGGGTTGGTGAAGGTCATTCAGATCGCCACCGCCCAAGACGTGGGTCGCGTGCTCAACCCCGTTGCCGCCCTCGGCCAAATCGAAGGCGGCATCGCCCAAGGTCTGGGCTTGGCGATCATGGAAGAGATCGTGCTCGAGAACGGCAAGATGCGCAATCCGAGTTTCACCGATTATCTGTTGCCCACCGCCTTGGACGCGCCAAAAGTTGTGGCCGTGATGATCGAAGAGCCCGAGCCCCAGGCGCCGCTCGGCGCGAAAGGTATCGGTGAACCTCCGTGCATTTCCGTCACCCCTGCCATCGCCGCGGCGATTCGCGACGCCACCGGCAAAGAACTGCCGCGCGTGCCGATTCGACCACAAGACATCTGCCTGTAACTGGCCTCAGCCCCTCGAAACCGCAAGCAACACACCACCCAGCGAACCCGGACGCACTCTCAACGATTCTCTAGCGGAGACTTCGAGTTCGGGGCTGCCGAAATCTGGCTCGACTCCGGCGTCTCTGGCCAACCTCGAGACCGATCGTCGCTGCGACGGATCAACCAGACTCACGACGACACCGGTCGAGCCGGCTCGACCGGTGCGGCCCGAGCGATGAATGTAATCTTTGTACTCGGCCGGCGGGTCGAAGTGAACGACGCACGGAACATCGTCGATGTGAATGCCGCGAGCCGCGACATCCGTCGCCACCAATATGTTTGATCGTCCGCGACGAAACTCTTCGAGCGACTTTTCTCGCTGGGCTTGACTCTTGTTGCCGTGAATTACCGACGACTTCACGCCGGCAACGGCGAGTTGTTTGGCCACTCGGTCGCAGCCGTGTTTTGTTCGACAAAACAGGATGATTCGCTCGTAATGGTTCGTCATTTGAGCCACCGTTTCGATGCGGTCGTTGCGATTCACCAACCAGAACTTGTGCTCGATATCGGGCTCGGCCTCTTCGGTTTTGGTTTCATGCCGACGCGGATCATTCAAAAACTCTTTTACGACCTGCGAAATGTCGCCATCCAAGGTCGCCGAAAACAACAGAATCTGTCTTTGTTTGGGCAAGGCCCGAAGAATGCGTCGTACAGCCGGAAGAAAACCCATGTCCGACATCCGGTCGGCCTCGTCGAGCACCGCGATCGTCACGCTGCCGAGCGACACATCGCCACGCTCGATCAGGTCTTCGAGTCTTCCGGGGGTTGCGACAATGATGCTCGCCCCGCGAACGGCGCGCACTTGCGGCCCGTAACCGGCGCCACCGTAGACCATGGCGACGCGCAAATCCGTGCCCTGGCACAGCAACGCAATCTCTTTTGCCACCTGTATCGCAAGTTCGCGCGTCGGCACGAGCACGAGACCTCCGGGGCGACCTGGTTTCGACTTGCGCAGGCGCACCGCCAACACCAGACCAAAGGCGATGGTCTTGCCTGATCCCGTCGGGGCCTTGCCACAAACATCGAAGCCGGCGATCCCGTCTGGCAATGTCGCCGCTTGAATTTCAAAAGGCGCAGTGATACCCCGATCATCCAGTCTTTTCACGAAACTTTGCGGTACGCCCAATTGCAAAAATGTCGACATGACTCAGTTGCCCAAAACGTTTTGCAGATATTGATTGCCGAACACCCGACTCGGGTCGACCTTCTCGCGAACCGAACGGAAATACTCGAACTGTGGGTATCTGGTCGTCAGGCTTTCGGCATTTTGAAAATGGATCTTGCCCCAGTGCGGTCGACCTTGATAAGAGTTCATTATCTCTTCTACGGCTTTGAAATACGGCAGGTAATCCATGCCCTTGAAAATGTGCACGGCGATATATGCCGAGTCTCGACGGCTTGCCGTGCTCAGCGGAATATCATCGGGCGCGGTGAACCGCACTTCGACCGGAAAATTCAGGAGAAACCCGCGGTCTTCGACGGCGCGACGCACCCGATTCAACGCCTCGGCGCACGCCGCGCGCGGAATCGCGTACTCCATTTCGTAAAACTTGACGATTCGCTTGCTGGCAAAAACCTTGTAACTCGCGTTCGAGTATTCATTGCGACCCGAAGACGGCAGCGCCCTCGCCAGTTTCGGAATCAACTTCGGCCGCAACCGACCCAGATGGCAAACGGCGCCAAAGGCGTAGTTCTCGAGAAATGTTTTTGCATACCAGTGCGACAACGCGCTCATCGGCGCCGCCGCCTCGTTCGTGCGCCGGTTCCTCTTGGTCAGCGCCCATCCCGTGTGCGGCACCCAAAAAAATTCGAAATGATCGTTGCCGTCGATGTGGGCGTTCAGATCTTCGAGCAAAGCATCAACACGCATTGGCTCTTCGACCACCGCAAGATTGAACGCGGGCACGACCTTGAGGGTGATCGTGCTGAGCAGGCCGATCGCCCCGAGTCCGACACGAGCGCAGTTGAAAACATCGGTGTTTTCGCCGGCCGAGCATTCGACGACGCTCGAATCGGCGAGCACCACGCGCAATCCGACGACTTGGCCGGCGATACCCGTGAACTTTGCGCCGGTGCCATGCGTCGAAGTCGAAATAGCCCCCGCGATCGTCTGATAGGCGATGTCGCCGAGATTCTGCATCGCCAAGCCGTGCTCGTGAAGAACCTCGTTCAACGCCCAAAGTTGCATCCCGGACTCGACCTCGACGGTCAGGTTCGACTTGTCGATGCGCCTGACTTTGGCGTAAGACGACAAGTCGACCAGCAACTCTTCGGGTTTGGCGATACCCGTGAAACTGTGCCCGGCGCCGATCGCCTTTACCCGTTGGTTGTTGCGCACCGCAGACTCGACGATGAATTGCAATTCGCCCTCGGTCGACGGCTTCATGCACCAGACGTTCGGGGCCTGTTGATTGCCCGCCCAGTTCGACCAGTTCGTCAAAACCCCGGGCTCGGTTCTTGACTGATTCGTCGTGGTCATGTCACCGCCTTCAGTTTCAGAGTGGTCAACCTGCGCACCCCGACAAATACCAAAGCCAGCGCCAGCAAGGTTCCCAAATTGCTGAGCATGTGAAAGCCGAACGCCTTGCGAATGAATCCACTCGAAAAGCCCGCCATCCCACCGCAAAAACTCATCATCAGATCGGCGGCGCCTTGAACGGTGACCCGCGAACTCACGGGTACCGATTCGACCAACAAGCTCGTGCCACCGATCAAACCAAAACTCCAGCCGATGCCCAACAGCCACAACGACGGCCACAACAATGTCGCCTCTTCACCGGCGAGCGCCGCCATCACGGTCGCCGCCGTCAAAAGAATCGCTCCCAAACTGATCGACATCAATTTGCCGCGACGGTCGGTGAACTTTCCGACGAAAGGACTGAACGCATACATCCCGGCGATGTGCAGAGAAATTACGAAGGGGCTCACATCTTCGTGCCCGTGCAGTTTGAGATGTACGGGCGTCATCGTCATTACCGCGACCATCGTCACCTGCGAAATGACCATCGAACTGAGCGCCACCCGCGCGTTCAGAGTGCGTGAGATGGTCCGGAAAGCGTCACCAATCTTTGGCCTTGCGACACCGACACTCTGCTGGGCGGCGAGACCGCCGCTCGCCTCAAGCGGGTCAGGTCGCAACCGAATTGCGACGTTGAGCAAAGCGAACACAAAAAAACACGCAGATGCCACCCATGGGCCCGTGTATGTCGTCCAACCGAACCAGTTTTCGCCAAGCGACTCGGCGGGCTTGATCAAGATCGGGCCAAACACCGCCCCAAAGGTCGAACCGAAGAGGATGTAACTCATCGCCTCGCTCTTCTGGTCGTCGGTCGCGAGGTCCATCGCCGCGTAGCGAGACAGGAGATTCGACGCCTGACCCGAACCATAAAAAAACAATCCCAGAATGAACAGTGGCAACGAACTGTTGTGCACCGCGAAACCAGCCGTCAGACCGCCGAAGATCGCCAGACTGTAACCGTATTGCAGGCCGACGCGACGCCCTTTGACGCTCATCTTGCGAGCCAATACTTGCGACATGAAGGCAGACCCGAGGGTGAAGGTTGCGCTCGAGATTCCTCCCCAAGGTGTGTCTTGGCCGAGGATGTCTTGAATCACGA
>Ga0194128_10000326_pt1 | contig 87031 bp, 82 predicted proteins | sample TA2KigCa65mmetaG_FD_148650 | JGI IMG/M metagenome (GOLD analysis project Ga0194128, IMG submission 148650) | Freshwater microbial communities from Lake Tanganyika, Tanzania - TA2015037 Kigoma Deep Cast 65m | ecosystem: Environmental > Aquatic > Freshwater > Lake | place: Tanzania: Lake...
AAACAATCATCAGTACGGAGAAATACCCATTGACACAGTTGGGAAATACCACCGCTACTGAAATGGCCAAAGTTCTGGAGAATTCTTACCGGGCCATGAATATTGCATTTGCACAGGAGTGGAGCCGGTTTGCCGAAGAATCGGGAGTTAATATTTATGAGATAGTCAATGCCATCCGGCAAAGGCCCACACATGCCAACCTGATGTATCCGGGCATTGGTGTTGGCGGGTATTGCCTTACAAAAGATCCTTTACTGGCTTCCTGGGCAAAGAAAAATCTCTTCGGCAGCCCCGAAGCGTTGGTTCAAAGTGAGACCGGTGTAAGAATAAATGACAAAATGCCATTGTTTGCTTTTCAGTATTTCCTCGGGCACTACCCGCATTCGCTGCAGGGGAAAAATGTTTTGTTGTTGGGAGTTTCCTATCGCAGTGATGTGGGGGATACCCGTTACTCGCCGGTAGAACCTTTTTATGATTATATGTCCGATGCGGGAGCCCGCTTGTCATTGCACGATCCTTATGTTTCCTTTTGGGAAGAGAAAAATATTCCTGTGGGTATTCATTTGGATGAGGCAATCCGGGAAGAATTGGATGTGATTGTTATTTCCACGGCACACAGGGAGTACAGGAATAACAATGAATTAATTGCCAGGCTTCTATCTATGGGTGAGCTTTTTATTTTTGATACGGTGGGATTATTCACACAGGAAGAAGTGGATTTGTTAAAAGCAAAACATGTCGTTAAGGTTTTGGGCAGGGGGGATATGTAATCAGGTATGGCTGTGATTCCGGAAACAGGATGAAACAGCATGCTGACCGGAATAATTATTTCAATGATGAACCAGGTAATGATCAAATTCCAACACATTTGATAATAAATTGTATGAAAAAGGTTTTAATTCTTGGCGGCGGTGGTTTTATTGGGTTTAATATAGCAAAATACCTTTCGGAAAACCGGGATTATCAATTGACCATTGCGGATAACTTCATGAAGAAAAACAGGGATGAAGAATTTGATGAGCTGGTTGACCAGTATAAAATAAAAGTAATCGAGGATGATTTTTCTTATCCCTCTGCTTATGATAAACTTGATGGCAATTACGATCAGGTTTATATGATGGCAGCACTGGTGGGAGTTGATAATGCCAACAACATGCCGCATGAAGTAATTCGCATCAATACATCCCTTGCCCTGTACACTCTTGAATGGATTCGCCGGTCAAAAATCGGGAAGGTTGTTTTTGCATCCACCAGTGAGAATTATGCGGGAACGGTGGATGCATTCGGTTATAACATACCCACACCGGAAGAAGTGCCGTTAACTATACAAGATATTGCCCATCCCCGGTTTACATATGCAGTAACGAAAATCCTTGGCGAATCCGGTTTTCTGAATTATGCGAAAATGCTCGGGTTTGAAACAACCATCATCCGTTACCATAATGTATTTGGTCCCCGGATGGGTTTTAACCATGTGATTCCCCATCTGGTTATCCGCTTCAGAAACAAAGAAAATCCTTATAAAATTTACGGGCATGACCAGACAAGGGATTTCTGCTACATCACTGATGCAGTGGAAGGTACGGTACTGGCCATGGAAACACCCGGAACAAACGGACAAATCTATCACCTGGGTACCGGTATAGAGATTACTATTGAAGAGCTAACCCGTGCTGCCGGAGAATTAATGAACTTCAGCGGAGAATATACCTATGCTCCTACTTATCCCGGATCAGTATCAAGAAGGAGCCCAGATGTCAACAAATCAAAAAAAGACCTTGGGTTTACAGCCAAGGTAAACTGGAAGGATGGATTGAAGGAAACGGTTGACTGGTATAATGCTTATTTTGATGCGGGAAGGGAAGTTCCGCATGAAATAAAATTCCTTTGACAAATAAAATCAGGCGGCTCTGTAATGTATAAGTACATCAAACGTTTTTTTGATATTGTTTTTTCGCTGATAGCGCTGGTTATCCTGTTGCCTGTTTTTATTCCAATAATTGTTTTATTGTTAGTAACAGGTGAGCATGAAGTGTTTTACCGGCAGGAAAGGGTTGGATTTAAGAATAAAATATTTGGTATCTGGAAGTTTGGGACAATGGTAAAGAACAGTCCGAATATGGGATCAAAAGACCTGACGATGCGGAATGACCCAAGGGTAACCCCGGTTGGCAGGTTTTTACGTAAATCAAAAATTAATGAACTCCCCCAGCTTATCAATATCCTAACCGGTGCTATGTCGTTCACCGGCCCAAGGCCGCTGATGAAAAGCGGGTTTGACAGGTATTCGGATGAAATGAAAGCGAGAGTGTATAATGTAAAACCGGGGTTAACAGGGATAGGCTCAATAGTTTTCAGGGACGAAGAATTTATTATCACAAAAAGCAATCTTTCACCGGAAGAATGTTACAGGAGTGTGATACTTCCCTATAAAGGGGCATTGGAAATCTGGTACCAGCAGCATCAAGGTTTTTATACGGACTTTATGTTACTTTTTCTTACAGCATGGTATATCGTTTTCCCGAACAGCAGGCTGGTTTATAAAGTATTTCCCTCATTACCAAAAAGTGATTTGCTGCAGCATGAACCTGCAGGCGTCACTGGTTAAGAAAACTATGTTAAGGTTTTTTTCCAGGCCAGGTAAAGAAGAAAGCAGTGAAGTGTTCAGAAATCTGAAAACGGATATGCATTCCCACCTGATTCCCGGAATTGATGACGGCTCACCTGATCTCAATACATCACTGCATCTGATCAGGGGAATGGTTAAGTTGGGCTACACCAAGCTCATCACAACGCCGCATATTATTTGGGAGATATATAAAAACAGCCGGGATGGTATTTTGCAAAAACTTGAGCTGCTGCAAAAAGCGGTGCAAATGGAGGGTATTCCTGTTGAAATTCAGGCGGCGGCGGAATATTTTCTGGATGAACATGTTGCAGACTTACTGAAGCATAATGAACCTTTACTGACAATTGGCGGGAAGATGGTGCTTACTGAATTTTCACTGGCATACAAGCCTCATGGAGTAAAAGAGATTTTGTTTGAAATGCAGATGCAGAATTACCAGCCGGTGATTGCCCATCCCGAACGATATATATACCTGGACCAAAACAGAAAGTTCTATGAGGAACTGAAGGATATCGGATGCCTGTTCCAGCTCAACCTGCTTTCGCTTACCAACTATTATGGAAAAGGACCGCATGAGCTGGCTCTCTACCTGGTCAAAAAAGGGTATTATGACCTGGTGGGAACCGATCTCCACGACTCCAGGCACCTCGACGCAATGAATAATTCCACCCTGGTGCACCAGGTGCAGAAACTTATGGAATCGGGAAAAATACTCAACCCGGAATTGTAGAATCTGCCTTTCACAGGAGATTCAACTGATAAAGTTCGGCCCCGGCTGAACTTTTTCTTTTTCCGGTTGTAATAATAATTTAATGAACTCCTTTAACATCAAAGAACTTGAAAACCTGTCAGGGATAAAAGCTCACACCATTCGTATGTGGGAGCAGCGGTACAGTTTTCTGAAACCCCGGCGTACCACTACTAATATTCGTTATTACAGTAATGAGGAGCTGAAGGCAATATTGAATATTGCCTTGCTCAACAAGTATGGCTTTAAAATATCCCGTATTGACCGGATGCAACCGGAAGAAATCCGGAGCAGGATATTGGCTTTGGGCGACCCCAGTGCTGTGCAGGACCGCATTATTAATGAACTGGTGCAGGAAATGGCGGATATAGATATTGAGAGGTTTGAGAAAACGTTGTCCGGCTATATCGGATCAAAAGGAATTGAGCGGGCCGTTAACCAAATAATTTTTCCATTTCTTGAGAAGATCGGCATTCTTTGGTTAACCGGACATATTAACCCGGCACAGGAGCATCTTGTTACCAATGTAATACGCCAAAAGCTGATTGCAGCTATTGAAGGGACGATTTCTCCCACTCAGGCGAAAAAAAGTTTTATGCTTTTTTTACCTGAAGGAGAACATCATGAATTGGGCCTGCTATATGTATATTATCTCCTTAAAATCAGGGGTATAAGCGTAATTTATCTTGGCGCCAATGTTCCGATTAAAGATATGGTGTATGTCCACAACCTTAAAAAGCCTGATGTAATAGTTGTTCACCTTACCAGCACTGCTTCCGGCTTTAATTTTGAACGGTTTTTAAATAGCGCAGCGGAAAAACTGAAAGGAACCCCCTTAGTTGTTTCAGGTCGGCTAACCATTGACTATAAGAAGAATATCCCCCAATCCGTATACTTTAAGAAATCCCTCCAGGAGGTAGTTGAATACATTTCAAATATTAAATAATTAGAAGTCAATCATTTAGAATTTTTTTGTTTAATTTATTACAAAATAAATTAAACAAAAAGTTCGCTGGATCGTTATTTTATGTTTAATTTTACTACATCAAAAATTAAACAACATGTTGACTCCTGAATTCAGCCAGTTATTAGTAAGTAATTCCGGATTTCTGAAACCATTTGCCTTCAACCTTACAAGGGATACCGAGGCCGCCAGTGATTTGTACCAGGAGACATTGTATAAGGCCCTGGCTAATTCTGAGAAATACAACAGCGGCACCAATATCAGGGCGTGGTTGTTTACTATTATGCGGAACATTTTCATCAATAATTACCGCAGAAAGACCAAGCAGAAAACAATTTTTGATAAAAGTGACAATGATTTCCTGCTGAACCAAAAGCAGGCGACTGTAAACAATGCAGCCGAAAGTGAAATACGGATAAAGGAAATTAATAAGGCAATTCGTCAATTACCTGAAATATTTAAAACCCCATTTTTATTGTATTTTGACGGGTATAAGTATCATGAGATAGCTGATGTTCTGAATGAGCCGCTGGGTACTATCAAAAGCAGGATCCATTTTGCCCGTAAACTGCTGAAGGAGCAGATCAGCCGGTACTAAAATTTTATCAGTGAGCCAACGTTCTGTTATTGTAATCGGCAGCGGTTTTGCCGGTTTGTCTGCAGCTTCTTTTATGGCTAAAGAGGGGTGGAAGGTAACTGTAATTGAAAAGAATACAACACCCGGAGGCAGGGCAAGACAGTTAAAAGAAAACGGGTTCACTTTTGACATGGGACCCAGTTTTTACTGGATGCCTGATGTGTTTGAACGATATTTCAACCAGTTTGGAAAAAGTGTTTCGGATTATTACTGTCTTCAACGGCTTGATCCATCCTACCGGATTTACTGGAATGACGGGTATACGGATATACCTGCCGATTATCAAAAATTAAAGGAAATATTTGAATCATGGGAGCCAGGCAGCGCAGTCAGGCTTGATAAATACCTGGAGGGCGCCGCATATAAATATGATGTCGGGATCAATAAACTTGTGTATAAACCGAGCCGTTCCGTTACAGAGTTTATAGACTGGCCTACCATCAGCGGAATTTTTAAGCTTCAGGTGTTTTCGTCTATAAGCAGGCACATTACAAAGTATTTTACCCACCCCAGGCTCAGGCAGATCATGGAATTTCCTGTTTTATTTCTTGGGGCTTTACCGCAGGATACACCTGCATTGTACAGCCTGATGAATTATGCTGATATTAAAGGGGGCACCTGGTATCCTAAAGGAGGTATGTACTCTGTGGTGGAAGGCATGTATAAACTGGCAATGGAACTGGGAGTGGAATTTCGGTTTGATGAAAGTGTGAACGGAATAATGATAAAAGGTAATAAGGCCAAAACAGTTGCTACGGATAAAGATTATTACAGGGTTGACGCTATTATAAGCGGCGCTGATTATCATTTTACTGAAACCAGATTATTGCCGGAAGAATGCCGTAGTTATTCTGATAATTACTGGAAACAAAAAATAATGGCACCTTCCTGTTTAATGTATTATGTCGGATTGAATAAAAAACTTAAACACGCTATTCACCACTCGCTGTTTTTTGATGTACCTTTTGAGCAGCACGGAAATGAAATCTACCAAACTCCCCGGTGGCCTACTGAACCTTTGTTCTATGTAAGTGTTCCTACGGTTAAAGATACAGGCATGGCGCCGCAGGGAAATGAGGGGGTTGTTTTTCTGATTCCGGTGGCATCGGGATTAGAAGGGGATTCGGAGGAACTCAGAGAAAAATATTTCCAAATGATTGTTAGCAGAATGGAGAAGCATACCGGTGAAAATATAATGGATTCTGTTGTTCTTAAAAGAACATATTCCGTCAGTGATTTTGTAAATGATTATAACTCATTCAGGGGTAATGCCTATGGCCTTGCCAATACATTGGGGCAAACAGCTATTTTCCGCCCGGCCTGTGAAAGCAGGAAAGTAAAGAATTTATTTTATACAGGACAGTTAACGGTACCGGGGCCGGGAGTTCCTCCCTGCCTCATCAGCGGCGAAGTGGCCGCAAAACAATTAATAAATAAAATGCGATAATTTATCTACATTCAGCAAATCATGCTTCACCTGTTTCATATCACCAGCGAAAGTTGCAGCCGTATAGTTACACGGCGGTACAGTACTTCTTTTTCTTCGGCCATCCGTATGCTGCACAAAGATTTACGGGCACCCATCTTTAATATTTATGGGTTTGTGAGGTTTGCAGATGAGATAGTAGATACTTTTTATGAACATGATAAAACCCTTTTGCTGGAACAGTTCAGGAAGGAAACTTACGATGCCATACAAAGAGGGATCAGTTTGAACCCGATACTCAACAGTTTTCAGCGTATGGTGAATGAGTATAACATTGACCTGAAGCTGATTGATGCTTTTTTTTACAGCATGGAAATGGACCTGAACAGAAAATGCTACGACTGTGAAGAGTACCGTCAGTATATCTATGGCTCAGCAGAAGTGGTGGGGCTGATGTGTTTGTATGTATTCTGCGAGGGTAAAAAAGAACTGTATGAGAAACTGGAAGCACCGGCCCGTTCGCTCGGTTCAGCTTTTCAAAAAGTGAATTTTCTGAGGGATATTAAAGCTGATTACTACGGCCTTTCAAGGATTTATTTTCCTGGCTGTGACTTCAATAATTTTACGGATGAAGACAAAAAAAAGATAGAGGAAGACATTCATGCGGATTTCAGAAATGCTTACCAGGGCATTGTGAAATTACCGCTCAAGGCCCGTTTTGGAGTATATGTGGCGTACAAATATTATCTCTCTCTCTTTAAAAAGATAAAGAGAATGAAACCTGCCAGGGTTCTGGAAAAAAGAATTCGCATTCCTAATTATTACAAGGCAATGATCATTTTCCGTGCCGGGGTAAAAAATCAATTGCGTCTTATTTGATATGCCGATAACAGAAGTGATCCTGGTTGACGAAAAAGATCAGCCCTGCGGCCGGATGGAAAAAATGGAAGCCCACAGGGCAGGCGCCCTTCACAGGGCCTTCAGTATTTTTATTTTCAACCGCAAAGGGGAAATGCTGCTGCAGCAACGGGCAAAAGAAACATATCACAGCGGCGGTTTATGGACAAATGCCTGCTGCAGTCATCCTATTCCCGGTGAAAAGACAAAAGAAGCAGCACAAAGAAGATTAATGGAAGAGCTTGGGTTCTGTACAGAAATTCAAAAGGTATTTGATTTTCTTTATAAAGCTGATTTTGAAAACGGCTTGACCGAACATGAATTTGACCATGTGTTTGCAGGCGAATATGAAGGGGAGATTAACTTCAACCGGGATGAAGTGTCGGAAGTCTGTTATCAAAGCATACCTGAGATCCGGGATTTACTTGGTAAACAGCCGCAAAAATTCACAGCATGGTTTCACCTGGCCTTTCCCCGGGTAGAAAACTGGTGGCTGCAAACTTATAACGGCAAACCCGCTTAACTTTGCACAGAAATGTCTGCAGTATATTATCTACTTGTTTTGACCGGAACCTTTGTCATCATGGAAGGTATCACCTGGTGCACACACCGGTATGTGATGCATGGTTTTTTATGGTACCTGCACAAGGATCATCACCAGGTGCAGCCCGGTGTGTTTGAGAAAAACGATCTTTTTGCATTCCTCTTTGCCATTCCCAGTTTTCTGTTGATCTATTTTGGCACATATGATCATATCTGGTGGATGCAATCCATCGGTTTTGGCATTATGGCCTATGGATTTGCCTATTTCCTGGTGCATGATGTTATCATTCACCAGCGGTTTAAATGGTTCAGCCGGAACAATAGTACTTATGTAAGGGCTATCCGCTGGGCACACAAAATGCATCACAAACATTTGAGTAAGCCTAATGGCGAAAGTTTTGGTTTCCTGTTTGTGCATAAAAAATACTGGGATAAAGTACGGCGAGACAAAAAACTGATGGCGGGCAAGGCCAAAGTTGATTATGCTCCTGAAAAGGAAACAGTAAATGCAGAGTAAATATATTCCTGTCTTTCTGTCTTAAGTTTTAAATTCTGTTTCTGGGTTCTCCAAACAAATACGACTTCATTATTGCAGGCGCCGGTTGCGCCGGACTGAGCCTTGCTGCGCATATGATTCATTCGGGCCGTTTTAGAGATAAAAAAATTCTGATTACAGACAAGGACAGCAAGCAAAAAAACGACCGAACCTGGTCTTTCTGGGAGACTGAGCCCGGTTTGTTTGAACCGCTTGTTTTCAGGTGCTGGAAAAAAACATGGTTTCATGGAAGGGATTTCTCCCGGTTGCTTGAACTGGCTCCCTATGAATACAAGATGATTCGGGGCATTGATTTTTATAACCATTGTATTTCACTGATAAGGCAGCAACCCAATTTTGAAATCTGCTTTGGTAATATACAGTCAATGGAAAACAGGGGAAATAGAGCTGAAGTATGTTTGGATGATGTAAAATTCGTGGCTGATTTTGTTTTTAACAGTATTCTTTTTGAAAAGCCTGTGCTGCAAAAGAAGGATTATTATCTTCAGCAGCATTTCAAAGGCTGGATTATTGAAACCACTGCGCCTGTTTTTAAGCCCGATGAAGCAACCCTGATGGATTTCAGGATTGCGCAGCAGCACGGAACTACGTTTGTATATGTAAAACCATTTTCTGAGACAAGGGCCTTGGTGGAGTACACTTTGTTTACTGAGAATGTGCTTTCTTCGGCGGAGTATGAGCAGGGTCTCAGATATTATATAAGTACTCTGGCAGGTGCTGAATCCTACAATATCGTGGAAGAAGAGAACGGTATTATCCCTATGACAAACTACCGTTTTCCGGCTGTCAATGGCCGCATTATTCATATTGGCACAGCCGGCGGGCAAACAAAGGCATCCAGCGGATATACTTTTAAATTTATTCAGAAGCATTCGGCCAGACTGGTTGAAAGCCTTATTAAGAATGGGAACCCTTTTATAACACAACCGGCCGGCTCAGGGCGGTTTCACTTCTATGATAGCACACTACTTTATATTCTGAAGCACAATAGCTTTCCCGGGGATAAAATTTTTACTTTGCTGTTTAAGAAAAATAAACCTCAGCAGGTGCTGAGGTTTCTGGACAATGAAAGTACATTAGGTGATGAACTCAAAATTATTTCCGCTCTTCCCGCATGGCCCTTTTTAAAAGCGGCAATAAAGCAGTTCTGATTACTGATCAGGATCCATCTGCATAAATTCCCTTTTTACAGCTTTAAGCATGCTGAAGAGTTGGGCAACCTGTATCATCAACAGTACTACTAATGCAAGCAGTACATACCATGGAAGATCAATTGCCTTAATCGGCGCATCTATTTTGGCAAACTTGAAATTGTAATATTCTGTAAGCGCCGACCCGAACGCCATACCCACCAGTAAAAAGGAAAGCAGCGAAAACACCACTTTCAGAAACATGATCCGCATGGTGGAGTAACCTACTTTAAAGTTTTCAAGAATAGCGGCCGGTATGATTAACACCAGGGCTATCCAGCTCCAGTTTTTATTGAACCATGCATCGTTAAGAGTCAGGTTAAGTATTATCAGAAGAAGGATTGAAACTAATCCCCATGGGAATAAAAGAAAAGTTGAAGGTTTGTGCGGTTGGGTTGGCATAACAAGTAGTTTTGTTGGAGAAGGAAGGTAGAAAATTTTCAGGGAAGTAAAAAAAGCACCTGTTTGCAGGTGCTTTACTTGTAGCCTCGACAGGAATCGAACCTGTATCTGGAGCTTCGGAAACTCTTATACTATCCATTGTACTACGAGGCCATTGGTTATAAGAACTATTTTGGCGAACCTGTATCTGGGGCTTCGTCCCGAAAGCTTTCGGGATTATACTATCCCCGTCCGACGGGCGTCAGCCGGGCGGGCATTGTACTACGGGGCCGAAAAAGCTATTTAATCAATCCACTTGCATTGCTGGCAAATACCTTAACGGCAATAGCCAGCAAAATTACACCAAAAAACTTTCTTACCGCTAATAAACCTGCTTTCCCCAGTACCCTTTCAATCAGGTTTAATGAACGGAGCACAACATAAATAATAATAAGATTCACCAGAATTGCCAGTAGTATCATGTATTCCTTGGTTTCTGTTCTTTCAAAGGTGGCTTTTAATGACATGATAGTGGTGAGGGTTCCGCTTCCGGCTATCAGCGGGAAGGCAATGGGCACCACGGTGCCGGAGGGGGCCCCCTTTTCCGGTTTAAAGAATTCAATGCCCAGCACCATTTCAAGCCCGAGAATAAAAATGACTATTGACCCAGCAACAGCAAATGATTTAATATCTACTCCCAGCACATTCAGAAAGGGTTTTCCAATAAAGAAAAAGAGAACCATCAGTCCCCCCGAGATCAGCGTAACCTTCCAGGTATTGATTCCGCCCATTTTTTGCTTAATAGAGATCAGCATAGGGACAGAGCCTACAATATCAATAACCGCAAAAAGAGTGAAGGTGAGAGTAAGGAACTCTTCTAAATTAAAGTACATATAAACGCTTTCTGCAAAAGTAGTTATCTGAAAATATATCGTTCTTTAAAGAAATTGAGCTCACCGGACAAATATTCCAGGCAATTGCGGCAAAGGCAATCATTATACCGTTCCTCAATAAATGCTTTTTCTTCGGCGGTGAACTTCATGCCAAAACACTGGCATTGGGTGATATTACCCGGTTTGCATTCAAACGGGTTGCCGCATCTCGGGCAGCTTTTTGTTTCATGCAGGTTCATCACTCACCAATTGAAAGTGATACCGCCGCTGATGAGAAACGGAATAGCGTTGTAGCCGCAGATATCAAAGAATTTTTTACCGGTGATATTTTGCAAGTCGGCAAAGATTTTAATGTTTTTGCTGTGCTGGTATTCCGCATAGGCATTCACCAGGAAATACGCATCCATCCGCACATCTTCGGCCATGTAGCCGCCGGTATCAAAGCGGTTGCCAACAGACCGGCCGCTGACACGTACAAACACGGTGGGTAAGCACTGGCAACCTATGTTCAGGTTAAAACTGTTTTTGGGACGGCGCATCAGGTGGCTGTAAGTGGTGTCGCCAAAACTTTTGCGGCTTTGGGTTTCTTCGTCAGCAGCCAAAAACGTATAGTTAGCAGAGATGCTCAGGGCTTTCACCGGCCGGGCAGTAAGTTCCAGTTCAAGCCCTTTCACGGTTTGTTTCACAAAATTGAAATACTGGAATGTGTTGTAGTTGTAATCAATGCCGTTCTTTATCTTGCGGTGAAAGAATACAGCCCGGCTGCTAAACACAGCATGGGATTGCTGAACCCCAATTTCATAGTTGGTTGATCTTTCCGCTTTCAGGTCTTCGTTTCCGCTAAAATCATCAAACACCTGGAAGATGGAAGGTGCTTTAAAGCCGCTGGCAATACTGCCAAACATACGAACATGTTTACTGAAACTGTATGAAGGATTGAATATATAAGTGCTGTTGCGGCCATAGCGGGAATGTTTGTTGAGGCGGCCTCCGATCTCCACATTTAATTTTTTATCACCGGTGCTGAAAAAGACAGAACTGTAAAATGATGACTGATGCAATGACTTGTTTTCAAACTCGCTGCTGTGGGGCCCAAAGCTGCTGATGGAAAGATATTGCTGGTTCATGGAACCCTTGCGGTAATCAAACCCGGCAAGGATGGTCAGCCATTTTGAAGCAAAAACATTTCCATACAGTTCGGAAAAGTTGGTGCGGCCACCATAGCGGTTGCTTTCAAACTTAGCAAAGCCCGGGGCATGCAGGCTGTCATTCAGGTATCTTCTTTTCAGGTTACCATACTGGTAATTGTAAACTATGCTCACAATCCCTTTTTTGAAACGAGCGCCACCACCTGTGGCAAGATTGCTGTTATTGATCGTATAGTCCCTGTCATCATTGAAAACACCGGCATCAATATCTGCTTTGTACCGGCTGTACTGCAAAAATGTTCGCAGTGACAAAGAAGGAGAGAGCTGGTATTGTAATGCGGCATTGGCCATATTGCCATCATAACTATCTTTGTCGAAATTGCCGGCATTGTTGCGGTCGTTGGCCGATGAAAAACCATCGGTGCTTTGTTTGGCAAAACGGGTGGTGTAAGTGAGTTTGTTACTGATCTTTCCATGCAGTTGCACATTGTTGCGCATAGTGTTCAGGTTGCCATAGGCGGAAGTGAGCTTCACGTTGAAGGGAGTGTTTACATCCTTTTTAACGGTAATAATATTGATGGCGCCGGCAATGGCATCACTGCCGTATAAAGTGGATTGTGCCCCGCGGCACACTTCAATTCTTTCCACATCATTGATGGAAAAAAGATTCAGGTCAAACTCGCTGTTGATCATAGAGGGATCGTTCAACGGGATGCCATCCAGCAGTATCAGCGTTCTTCCGGATGATCCGCCCCGCATAAAAACGGTTTGCACACTACCGGGTGCATTATAAGCTCCGGCGATAACAATGCCGGCCTGTTCGCTCAGCACCTGTGCCACTGATTTGCCTGCACATTTTTCTAATTGTTCCTTACTGATGACGGAAACAACTTTGCCGGTCTGGCTTTGCTTTTGTTCAAATTTGCCGGCGGTGAGAACAACTTCATCAAGAAGAGTGGTGTCCTGTTCCCGACCTGTCGGGACAAGTTGCGCAGTGAGCTGGTTGCCGAAAAAAACAGCAGCCAGCACAAAAAAATACTTTTTCATTTTGAAATGATTTTTGTGTGACTGCTTTCGTGGATTGTGTTGTTAGCGGAACGCCAACAACGGCGAAAATAAAAGAATGCCCTTCATTCTTAAATCTTCAAGCCTTTCACCCGAAAGCTGAAAAATAATTGTTTTGATCTGGCAGGTCTTCTGGCTTGAAGCGTTGTTGAAACCTTCCCATCCCGATAATCCGAAACAGTGGTGAATCTTCAACAGTTTTACTCTCTTAAAGTCCCTCCTTCGGAGGCATTTAGGGAGGCTCTTACAGCTACGGGGATAGCGCCGGATTTGCACCGAACTTCCCTTTTCATCCCGACCATTTATGCGCCGGGAAACCAAATCTCAGCAAATGTAAGGTGAGAATTAATTCAGGCAAGAAGAGTTTTCAACAGCTTGTATAGATATTTTTTATTTGGCACTGCATTTTTTTTGTTTCCGGAATAAACTCTGCTGATGAAATTTGGTCAACACTTACCATTTTATCAGTATGAAGCAATTCTAAAATTCTAAAAGAATAATTTAACAGTCGGCTGATACTGTCTTTATTATCTTTTTCGTTGATCAATAGCCTTCATTCCTCCAAACCTTCACGGATTTTTTTATCAAAGCTGCCTGCTCTTTACTGACCAGAATATGTATTTCTGTTAACTGAAATAATATTTTATGTTTAAGAAAAAGGTATCATGTTTATTTCTATTATTCATGATTGCTGCCTTTTCTTGTGTTTCACAGTCAAATAGTTCAAAATTTGAAGCGGGTGCCGGATTTGCAGCATTTGTGTACCAGGGTGATTTGACGCCGGACAGGTTTGGTTCGTTTGTAACAACCCGCCCGGGAGTGTATTTAACTGCAGCAAAAATTCTGGGACCGGCCTTTATGATCCGGGTGAATATTTCTTTCGGAAGTTTAAGAGGAGATGAAACTAAATATGATAATCCGGAATACAGAAAGTTCAGAGCTCTTAAGTTTCGTACGCCGGTAGCGGAACTTTCGCCACAGCTTGTTTGGCACCCGTTGATAAAAAATAATTCTACTATTGGGATTTCTCCTTATTTGTTCGGAGGTGCCGCACTTGCCTGGTTTAATGTAAACAGAGATTACAGCGGGTTTGATGCAGATTATTTTGGCGATGCAACAGACATTCCGGAACGAATACAGCAGGATGAAGAACAGCGATTGCCCGCATTCAGGATAGTGATGCTTGCAGGTGCGGGCATGCGATATAATTTATCGGAAAGACTGGCAGTGCATGCTGAGCTGACTTACCGGTTTCCGTTTACGGATTACCTTGATGGTTTCAGTAAGGCGGCAAACCCCGGTCAGAAAGATCATTACCATTCTGTTTCGGCGGGCGCCGTTTACAGAACAGGGAAAAAAAGCAGCGTAGCTTGTCCGGTTATAAAATATTAGATGAATCATTTTTTAGCAGGTTGTTTTATCCATTGCAAAGAAATCCCCGCATAATAATTCCGGCGGGGGGCAGCATTAAAAAATCTGCCGGCAGGTGCATTGATGTCATTTCCCAGGCTGTATGTTTCATCAAAAAGGTTATCTGCTCCGGCATAAATATTCAGCTTGTATTTATTTTGAAGCGTCTTTCTCCGGCCAATCCTCCAGCCCAGCAAATGATACGCTCCGGCAGAAGCCGTATTGCCATCATTCAGAAAAATGGAGGAAGCGGCATAGTAAGTTGTATAAGAATAAAATCCTTTTTTGAATTGCAGGTCGGCAAGCGCTGAAAATGTCCTGGCCGGAACGGAAGGAACTGTTTTGCCGGAAAAATCATCAGTTCCTCTTACGAAACTTCCATAACGGAAATAATTAAAGGTGTAAGCGAAATTAAGATTGCTATAAGCAATGATGCTCCTGAAAAGCAGGGGAAATAAATCAGCAGTAAACTCAAGTCCCCGTTGTTTGATATTTCCTGCATTTACAAAAAAATCAGCGCCTGAAATATCCCTTCGCTGCACCAGGGCATTGTTCAGCCTGAAATTGAAACCGGCTGCTTCCAGTCTTAAGCGGTTGTGGAAAAGGTTATAACCCATGCTTACTTCGGTGTTCCATCCGTATTCTGCTTCGAGGCCGGTGCTGATCACTCCCGTGGAAGGGAGCAGCTCTGCAATAGTAGGCGGCGAAAAGCCCCTTGAGACAGTGCCTTTGATATGCCAGTTATTGCTGATATTTTTTCTTATTGAAATACGGGGCGCCGGTTCATTGCGGTAGCTCCGGCTTTGTTTTACAACCGGGTAACTGCTGAGCCGTGTAAATGAAACCTTTGTTTTATTCAGGCTGAAACCTGTATTAATAAACCAGCCTTCATTAACAGTAAGGTCGCCCTGCAGAAAAAAATAGTAAGCAGTGTAGTTGATATCATCATTGGTTTGAAGAGTATCAGGATTGCCGTTTCTATTCCTGGCTACCTGTGTGTTGAACCAGCCCTGCTGAAATTCACTTCCTGCAACTATCTGAAGATTGCTTTGATCACCTGTTTTTTTTATCCAATTAAATACCGTTCTGCCGCCTGCAGAGGGTTCGGTTCTTCTTTCATAATTACGGACAGCCGGATTTTTTACACGGTTAAAAGCGCCATACAGTGTTGTTGTGTTCTTTACGTTTTTGCTTATCTGGTAAGCGCTGGTCAATCCTGCCGTCATGTTTTGCTGGTAGATAGCGGCTCTGGCATTTACTGCGGAAGGAAAGCCCCCGGCGGCAGGCCGGGCTGCTTTGGGATCCGCATTATATTCGGCTAAAGTTAATGCACCGGGTGTTTGATAATACATATCACTAAAGAGAACGGATGCCGTCAGTTGTTGTTTATCCGATATCTTCATTTGAGTTATCCACGAAAAATTATCTCTTCTCAGTGCAGATTGCATGCGGTACCCGCCGGTTTGATTATGGGCATAGGTAAGCAGGTTTTTATTTTCATTTTTTCCGAACCGGGCGGCCATAAAAATATTGTGCAGGTTATACGTTCCGCCAACGTATTCAAGGCTGATTCCCGGTTGCCAGCGGCCGAAGTTATTCATCAGAATCAGTCCGCCGGTGCCGGCGCCATACAGGCTGCCGGCGGGGCCTTTAAAAATTTCAATGTATGAAAAATTATTCCAGGCAAACTGGTTGAAGTAGGTATTGCCGCCGGGATCTGTAACGGGGATATCATTCCAGTACACTTTTACATTGCGTACACCAAAAGGAGAACGCAGTGAACTGCCCCGAATATTAATGCGGTAACTGCCCGGCGACCGTTCTTCCATTCTTACTCCAGCCACTGTATTAAACCCGTTTACGAGTGATGTTTTATTATTTCTGTCGCCGTTATTGAACTCAATATATTTTACTGCTGTTGCCGAATTGCTTTGCTTGCGGTTTTGCTCAAAAGCCCTTACTGTTACTTCCTGCAATGTAGCTGTTGAGTCATCCTGCTCTTCCTGCGGAAAGCAACAGATATGTAATAAAAGGAAGGTAAAAGTAAAAAGTATGTGTTTCATAGCATCGATTGACTAAAGTTATATGGTTTTATTTTACCTTTCCGGTTATGGCATCTAAGAATAAACTCGGATTATTTTCTCTTACCATGATCGTCATCGGGCTGGTAATCGGTACAGGAATATTCAGAACATCCAGAGATGCAGCTGAAGCTGCAGCAACACCGGCTGTTTTTTTTGTGGCCTGGCTTGCCGGAGGTCTTGTGGCTATCTGCGGGGCGCTTACTTATGCTGAAATTGGCAGCCGCTACCCGGTAACCGGAGGGTACTACAAAATATTTTCTTATGCTTATCATCCCTCACTTGCATTTGGCATCAATGCAATTATACTCATATCCAATGCCGCTTCTTTGTCCGGTGTGGCATTAATAGGCAGCGAATATATTACCCCATTATTGTTTAAAGGAGGAAATGCAGAGCAACTGAAGCCGTTTGTGGCCATGGGCGCCATTATTCTTTTTTATGGTGTGAACCTTGCGGGTCTGCGAATGAGTTCGCAAACACAAAATGTACTTATGATTATCAAGATCGGTATGCTGCTGGTGATAGTTGCCTCACTGTTCATGCCTCAGATACACAGAGCTGCCCCGGTGGTTATTGATGAATCAAAAACTTATGTTGCTGCCATGCTGCTTTCTTTTGGTGTGGCATTGAAAGCAACATCGTTTACTTACGGCGGTTACCAGCAAACCATCAATTTTGGAGAGGAGGTGGAGAATCCTCAAAAGAATATTCCCAGGGGTATATTTACAGGTATTATTGTTATTATTACATTATACCTGCTGGTTAGTTATGCCTATGTAAAAGTGATCGGCTTCAATGAACTGAAAACCACTTCAGGCATTGCTTCTGTGGTGGCTGAAAAAATGTTTGGCAGCGCCGGTAAATATGCTTCATCCATTTTATTGTTCCTTGCTGTATTGGCATATGTGAATGTATTGTTGCTGAGCAATCCAAGGGTAATGTATGCGATGAGTACAGATGGTATTCTTCCAAAAGTTTTTCAAAAAAAGGACGAACGCCGGGATGTGCTTACGATCAGCCTTACTGTATTTGCCGCTATATGTGTGGCGGTATTGTTTTTTGCCGATAAATTTGAGAAGATCCTGAGTTTTACCATCTTTCTTGATTCTATTGGCATGGCCACATCGGCAGCCACCATATTTATACTGCGAAGGCGTACAAAACATCTCGACGGAACCGGAATTTATTCCATGAGGTTATATCCGCTGCTTCCTTTATTATTCATTATTGCATACGTTTTTGTCGGTACCATGATAGCAGTGAAAGAACCAGGCCTTGCTTTAACTGGTACTGCAGTACTGGCCGGGTTTATCAGCCTTTATTTTATTGTGAAAAATTTTGATAAAAGGAAAGGGTAGTATATGGATATTTCACAAATCATCAATGAGCTGGGTGAAGACAGGGAAGAGTATTTCCATGCTGTTGCCCCGCCTATAATACAAACGTCCAATTTTATTTTCCGAAGGGTAGCTGATTTAACTAAGGCTTTTGAAGATGAGATGGGCGGTTATCTCTATAGCCGCGGCCTGAATCCAACAGTTGATATTCTTCGTAAAAAACTGGCAGAGCTGGATGGCGCTGAAGATTGCCTGGTGTTTAATAACGGCGCAGCGGCCATTTTTGCAGCCGTGCTTGCCAATATAAAATCAGGCGATCATATTGTATCAGTAGCCAAACCCTATACCTGGGTGCAGCGGATGTTTGATGTGATACTTCCGAGATTTAACGTTACGGTTACTTATATTGACGGCACCACGATTGAGAACTGGAGGAATGCTACAAAGGCCAACACTACATTTTTCTACCTCGAGTCGCCCAACAGCTGGGATTTTGCATTACAACCGGTACAGAAAGTGGCGGCTTTTGCCCAATCAAAAGGCATCACCACATTGCTCGACAACAGCTATTGTACACCGCTGTATCAAAAGCCTATTGACATGGGTATTGATATGGCCATGCAGACGGCTACCAAGTATATCGGAGGCCACAGCGATACATTGGGCGGAGTTTTATGCGGCAGCCATGCCATGATAAAAAAAATATTTGACAGCGAATACCTGAATATCGGCAGCGGCATACAGCCTTTTAACGCCTGGCTGCTGATTAGGGGTTTAAGAACATTACCGGCCCGGATTGATCGAATAAAAAAAACAACCCGGGAAGTAGTGCAGTACATGAAGCAGCATCCAAAAGTAGCCTCGCTGCTTTTCCCGTTTGATGAAACATTTCCTCAGTATGAGTTGGCCAGACAGCAGATGAAAGGTGCATGCGGTCTTTTTACATTTACATTAAAGAGCAGTAAAAGAGAAGACATTGTAAGATTCTGCGAGTCGCTGCAACATATAATGATGGCCGTAAGCTGGGGCGGCCATGAAAGCCTGGTAATACCCAGGTGTGCCGGTATAAAACCGGAAGATTTTAATCCTGTGAATAAAGAGCATTGTTATATAAGGATGTATGTGGGGCTGGAGGATGCGGACTATTTGATTAAAGACCTTGGGCAGGCGCTGGAAAAAATTTAACTATCAATAGATAAAATTCATAAAGCTGCAAACCCATTTCAGCTATTTTTGCACTCTATGGTGAGGGGTATTAAGCTTCTTTTTGGAGTATTGGTATTTAATGCAGTTTCGGGTCAGGAAAAATGGACAATCGTCGGCTGTGTTGACCATGCCTTAAAAAATAATATTTCTGTAAGGCAAACTGACCTGCAGTCACGGTTTTCTGAACTTACATACAGGCAAAACAAAGCAGGACAGTTTCCCTCACTGAATTTTAATGCCAGTACCGGATACCGCTTTGGCCGTTCAGAAAATCCTACCACCGGTGTGCTGGAAGACAATAATTTCTTTAACCTCGGCATGCAATTGCAATCCGGCGTAAGCATCTTCAACTGGTTTTCACAAAAAAATACTATTGAAGCCAGCCGGCTAAGCTGGGAGGCAGACAAACAACAAATTCAAAAAGCTAAAGAAGATATTGCCCTGAATGTAGCCGTGGCTTACCTGCAGATTCTGCTGGCAAAGGAGCAGGTAAACCTGGCAAAAGTGCAGGTACGGCAAACAACCGAACAACTGACGGCCACCCGGAAAAGAGTAGAAGCAGGCGTATTACCCGAGCTGAATGCAGCAGAGCTGGAAGCACAACTGGCAAGAGACAGTTCATCGCTGGTAACAGCCGAAGCATCGGTACAGCAATTTTTATTACAAATGAAGGTGCTGCTCAATTTAGATGCAGGAACCCTTTTTGATATAGAAATCCCGCCGGTTGACCGGATACCTGTTGAACCGCTTGCCGACCTGCAGCCCGAAGCGGTTTTTGCATTAGCCATTAAAGCTCTTCCCCAGCAAAAAGTAAATGAGCTGAGGATACAATCAGCCCAAAAATTGGTTGCAGCAGCAAAGGGAACTATGTATCCCAGCTTTTCTGCCTTTAGCGGAATGGGGACCAACTATGTAAATATTAAAATACCGGAAATTATTCCCGGTCCCTTTAAAGCAACCGGCGCCATTGTAAATGTAAATGGCACCGACTACAATGTGGTAGCGCCATCATTTGTACAAACTGGAGAAAGACATATTCCGTTAGGGGATCAATTCAAAAATAATTTTGCACAGAATTTCGGCATTGGAGTAAGTGTCCCCATCTTCAATGGCCGTACGGCCCGTACAGCATGGGAAAGAAACAAGCTGACCGTGCAGCAGTTTCAGTTGCAGAAAGAGCAGGGCGATATGCAGCTGAAACAGGATATTTACAAGGCATATAATGATGCTGTGGCTGCATTGCAGAAATTCAATGCTGATAATAAGTCGGTACAAACCGCTGAAAAAGCTTTTGATTTTGCCCGCAGGAGATATGAACTGAACCTCCTGTCAACCTATGACCTGATCAATAGCCAGAACAATGTGCTGAGAGCTAAAATCCAGGCATTGTATTCGCAATACGATTATGTGTTTAAAATGAAGTTGCTGGAATTTTACAGGGGGCAGGGGCTTAAACTGGTTCCCTGAATCCGATAACCATCCGGAACCCGAAAGAGGACTTTAGAACTCAGAAAATGAAAATCTTTATACTGCTATAATTTATAGTAAATGAGTTTACAACAACCGGGTACAAAAACTAAAAAAAAGGGCAAAACCCGCAAATGGATATTTATAATTGCCGGCATTTTGCTGGGTGTATTTATTGTTGCACAGGTAATAGGTCAGAAAGAATCTGCCGAAAAAGTTGCGGTTGAAAAAGCCGCGAAGCGTACCATTATTGAATCAGTAAATGCAAGCGGAAAAATATATCCGGAAGTAGAAGTGAAGATCAGCCCGGATATTTCGGGAGAGGTTACAGAACTGAATGTGGAAGAGGGCGACAGTGTGAGAAAGGGGCAGGTGCTGGCCCGTATTTACGCCGACATCTATGCATTGCAGAGAGATGAAGCTGCATCAAGAGTTAGCCAGTCAGTTGCCACCGTTGATAACAGCAATGCAGCACTGGATGCTTCAAAGGCAAATCTGGAACAGGCACAAATGAACTTTGACCGCAACAAAAAACTTTTTGAAGATAAAGTGATTTCCAAAGCAGAGCTGGAACAGTTTGAAACAACGTTAAAGTCTGCCCAGGCCAATTATAATGCAGCCCGGCAAAACATCAGGGGCCTGCAGGCCAATGTACAGGCATCGCAGGTAGGATTGAATAAAGCCAATAAGGACCTCAGCCGTACGACGCTGGTTGCGCCGATGAATGGAGTGATTTCTTCCCTGAAAGTGAAAAAAGGGGAACGGGTGGCCGGCAACAGTTTTAACATAGGTACGGAAATGATGACGGTGGCCGATATGAGTGTGCTGGAAGTAAGGGTGGATGTGGGTGAAAATGATATTGTAAAGATTACAATCGGCGATTCCGCTGATGTGGAAGTGGATGCTTACAATAACAGAAAGTTCAAAGGGGTTGTTACCAAAATAGCAAGCAGCACCAAATCAGCCACCGGGCTTACGACTTCCAACGATGTAACCAACTACGAAGTAAGAATCCGGCTTGATAAATCGTCTTATGCTGACCTTGCGGGGAAAACCTTTCCGTTCAGGCCAGGGATGAATGCCAGTGCCGATATAAAAACGAAACGGGTGGATAATGTGCTGGCGGTGCCGATCACTGCCGTAAATGCAAGGGTAAAAGGCAGCGACAAGAGCGTGGAGGAGCGAAAGAAAGAAGAAAAAGAAAGCAAGGATGAAGATACCGCCGAAGAATTTGAAAAGGGGTATGATGATGAACTGGAAGAAGTGGCATTTGTACTGCAGAAAGACGGCACAGTAAAAAAAGTGGTTGTAAAATCCGGCATACAGGACATTAACTACATCGAGATACTGAGCGGTTTGAATGCAGGTGATGAAGTGGTGGCCAGCCCGTATAGCGCCATCAGCAAAAAACTGAAGACAGGTATGAAGGTAAAGGTGGTTCCGAAAGATAAATTATTTGAAAAATGAAATTCGGCATCATCGGCAGCGGTAGCTGGGCTACAGCGCTGGCCAAGATTCTCACAGATAAAAAACACTTCATCCGCTGGTGGATAAGGGATGAAAGTTCCATCAGGCATATAAAGGAACGGGGGCATAATCCCCGTTACCTGAGTTCCGCAGGATTTGATGTTTCACTGCTGTCAATGTCATCTGATGTAAAAGATGTAATAAACAGCTCCGATGTGGTAGTGGTGGCCGTGCCGTCGGCTTATGCCGAAGCAAGTTTACAGGGTTTAGTTCCGGGTGACTGGAAGGGTAAAAAAGTTATTTCTGCTATTAAGGGATTGCTGCCGGATAAAAATATTTTATTGAATTATTACCTGGAGCAGCAGTTTGAAATACCGCTGGAAAATTATTTTGCGGTGCTGGGCCCCTGTCATGCCGAAGAAGTGGCGGCCGAAAAACTATCTTATCTCACTTTTTCGGGTACTGATATCAGAACCGCTTCTGAAATTTCTTCCCATTTTGCCACTGGCTATATCAATACCATTGTTAACCATGATATACTTGGAGTGCAGTATGCTGCCGTTCTGAAAAATATTTATGCTCTTGGAGCCGGAATGGCCCATGGGCTGGAGTACGGCGATAATTTTCTCAGTGTTTATATTGCCAACGCAGCCGATGAAATGGCCGGATTTTTAAAAAAATTCGGGGTGAAGCATATAACAGTAGGCGAACATGAAGGCGAAGACCCGGTAACCCATCGTAAAACTCCGAACTATGCCGCATCCGTATATCTGGGCGACCTGCTGGTAACCTGTTATTCGCTGTACAGCCGTAACCGGACGTTTGGAAATATGATTGGCAAGGGCTATTCGGTAAAAGCTGCACAACTGGAAATGAATATGGTAGCGGAAGGTTATAATGCTTCGCGGTGTATTTATGAAATAAACAGGAAGATAGAAGCAGCGATACCAATTGCGGAGACAGTCTATAAAATACTCTGGCAGGATGTTAAACCTTTGAAAGGCTTTAAACGGATAGAGCAGGCACTGGTCTGAATTTTTATATCCCGGGCGTGCCAAGGGATTGTATTTGTGATTTGTAATTTGTATTTTGTTATTTATACAAACCGACCCTATGCCACTATTGTACCATGGATTTGTGCCAACCGCCATTTTGATCATGCTTGCCTGCCTGCTGATACGCCGGCTCTGGCAATATTATAAAGATCACCCGGTTAAGCATTAAAAAAGAACCGAAGCTTACCTACTGTTGGCTTCAAACCATTAACTTCACGGGTATTAAATGAAGCCCATGATCCAGTTTTTTCAGGTTTTATTTTTAATAGCTGCCGTTGTATTGATTGTACTGAATGTGCTTGAATTTAATAAGTGGCAGGAAGGGAAAAAAGAAGGAAGTACCAAACCCCATCCCATCAAGTGGTTCAATTTTATTCTTACTTCGCTGGTGGCACTTGGCTGTGTGCTGAATATAATTGTGGCCTGGATAAGGAAAGGTTAAAAGAAAAGGCTGGCCGCAATACCGTCGGCAAGCAATTTTCCCTCCCGGGTTAATATCAATGATTGTTTTTCCGGTTTCAATAACCCGCTGCTGATATAGTTGCCCGCTTTGTCGAGCATTGCTTTTTGTTCAATTCCAAAAACAGAATCCAGCAACCTCAGATTAATCCCTTCGATAGTGCGAAGGGAAACCATGATATACTCATTTAATTTTTGTAAGCTGGTCAATGTTTCTTTTTCAGCAGGCAGTTTTCCTTCTTGCACAGCGCTTATATAAAGATTATTATTGGAAACATTCCAGCTACGTTCATTTCCGTTGAACGAATGGGCTGAGGGGCCTATACCCAAATATTTTTTTCCCTGCCAGTAAGATGAATTATGCTGACTCCGGAAACCAGATTTTGCAAAGTTTGAAATTTCGTAATGCTCATAACCGGCCTCTTCCATCCACTGCATCAGCAGCAGAAATTGTTTTGATTGTTTGCCGGGATCCACATTTTCTTTTTTTTGTCCCCGTATCATTTTGTCCAGCGGGGTTTTTTGTTCTACTGTCAATGCATAGCAGGAAAGATGCGGTATGTTTAATTCAATAGCCATATCCACATTTTGTTTCCATTTTTCATCTGTTAGTCCCGGTAAACCATAAATCAGGTCAATAGTTGTATGAGTAAAATACCTTTTTGCCAGTTTCAAATTGTCCGTTGCCTGCTGTGCTGTATGTGCCCGGTTCAACCATTTCAGGTCTTCATCAAAAAAACTTTGTATGCCTATGCTCAGGCGGTTGATACCCGCCTGTTTCCAGCCGGTCAGTTTTTCTACGGTGATATCGTCAGGGTTTGCTTCAAGGGTTATCTCGGCATCGTTAGTTACAGAAAAGATTTTCTTTAATTCTTGAATGATATGTCTTGTTTCATCAACGCTCAATAAAGAAGGGGTGCCGCCGCCGAAGTAAATTGTTTCAGCTGTTTCGCCGGTGAAGTAGTTTTTCTGCAGCTCAATTTCACTAAGGATAGCCTGTACCAATTTATCTTTTAACCTCAGCGAGGTGGCAAAATGGAAATTACAGTAGTGACAGGCCTGCCTGCAAAAAGGGATATGAATATAAACACCTGCCAAGAGGTTTGCGATTTAATGAATAATTTAGCTACTAAATATCCCGGCGAAAAGCCAGATGAAAATATTCCAACTGCAAATATCGGTGCTTGTTTTGTTGCTGTCAGGTATTCATACTGCAGCACAGCCCGGCTATCAGCTGGTGGTTCGGTTTGCGGACAAGGATCCTGCGGTAATGATTCCCCAGCTGGGCATACAAACTTCCTTTTCGTCCAGGTTTACCTGTACTGAATATATCAATCAGCTCCCGGGGCTGTTACAAACCAAGTGGTATGTAACGGTTTCCATAGACAGTATCAGATATGACTCGCTGGCTGCCCATATCATCCTGTTCGCAGGAGAGCAATACAAATGGGCCAGCCTTGACGCTAAAAATATCGAACCCGCCTTGCTGGAAGCTGTTGGCTGGCGGGACAAATTGTTTACAGGTAAACCGATGGATTTTGCCCAGGTGCGCCAATGGCAGGAACGGATGCTGAACCGGCTGGAAAACACCGGGTACCCCTTTGCCCGGGTTTATCTTGACAGTATTGGCCTGGATAACGACAAGGTTTCGGCCCTGCTGAAAGTGGATAAAGGCCCGCTTTATACTGTTGACAGCATCCGTATCTATGGCAATGCTAAAATTTCCAATTATTATCTGCAGCGCTACCTGGATATTCCCAATGGAAGTATTTACAGCCGGGAAAAGTTGTTGAGGGTGAACAGAAAAATAAGGGAGCTCACTTATATAGAGGAGGAGAAACCCTTTGACCTGACCATGCTGGCCACCGGCTCTATACTGAATATGTACCTGAAGCAAAAAAGAAGCAGCCAGGTAAATGTGCTGGTGGGCTTGCTGCCAAACAATGATCAGCTGGCCTCTAAAAAACTATTGCTGACGGGTGAGGCCAATGTACTGCTGAAAAATGCGCTGGGTTCCGGTGAAGTGATTGGACTTAACTGGCAGCAGATACAGGTAAAATCTCCAAGGCTGAACCTGCTGTTCAACTACCCGTATTTGTTCCGTTCGCCGGTCGGACTTGATTTTAATTTTGACATTCTGCGTAAGGACAGCAGTTTTGTAAATATTAACCTGCATTTGGGGGCTACTTATACTTTGAATGCAAACCAGAGCGGGAAGCTTTTTATTCAGCGTTTTCAAACCATCATTAGCTCCGGCGGCATTAATGCTTCACGCATTATCCAGTCGAGACGCCTGCCTGATGTGGGCGACGTAAGCTCTTTTAATGCGGGGCTTGATTATGAACTGAACACTACCGATTACCGCCTGAATCCCCGAAAGGGAAATGAACTGCGGCTTATTACAGCCCTGGGCACCAAGAAACTAAAAAAGAACAATGAAATAACCCACCTGAAAGATCCCGCAGACCCCGGTTTTGATTTTAATAAACTCTATGATACGGTAAAGCTGAGAACCTACCAGTTCAGGGCAAGGCTTATGGCGGCTAAATATTTTCCATTGGGCAATCAACGCAGTACTATAAAAACAGCGGTTAATGGCGGCATGTTCCAAAGCGGGAATATTTTCAGGAATGAACTGTTTCAGATAGGCGGCTATAAACTTTTGCGGGGATTTGATGAGGAAAGCCAGTACCTGTCGCACTTTATCATCGGCACGGCGGAGTTTCGTTACCTGGTAGGGCAAAATTCATTCTTTTATGCACTGGTTGATGGCGGCTGGGGCAGGAATAATATCCCGGATATAAAACGGGATTACACCTACATTGGTACCGGCCTGGGCCTGGCATTTGAAACAAAGGCGGGTATTTTTAACCTGGCCTGGGCCATTGGAAAACGAAATGATACGGAGTTTAACCTGCGCCAATCAAAACTTCACTTCGGATTTGTAAACTATTTCTGAGGCTTATGGTGAACTCGCAGTTGCTATCGATATTTTTGCAGTATAATCTTCTTGCTTGAACAAGTTCCTTTTTCTTTTATTATTGAATTTTTCTTTCGCCGCTGCTCTACAAGGGCAGCAACCCGATTCAACGGCGCTTCCGCCCGCCGATACGATATTAACAACTGATACCATTCTTCAAAATGATTCATTGCCTGCTGTTTCATGGGAAGATTCTGTTAGCCGCAGGCCCGTGATAATAGATACAGGTTGGGTAATAAAAGCGGATTTGGCAACGGCCCCCGAACTAATTACTAAAGAAGTTCTCAGTCGTCATCCCTATTATGGATTTTCGGCAAATCCGGTACAAGTGAAGCAGGATATACAAAAGAAGCGTTTTGCCGGTAAAGAATGGTTGTTTTACCTGCTGGTTTTGTTGTTAATTGCTTATGGATTTTTGAAAAGGCTCTTCCCTAAATATTTCAGTGATCTGTTCCGGCTTTTTTTCCGAACCACTATCAAGCAAAGACAGGTAAAAGAGCAACTGATGCAAACCCCATTGCCCTCCCTGCTTCTCAATGGCTTTTTTGTTGTGAGCGCAGGGCTTTATCTTGCTTTTTTGCTGGAACATTTTCAACTGAACACGGTGGGAAATTTCTGGCTGCTCCTGCTGTATTGCTGCGGCGGTCTTTCAGCAGTGTATTTTATCAAATTCGCCGGGCTTAAAATAGCCGGTTGGCTTTTTAATTTGGAAGAAGCAGCGGATTCATACATTTTTATTGTTTTTGTGGTCAACAAAATGCTGGGCATATTGCTGTTGCCGTTTTTGGTATTACTTGCTTTTACATCGGGAGACATTTATTATACAGCACTGACTTTATCCTGGTGCCTGGCCGGAGCCTTAATTATTTACCGGTTTGTTCTTACATATTCGGCTGTGCGTAATCAGGTCAAAGTCAATCCTTTTCATTTCTTATTATATATCTGTGGCTTTGAAATAGCGCCCCTTTTGCTGATTTACAAGGGCTTGTTGTTGTTTTTCAGGATAACTGCTTAACTTTGCACCCAACTTTAGCCGAACCGAATATGACTAAAACTGGGGTTAATAAGGCCGATGAACAGGCCAAAGCAATTCAAAAAATCCTGATTACCCAACCCAAACCCGAAAGTGAAAAGTCTCCGTACTTTGAGCTGGCCAGAAAATTCAATGTAGAGCTGGATTTTTACCCGTTTATAAGACTGGAAGGCATTCCGGCCCGGGAGTTCCGCAAACAGAAAATTGAGATTCAGAATTACACAGCGGTAGTATTTACCAGCCGCAATGCCATAGATCATTTCTTCAGGATGTGTGAGGAAATGAAAGTGAATGTATCGCAGGATACCAAGTATTTCTGTATTACTGAAGCTGTGGCGCTTTACCTTCAAAAATTCATTCTATACCGCAAGCGGAAAGTATTTTACGGGGCCGATGGCACCAATAAGAGTATGTTTGATGCCATCAATAAGCATAAAGGCAACGAAAAATTTATGTATGTATGCTCAGAAAACCAGCAGGATAATGAGATCGTAAACTGGCTGAAAAGCAATAACTGCGAATTTGTACTGGCTTTTATGTACCGAACCCAAAGCGCTGATGTGAAAGAAATACTGATGAAGACCGAGTATGATGTAATCTGCTTCTTTACACCCAGCGGGGTTAAAAGCCTGTTTGACAACCTTCCCAAATACAAACAGAACGGCATCATTCTGGGGGCTTTTGGCAACAACACATCCAAGGCTATTGAGGATGCCGGGCTGCAACTGGAAATAAAAGCGCCTCAGCCGCAGGCGCCGAGCATGGTAGCCGCACTGGACCAGTTCCTGGCTTTAGCAGCAAAGAAGAAGTAACCCGTATCTATAATTCATTTAACTATTTTTATACCCCGCAACCATTGCGGGGATTTTTTTATTAATACGTCATGCTCAGATTTGTAAAGTTTATAAAAGGTGTTCTGCTTGTGTTCCCTTTCACATTGATTTTTTATCCCTTTTTAAGGCTGTTTTTATTTCTCAGCTATTTCAATAAGCTTATTCTCTGGATATATAAAAACAGAAAAGGAATGGTGTACAGTGATTTTTTTTCATTTAAAAGAGATTATAATAAAAGGTACCGGCTCTATTCAGAAATGGTTAAGCATTTTGGACTTGCTGACGAACCTCTCCTATACCTTGAATTTGGCGTTGCTTCGGGGGCATCTTTAAAATGGTGGCTTAACGCCAATCTAAACGAAGCATCGCGGTTTTATGGGTTTGATACCTTTACCGGCCTCCCTGAAAACTGGGGCGGTTTTTATTCGCAGGGAGATATGCACCATGATGTTCCCGTTACCAGCGATAAACGGGCTATATTTGTCAAAGGGCTTTTTCAGGATACACTACCCCGCTTTATTGATGCCCAAAAAGAAATTCTTGTGTCGCCCCGCCGGAAATTGATTCACATGGATGCCGATCTGTATTCGGCCACAATTTTTTCCCTTTCCCAACTTTATCCATATATTAAAAAAGGGGACATTATTCTTTTTGACGAGTTCAATGTTCCTCTTCATGAGTTCAAAGCGTATCAGGAGTTTACCGAAGCTTTTTACATCCAATTAAAGCCGGTGGCGGCTGTTAATAATTTTTATCAGACGGCGTTTGTAGTGGAATAATCAATTGTGCTATCAGAGGCCTGAAAAAGTGCTTTGTTAATTTTGTTCAATGCCCGGATATACCAATCATCTCATTCATGAAACAAGCCCTTACCTGCTGCAGCATGCCCATAACCCTGTAAACTGGTATCCCTGGGGGCAGGAAGCCCTGAACAGGGCAAAGCAGGAAAACAAACCAATATTGGTCAGCATTGGGTATTCCGCCTGCCACTGGTGCCATGTAATGGAAAGAGAAAGTTTTGAGGATGAATCTGCGGCGGCCCTCATGAACGAACATTTCATCAATATAAAAATAGACCGGGAAGAACGGCCCGACCTGGATCATATTTACATGGATGCAGTGCAGGCCATGACGGGTTCGGGCGGATGGCCATTAAATGTATTTCTTACACCCGGCGCCAAACCTTTTTACGGAGGCACTTATTTTCCCCCAAAGAGCGCCTACAACCGCCCTTCCTGGAAAGAGACTTTGCTGGCAGTGGCGCAGGCATTCAGGGAAAGAAGACATGAAATTGATGCACAGGCAGAAAACCTGACTGAGCATTTGCTGAACTCCAATTCTTTTGGTCTGAAAAAAACCGAAGAACGGGAAATTTTTATCCAGGAAAATCCGGACGAAGCCTTTGAAAATATCATGAAACAGGCTGACGGGGAATGGGGCGGTTTTGGCCGGGCACCCAAGTTTCCGCAGACTTTTTCTATTCAGTTTTTACTGAGGTATCATAATGTAACAGGCAATAAGGAAGCGCTGCAGCAGGCATTGCTTTCGCTTGATAAAATGATTGAAGGAGGCATTTACGACCAGGTGGGCGGAGGGTTTGCCCGCTATGCAACAGATACCGAATGGCTGGTACCCCATTTTGAAAAAATGCTATATGATAATGCACTGCTGGTTGCTGTAATCAGTGAAGCATATCAGCTTACCCGTAAACAGCGCTATAAGGAAGTTATTGATGAAACAATCGGGTTTATTCAGCGGGAACTGATGCATGAAGGCGGCGGTTTTTATGCTGCACTGGATGCGGACAGCGATGGAGTGGAAGGGAAATTCTATGTATGGCGGCCGGATGAAGTACAGAAAATACTTGGAGAAGAAAATGCAGCGCTTTTTTGCGAGTATTATGATATAACAGAAAGGGGTAATTGGGAGGGGGTCAATATCCTGAGAGTAAAAAAAACCACCGGTTCTTTTGCAGTTGAAAAGGGAATGGATGAAGAATTTTTAAAGTCACAATTGGCTGAAGCCCGGAAGATATTATTGCGACAAAGGAATAAAAGAATCCGCCCGCTGCTGGATGATAAAATCATTCTCGGCTGGAATGCGCTGATGGCTACAGCACTAAGTAAGGCATTTTCAGCAACAGGGAATAAGCAATACCGTAAACTCGCCATTGAAAACATGAATTTTTTACTGTCTCGTTTTAATGCAGGCCAGCAATATGAATATCATCACACCTGGAAAAAAGAAAAAACGAAATACCCGGCGTTTTTAGATGATTATGCCTTTTTAATTGAGGCATTGATTCATTTGCAGGAAATTACAGCAGATACTGAATGGCTGCTGAAGGCCGCTGACATTACTGGTTATGTTCAGCAGCTTTTCAGGGAAGAAAGCAGTAGTTTCTTTTTTTACACTGCGGCAAATCAGCAGGATGTGATTGTGCGAAAAAAAGAAGTTTATGATGGGGCGGTGCCATCCGGAAATTCGGTGATGACCTGTAATCTTTTCCGGCTTGGGATATTGCTTGACCGGCAGGAATGGAAACAACAGGCGTACGACATAACATCTTCAGTTGGGAAGGCGGTCATCCGTTATCCCGCATCTTTTGGCAACTGGGCCTGCCTGATTCAGGATATTACGGACGGCATAAAAGAAATAGCCATAACCGGCCCGGATTATGAGCAACTGGCGGAAACTGTATTACGTTACTATCTTCCAAACCGGGTATTAATGGCAGCAGCAGAGGGCAGGCCGGAGTTCCCTTTGCTGGCGGGAAGAACAACTGTTAATACAACAGCTATTCACCTTTGCAGCAATTATACCTGCCAGCTTCCCGTATTTTCTGCAGATGAACTTATGTTGCTGATAAACAGGGATAAAAACCGGTAATTAATTTTTAGTTAATACAATAAAACCCAACCGGTAAACGTTAGAAATTTTACCCTGAAAAATACGCTTTGAACCCCAAAAAATAAATATTAACCTTGTATCAGCAAATAGTGCAAAATATTATATTTGCCCAATACCCCTTAAGTGTATGAAAATGAAAAATCTTTATTACTCCCTGTGCGCTGTGACATGCATGGCTTTGCTTGCCGGTTGCGGAATTCTGGGTAAGAAAAATGGAAAAGGTAAAGGCGGAAGCCTTCCCAATGATGGCCAGGTGCGTGGTGTGGCGCCGGGGGGTAAATACACACTTCCCAAGCCTCCGGGCATGGTGTATGTTCCGCAGGGCACTTTCCATATGGGACCCAGTGATGAAGACCCGGCCTATGCCTTCAGTGCAAGGAACCGCTCGGTTTCCATCAGCGGCTTCTGGATGGATGCCACTGAAATAACCAACAACGAATACCGTCAGTTTGTGTATTGGGTCCGCGACTCTGTGGTAGCCCGCAAAATGGGGTATGTAAAAGCAGGCGCCGATGGCAATGAGTATGTGGACTGGAAGAAGATGCAGTCCATGAAGTGGAGCGATCCGAAAGTAATGGAGCAACTGGCCGGCACCGATATCATCCTTCCCCCGGATGACAGGATTTTCGGAAAAAAAGAAATAGACGCTTCTAAAATCGTATTTCACTCCGAAACATTTGACCTGAAAGAGGCCGCCAAAAGAGAACATGCAGGCAAGCCCCGTTCAAAGTTCTTGGTGAAGAAAGATGTACCGGTTTATCCTGACACGCTTTGCTGGATCAGGGACTTCTCTTATTCTTACAATGAGCCGATGACCAAAAGATATTTCTCCCACCCGGCATTTGGTAACTACCCTGTGGTGGGTGTTAGCTGGAAGCAGGCAACTGCCTTCTGCGAATGGAGAACCCATTATCTCAATGCCTATCTCGATTCCAAGAAAAGATCACACGAGTCGGATTTCCGCCTTCCAACCGAAGCACAATGGGAATATGCTGCAAGAGGCGGCCGTTCCCAGTCAATGTTCCCCTGGGGTAATTATTACCTGCGTAATAAAAAGGGTTGCCTGATGGCCAACTTCAAACCCGGACGTGGTAACTATCCTGAAGACGGCGGTTTCTACACGGTAAGAGCCGATGCCTACTGGCCCAATGACTATGGTCTTTACTGCATGAGCGGTAATGTGGCCGAGTGGACCTCTTCCATTTATTATGAAGGGCGCAACAATTTCCAGCATGATATGAACCCCGATGTCCGCTGGAATGCCAAAGACGACGATCCTCCCCTGATGAAGCGTAAGATCATCCGTGGCGGAAGCTGGAAAGATGTGGGTTATTACCTGCAAACAGGTACCAGCACTTATGAGTACCAGGATTCTGCCAAATCTTATATCGGCTTCCGTTGTGTGATTGATTTACCGGCAGCTCCCCTGAAAGGCCGCAAAAAATAATTTTGATAAAAAGTAAAATAAAAATCTTGAGAGGGCAGTTATTACATCTGTCCTCTCTTCTTTCTCACTTCTTTAATATCAGTTAAAAACTTTTAAAAAAATCCAATTATGGCAGCAGCAATTCCATCTAAGGTAAGTAAATGGGTAGATGTAGGTGTATCCTTCGGCGCCGCATTAGTAATCTGGGGCGCCCTCCGTAAAATCACACACCAGCCCGATGCCGATACCTGGCTGTGGATAGGACTTACCACAGAGACACTGATTTTCGCAACCTATGGTATTTTATATGCTATTTATCCTCCTATTAAGGATACCTCGCATGACGAGGAGCAGTTCGCCATTGCCGGCCAAACAGCCAGAAAAGGTTTTGCCGCTATGGATAAGATGCTGATGGAAGCTGATATTACCCCCGACACCATGAAGCGCCTTGGCGACGGGTTCAAACAACTGAACAGTACCGTAGACGGCATGAATAATATCAATGACACTATTGCTGCTACCGGTGATTTTGCTGCCAAAACAAGAGAGGTAACCGGACAACTGGATAAAGTAAAGGATGTCTATAGCACGGCCGCTTCTTCCGTAGGGGCCTTTAACCAGGCAACTGATGGCGCTAAGGCTTTCCATGAGCAGGTGCAGGTACTTACCAAAAACCTGTCTTCGCTGAACACTATTTATGAGCTGGAGCTGCAGGAGAGCAATAACCACCTGAAGGCGCTGAATGCCTTCTACGGTAAGCTGTCTGAGACCTCTGCCCAAATGCTGAACAGCGCTGAAGATGCCAGAAGGGTACAGTCGCAGATCGGTGACCTGGCCACTAACCTGGGCCGCCTGAACAGCATTTACGGAAATATGCTTACTGCCATGCAGGGTCGCAGCTAATGAACTAACAAAAGACGTAAGAAAAAAGTCATCATTTCTAAATTCAATAAATGTAAATAGTCATGGCTTTACCTAAAGAGCCCCGGCAGAAGATGATCAACATCATGTACCTGGTGCTGACCGCACTCCTGGCGTTGAATGTGTCATCGGAAATCCTCAACGCCTTTAAAACGGTGAACCGAAGTTTAGAAAATACTAACGATGCTGTAAATAAATCAACGGCTACCATTTTGAAATCTTTACTCGATAAGACAACAAAAAATGAGACTAAGGATAGGGCACTTATTTGGTATCCCAAAGCAAAGCAAGCAAGCGATATTTCACAAAAACTATATGATTATATAGCTAATTTAAAGAATCAGATATTTACTGGAGCTGGCGGTACAATTGGAGATCCTAATTCAAAGTTTAAAGAGGATAATCTAGATATAGTTACAAAGCTGATGGTGAAAGAAAGAGAAGGTAAGAAGCTGAAGGCGATGCTTGAGCAATACACTAAAGACATAAAGGAGATTGATCCTTCAATTGACAGCGCTTTTGCAGGGTCATTTGTTGATATTAATAATCCTCCCGGGAGGGATGGGAAGATAAAAGAATGGGAAATTGCCTATTTTAATATGGTGCCTACTGTTGCAGGTATGACGATACTCAGCAAATTTCAGAATGATATTAAAACGGCTGAAAATAAAGTTGTGGCACATTGTCATAACAAGGTAGGTGAAGTAGAAGTTGTATTTGATGCTTACGCTCCCATTGTGGGTCAAAATGCCACATATCTGATGCCAGGTCAAAATATAGAAATCAAGGCAGGTATTGGCGCTTTTAGTAAAGCAGCCAGGCCAACAATTACAATTGGAGGACAATCAGTGCCCTTGCTGGATTCTGGGTATGCAAGAGTAAGTCAGGCAGTAGGAGTTTTAGGACCCCATACTATCCCTGTTTTAATAAGATATACTAATCAGATAACCGGGAAAGAGGAAGTGATCAGTTATGATGTACAATATACTGTAGGGTTATCAAATACCTCTATAGGTCTTCCCGAGATGTACGTTTTATATGTAGGATGGGATAATAAGATTTCTATAGCTGCCAGTGGCGCCGGTGATGACCGTGTAACGGCCAGCATTGGTTGCGGAACAATAACCAAACAGGGAGGCGGAATGTATATAGCTAAAGTGACGGGTCAATCCGATAACTGTGTTGTCAACGTTATGGTGGATGGCAAAGTAGTGGGAAGCGAGTCTTTCCGGGTTCGTAATATTCCTGATCCGGTCGCTACAGTGGGCGGGATAATGAGTAACGAAAATATGACTGCTGGCCAATTCAAAGCTCAAGCCGGGGTAGGAGCTTTTATCAAGGATTTCCCCCTTAAGCTTCAGTATACTGTAACTAGCTTTACCCTTACAGCCGATGATGAAAACGGAGATATTCAGGAAGCTCCCTGCCAAGGCAATACCTGGAGCCCAAAAGCGTTAGGTATAATCAGGGGTCTTACAGCAGGCAGAACTGTTACAATAGATAATATCCGTGCAGTCGGCCCCGATGGTAAAAATAGGAAAATTCCAGGGCTTGTGTATTATATTAAATAAAAACAAAGAAAATGAGAAGCATACTTATAAAAAGTAGTTTGTGCCTGATGGCGGTATTGTTTTTAGTTCAGGATGCTGATGCACAAAGAGTAGGAAGGAGAAGGAATACCGGTAACCCTACAACTAACCCCTCGGATACAACTAAGCCTGTAAATCAGATTAACAACGATAATGTCACTCCGGGATTTGATCCATATGCCAATATCCCGATTATCATCGACTCATCCGGCTTAAGTGATACTGTAGTGAGAAAGTCTTTGCGTAATGATAATGCTTTCGACAAGAGCAGTTTGACAACACGTAATCCCATACCATACGAACATCTTCGTTGGGATGATGCTCTTTTTGCAGAAAAGGTGTGGAGGGAATTGGATCTTCGGGAAAAGATTAATAGAGTTTTTCAATATGAGGCGATTGATGATAATGGCAGCCAGATGTTCATCAACATTTTATTGAAAGCTATAAATACTGGCGAGATAACAGCATTTGCTGATGAAAGATTCACAACTCCAATGAGTTTGCCCGAAATTCAGCAACTAACTGCAGGTAGCACCGATACAGTAAATCAAACTGCAATTGATGATCCGAGTAAAATAATTGCCCGTGTTGTGACCAGAGCAAGCTTTGATGCTAAAAGCGTTTCTAAAATTAGGCTAAAAGAAGAATGGGTATTTGACCGTGAATCAAGTAGAATGTTCTGCAGAATACTCGGCATTGCCCCAGTTAAAATTTCTTATCTGCCCAATGGCAAAGAAAGAGGCTCTACTATGATGTTTTGGGTCTATTATCCTGATCTCAGGCCAATATTGGGAAGATATGAAGTATATAACCCTAAAAATATGGGTCAGAGCCGGATGACCTGGGAAGAACTTTTTGAAAGCCGTATGTTTAGCAGCTATATTGTGAAGTCAACTTTGGATAACCCCGGTAATAAGAATTTAAGGAGCTATATCAAAGACCCTATTCTGGCCTTGCTTGAAGGCGATAATATCAAGGATAAAATGTTCAATTTTGAGCAAGACCTTTGGTCGTATTAATCCCCTTATCATCGTTTAAACATTATAAGAAAGGTCCCACGCAAGGGGCTTTTTTAATGCCTGATAACTTTACTGTTAAGAAGAAAAAAGTTCAAAAAATCGTAAAACTCCTATAGGAAAGTTGGGGAATTGCTGTATTTTAGCCTCGGTTTTTCATAGGATATTGGATTTTAAAAACGGGGCTGGATTTCTATCCGGCCCCCATTTTTTTACCCCCCCCTACCCTCCAAAAGGGGGTTCTCAGACTCCGATAATTGGAGAGAATTTTTTTCTGCGAAATACCTGATAATAATTCTTGCCTTTGTTATACCAATTACTTTTCCAATCTCAATTTCGCCTTTGCCCTGCCTGATTATCTCTTTTATATTCTTTAATGACCGGAATTCTTTTAATAATAAAGCGGCTGTTGTTTGCCCAATTCCCTTGATCTCTTCCAGCCCGTTTTTAAATGTGCCTTTGCTCCTCTTTTGCCGGTGAAAAGTAATGCCAAAGCGGTGCACCTCATCCCGTATGCGCCGGATCAGTTTCAGGCTGCTGCTGTTGTAAGGCAGTTTCAGGGATTCTTTATCGCCGCTGAAAAAGAGATCTTCTTCGTTCTTGGCTAGCCCAACTAATGTAGTATGCCCCTGCAGCCCAAGTTTTGTTAGGGCCTCCATTGCTGCACTTAACTGGCCCTTCCCGCCATCTATAATGACAAGCTGGGGTAAAGGTTCCTGTTCTTCTTTCAGCCGCTTGTAGCGCCTGTAAACTACTTCCTTCATGGTAGCAAAGTCATTAATGCCTTCTACGGTTTTTACATTAAAATGCCGGTAATCTTTTTTGCTGGGCTCACCGTTTTTAAAACACACCATGGCCGAAACGGGATAACTGCCCTGGAAATTGGAATTGTCAAAGCATTCAATATGCACCGGTAATTCCTGCAGCTGAAGATCATCCTGAACCTGCTCCAGCACCTTTATCTTATCCTTTTTAGCAGCACCTAATTGTAACCGGGCCTTGTTTTTTAATTCTTCAATAAAGTAAGCTGCATTTTTCAGCGACAGGTCAAGCAGTTTTTTCCGGTCGCCGCCTTTGGGAACCGTCACCTTTATTCCCTGCCCGGGATAATCCAGCGCAAAGGGCACTGCAATTTCTGAAGCGTCGCTGTTAAAATCAGCTCTGATCCGGGCAATTGCATACAGTAAAATTTCCTCAGCCGTTTCATCCAATTGAGCTTCGGCACGGCTGGTATGCGTTTGAATAATTGCGCCATTCCGCACCATCAGGTAGTTGATAGATGCAACATCTTTTTCCTTTAATATGGTAAACACATCGGTATTTCCGGTTCTGGTATTGGCCACAACCGACCTTGACTGGTAGTTTTCAAGAAACTCAATTTTCTTTTTCACGGCATCTGCCTTTTCAAAGGCAAGCTGCTGTACATAGACCTTCATTTCTTCTTTGAAATGACGGATAACAGGCGCCAGGTTGCCCCTCAGCAGGTTTTTCAGCTGGACAAGACCTTCTTTATAATCATTGTCAGATTGCAGCCCTTCGCAGGGTCCTTTGCAGTTGCCAAGATGATATTCGAGACAAACTTTAAACCTGCCTTTTCGGATATTTTTTTCACTAAGATGAAGGGAACATGTTCTGAGCTGGATGGTTTGCCTGATAAACTGAAGCAATTCCCTGACTTTTTTCACAGAGGTGTAAGGCCCCAGGTATTCAGAGCCGTCGTCGGTTCTTCGCCTTGTGAGGAAAACACGGGGAAAGGGTTCATTTTTTATAACAATGAAAGGATAGCTTTTATCATCCTTCAGGTTGATATTGAATCTTGGCTGGAACTGTTTGATAAGGGAGTTTTCCAGCAGAAACGCATCCTGCTCGGAGTTGACAATCGTAAATTCTATCCGTGCTGTTCGCTGCACCAGTTCATGGGTTTTATAGCTGGTAAAGGTTTTGGCAAAATAGGAACTGATCCTTTTCCGCAGATGTTTGGCTTTTCCCACATACAGTAATTCATTCCGGGCATCAAAGTATTTGTAGATGCCCGGCTGTGCCGGTATAGTGGAGGCAATTCGCTGAAATTCGGCTGCTGTCATTGATCGGGTTGCTCGTTCCAGGTCACCCTGGTTATCGTGGTAATTTCCGGTTTACCGGGTTTCTGCGCTGTGGTAATAATCTGGAAACTCCGGTTCATCTGCCACAGCATTTTTTTCTGCAAAAAACTGTCCCGGTTGCTTATCTCCCGGATGATGATAACATTATTGATCCTGGCATCGGCACCGGGGACAGGAGTAGCCAGAAGCTCCTGGCTTTTCACTTCCTCTTTTTCAGGATGAATGGGGGTATATTTAAATATTACACGGCCCAGCAATTCGTCATACCTCGGCGGGTCATTCTTATATTTCCTGGCTACTTTTTTATCGCCAAGGTCAGGGATGTCCAGAAAATCTTTTGCCTCATCTTTAAATTTTTCCCGTGGGATGTACTGCGTATCGGTACGGAGGCTGTCATAGGTCACCATTTTCAAAATGGAGTAAAGCGATGTGTCCACATGGGCTACATCGGCCCTGATTAATGAAACAACGGAAATAAAATCATTCTTTGTTTCTTTTTCTTTTTGCCTGCAGGAAGTAATAGCCGCAACAGAGAATAATAAAAGCTTCAATAAAAATATTTTCATGGCCTAAAATTAACTGAAGCAGCCGGAAACTGATGCAAGGAACATTTGACCGGGAAAGAATATCCCGTCCGGATATAGCGGACGGGATATTCCGGCAGTTAGTGAAGGGTCTATTTTAGCTGTATACCCATCTTTAAGCCAAAATCAAAAAGATGTTCTTTAATGGGATAATTTTTTGAAAAACTCGACATAACCTGGTAACGAACCTGCGGCCCCACCCTCCATTTTAATTTACCGGTGGTATGCGCCGAGAAAACTTCGAAGCTGGTGTTCATATTCCAACGGCGGGTAAGGGAGGGCACTTCGGCATAATTCTTATAGTCAGTTGAAATAAGATAGGACCTGTTGTCAAGCACATAAGTAGGTTGAAGCGTACCGGCAATGCCAAAATAATTTTTCGAACCGTCTGAAAGTTTCAGCTCAGCTCCAACCGGAAACGAAACGGAGAAATAAAAATTGCGCAGCCAGTTTTCTTTATAACCATTCGTATTTCTGTATTTGCTTACAGCAGCGACATTTCTGTCACGGAGGGCAATAGTAGCAACTTCTGCCGGATGATCATAAGCTTTGATATCGTATTTGCTTACACTTAGCTGAAGACCACCGGTTAAACTAAACCACCGGGATACAGGGTAAGCGGTGTGCAGGCCCAGTTGAAAGCCAAGATCCGGCCTGTGGATTACCACGGTATTGACATCGGCCGGATAAACAATTTGATTGCCGCCATTCACAAAACTGTTATAACGGGCCATGCTGAGGTAATCTATATTCTCAGCAAGGGTGCGGTAACTTACTGTAGGTGCTACATACAATAACCAGTTCAATTTCTTTCGTCCTGCGCCTGTTACCGGTCTGTCTTTTGTGTTCCTGTCTGCAATCAGCGGCAGTCGGTTATCGTCTTCAGGATTTTTTCCTGCAGGGTTTTTGGCAACAGGCAGGCTGGTTTTATTAACCACCGGGTTAAGAAATGAGGTTGACGAAGGAGCAGCCAGCAGCGGGGGGTTGAAATCCCGAACGCCCTGCTTTATTTGCCGGGAATAAGCGGCAATTGCAGCCGGCCGGTCCAGGTTAAAATTGTCCTCCATTGCAACAATCTGATCTGTTTCGCTGTAGCCTGAAGCCTGGGTGGTATTATCACCGGCAGTAATGACTTCATCCAGTGTAAACAACCTGGCTTGACTTACTGTTTCCGATGGAATTATTTTCAAACTGATATTTGCTTCCTGTTTGTTTTCGCGGGGAATATTTGCAGTATTGCTATTGGCGGCGGGCACTCCCGGAATTATATCCTGCGAGTTCCTGACCGGAACCGGGGCATAAGCCATTTCGGAAGTCTTATTGCCCGGGATAAGCATTACTGCGGTAACAAGAGCAACGGTAATAAACAGCAAAACAAGGCCAATACCATACCAGCGCCTGCGGGTATGAAGTGCAGCATGTATTTCCTTCCATACTTTTTCAGTAGGGAACATGCGGTACTGGTCAGCATTTTGCTTTACGAACCGTTCGAAATCCCTGTTGTTAAAATTACTCTCCATGGTCAGTCGGTCATTTAGGGTACGTTTTTCATATTATTGGCGGGCTACTGCGGCCAGCCAGACGTTTTCGGGTCGTTGTTTCTGTAATATTCTTTTTCGGATCAAAATATCTTCCAGCATTGCCCTCGCCCTTGTGTACTGGCTGCGGCTGGTGCTTTCTTCTATGTCCAGCATATTGGCTATTTCCCGGTGACTGTAACCTTCCACGGCGTAAAGGTTAAGTACGGTACGATAACCAATCGGCAGCAATCGAATACACTCCACTATTTGCTTGGCCTGAATGATGGCCGGCACACTTTCTTCCCTCACCTGTACTCCTGTTGCATGAATGATGTCAACACTTTCATTGAACTTCTTATTCTTTTTAAGGACATTGATGCAGGTGTGAACAATAATCCGCCTGATCCATCCTTCAAAAGCTCCACGGTTTTCAAAAGTGTGTATCTGTGTAAAAATCTTAATAAAACCCTCCTGCAGCATATCTTCAGCATCCTCCCGGTTGTGAGCAAAACGATAGCACACAGACAGCATTTTGGGGCTGTACCGGTTGTACAATTCCCGTTGGGCTGCGGCTTCATTTTTCAAACAACCTTGTAATATGGCTTCCTCGGTCATAAATAGCCTTAGGTTGCCCGTAAATTAGACAAATTTTCCGAAGAGGTGCTGCACGACATTGTAAAATTTTTGGCAACGGGATAAAAAGGAAAAAGAATGAAAGTATTGACAATCACTCTTTTAAATGACCATTAGAGGTTTACAAGTGAGCCCTTAACGAGACTATGAAGTTGGTACCGGGAGCAACAATACCCGATGAGTAGGGCCTGTAACGCTGGTTGGTTATATTTTCCCAGGCGGCTGTAATCAGCAGGTTTTTACTCATCTGGTACGAACCCCTAAGGTTGAGCGTATACCAACCTGGTGAGTATGGCTTGTTATTGGCGTCTTTTGCATAGATGTCAGTTTTTGCCTGCTCAGATGGGGCCAGATCCTCATTCTTTATTTGACTATTGTATTGTGCATTAATTTCAGCCGTTATTTTCTTTAGTCTGTATTTTAAAGCTGAGCTGCCATAAAACGGAGGAGCATGACGTAGTGGTACCTGTTCATTCATTACCTCGTCTGTTTCTTTTCCGCTAATCCAATTAGCATGTGTCTGTAATGAAAGCGCAGGAATAAAAAATACCTCTGCACTAACCTGCAATCCGTATACTGTGGCTTTTGCTACATTTTGTAATGCTTCCACACGGCTAAGGATATTATTAAAGAGAATACTGTCTTCCCCATTCAATGTGGCAGGGCGGCGCACAATGGCTTCGTTAAGAATGGTATGAAATGCATTTAACTCAACCCGAAATTTTTTAGAAATAGCTTTTACTATACCTACTTCAAAATTCCAGGCATACTCTGGTTTTAGTTCGGGGTTCGGTACAGTTATATTACCCGGAACACTTTCAAACAGCTTACCAATATCATCTACATTGGGCATCCGATACCCCGTGGAAATATTTGCATTTAGCTGCCAGCCTTCTGCTGGACGGTAAACCAAACCGGCATTACCCGTAAGAGCTCCGTCTTTTAATTCGGCTTGCTGGTATGGAAATTTGATAAAAGTTGTATCAAACCTTGCGTTGAGTGCATTATAACTGTATCGCAGACCGGTGGTAACCGTTACTTCAGGATGCGGGTTTAACTTATAGCTGCCATATATGCTGGTGGTGCTCCAGGTGCTACCGTCGGGATAGCGGGTTACTATCGGGCTTATTACTCCGTTACTGATATTCATCCGTTCACCCAACGAACCCACTTTGTTGTGAACATATTCCAATCCATAAAATAACTCTCCCTTACCTAAATTCTTTGTCGCATCCGCATTAATGCTGATGGCATCTACTAACTCAGTTTGTTTATTGCGGTTATTATTGGTTCTTGTACGGTCCATGCGGCTTTCTTCATAGTTCTGGTAAGCTATTACCCATTTTACATCCTCGTATAAACTTGTTTTTTTAGAATTACGAATATTTAATGAGTGCATATTCCATAACATCGGGCCATAGTACCACTCTGCAAATCGCAGGGCGCCGTTGCGATATTGAATCAGCCTGTCATACCGCGGAGCATCGCCTGTTTTGGCATGGGTAAAACTGTACTGCAGATCCCAGAACTGGTTTGGTTTGAAACGTACTTTTTGTAAAAAATTCACCTGGTCATATCCGCTAAATCGCTGAATGCGGGGGTCACTATTTTTTACAATGCTGTCAATGTTATTGATCCGCTCCACATATTCAGGCCGCAGGTAGCTGTCCTGCCCGCCGTTCTTTCCCATCTTCAGGTCGTCAAAACTGCTGTAAGAAAAAGAGGTGAGAAGTGACCATTTTTTCCAGCCGAGATTAATATCTGCATGACCTGTTTTTTCTTTATTGGCGGTTGAATAGCGTCCGAGCACACTTCCTTTTACCAGTGTTTTTTTATCATTTGAAAACCGTGGTTCCAGCGTATGAAAATCCATGACACCTCCTATGGCATCACTGCCATAAATGAGAGAGCCGGGCCCGAATATCACTTCCGCTGTTTCTGTGCTTAGGGCATCAATGCTGATTACATTTTGCAGGTTGCCGCTGCGGTAAATGGCATTGTTCATCCGTACACCATCCACCACCAGCAGCACCCTGTTGGTGGCAAAGCCCCGTATCATCGGGCTGCCGCCGCCAAGCTGGCTTTTCTGTATAAAAACCATTCCGCTTTGTCCCAGAAGATCAGCTGATGTCTGGGGGTTGTTTCTCAGAATATCGTATTTATTTAACTTAACGATTTTATTGGGAACTTCATTCAGTTTTGTTTCCCATTTATTAACAGAGATAACAATTTCGCCAAGTGTCTTCTCCTCCGTAGTATCCGTTTGTGCCGTGCTGATAATATATACATGCAGCAATGCAAAAAGCAGTAAAGCTTTTTTCATGATTAATTTTTTGATTACAGAATTGGTTTTGGAAAAACAGAAACTGTAATCAGGCCTGGGGCGGGGGAGTGGGGATGTTCTGAACCGGTGATGGCAAAATACATATGTCAGTAACAGGCTGAACATCAGCAGCCGGAAGCAGGGTAAGGCCATCCACCTGCCAGTTATCAGGCAAAACCTGTAGTAAATGAAAAAGCTGCGTTAGCTGTTTATTTCCGTTAGATTCTTCCTCCTGCTGTTTTTTCTTCATTTGATTCAGCAGCATGGTTTCTTCGTCATCAAAAAGACCTGTAAGGATGAAATTACCATTGCTACCGGAGGCGATTGTTTTTACATCAAAAAGTTTATTACCGAGAGCTATCTCCTTACCCTCTTTTACCCAGCGAAGATCATGTTCAGCAACTGTGATGGTGTGAAGGATGCTTTCTTCCAGCCGCTCTTTCATCTGGTGCTGTATGGAGCGCTGTCTTGATTGCAGTAAAAAAGGGAAAATTACCGGCGCTGAAATCATTACCAGTAAAAGAATGACAGATAATATTTTGACAGTCCTTCTCAATTTTTCCCATTGACGAAGATAATGCTATTTTTTTCTTACCAGGCTGTCGATTGGGTATTTGACCTTCATCATGTCCATTATGGACTGCGCCCATCCAGTAATTTTACTTTGTTCTTCATCAGTAAGCCTGGCATCCCTGTGTGTCCATTTGTATGATTTTAGGGGCATTTCCCTTTCTTTTACCATCTCAATGGTTGCTTCCATTTTGTGGTACTGGTAACGGAGCGACCGGTTGGTATATTTATCATAGTTGATATTTTTTTTTGCCCTCTGTAATATGTTTGTTAAGCCACCAGTGAACGGGCTAAAAACTGGCATACCAGGGGTACCGGGTATTGTTACTGTGGCAATCCAGACAGGCTTTGGCCATTATGGTTTTTACATCTTCCGGTACCGGGTAGGTATTGCCGATATAATTGGCCTGCGGCCCTTCTGCCTTGTTCTTTTTGGGATGGATGAACTGGATAATGATGAGTGCCAGCAACATTGCCAGCATTATTTTCCTGAACATAGTTTCAATTTGTTTTAAAATTACTTTTATCTGTTAAAATTTCTCCTGTCATTTCTTTAGGTAACGGCAAATTCATCATACTTAAAACAGTAGGTGCAATATCGCCCAGCTTGCCGGATTTTATCTGTCCGGTCCATTCATGATCAATAATAAATAAAGGAACCGGGTTTAAAGTATGTGCTGTGTTAGGCGAGCCATCTTCATTGATCATATAATCAGAATTGCCATGATCGGCTGTAAGAAAAATAGTGTAGCCGTTTGCCAGCCCGGCAGTCACAATTTTTTCTACGCATTTATCCACGGTTTCCACAGCTTTAATGGCGGCTGACCAGACACCGGTGTGACCTACCATATCGGCATTGGCATAATTCAGACAGCAAAAATCGAACGCCTTGTTTTGTATTTCCTGCAACACGGCATTGGTAAGTTCATAGGCGCTCATTTCCGGCTTCAGGTCGTAAGTGGCCACCTTGGGTGAAGCTACAAGTATCCTTTTCTCGCCTTCAAACACTTTTTCCCTCCCACCGCTGAAAAAGAAAGTAACATGCGGGTATTTTTCTGTTTCGGCTGCCCGCAGTTGTTTCAGGCCTTGTTGTTCCAGCACTTCGCCCAATGTATTGTTCAGGTTATCATTGTCAAATATGATATTGACGTTACGGAATGTTTTGTCATATTCCGTCATGGTGGTGTAGTGTAACGAAAGCTTATAGGTCTTCTGTTCGGGAAAATCGGCCTGTGTCAGCACCTGTGTAATTTCACGGCAGCGGTCGGTGCGGAAATTGAAACAAATGGCCACATCGCCGTTTTTTATCATTGCCAATGGCTGTTGTCCTTCATCAAGAATAACAGTTGGTTTAATGAATTCGTCAGTGATATTGTTATGGTAAGAGTTTTCTACAGCAGCAATTGCATCCGTTGCTTTTTGTCCTGTTCCGTTCACCATGGCATCGTATGCCAGTTTTATTCTTTCCCAACGTTTATCCCGGTCCATTGCAAAATAACGTCCGCTGACGGTTGCAATTTTTCCAACATTGCCGTTCAGGTGCTCCTGCAATTCTTTAATGAATCCTAAACCGCTTTCCGGATCACAATCCCGGCCATCGGTAAATGCATGAATAAATACATTTGCAAAACCCGCTGCTTTGCACACATCAATAATTGCTTTCAGGTGGTTGATGTGGGAGTGCACACCGCCATCACTAACCAATCCCAAAAGATGCAGGGGTTTATTATTTGTTTTGGCATGGCGAACAGCGGCAAGCAACATTTCATTCTGTGCCAAGAAGCCATTCCGGATTTCTACATTAATGCGCTGCAGTTCCTGGTAAACAATACGGCCGGCGCCCAGGTTCAGGTGTCCCACTTCGGAATTGCCCATCTGCCCGTCCGGTAATCCCACGGCTTCTCCGCAGGTGACAAGAGTTGTGTGAGGATATTTTTTATATAACGAGGTTGTGAAAGGAACATTTGCATTTTGGATGGCATCTGCCGACGCAACTTTACCCAATCCCCAGCCGTCCATGATGAGCAGAATAATTTTTTTTGGAGTCATTTATTTATCCACTTTAAGGTGTAGTACAAATACATTCATTTTCAGGTAAGAATGCCGGTCCGTACCCTGTAAAACTACATCCAAAATGCCTATTGGCCAGCTTCCCGCTCAGAAAACATGCTGGTTTTTAGTATTTTAGTACCTGTTAAAAACTGACCTTTACTATGGCATATTTTTAGATTAATACACCTGTGAAAACCTTTTTGTATGAAAACATTGTCCATAACACTGGTGACTGGTCTTATTCTGTTACTTTCGTCTTTTGTGACGCAAAACAATATGGACGGGGTGATCAATGCCCTGCGCAGTGGTAATTCTTCAGAACTGTCAAAGTATTTTGATGATAATGTAGATATCACCCTGCCGGATAAAAGCGACAGCTACAGCAGGGCGCAGGCACAACTGATTGTAAAAGACTTTTTTGGTAATAACGGTGTGAGGGGGTTTGAGCTTCGTCATAAAGGTGATTCGCCCGGCGGGCATTATTGCAGCGGTACCTTGCAGACTTCAGCTGGTAATTTCAGAACCAATGTGTTTATGAAAAGTAAAAATGGAAAGGAAGTATTGAAAGAGATCCGTTTCCAGGCAATTGAATAAACCTGTTTTGAAATAAATCATTTGCAGCCCGGCAATTATTGCCGGGTTTTTTTGCATCACTGCGGCTCCAACTGAAACAGTATTTTTGCCACTATGAATTTTGAAGAACAACTACAGCAACTGATTGATGAGGCCTTGAAAGAGGATATAGGCGACGGCGATCACTCCACCCTGGCCAGCATTAACCCGGCCGCAAGAGGCAAAGCTGTTTTAAAAATAAAACAGGAGGGCATACTGGCAGGAATGCAGGTAGCGGAGAAAATTTTTCAGTGCAAAGAGCCCGGTATGATGTTTACTTCCTTTAAAAAAGATGGTGATGAAATGAAGGCTGGTGAAAAAGCATTTGAAGTAGAAGCTCATGTTTATACAATTCTGCAATGCGAACGGTTAGTGCTGAACTGCATGCAACGGATGAGCGGTATTGCAACGCTTACGAAGCAATACACAGAGAAATTAAAGGGGTATAAAACAAAGCTGCTGGATACCCGGAAAACCACTCCCAATTTTCGATTACTGGAAAAAGAAGCAGTACGCATAGGCGGGGGGGTGAACCACCGTTTTGGACTTTATGATATGATCATGCTGAAGGATAACCATATTGATTATTGCGGCAGTATCGAAAAGGCCATTAACAAGGCATGGGAGTATGTTCAAACAAAAAAGCCCGGACTAAAGATTGAAGTGGAAACAAGAAGTATTGAAGATGTGAAAAAAGTTCTTGCTGCCGGAAAAGGAAAAGTGTTCCGCATTATGCTGGATAATTTTAAACCGGAGACAATTAGGGAGGCTGTTGCTTTAATTGGTGAAGCATTTGAAACAGAGGCGAGCGGGGGAATTCACCTTGAGAATATAGAAGAATATGCAAAAACAGGAGTTGATTATGTGAGTGTGGGGGCATTGATACACCAGGCCAGGAGCCTTGATCTTAGCCTCAAAGCAGTCATCTTATGAGCAGGAAGAATAAGCCAGATACAAGAGGATTTGTTTACAGCACCGATCCCGATTTTTCTTTTCAGCCGGAAGAAAATAATATTGAAACCTTGCCGCCATCTCAGCAAAAGCTCAGAATAAGATTAGATACAAAACACCGGGCCGGCAAAGCGATTACACTCATTGAAGGATTTAGTGGAAAAGAAGAAGACTTGCAGGTACTGGGTAAAAAATTAAAATCATTTTGTGGTACCGGTGGGTCTGCAAAAGATGGTGAGATCATTGTACAAGGTGATCAACGGGAGAAAGTGATGCAGTGGCTGCTGAAGAATGGGTACAGTAATACTAAACGTTCAGGTTAAATATCCTCAATCCGTTTCGTCTGTGCTTATTTCTTTATCTGTTTCTTTATTCATATTATAACTCAACGCACCACTCGGGCATTTTTTTACCTGTTCAATAATTCTTTCAGAGTCAGCACCATTCATTATTATCCATGGCTTTTCCCGGGGATCGAAGACCTCAATCAAACCCTACCAGCAAAGCGTTGAGTGAATGCAAACTTTCGGTTTCCATACCACCGTTATTTCACTATTCGTATTTTTCAGCGTTTCTTTAGGCATACTGACTCAGTATTTGCTATTTCGATTTACTGAAAATAACTTATTGCCCCTGTGCCAAACTATACTCTTTCTTTCCTCCCCAACTGTTCAATAATTCAAAAGAACAGATCTTAAAATTGCCGCTCATGCTTACATAAAGACCAATCACATCCTGCTGGTTCAGCGGTTCGTTGTTGATACTTTCAAACCGAACATTGTATTGGTTAACCAAATTGGTATAAACAGAACCAGTGGGCCATACCTGTGTGCCGCGGTTGCTGATATTAATCAAATTGAATTTTACACCTGCATGGCGGTTACATTTTTCAGCTATAGCACCCGGTTGTTCATTGCTTTCAATAAATAAATCAACACCCACAATGGTTTCACTTCCGCTTTCTTTTGAAACCATCATCGGGTTGGTCTCCAGTTTCAGCGGTGTGGGTGTTCCCGGTTTATTAGGAATGATTTCTTTAGCCCCCTGCGCCGGTGTTTTTCCAAAGTTGCTGATAATGGCTTCCGCAAACTGTGTGGTGTTTACTGCCGGTATTGATTTATCTCCAAAATCACCTGTATGCACACCGTTTTCCAGGGTGTAAAGCAAAGCATTTTCAATAATGGCAGCATTTTCAGTAAGGCCAACATGACGCAGCATGGCAAGTCCGCTCAGCAGGAGGGCGGTGGGGTTAGCAATATTTTTCCCGGTAATATCAGGAGCAGTGCCATGCACGGCTTCAAAAATGGAAATATGGTCGCCTATGTTAGCTGAAGGAGCGAACCCCAAACCACCAACCAAACCGGCGCACAAATCAGAAACAATATCGCCCTGCAGGTTGGTCAAAACTACCACATCAAAGGTGTCGGGTCTTGTTACCAGTTTCATGCAGAGGTCATCCACTATTACATCATCAGCTTTCAGCTCCTGATATTCTTTGGCTACTGCATAAAAACATTCGAGAAAAAGCCCGTCAGTAATTTTCATAATGTTGGCCTTGTGCCCGCAGGTAATGCGGCGGGCCTTTTTTTGCCGGGCCATTTCAAAGGCATAGCGTATTACCTGCATACTGCCCGGCCGGGTGATGAAGCGGCGGCTCAGCGCCACATCATGGGTAAGCATATGTTCGATGCCGCCATAAGTGTCCTCAATATTTTCCCGTACCACCGTTATGTCAATGGGGATACCGGCTTTGCTGAAAACAGTGTCCACCCCATGGAGGCTCTGAAAGACCCTTTTGTTGGCAAAGGTGTTCCAGGTTTTGCGGGCGGTTACATTGATGCTCTTTACACCCTTGCCTTTTGGCGTTTCCATCGGTCCCTTAAACAGTAAACCGAGCGATTCAATAGTTTGTTTGGCCTCCGGGGTCATGCCGTTGTTAAAGCCTTTATCGAACACCCATTTGCCCATTTCCACCATTTCATACTCAAGAGGCACAGCATTGGCTTTAAAAATGCCTAGCACGGCTTCCATAATTTCGGGCCCGATACCATCTCCTTTGGCTACTGCTATTTTCATGTTTTTGCTTATTACCTTTAATTTGTCGAAGAGAGGCCGCAAAATTACGATGCTGCTGCTGATTAAAATATTATCACTTATCTTTTCTTCCCGTCAATTTTTATTATTTTTACTGTATGACAAGCATGATATCAGAGGGTATGCAGGTAAGTGTGGAAACATTTTACCAGCCTGATTACAGCAACCCCCTGCAGTCGGAATTCATGTTTGCTTACCGCATTACGCTTGAAAACCACAATCGTTTCCCGGTAAAACTGCACCGCCGCCACTGGTATATTTTTGACAGCAACGGCACCCACCGTGAGGTGGAAGGCGAAGGCGTAGTGGGTGTGCAGCCTACCCTGCAGCCGGGCGAAAACTACCAGTATGTAAGTGGTTGCAACCTTCGTTCAGAAATGGGCCGTATGTACGGCACGTATGAAATGGAAAACCTCAACAGCAAAAAGGCTTTTACTGTCCGCATTCCTGCATTTGAGATGATGGCGCCCATGAAGTGCAACTGATCAGGCTGATATTTTCTTTGTCCTCTCTTTCATCAGGGCTATGGCTTCTTCTTTTGAGTTAAAAATGGTTCCGTTGATGTTAACCAGTTTGTCAGCCAGTTTATCATACCGTTTGGTAAGCAGCCAGATAAAATGTGGAGGTAATGTATCCCGTCAAACACAATGGCCCAGTTGGCTGCAAATTCATCTTTCCTTTTTAAGAATTCACCGGGCATCTCTGTGTAATGCATCCCGGGGCGCAGGTGATGGATGATGTGATAGCCGTCATTCCAGCAGGGTTTGTTATAAACCGTATTGATGCAATTGATGGAATTGGTGTAAAGGTTTCCGGGATCTGCAGCATCAATAAAAGAATGCTGTGTCCAGTTTCCCAGCATCATTACCAGCCGTGCAAACAGCAGCGGAACAATAAAGACAACCAGGGTGGCTTTCAGATTTACAAAGCACATGGCAATGCAAAAGGCCATGTAAATGTATTCTCCTGCCGTAAAACGCCGGTATAATTTTTTTCTTTTCCTGCTGAACAAATAGCGGATAGTATGAATGACACCAACAAAAATAAATTTGAAGAAATATGCCAGAAACCCACGGAGGCTGTCCCGCTGGTAGGCCATGGTGCTGCTGGTATCATCGGGCATATTGTTCTCAATATGGTGCATGCCCATGTGGTGGCTGAAGTAGCCTTCAGGGGCATGGCCGAATAACGGGCAGATAATCCAGGTAATATAAGCATGAAGAGGCTGTTGCCAGGGCGCTTTGAATGTTTTACGGTGACATAAACAATGAAACATAAGCCCAAACCTTCCTTTGAAATAAAACTGCGTAACATAGAAGTAAGGGATGGCAAGAGCCCACCAATACCAGCCTGCAAACAAAGGTGTAAAAAGCAGGATGGCTGCCGGAACAACCATTAAATGAATTTTTGTAAGCAGGTAGATAAATGGCAAGTCCCTTTTATCATTCATTATTTTTAACCAAACCCGGTCGTAAAGGGTGTATTGTTTGTTCTGAACATATACCGGGTCAGTAAGTGTGGCGGCCAGTGATTTCATGATTCTGGTAAAAGTAGGCAAATCAAACCCGTTGACATAAGACCTTTAACAGATTTTGAGAAATCTAAAAGGCAGTGGTAAAAGCAGGTATCACCTGGGCTTGTACTTGGCTTCATCCAGTATTTTCCTGGCAGGGGTCCTCATAACTTCTTCAGGCTTCAGGCCGCTATTTTTTGCAACAAATTTTTTTACAATCTGCCAGCCCAGCCACTGGCCCAGGTTACCGGGAGAATATTCATGTGAAAAGCCCTGAGTAAAGGGGCCTTCACCAATATAGGTTTGGATAACGGTTGGGTTCAGCGAATTGAGGTCTTCATTCCGCACTACATCACTCCAGATCAATCCTTCATTTTCTTTACACCATTTCAATTGCAGTGCTGTATATCCTGTCTTGATGGAATCGGGTGTATGAGGCAGGAATTTGTCCAGCAGCCACCACTGTTTCCCTTTTTCCACCATTTGTTCAATCAGCGGTTTACCCGCGCTTTGATCGGGAAATAAATCTAGGGCCACAGCCTTCATGCAATTGGCAGTAATATATTCCGGGGAAAAGCGGCGGGATATATAAAGCGGAAAAAGATCCTGCAGCTGGGCTGTATGGTAAACAGAAAAATCCTTCCCGGCAAATTGGTGCAGGCCGATAGCCAGCCCTGTTTTGGTTGTTGCAACACCCGGTGCATCAAACGGCCCCATAAACAAAATGATTTTGCCGGGCTTATACTGAGGAAAATAGTATTTCACAAACCGGAACGCCTCCTGTAATTCTTTTTTCAACCAGTCTGTTTCCCGGTATTTCAATTGAATGGAATCGTAAACAGGAGCATAGTCACGGATAAACTGCCGGGTAATGAAAAGAGTACTGCTGTCGGTTGCGCTGCCGCTAACGCCGAGCACTTCCTTCATAAAATCATCATAAAAATCCGGGTGTTTCTCTTTGAGCCTGTTAAGGGCCGATACCATACCTGCGGTATCAAGACTAAAAAGAGTTTTGTCAAACCGGTCAATGGTCAATTCCACATGTATTCCGGAAACATCCGGTATCCCTTTCCTGTTTTTACAGCTGAATAAGAATACTGCAACCAATGACAGCAGAATAATTTTTTTCATAGCTATACTAAACGATACCAGCGGCAATTTGTTGTTTTTGCAAATGTACAGCCCGAAAGTTTAGCGTAGATTTGCAGCATGAAGATCGCTTTAGCGCAGCAAAACTATCATATCGGCAATTTTGAATACAATACCCGCAAGATCATTGATGGAATCAATTGGGCAAAAAAGCAGGGTGCTGACCTTGTTTTATTCTCAGAACTCTGTGTATGCGGTTATCCTCCAAGAGACTTCCTGGAGTTTGATGATTTTATACGGAAATGCTATGACGCGATTGATACAATCAGGAAGCATGCAGACACCATTGCTGTAGTGGTAGGTGCTCCGGAGAGAAACCCTGTAACAGAAGGAAAGGATTTATTCAATGCCGCTTTTTTCCTGTATGAGAAACAAGTGAAAGGGGTGGCCCATAAAACCTGTCTTCCCAATTATGATGTATTTGATGAATACCGGTATTTTGAACCTGCCTACAACTGGAATGTCATTGAATTTAAAGGCAGGAAACTGGCAATAACCATTTGTGAAGATATCTGGAACCTGGGCGACAATCCTTTGTACCGCAAATGCCCGATGGATGAACTGATGAAACACCGGCCGGATATCATGCTGAATATTTCAGCTTCGCCGTTTGATTATACGCATGTAGAAGACAGAAAAGCGATTGTAAAACTGAATACCTCGAAATATAAACTGCCCATGCTTTACTGCAACTGTGCGGGCAGCCAGACTGAAATTGTTTTTGACGGAGGCTCCCTGGTGTTTGATAAACACTCCAACCTCGTTAAGCAGCTTCCCCTGTTTGAAGAATCACTGCAGGTATTTGACCTCAATGATGACGGAACATTTGCGCAGCCTGTTACAACCGTTGCTGCCGACCTGCCTGATGCAGAATTTAACCCGGTGGAGCTGGATTATAATTTGTGCACTCCAGAGATCTGCCAGGCTATTGTAACCGGCATCAGGGATTATTTCCGCAAAATGGGGTTCTCAAAGGCCATACTGGGCAGCAGCGGCGGTATTGACAGCGCTGTTACCCTGGTGCTGGCCTGCGAAGCATTGGGAAATGAAAATGTGAGGGCTATCCTGATGCCATCTCAATATTCCACCGGGCATTCTGTAAGTGATGCCGAGCTATTAAGCAAAAACCTTGGCAACCCGTATGATATTGTGCCTATACAAAATATTTATAACAGTTTCCTTTCAGAACTCAAACCCCTTTTCAGAGATCTTCCGTTTGGCGTTGCAGAGGAGAATATACAGGCACGGACCAGGGGCAACCTGCTGATGACGATAGCCAATAAATTCGGGTACATACTGCTGAACACTTCCAATAAAAGTGAACTGGCCACCGGGTATGGAACTTTATACGGAGACATGGCCGGCGGGCTGGGCGTACTGGGTGATTGTTATAAAATGCAGGTATATGCCCTGGCAAAATACATTAACCGGAACCGGCAGATCATCCCGCAAAATATTCTGGTGAACCCCCCTTCGGCAGAATTGAGGCCCGGGCAAAAAGATACCGACTCTTTACCTGATTATGCGGTTCTTGACAGTATCCTTTACCAGTATATTGAAAGAAGGCAGGGACCCAAAGAAATAAAAGCACAGGCCCCGATAGCTATCGGGATTGACCCGGCGCTGGTTGACCGGGTGCTGAAACTGGTAAATGTGAATGAATATAAGCGCAACCAGTTTTGCCCCATCATACGCATTTCACCAAAAGCCTTTGGTGTTGGCAGAAGGCTGCCCATTGTTGGAAAATATCTTTCCTGAAGAAGCCCTTAATGCATAAATGTAACAGTAACCAGTACCGATATCCCTACCGGAGGATTGTAAGGCATTTGCACAACCAGCTCAGCCTCTGTCAGTGATATTAAAGTAAGTGTTGTTGCCCCGTTGGTAAAAAGCGGGTTGGAAATGGTGATTTGGGTTTCACTGTTAGCAAATGCCCAGGTAAATCGATTATTATCCGGGTCGCTGCCGCTGCATTTGGAAGCGCCTTCATTTACATTTCCTGAACCATTTGTACTGAAAGTAAGAATATTATCCTTCTGACAGCTTTGCAGTGCTGAGGAAAAATCAGATGTGCCTACAGCAGCCGTTTTAAACTTCCAAGATCCCTGTGTCAGCAACTGGGTCTTTGTTTTGGGAGGAGTATCGTTTTTATCCCCGCAGGAGGCTATCGTAAAAAGTAAAGCTGCAAAAATGCCCGTCAAAACTAAAAATTGTTTTTTCATAAAACGGAATTTGAATATAAAGTTCGTATTCTTTTGGGGTTTAAACTGTAAATGCCCTAAAATAATGCCAGATTTTTGCCCCGTTTATCATCACGGCAGGGCTTTTGCTAAGGCCAAGTTTGTATTTTGCATAAGCTGATTGACCCGCTGACAGCGCTGGAAATTGCAAAATCCAAAGGGGTAAAGGTTTATACCATTGGTATGAGCGCCGGGCCGGCTACTGTAATGGAAAATACCGGTAACGAAAAGGGAAAGAAAAATCCGGCAGTTGATTTTCTGGATGAAGCTTTATTGCAAAAAATTGCTGCAGAAACAGGAGGGCAGTACTTCAGGGCAAGAGATAAGGAAGGACTGAAAATCATCTACAGCCAGATTGACCAGATGGAGAAATCTAAAGTGGAGATTACCAGTTTTAAAAGAGTGGAAGAAAAGTTTCTGCCTTTTGTACTGGCAGCACTGGCCTTTTTATTTATTGAACTTGTGTTGCGGTTTAGCCTGTTCAGGAAATTTCCCTGAAGCAGAATTGTTCTATCTTTCCCGCCAATCTATTTTTATCTCTTTAATCCTGGTTCTTATGAGGGCCCTTGTTTACAAATCAACCGGCAGCTGGTACATCCTGAAAGATGAAGCAGGAAAGTTCTGGAATGGCCGGACCAAAGGTGTGCTGAAGCTGGATGATATTACCAGCACCAACCCCGTGGCCGTTGGCGACTGGGTGGAAGCAGGGGTGGAAAGCAAAGAAAGCGCCACGGCCATCATCAGCGAAATTATACCGCGGCATAATTATATTAACCGGCAAAGCCCCCGGCACAAGCACCAGCATCATATTGTAGCTGCCAATCTTGACCAGTCGCTGCTGATTGCAACCCTGAATGAACCCCGTACTTCGCAGGGATTTATTGGCCGTTTTCTTGTAGCAGCAGAAATGTACCATGTGCCGGCAGTGATTGTTTTCAACAAAAGCGACCTGTATAAAAACAAAGAGCTGGGAAAGTACAATCAGTGGAAAAAGATGTATGAAGCAGTTGGATACAAAGTGCTGCTGGTAAGCGCCGAAAAAAAGAAAGGGCTGGATGAACTGAAAGCATTGCTGAGGGATAAAACCACCCTGATAAGCGGACACAGCGGGGTTGGCAAATCAACATTGCTTAATGCAATTTTTCCGGATATGAACCTGAAGACCGGCGAGATCAGCGGATGGAGCGGTAAGGGGACGCATACCACCACTTTTGCGGAGATGTTTGACCTGCCGGAAGGAGGCCGCATCATTGACACACCCGGGATGCGGGAATTTGGGCTGGTGAATATTGAGAAGCAGGAGCTCTCACACTATTTTCCTGAAATGCGGGAACGGCTGAACAATTGCCAGTTCAATAACTGCCTGCATTATAATGAACCGGGCTGTGCAGTAAAAGAGGCCGTAAATGATGGAGTGATACATGAAGACAGGTATGTAAGTTACCTGAATATCCTGGAAAGTATAGAGGCCAAAAGCTATTAGCTTATAGCTAAGAGCTAATAGCTTCTTTACGCAATATTCCTTCTTCCCTCATTAAACAATCTTCCTTCCAGCCCGTTGGCCAGTTCCACCACCGCCTTATTGTCCTTGTTCAGGGCATCACGGGTTTTGGTGGGGAAAATGGAAATGCCGTTGTAAATACTGTAATGCAGGGTAAGGTTGTGGCCCTTGAAGCGGAACTCCCAGTCAATGGCATCAAAGTCATCTTCCTTGTGGGAAAACCGGATGTTGAAATCCTGGCTAAGGACATCAGCCACATGGTAAAATTGTTTCAGTCCGCCGTCATCGGCAATTACGACTTCGGTACAGCCGAGGGTGGTTCGCAGGGTGAGGCTCATGGTAAGGTGTTTTTAGTTTGTCATACTACGAATAACATAGCACATCCATTAGACATGGACGGAGGCTCAACAGCTGCACACAACAAAAACTTAACTCTTGAATTTTTTGGCCTTTTTGGCCGCCTTAGTGCCTTCCGGATCGCCGCTGAGTATCTTTTCGGCGCCTATATTCTTTCCATTGGTGGGGCATCCAGTCTTCCGTTTAAACAGGTTGCTCAGTTTGCCGCAGGATGCCAGTAACACCATGAGGCTCAGTGCAACAGTGATAAAACGGAGGTTTTTCATTGTATCAGCTTGTAATGCAATAACGAATGTAAGGAGATTTAATTGTTTTTACCAGAGTAAAGTTAAGAGCCGGGAGGCCTGAGGCTGGAGTCAGGAGAAATACCTCAAAAATGAAAGTTTTCTGGCTCCCGCCTAATCGCTCCTACCTCCTGCCTGCTCCCTGAACCAATCCGCATACCGCACATAATTATTGGCTATCCGGTCAATCTCCCCGCTGATCATTTCCTGCGGAATGTCTTTTACTTTTTTGGCCGGCACTCCGGCATAGATGCTTCCGGGTTCGCAAATAGTGTTTTCCAATACCACAGCTCCCGCCGCTATGATGGTATTGGAATGGACCACTGCATTATCCATTATAATGGCGCCCATACCGATCAGCACATTATCATGCAGGGTACAGGCATGTACAATGGCATTGTGGCCGATGGAAACATGATTGCCGATGGTGGTTCCATATTTCTGAAAAGTGCAATGGATGCAGGCGCCGTCCTGCACATTCACCTTATTGCCGATGCGGATAAAGTTCACATCGCCCCGCACCACCGTATTGAACCAGAAACTGCAGTCATCACCGGTAATTACATCACCAACAATGGTGGCATTGGGGGCAATAAAACAGTTGTTGCCGAATTGGGGATATTTATTCTCTACTGGTAATATGACCGGCATGCTATAGTTTTTTTTACCGCAGAGAACAAGAGACCACAGAGCTTGCGCAGAGTGTTTAAAATTTTACTCTGCGTTAACTCCCCGTTCTCTTGTTCTCTGCGGTGAATCACAAATATCCTTTATTCTTTCCGACATTTGCTGCATGACTCAGCGGGAAGTTTTTCTTCGTCATGTAGCGCAGACATCGCCGGTTCCGATGGCTTTTGAAATAGCCAAAGCCGAAGGCTGCCTGCTTTATGATGTGCAGGGTAAAGAATACATTGACCTTATCGGCGGCATCAGTGTGGCCAATGTTGGGCACCGCCATCCCAAAGTGATTGAAGCCATTCAAAAACAACTGGATGCCTACCTGCATGTGATGGTGTATGGTGAATTTGTGGAAATCCCGCAGGTGCAATACGCTGAATTACTTACGGATAATCTTCCTTCTTCTTTAAACTCCGTTTACTTCACCAACTCCGGCGCCGAAGCCGTGGAAGGAGCTATGAAGCTGGCCAAGCGGATTACCAACCGTACGCAGATAATTGCCTTTAATAAGTCTTACCATGGCAGCACGCAAGGCGCTTTAAGCATTATGGGCGATGAATACTGGCGGAATGCTTTTCGTCCGCTGCTGCCGAATGTGCTGCATTTGGAGTATAATTTATTTGAATCGCTGAATGAGATAACAGAACAAACCGCCTGCGTAATTGCAGAAACGGTGCAGGCGGAGGCGGGAATAATTCTTCCTGCACAGAAGTGGATACAGGCTTTGCGGAAGAAATGTACGGAAACAGGAACGCTGCTGGTGCTGGATGAGATACAAACCGGTTTTGGACGTACCGGCAAACTATGGGGCTTTGAGCATTTTGATATTGTACCGGACATTTTATTACTCGGCAAAGCATTGGGTGGGGGCATGCCGCTGGGCGCTTTTATTGCCGACAAGAAACTAATGGATGCATTTACGGAGAACCCGGTACTCGGACATATCACTACGTTTGGCGGCCACCCGGTTTGCTGTGCAGCGGGTATGGCGGCGATGAAGGCATTGCTTGATGAGAAGATGATTGAAGTGGTAAAGCAAAAAGAAGAATTGTTTAAATCATTACTAGTTTATCCACCAAAGGGCGGACACAGTCCAAAAATACAAGCCGTCCGTTCATTTGGTATGTGGATGGCGGTGGAGTTTGATTCGTTTGAAACCAACAAGAAAGTAATTGATGCCTGTATTGTCAATGGGGTATTGACCGACTGGTTTTTATTTGCACCAAATTGTCTTAGGATTTCGCCGCCGTTAACTATTACAGAAGAACAGATAAGAAAAGCTTACGAAATAATTATTAAGGCATAAAATCTTTTTAAGATATTGCCAAAAGAAAGTTTCTCGCTTCTATCATCAAAGGATGGTTATCTATTTCTTGTTCTGTCAACTCTTTATCATCCTGAATCTTGAAGTCAACAGTGTCGGTTAAGTAACTTCCAATATTGATAATGTGGTTTTGGTTTTTATCCTTAATAAATTCAAGGGTTTCATAAACCGATGTACAAGCATTAAGAGCATAAGATGCATTTTCAAAATCTTCTGTCTCTGGAGTTATGTCATCAATTTTCAATAACAGGTTATCAATAATATTAATATTTAATGTTTCTTTATCCTGATTTTGGCAGAATTGAATCGTATCTTTTAGCACATTTGGGTCGCCCCGACTATTTTCAGTATAAAAATTTTTATAATCCGGAAATAAACGTTTGCACACTAATATTGCAAGTTCAAGCTGCTCTTCATACACGAGTGAACTTACTCGGAATAAGAAGATTTTTTGAAAATCTACATAATTCATATTCCAAACTTAAACACAAGATGATTACTTACATTGCGAAGAAGCGATTAAATTCATTTATTGATTAATCTAAGCATATCCTCCTATTTACTCTACCTCCACAATCACCTCCACCTCCACTGCAATGCCGAGCGGCAGTGCATACATACCCACAGCTGATCTGGCATGCTTTCCTTTCTCCCCAAAAATTTCCACCATCAGGTCGCTATAACCGTTAATCACTTTTGGCTGGTCTTTAAAATCATCCGTACAGTTCACCATGCCCAGCACTTTCACAATCCGTTTTACCTTGTTCAATGATCCCAACTCTGTTTTCAGAACAGCCAAATGACTGATTGCAGTAAGCCTTGCTGCTTCATAACCCTGTTCAATCGTCAGATCTTTTCCAACCTTACCCGTTACATAGCTTCCATCCGGTTTATTGGGGCCTTTGCCTGCAAGGAACAATAAATTGCCAACACGGACTGCATTCACATAATTCGCCACCGGTGCAGATGGAGTTGTCAATATAATTCCTTTTTCTTTTAGTCTTGCTTCGGCGTCTTGTGCAGCAGCAGCAATGGCAAATAATGAAACAAAAAATGTAAATACAAATATTTTTTTCATATCAAAACATTTTAAAAATATAGGCTGCGATCAATGCTCCAATTACAGGCCCCACTACCGGTATCCAGCTATAACCCCAATCACTGTCTCTTTTATTTTTGACGGGTAAAATAAAATGAGCAATGCGTGGACCAAGATCTCTTGCAGGATTGATGGCATAGCCTGTTGGACCACCTAACGATAAACCAATAGCCAGTACCAGCAAACCGACCGGCAATGCACCTAACTGCCCCGCATGGCTCTCCGGTTTGGATAGCAAAGAAGCCCCAAGCACCAATATAAATGTGCCGATGATCTCGGTTAAAAGGTTCCAGGTTGTATTTCTTATCGCCGGAGCTGTACAAAATACACTCAGCTTTGCATTCACATCTTCCGTTTCATCAAAATGCTGTTTGTAAGCGATATAAACAATGATGGAGGCAAGAATAGCGCCTGCGAATTGTCCGCCGATCATTTCCAGGATAGTTTCTGTGTCAATGGTATTTTCAGAAAAAACGGCGCTTGCAATGGTAACGGCAGGATTTAAATGCCCGGCCCCGCCCAATGCCAGCGATGCAGATGCGCCCATGTATACGGCCATGCCCCAGCCAAATGCGATGACGATCCAGCCGCTGTTATTTCCCTTGGTCTTTTTTAAAACAACATTGGCAACAACGCCGGCCCCAAAGGTTATGAGGATGGCTGTTCCGATGAATTCAGCAAAAAATGCATTCATAAAAGTGGTTTTAATTATCCGGACTTTGTGTATTCTAAGTTTATTAAACTGTCTAAAAAATATTTCACCACAGAGGCCACAAAGTTTTACACAAAGGGCACAAAGGGTTTACTACCCGGTTGCAGGCTTATAACAGGCTGCAACAGAATTAAAGTTATTGATTTGTTCTTTTATCCAGCCCCGGTAGCTATCGGGGTCATCTTTGTTTAATTCTTTACTCATCAGATTAGCTATAAGCGGAGCCATTTCCATTGCAACATTTGCATCCAGCAGCAACTGCCTTGTTCTTCTTGATAAAAAATCTTCCACCGTCATACACATTTCTTCCTGCACAGCCCGGTGTACCCATTTTTGCAATTGATCATTGGTTAATGCGCTGACAGAAGAAGGGGGAACAGGCTGGTCATGACCATTCAGTAACAATTCTTTTGTAATGCAGGTTGAACGGAGCAGACCGGATCTTTCAATAGCGATATCCACCACATCTTCAGCCATCTTCCGGTAAGTGGTCCATTTACCGCCGGTGATGGTGATAAGACCGGTATCAGCTATATAAATCAGGTGATCTCTTGCAATACCAGATGTTTTTTTCTTTTTCCCTTTTACCAGAGGCCGAAGGCCGGCAAACATGCTTTTTACATCACTGAGTTGAGGGTCTTTCGTCAGATAGCGGCCGATATGCTTTAATATAAACTCAATTTCTTCCTGCAGCGGAACAGGTTCGGCCGAAACAGTATCAACGGGTGTATCAGTGGTGCCCAAAACTATCTTATCATACCAGGGCACTGCAAATAATACCCTGCCATCATCGGTCCTTGGTATCATAATCGCTGTATCGCCGGGCAAAAAATCTTTGTCAACTATCAAATGTATTCCCTGGCTGGGGCTGATGATGTTTTTATGTTTCGGATCATCCATTTTCATGATGCTGTCGGTAAAAACACCTGTTGCATTAATGACCACCTTACTTTTTACTTCATATTCTTTTCCGGTTAAGGCATCCTTTACCCACACACCACAGACCTTCTTTTGCATTTTAAGCAAACCATTTACGGGAAAATAATTCAGCACTGTGGCTCCTTGCTTTGCAGCTGTTTGGGCAATGCTGATGGCGAGTCTTGCATCGTCAAACTGCCCGTCGTGGTATAATACACTGCCTTTCAGGTCTTCAGGGTCAAGGGTTGGGGCTAACTGCAGTGTTTCTTCTTTAGATAAAAACTGAGAACGGCCCAGATCTAATTTCCCCGCCATCTTGTCGTATATCTTCAGCCCGATGCCGTAAAAAGGCTTTTCCCACCATTTGTAATTGGGGACAACAAATTTTTGGTTGTGTACCAGGTGTGGGGCATTGCGGAGCAATAATCCTCTTTCTTTCAGTGCCTCCATCACCAGTTTGATATTGCCCTGTTGCAGGTAGCGTACACCCCCATGCACCAGCTTGGTGCTGCGGGAGGAGGTGCCTTTGGCAAAGTCATGCTGCTCAAATAACACCGTCTTTAATCCGCGGGATGCAGCATCCAATGCAGTGCCCAGGCCGGTTGCGCCGCCGCCAATGATACAGATATCCCAGCCGGGAACCGAGTCCAGTTGTTGTATCATTGTTTGCCTGTTCAATGTTCTTTGGTGTTGAGGTTATACTGGTCATACAAGTCATATGACTTATTTGACCTTCTGTTCTGCCCAGGCAATCGTCGCCTTCACAGCTCTTTGCCAACCTGATATTAATTCATTTCGTTTTTCATTATTCATTCCGGGTGAGAAAACTTTATCTACCTGCCACTGCTGCTGTATTTCATTAATATTTTTCCAGTAATCCACGGCAAGCCCGGCCAGGTATGCAGCGCCTAAAGCCGTTGTTTCAGTAATTGTTGGCCTCACAACTTTACAATTCAATAGGTCACTCTGAAACTGCATTAATCCATTATTCACTGTAGCTCCGCCATCCACTCTCAGTTCTTTGATATGAATGCCTGAATCAGCCTCCATAGCTTTCAGCACATCATAAGTTTGATAGGCGATGCTGTCCAATGCCGCCCTTGCAATATGTGCATTACTGCTGCCCCTTGTCATTCCAAAAATGCTGCCCCTCGTATGCTGGTTCCAGTGCGGGGCGCCTAATCCGGCAAATGCAGGAACGATATATACTCCGTCACTGTCCTTTACCTGCGCTGCCAGGGTTTCCACTTCCTTTGAATTTCGTATGATCTTTAATTCGTCACGCAGCCATTGTACTACTGCCCCGGCTATAAATACACTGCCTTCCAGTGCATATTCTGTTTTTCCGTCTACCTGCCAGGCTATGGTTGTCAGCAAATTATTTTTCGATGCGATAGCTTTTTCTCCGGTATTCATCAGCATGAAGCACCCTGTACCGTATGTGTTCTTTACCATTCCGGGCTGGGTACACATTTGCCCGAACAGGGCCGACTGCTGATCGCCGGCAATACCGGCAATGGGTATCCTGCTTTCAGGAATGATGTTGCCTGTGACACCATAAATTTTACTGCTTGGTTTTACTTCCGGAAGAACCGATGCAGGTATATTGAAGAGTTTCAGCAAGTCTTCATCCCATTGCATAGAATGAATATTAAACAGCATCGTTCTGGATGCATTGGAAACATCCGTTACATGCACCTCACCGTTGGTGAGCTTCCAGGTAATCCAGGTGTCAATAGTGCCAAAGGCCAGCTCACCTCTTTCTGCTTTTTCTCTTGCGCCGGCTACGTTATCAAGTATCCATTTCAATTTGGTGACGGAAAAATATGCGTCAATGATCAGCCCTGTTTTTTGCTGAATGAAAGATGCCTGCCCTTCAGCTTGTAACTGATCACAGTAAGCGGCGGTTCTCCTGTCCTGCCATACAATGGCATGGTAAACGGGCTGACTGCTTTTCCGGTCCCACACCACCGTTGTTTCCCGCTGATTGGTGATGCCAATACCGGCTATCTGTTTCATATTGATATGAGCTTTCGCTACTGCTTCGGCCATAGTGCCAAACTGGGTGCTCCAGATTTCGTTGGCATCATGCTCCACCCAGCCGGGCTGCGGATAAAGCTGTTTAAATTCTTTTTGTGCCGAGCCGATAATATTTCCCTTTTTATCAAAAATCAGGCTGCGGCTGCTGGTAGTGCCCTGGTCAAGGGCAAGGATGTAATGTGCGGACATGAAATGATTTTTATGAAAGGAAGTTAGTGAAAATGGAACAGTACCTTTATGAAAGATTTACAGAGAGTATTTTTAGCCGCAACTATAATAATCTGCCGAGAACCAGTAACTACAAATTATCAGAATGCACCCCCCAAGCTTCCAAAAACACCAAAAGATTTATCGCCTTCCTTTGGCAATGTTTCAGGCAATACCCGCCAGATGAAATCAATCCGGAAAACACGGAAAATAGTGTCAATGCCAGTACCCAATTCCAGTTAGGTATTCCCATCCAGAGTCTGAAAAGTATACCCCTGTTTAAAATTAAGGGCCCGGTTGGAAGGACAAAGGCTGCCCCATAGGGCTTTGGCTGTCCAGAACTGCCGGAATCGCAGTTTGGGAAACCAGCGGAAAATTCCATTACCAATATTGTGCTCAACATTCACGCCGGCATATTTATCATGAATGAATTCCCAGCGGTTCATCATGTTAAATGCATATTTGTTATAGTAGTACAATTCGTTGCCCGGCGCAATATCAAGTAAAGTATACGGAAGTGTGCCAAATGTTTTTCCGCCATAGATATACCAGGATATATTTCCCAGAGGAGGTATTTTAAAGTTGTCGGATCAACCGGCGGAAATTTTTGTGTATTTATAGCTGCTCCTTAGCACACCGGAAAAACCCCGGCTGATATTGATCTCACCAATGGGATAAGCGCTGCCCAAACTGGTTCGGTAGAAATGGCTTTCTAGGAAACGTTCGAGCCACGCAAAGCGAAGCCTATGGTGTTTGCCGTCATATGGCTGTCGGCTTTTGGAATTTATATCGGCCGCTTTCTGCGTTTCAACAGCTGGGACGTACTGGCAGACCCTTTTTCGCTGACAGCAGAGATTGCAGATATGATTTTACACCCTCTTCGGAATGGCGCTGCATGGGGGATGACATTAGTGTACAGTGTTTTTATGACCGTCTTCTATTTCACGGTAAAGAAACTTGGTGAAATATTTATTTATAAGCGTTGAGGTGTACAAATAATAAAGCTCCCATTTTTGGGAGCTTTAACTGTATTCTTCGTTTATATTCTTTTAATCCGAATCAAAAATCCAGCCCCATCGCAAAATACCAGATGGGTTTTCCTTTAAACAACCCGTTCATTTCCCATGCTACATCTGCCCGCAGAAAATATCCTAACAAAGTGCTTCGGGCGCCAAAACCATAACCTCCGGCAAAAGGACCGATACCACCTGCTTTTACTTTTACCGTAATAGGGGGTGATGTATAAGTAACATTAGGCCGCTCTATTTTATCATAGGCTCCATTCCATGCTGTGCCCAGGTCAACAAACTGCACTATCTGGAAATTCCGAAGGAAAGCATTGTTAATGGGTTTATTAAAGAAAGTGGTAAATACCGGCACTCTTATTTCGCTGTTGATGACAAGGGCATTGTTGCCGTTCGCCACATTTTGTATAAAGCCCCGCATGTTAACGGCAAGCGATTGGTAGGCATAATTAACATCCGGGTCAGGCTTATTGGCCTCATTAAAGTAACGGAATGAACCGTTGTCCTTCAGGTTGCTGCCAAACATCAGCCAGTTATCAACCCCGCCCAGGTAGTAAATGAGTTTTTGGTTTCCCCAGGAAAAATCTCCGGCTGCCCGCACAGCCCAGATTATATTCCTGTACAGGGGCAGGTAATGTCTTCCGTCAAACCCGAAATTGAAAGTGGTGGGATGTTTTTTGGAACCTGTGGGGCCGCTGGTTTTAACCCTTGCATTCATATCTATAAACACTTTCCACCTTAGTCCGTTCCAGATATTGAGGACCGGGGAAACGGCATCGTCATGCACAAATTCCAGGTGGGTAAGTGCATATTTATCTTTTATATCGGGCAGTTCCAGCGATATAGGGTTGAAATCGTTAGCAAGAAAAACAAATTTGTCGCTCCGCAGCGCTGCATTCAGCCGGATACTTTTTATTTTATTGAGGGGATAGGTTACGGTGGCCTGGTACAGGTTGGAGAATTGTTTTGCATTAAATGCCCCAAGGCCAGTAATATTTGCCGTTAAATTGGCGCTGCTGCGGTAGTAGGTGATACCATAATCAATTCTTTTTTTCAGGTACTGCGTGGTGAAAACATATTCATTATTATTAAGGTCGGGGCTGATGCGAAAGCCGCCGGCAAATTTCCAGTCTTCAAAGAGCTCGGATGTGCCTACTCTTAATATTCCGTTCAGCGGGTCCCCGTTGCTGAGCTGTATGGGGCCTGCTCCGCCGCCATAAGGCTGGTAACGGGTTATCAGTACATTATTATTAAAACCGCTGACAAGGTAATCGTTAAAAAATTTGGGTGGCCGGTATTCCCATACCCGGACCTTTCTAAGCACCGATTCCTTTTCCACAAATTCAGCAGAAACCACTTTGCCCAGTTTGGTGCTGTCGGTTTTTTGCTTTTCATCATCAAAACCGCTGTTGAAAAAGTCTTTTTGTTTTTGAGATAGCGTATCTGTTTTGGGAGTAATCAATGCTTCTTTTCTCACTGCTTTCTTCTCTTCTTCAATCACCTTTTTCATGTATTCAGTCGGTCTTGCATTTACATTTCTGCGGCGGAGGGTATTCTCATCCACCCGGAGGCGGTACATAAGCTTGGTATCACCCAGTTTTATTACCTCACTCACCTGCTGGTTGTCGCCGGCGGTTCTTGTTTCCAGCATGCTGCTCTGGTAATTCGTCAGCGGGAACACATAAGATGAATCATTGGTTATGGAAACAAAGCCCACCGAATCAATATCTGTTTTGCCCCATTCTTTCAGCAGGCTGTCCACATCCTTCCGGGGCGGGTTGCGGAGCACTTCATCGCCGATGAAAACCAGCGTATCCAGGCCGGCCCTTTCCGTGGTGAAGAAGCCGGCATAGCGGTTGTTCACCCCGTTCTCATCACTTACAAAAGTGAAATGCGATTGGTTGTACTGCGAGGGATAGCGGGCATTGCCCCGTTTCAGATCAGACAGTTTTGACAGTTGTTTGAATTCAGATTGGTTCCAGTTGTCAACCAGGTAAATATTAAAATGTTTGCCCGGCAGCGAATCATCACTGCTGGCCGCCAGCGCCGATGGCCGGTTACTGGAATAAAGAATACCCGTTTTGTTGGGGAAAGCCACGAAGGAAGGGTCCAGGTCATCGTACACATCATTGGTAACCTGCTCAAATGTCTGCTTGTCTATCTTGTAAACATAGATGTCAGACTGGCCGCTGCGTACAGCACTCATCACAAGGGTGTTGGCATCCAGCATATATTTCATATCCTGCACCTGGTCAAACTTTTCATCTATTTCATGCTGCCATAGTTTGTTGCGGTTTACCACATCATACACAAAGAATTTTGTTTTGCCTTTATCGTTGTACAGCACGGCCAGCCGGGTGCCTTTGCCATCCCATGCCAGCAGGGGATAGTTGGGGTGCAGGTCTTTTTCTCTTGTGCGAACCCCGAGTTTCAGCAGCACTTTCCGGTTGACAAAATTTTCCATCAGCACAACCTGGTAACGGCCTTGTTTGTATTCCGTAACGGCGTAAGTAAAACTGCGGGGAACCGGGTTGGCGTTAAAACGGATAAAATCTTTTTTGCCTATATCCTCCGATACTGACAATTGGCCACGGGGTGTATTGCGCCGGCCGCGGATGTCTTTGAAGTACTGCTCCTGTACCTCGTTCATAAAATCCTGCAGCACTTTTTTATATTTCTTTTTGGCGATCTTGTTCGAAGCATTGTTCAGGTTGCGGTAAATGCGGGCCAGGTACAGGAAATAAGTGGTCTTGCCCTTGCCGTATTTATCGCCCATGTATTTCCAGAAAGCATGACCAGCCAGCAGGGGTTTGTCAAAAGCAAAATGGTAAAAGGTTTTGTAATCCGCATTCAGCATTACCCCGCGGAGGTCATCATCCAGCCGGGTGTTCCAGTATTCAGCGGCATAAGCAATATAGCCGTCTGTAAGCCATTTGGGTAAATCCAGCAGGGCCTGGTTAGCGGCAAATTCGCCCAGATCATCTCCAAACAGTAAATTATCCACCAGCACTCTTGCAATGCCCTGTCGAATCTGGCGCCGCAGGTTATCATGGTTCCCGTCGAAGTAAACAATCATTTTATTGTTCACCAGTTTGGTTACCCCGCCGGTGTTCTGCCAGTCAATACCGAGCCCGATATTGGACTGCTGCATCTCATCATAGTTATTATATACTACTATATTGATGCGGCGCTGGGCCCCGTACTCCACAAACTCTTCAATAGAGGGAAGTTCCAGTTCGGCCACTTGGGCCACATATTTGCCCAGGCCAAGCCCGTCCTGGCTGAAGTAGGTGTTGAAGTTTTCCGTCTGGTAATATTTCCATTTGAATTTCTGGTACTGCACCCGGTTTTTACCAAACTCTACGGTGTTCACTTGTGCTGCAGTTTCCATAGCCATCAGAAAGGAAAAGCAGATCATCAGGGATAATGCTTTCTTCATAAACGCTTTACTGTTTCTGTTCAAATTTGACCAGTTATAAGGGGACAGACTATCTTTATTTTCTTAAAATCCCGGTTCCGGTTTTAAAAGTACAAAAAAACAATCCATGTTAGGTGTTAAGTCCTTCATATTTAGCCCCGTCCAGGAGAATACGTATGTACTGTACAACGAACCTGCCTACCGGAGAGGCGGGCAGAAGCAGTGCTGCATTATTGACCCCGGCTGCTATTGCCCGGAGGAAAGGGAGGAATTAAAAACGGGCATAACAGAGACAGGCCTCAGGCCGGTTTTGCTGCTTAATACCCACTGCCATCTTGACCATGTTTTTGGCAATAAATTCGTACATGACACCTGGGGCCTGCCGCTGCACCTGCACCCTAAGGAAAAACCGGTGCTGGACTTTGCCCCGCAGGCCGGGCAGATGTGGCAACTGCCATTCGACAACTATGAAGGGCCGCTGGTTTATTTACAGGAGGGAAAAACAATAAAAATAGGGGAGGATGAGCTGGAAATCCGGTTTGTGCCCGGCCACTCCCCAGGAAGTGTTGCTTTTTACCATGAAGCCGGCGGATTTATTATTGGCGGTGATGTTTTGTTTAACCTGAGTGTGGGCCGAACAGACCTGCCCGGCGGTGATTTTGACACATTGGTTCAAAGTATACAAACCCAGTTCTTCACATTACCTGATGAAACCAAGGTTTATAGCGGTCACGGGCCGGTAACGACGATTGGATTTGAGAAGATGAACAATCCTTTTGTAAAGTTATTTTAGCAGGGTCTTTATCCTTCTCCTTCAGGAGAAGGTGGCCGAAGGCAGGATGAGGTGGTTTGAGAAAATGAATACTCCTTTTGTGAAGATGTATTAAAAAATATTCAATGAATAAAATTGAGAAAGAATTTTGGGGAAAAGGAGTTTCACAAGGTTTATGGGTTGTATTTCCAAAGGATGTTGCTATTGAGTTTATTAAAGCCTGTAAAAGAGAATCAATTCGGATATTAGGGATAGATGGGATTTTATTACAACCGGATGAACGACTCCAGCCATTTCAAGAATGCAGCATTGATTTTACATCAAAGCCATACGTCAAAAAAAAGTGGTTTTGACTGCTGGGATGAAGCAGTACGCTTTCTCCAGAAGCAATCAGATGAGTTTTATTTTGAAATTGTTTGTGAGAATTAAAAGGGGCTATTTTGATCTTAAAAACTTCCCAATCACCGGCAATCTGTGAAATTCCTTTCTCTCCACACTTAAAACAAGTAAGGCGAACAATCCAACAAATGCAACTGCCACACCACGATTTATCCAGCGGTTCATTCCCAATAGAGGAAAAGCCTGGTGCAGCCCGAACAGTATCAGACAGACAGCGATATAAGCCAGTATCTTTTTCCATGCGTAGGGAACCGGGTAATGTTTTTGCCCGAGAGAATAGCTTACTACCATCATAAACCCATAGCATAGCACCGTGGCGATGGCACAGGCCATATAGCCCCATACGGGGATAAAAAACCAATTGAACAAAACGGTAATGATGGCGCCGCCGATAGTTATCCAGGCGCCGGTAAGATTACGTTCTTTTATTTTATACCAGATGGAAAGATTGTAATAGATGCCCAAAAAGATTTTTGCCGTCATCAGCAGCGGTACTACTTTCAGTCCGCTATAATATTCCGGATGCCGTGTTCCCATAAAATATTTCCAGATATCAAGAAAAAGGGTAACCCCCAAAAAACAAAAACAACAGGCGATGACAAAAAATTTCATCACCCTTGCATAGGTGCGCTGTGCATTTTCGGTAGTGGATTGTTTAAAGAAAAAAGGCTCGGCCCCCATGCGGAATGCCTGTATGAAAAGCACAATGATCACGGCCAGCTTATAATTGGCAGAGTAAATACCGGATTGGGAAAAGGCCTCTTCGGTAGTTCCGGGATACAATTTCAGCAGCATAATACGGTCAATGGTTTCATTCACCATACCGCCAAAACCCACAATAACAAGCGGCCAGCTGTAGTTCATCAGCTGTTTCCAGAAAACGGGATTTAGTCTGAAACGGAATTGCAAAAATTCTTTAGCAAGAAGTAACAGGGTGGCAGCGCTGGCTATCAGGTTAGCAATTATTACATAGCCTAAACCGATTTTCGGGTTATAAATCGAAGCAAAGAAACTAGTGGCATCTTTCTGATGTGCATTTTTACAAACAACGAGGAAGAAAATTACCAGACCAACATTGATCAATATGTTCATGATTTTAATGGCAGCAAACTTTCGGGGCCTTCCTTCATACCGCAGTTTGGCAAAAGGCATTACGGCCAAGGTGTCCAGCGCAACAATCAAAATAACCCAGGTAATGTACTCCGGGTGGCGGGGCATTTCCAGAAAGCCGGCAATGGGTTTTACAAATAATAACAGCAATACTGTAAACAGGCTTGTGGTAATAATAAGTGAGGAAGAACAGGTATTGTATACTTTTTTTTCCGGCTCAATGGAAGCGAAACGGAAATAGGAAGTCTCAAGCCCGTAGGTAAAAACAATATTTAAAAAGGCCGCAATGGTGAACAGGGTGCTGATCCTGCCATATTCACCTGTTGCAAAAATGGTCACCAGCAGCGGCGTAAGCAGGTAATTCAGGAATCGTCCGAAAATGCTGCTCAGCCCGTACCAGATGGTTTGTCCCGCCAGTTTTTTGATGCCGCTCAAAGGATTGGAAATTTACCGGCCCCGCCTTAGGCAGGGGCAGAACAAATGTAACAGATAGGCCGTCAAAAAACGAATGCAGGCTTTCCACCGGTGTTTATTTAGGACAATTGCAACTCTTTTGGCCCGGAGCGTATCTTTACGGGCATAAAACTGACAGTATGAAGAAAACAGGCTTACTCCTCTCTATCCAGCTGATGATTTTTTCCTTTGGTTTCGGACAGGCTTATGAAACATCCGTCCAGTATGATAAGAAAAAACAACAGGCCATTGCCTTTGATTATTCTTTTCAACCGGAAGCGGTTGAAAATGCCATCCTACAAAAACTGACCGGGATGGGCTATAAAGCCAAGGAAGAAAAAGGCATCCTGAACCGCGACAAAGGGTACCTGGTGTATAAAAACATTTTTATCACAGAGATCAGCAGCGACAGGATGGATTATCTGGTAAAGGTGGAACGCAAAAGCCGTAAAGAAAGCGATGAGGCCATCTTATACCTTATTATGCTGAAAGACGACAAAAATGCACTGACTATAATAGATACGGCTGCTGTTGGCAAGGCCAAATCTTTTTTAAACAGTCTGCTCCCGGAGGTGGAAGCGGCCGACCTAGAATTACAGATAAAAGACCAGGAAGAAGTGGTGGCCAAAGCCGAGAAGAAACTCAGGGATTTAAAGGATGAACATACCAGCCTGGAAAGAAAACTGCAGCAAAACAAAACCGACCAGGAAAACACACAAAAGGATATTGAAGCCCAAAAACAGCAACTCGGTATACTGGTTGGCAAAAGAAAAACCACGAACTGATTATTGCGGATGCTGAAACCGGGTATCCCTGAGAAATGTTGAATCGGTCAGGGTTTTCAGAAACTGGAACAGGTCATTTATTTCTGCATTGGTAAGGGTTATTCCGTTTGCAAGCAAAGGGTCAAGCGTTGCACTTTGCTGCACACCGTTGCGGTAATGATTGATGCATTGCTGCAATGTGTTGAAGCGGCCGTCATGCATGTAGTTGGAAGAGATATTGCAGTTACGGAGTGTGGGGACCTTGAACTTCAGTGAATCTTCTTTTTTGCCGGTAATCCGCATTCTTCCGAAGTCATCCAGGAAATTATCAACGGGCAAACCGATGTTACGGTAACTGTAATCAGTGAACAGAGGTTCGGGATGACAGGTGGCGCAACTGGCTTTATAAATATTGTACCCGTTCAGTTCCTGTGTCGTAAATCCGGCTTCCCCTCTTTTTACTTTGTCGTATTTGGAGTTGGCAGAAACAAGATAGCCGGTAAACTGGCTCAGGGCTTTTAAAATATATTCCGGCCGGATAAAGGGAGATCCGAAAACATTTTTAAACGCCTTTCTGTATTCATCATCTCTTTCCAGTTTGGCAATAACTCCCTGGAAGGTTTCGCCCATTTCAATATGACCATTGATGGGCTGCGCAACGGCATCCTGCAGCTTTCCGAATTCCCCGTCCCAGTGAAAGGCTTTGTTCCATGCGAGGTTAAAAAGCACCGAAGCATTGCGCAGTGTATGCGAATCAAAAACGCCGTGGCTGCGGTCATGTTCAAATGTACCGAAGCCGGCAATTTGCTGGTGACAGGAAGCGCAGGAAATGGAACCATCAATGGAGAGCCGGTTATCATAAAATAATTTCCGGCCCAGTTCAAATCCTTCCTGCGTCAGCGGGTTATCATGAAAAGTGTATGCAGGAGAAGGGAAACCGGCCGGTACTTCCTGCTGCAACAGTTGCAAGCCGTTTGTTTTTTGTTCCTTCCTGCATGAGCCCAGTAAATAGGAAAGTGTGATGAAAGCGAGGAAAAGGAAGAATATCGTCACTACTGTTTTCTGCAAAGGGTAAAATTGAACAGCTAATATACAAATTTCAACCGGGAATGGTTTAATAGTTACCGGGTCTGAGTTTTTGCCTGCCTGATTTGATTTCTGCATTTCTCTTTTTCCATTCCAGCCTTTTCTCTTTGGATGCTTTGGTGGCCCTGGTGGCAATGCGTGGTTTCTTTTTATGAAGGGCATGGGTCACCAGTTCATTTATCTTTTCAACGGCTTCTTCTTTATTGGCAAGTTGGGTTCGGTGAGTTTGTGATTTTACCAGCAGAAAACCTTCGCTGTTGATGCGGTTGCTGAGTTTTTCTTTGAGCATTATTTTTTGTTCATCCGTCATCAGTTGGGATCTGTCAATATGAAAAGAAGCGATAACGGCCGTCTCCACTTTATTAACATTTTGTCCGCCCTTTCCTCCGCTCCGGGTAGTTTGGAAAGATATTTCTGAAGACAAGTCTAGCAGGGTCATAAGGGTCAATTGGGTCAATAGTCAATACATTTGCGGATTGTAAAGATACTAAAGTATGAGGGCTGTAATTCAAAGGGTCTCAAAAGCAAGTGTTACTATTAACGGGAAAATTCATGCTGCGATAGCAAATGGCTTACTTGTTTTTATGGGGATTGAAAATGCGGATAGTGATGAAGATATCGAATGGCTCAGCGGCAAAATCGTCAACCTCCGCATTTTTGATGATGCGGCCGGTGTGATGAACGAATCGGTAAAAGATAAAAACGGCGGGATTTTACTGATCAGTCAGTTTACCCTGCATGCTTCCACCAAAAAAGGGAACCGTCCTTCTTACATAAAAGCGGGTAAACCGGAGCTGGCCGTTCCCTTATATGAAAAAATGATACAGCAACTGACTATAGAACTGGGAAAACCCATTGCCACCGGCATTTTCGGGGCTGATATGAAAGTTGAACTTTTAAACGACGGGCCGGTAACGATTGTGATTGACTCAAAAAATAAAGAGTAGCCAGAATAAAGCGGTTATTGCAGTACTATTCTTTCAGTATATCTGTTTCCGTCGGTCATACTGATATGTACAAACACCAATCCCCGCATATTTTGCAGCGGCAGATACAAAACCCCTTCCGGCACATTTTTTCTTTCCAGCAAACGCTTACCGTCGCTGCTCCATACAATAAGTTCTTCCATGATGTATTTGTTGTTAATTACAAGCCGGCTGCCGGATTGATAGATTTTGTAGGGGTTCAGCTGGGTAAATACTATATTCAGCAGGCGGGAGTACTCTGTTTCACCGGTATGAGGGATGTATTTGATGCGGTAATAATTTTTTCCTTTCAAGGGATTGTCGTCTGTAAATGAATACCGGCAATGATCGCTGCAGTATAACAGGCCGTCTAACCGGCCAATGCTGCTGAACTGAATACCATTTGACGACCGTTCTATTTCAAAAACGGAAGGCCCGGTGTCAGGTGTGGCGGACCAGTTGATATTCACTTTCTGAATTTCTTTTTTAGCTTTTAGCTCCAGCCATTGCTGGGGTAATGCACCGGTAAAAGGAGAATCTGCCACCCACACCGGTCCAGCAGGTGAGCCTCCGATATTCAGGACCCCGTTTGAAGGTCCCCCTGCTGCACCGGATACATCAGCGGCTGTTGTGCCGCTGCCTTCATTGAAATGATAAAGACCCAGAGTGTTTGCATCTGTGATGAATGCAGCCACGGACGGAACAAAATTGCCGGTATAACGGATAATGCCTGATATCCGCAATTCATCCATTTGCCCGTTGTATGAGGGATAGGCGGCGCCGGCATCATGTTTCTCAGCTCCCAGCACAATAAAAGGGTCGCTGTTGGGGTATGATGTTGGGCGGCCAATATTGTAGTTTATATTTCCTGCCGGCCCAATGCCGGATGCATCCAGGTTTCCGTTAATATACATCCGCACTTCTCCGGTAGTGCTGTTTCTTGTCACGGCGATATGGTGCCACAGGTTGTTCGCCACATTAGTAGTCCCGCGGATAGTGATGCCGGTTCCCAGCCGGTCAATACCGAAAGCCACTACCCGCTGCCCGGCAGGTACACCGGTACCCGTTCCGATAGCTAAACCATAATCGCCAATATCACCGTTGCCATACAAATCCCGGTCAATAAAAATATTGCCGGTGATCCAGCCATCGCCATTGGCCTGTGCGTTTACGGTGCCGTTGTTGGAGCCGGCCGTGCATTTCAGCCAGCATTCAATCGTAAAGTTGCCGGATACATTCACCGGGCTGCCTGCTGCAATGGCAATTTTGATTCGGTTATTGTCAGGAGCAGCTATGCCATTACCGTAAAAACGGATACAGGTTTCCTGCGCATGGATAGCATGAATGAAAACAAAGGGGAGGAGCAACCACCGGGTTATCAGGGAGCCATTCATAAACATAGATTTTAATTGATATCACGGGGTACTGGGACAGGGGGAGTTTCATACAGCAACTATTGAGCCATAAGGTTATTTTTACAGCAAATTGTTTGTTATGACCCTTCAGCAAGCCCAGCAGCAGGTGGACGGATGGATAAAAACGGTGGGGGTGCGCTACTTCAGCGAACTCACCAATATGGCTATTCTTACGGAAGAAGTAGGAGAACTTGCAAGACATATGGCCCGGCAATACGGTGATCAGTCATATAAAAAAGATGAGATTGCTCCCTCCCCTCAGGGGAGGGAAGGGGTGGGGCTACTCGCCGATGAAATGGCCGATGTACTATGGGTGCTTATTTGCCTGGCCAACCAGACGGGGGTAGACCTGACCTCGGCATTAGAGAAAAATTTTGAGAAGAAAAATAAACGGGATGCGGAGAGGCATCAGCGGAATGAGAAATTGAAATAAGCTATATTACGGTATGTTTGAATTTTTGAGAGTCTTAGTTGCTTTTTTTGAAAATAATGATATTCCCTACATGCTTTCTGGCAGTATGGCAAACAGCCTTTACACGGGGCCCCGCTATACAAGGGATTTTGACTTTGTTGTACATCTTAAGCCAACTGACGCACCTGTATTAATAAGTTATTTTAAGGATGGTTATTATTGCGACGAAGATGCTGTGACAGATGCTATCAGGCGAAAGGCGATGTTCAATATTATTGACCATAAAAGTAATTTTAAAGCAGATTTTATAGTTTTAAAAGACAATAGTTTTGAATACGAGAAGTTTAACAGAAGGAGGGTTGAAAAATTTCTTGATTTTTCTGTTTCTGTAATTTCACCGGAGGATTTGCTTTTATCAAAGCTACAGTGGATACAGGATTTGGTAAGCGAGACACAGCAGGAAGATATTGCACTGCTGTCAAAACTGGATTATCTTGACTGGGATTATATAAAAAAATGGGTTAAGGCGTTAAAAATGAAAACCTACGATTTGTTTGAAAATGACTGACACTCCCCGGCACATAAATGACATTCATTTAAAGCTCTGGAATGAAAAATCCATGGGTGAAAGATTATATATTATACTCAGGGATTTAGAGCAAATGAGGGAAGCATTGCGTCAGTTTAAAAAGAGTAAAAACCTGCCCTTAGGCGATCTTGATCCCGTTGGGGAATATCAAAAAGGAATATGGGGTACGAAATGGGATCAGCAGACTGAAAAGCAGAAATGACGTTTTTTCTTTTAATCTTTCCATCTGCTAAATCACTGTTCTGACTTATTTTTGCCGCCACTATGGCAAATGATATCAATAGGTTCCAGGCAATTATCTCCCATTGCAAAGAATACGGTTTTATTTTTCCCAGCAGCGAAATTTACGACGGGCTGCAGGCGGTGTATGACTACGGCCAGATGGGTGTTGAACTGAAAAAGAATATCAAAGATTACTGGTGGAAAAGCATGACCCAGTTGCAGGATAATATCGTGGGTATTGATGCCGCCATCTTCATGCACCCCACTACCTGGAAAGCATCAGGACATGTGGACAATTTCAACGACCCGATGATTGACAATAAAGACAGCAAGAAAAGATACCGGGTGGATCATTTAATTGAAACATTTGCGGAAGAGCAATCTGCAACAGGCAATGAACAACTGGCAAAAGAGGTACTTGAGCAGATGGATGCTTTGCTTGCAAAGGATGATTTTGCCGGATTGAAAAAGCTGATTGAAGACAATAAGATAAAATGTGCCGTCAGCGGTACATCTAACTGGACGGAAATCCGCCAGTTCAACCTCATGTTTTCAACCGAGTTTGGAAGCACTGAGGCTTCGGAAATCCCCCTTTCGGGGGGTGGGGGGGCTAACAAGATTTATTTAAGACCTGAAACAGCGCAGGGCATCTTTGCCAACTTCTTAAATGTGCAGAAAACCGGAAGAATGAAAATTCCTTTTGGTATTGCGCAAATCGGTAAAGCCTTTCGCAACGAAATTGTAGCAAGACAGTTTATTTTCCGCATGCGGGAATTTGAACAAATGGAAATGCAGTTCTTCATCCGCCCCGGTTCACAAAAAGAGTGGTATGAATACTGGAAAGAAGAACGAATGAAATGGCACCTGGGCCTGGGTATTCCGAAAGAGAAATTTCGGTTTCATGATCATATAAAACTGGCACATTATGCCGATGCAGCCTGCGATATTGAATTTGAATTCCCAATGGGATTCAAGGAACTGGAGGGCATTCACTCCAGAACAGATTTTGATCTGAAGAATCACCAGGAGTACAGCAAAAAGAAAATGCAGTACTTCGATAATGATATGGATTCTGCCACCGGCAAGGCGTATGGAAATTATATTCCCTTTGTAATTGAAACATCTATTGGTCTTGACCGTATGTTTCTGGCTGTCATCAGTCATGCCTATGAGGAACAGGATCTGAGTACTCCGGATAAACCAGACAGCCGTGCTGTATTAAAATTGCCGGCGCAACTGGCGCCAATAAAACTGGCAGTGCTGCCCTTAACCAAAAAAGATGGTTTGCCGGAAGTAGCGGAGCGGATAATGAGCGACTGCCGCCCGCATTTCCGTTGCTTCTATGAAGAGAAAGACTCTATTGGAAAACGATACCGCCGGATGGATGCCCTCGGCACTCCCTTCTGTGTAACGGTGGACCATCAAACCCTGCAGGATGATACCGTTACCATTCGTTACAGGGATACCATGCAGCAGGAGAGAATTCCATTAGACAAAGTGAGAGAAATTGTAATGGCTGCTGTTCAATGATGAGTATCATTTTTTACTTTTCTTTTCCGGTAATGAAATAGTATAAGCTGTTTCATGCTTCACCTCGGTCATCACAAATCCACTTTGCACTGTTCCGATATTAGGCAGTTTAGCCAGTTTGTTTACAATAAAGCCCTGGTATTCATTCATGTTTTTTACAACAATCTTTAAAAGATAGTCATAGATGCCGGTCATGTGGTTGCACTCCATTACCTCATCAAACTTCACAATATCTCTTTCAAATGCTTTCAGCATCGGATGAGAGTGTTCTTTTAGCTGCACATTGGTATAGGCCACCAGGTTTTTGTCAATTTTATTTTTATCCAGCACCGCCACATAGCGCTGAATATAGCCTTCCTGTTCCAGCCATTTGATACGTTCGTAAATGGGGGTCACCGTCTTACCGAGTTTATCAGCAATTTCCTTATTGGTCAGTCTTGCATCGATTTGCAGTAATTGAAGAATGCGGATATCGGTTGAATCAAGCTGTAGCATAGAAGTTTTTTATTCTGAAAGTTGTATTAAACACAGTCGATGATAAACTATTTGTCTTTAAAATATGGCAAAAATAGAAATATTTTCTAAAATGATTGAAATCAATGGAAAAATAATCTTTGATTCGGACTTTTGTGTCCTAAAATATCTGATATGAGCAATTCCCGTTTTTCCCCCGAAACACAGATGCTGGGATATGGTTACAAACCTGAACTGAGTGAAGGTGCTGTGAAATGTCCCATTTTCCAGACTTCCACTTTTGTATTCAACAGTGCGGAAGAAGGAAAAGCATTTTTTGAAATGGCCTATGGCAAACCCGGACATGAGGGCGAAGAGCCCGGTTTGATCTACAGCCGCATCAATAATCCTGATATGGAGATACTGGAAGAAAGGTTGAAGCTTTGGGATGGTGGAGAAAGCGCCGCTGCATTTTCGAGTGGAATGAGTGCCATTGCCACTACATTGTTCACCTTTCTGAGTCCTGGTGATGTCCTGCTTTACAGCAATCCTTTATATGGCGGCACCCATAAGTTTGTTCATCACATTCTCACACATTTTGGAATAGAAGTGATTGGGTTCAGGGCGGGGCTAAGTTTGAAAGAAGTGGAAAAACTCTTGCTGAAAAGCGGTCAGGCAAAAAAGCTGAAAATGATTTTTGTAGAAACACCGGCCAATCCCACCAATGACCTTATAGATATTGAAATGTGCAGCGCTATTGCTGAAAAATATTCCACTGCAGATAAAAAAGCACTGGTAGCAGTTGATAATACTTACATGGGTCCTTTGTGGCAGCATCCATTGAAGCATGGGGCTGATGTTGTTTTATATTCAGCCACCAAATATATCGGTGGGCATAGTGATGTGATAGGCGGCGCTGCTGTGGGAAGTAAAGACCTGATCGGGAAAATAAAAAAGACAAGGACTTTTTTCGGAACGATGATTGATCCGCATACCAGTTGGTTACTGATGCGAAGCCTGGAAACTCTAAAGCTCAGGATGGAAGCTGCTGCTGCCAATGCAGAGAAGGTGGCTGAGTATTTATCACATCATCCTAAGGTTGAGAAGGTTTATTATTTGGGTTATACCCATAGGAATAATCCCGGACAACAAAATATTTTTGAAAAACAATACCTGAGTAACGGGGCCATGCTGAGTTTTGATATTGTTGGCGGAGAAAAAGAAGCTTTTGCTTTTCTAAATAACCTGAAGCATATCAAACTCGCAGTAAGCCTGGGAGGAACTGAAAGCCTTGCCGAGCATCCGGCCAGCATGACACATTCTGATGTGCCATTTGAAGAAAAACAGGAATTACATATCACGGATAAAATGATCCGGCTGAGTATCGGGGTTGAGAGTTATATGGATATTATCTGGGATATTGAGCAGGCGCTGGAGAAGGTCAGATTACCTCAATTACAACCACTTGAGAGAGTAATTTAGAAACTGAAATTTTATATCAATCAGTTCTTTACCTGACCTTAGTCATAGTCCCAAACTCTCCATTCTGAGTACTTTGGCTGATATTTCTTACCTCAAAAAACTTAGAAATGGAAACCACAATAAATCCGGCTACGGATAAGAAATCAACCATTCAAAATAAGAACGTCTTTTCTATCATGGATGGAAATGAAGCAGCGGTACATATCGCTTATAAAACCAGCGAAGTATGTGCAATTTATCCCATCACACCTTCATCAGCGATGGGTGAGTGGGCAGATGAATGGAGCAGCAATGAAGTGAAAAACATTTATGGTGAAGTACCGAAGGTTATTGAAATGCAAAGTGAAGCGGGCGCTGCAGGTGCTATTCATGGCGCTTTGCAGGGAGGCGCCCTGGCATCCACTTTTACCTGTTCGCAGGGACTGCTGCTCATGATCCCAAACATGTACAAGATAGCCGGAGAACTAACTCCGGCTGTATTTCATATTGCAGCAAGGGCTGTAGCCACTCATGCCTTGTCTATTTTCGGAGATCACAGTGATGTGATGGCAGCAAGGTCAACTGGTTTTGCCCAGCTCTTTGGCAGCAACCCGCAACAGGCTATGGATATGGCGATGATTGCACATGCCGCTACCCTGAAGGCTAAAGTTCCCTTTCTGAACATTTTCGATGGCTTCCGTACTTCGCATGAACTGAACCAGGTAGCTGTAATACCGGATGATATAATCCGGAAGATGATCGATGAACATGCAGTGAATGAACATCGTCATCGGGCATTGAATCCTGATCATCCGCTGGTAAGAGGTACAGCACAAAACCCGGATGTGTTTTTCCAGAGCCGGGAAGCCTGCAATAAATTTTACCGACAGGTTCCGGGAATTGTAGAAGACACAATGAAAAAGCTCGAAGAGCTGACAGGCCGTTCTTACAAACTGTTTGAGTACTATGGTCATCCCGATGCCGAAAGAATTATCATCATCATGGGCTCAGGTTATGGACCTGTGCATGAAGTAACCGATTATCTGAATGACCGTGGTGAAAAAGTGGGCTATATCAATGTTCACCTGTTTCGTCCATTTTCCATCAAACATTTTATAGAAGCTATACCTGCAACGGTGAAAAAAATTGCAGTACTTGACAGATGCAAAGAACCGGGAGCTATCGGCGAACCATTATATATGGATGTTGTCAGCGCTTTTCATATGATGTGGAAGAATGAAATGCCGGTAATAACGGGCGGACGCTACGGTTTGGCATCCAAGGAATTTAACGCTGCCATGGCCCGGGCGGTATTTGATGAACTTAAAAATGATAAACCCAAAAACGGTTTTACAGTGGGGATAGAAGATGATGTAACCCACACCAGCCTGAAATGGGACAAAGAGTTTTCCCTGGAGAAACAACATCTTTTCCGCGGTCTGTTTTTTGGCCTCGGCGCTGATGGTACGGTAAGCGCCAACAAGAATACGATTAAGATCATTGGAGAGGTGACTGATAACTATGTTCAGGGTTATTTTGTTTATGATTCAAAAAAATCCGGTTCACTGACAGTGTCACATCTGCGTTTCAGCAAACACCCGATCCTTTCCACATACCTGGTCAATTCGGCTAACTTTATCGCCTGTCATCATTTTAACTACCTGAAGAAATATGATGTGCTGAAAGATGCGGAGGATGGCGCTGTATTTTTATTGAATGCACCTTACCCCCCGGAAGAAATCTGGGAGCAGCTGCCCCAAAAAATTCAGGAAGAAATTATAGAGAAAGACCTGAAATTTTATGTTATCAATGCTTCCAAAGTAGCGAAAGAAACCGGGATGGGCTCCCGCATCAATGCCATTTTGCAAACCTGCTTCTTTGCCATTTCTTATGTGCTGCCCAAAGAGGAAGCCATTGAATATATCAAAAATGCAATCCGGAAGACTTATGGCCGCAAAGGCGAGGAGGTGGTACAGAAAAATTTCCGGGCGGTTGATCAAACGCTGGTAAACCTGTTCCGGATAAACTACAATGATTATAAAACAGGCAGCAGGGAAATTGAACCGCCCATCAGCGGCGATGCGCCTCAATTTGTACAAAATGTCCTGGCAAAGATCATTGCCGGCGATGGCGATGATCTTCCGGTTAGCGCTTTTCCGGTGGATGGCACTTACCCTTCCGGAACCACAAAATGGGAGAAAAGAAATATCGCTGACCAGGTACCGGTATGGGACCCTCAACTTTGCTCGCAATGCGGCAAATGCTATTTTGTTTGCCCTCATGCCGCCATACGGGTAAAAGTTTATGACCGGGAGTTTTTGAAAGATGCCCCAGACTTTTTCAAGCATGTTGATCCCGTAGGTAAAGAGTTCATTAAGGATAAGGAAGCGTACACCCTGCAGGTAGCGGTGGAAGATTGTACCGGATGCAAACTCTGCACTGAAGTTTGCCCCATAGAAAGCAAAACAGAGCCGGGCCATAAGGCCATTGATATGAAAGATGTGCTGCCGCTGAAGGAAACCGAAAAGCAAAACTGGGACTTCTTCCTTTCTCTTCCGGATATTGACCGTACAAGGGTAAATAAATCAACTGTAAAGGGCTCACAGCTGCTTGAACCTTTATTTGAATTTTCCGGTGCCTGCAGCGGTTGCGGCGAAACGCCTTACCTGAAACTGCTCACCCAGTTATTTGGCGACAGAATGATTGTGGCGAATGCAACAGGCTGTTCTTCCATTTTTGGCGGCAACCTGCCCACTACACCATGGACGAGTAATGAGGAGGGCAGGGGACCTGCATGGGCCAATTCATTATTTGAAGATAATGCAGAGTTTGGATTAGGATTAAAACTGGCAGCCGATAAGAAACGGGAAATGGCACTGAGGCTTTTGAAAGAGCTAAGAGAAGAAGTAGGTTCAGCGTTAACCGATTCCATTCTGGCCAATGCCGAAAACACTGAAGGGGAACTGATACAGCAGCGTAAGAATGTAAACGAACTGAAGAAAAGACTCAGGGATCTGAGAAGACAGGATGCCTGGAGGTTGTACCAGGTCGCGGAATTCCTGGAAAAGAAATCCATCTGGATTGTGGGCGGCGACGGATGGGCCTATGATATTGGTTTCAGCGGATTGGATCATGTGCTGAGCACCGGTGAAAATGTAAACATACTGGTGATGGATACGGAAGTATACAGCAATACCGGCGGACAGAAATCCAAAGCCTCACCCATCGGCGCCAGCGCCAAATTTGCTGTAAAGGGTAAAACAACCGGTAAAAAAGACCTGGCCATGCAGGCCATTGCACACGGCAGTGCTTATGTTGCACAGATTGCTATGGGATCAAATGATGTACATGCATTAAAAACCATTCTGGAAGCTGAATCTTATCCGGGTCCTTCCATCGTCATTGCCTATAGCCATTGTATTGCACATGGATATGATATGTGTCATGGACTCGAACAGCAAAGTCTGGCTGTGAAAACCGGTTACTGGCCATTGTTCCGTTACAATCCTTTAAAAGAAAAAGGGCAACGTTTCAGCCTCGATAGCAAACCACCCTCTGTTGCGTTGGATGAATTTCTTTATCATGAGAACAGGTTTGCTACCATCAAAAATAATTATCCTGAAAAAGCTGAAGAATTTCTTACACTGGCAAATGAAGGAGTACACAGACGTTGGGAAACCATTGAAGCATTAAAGAATCTCTGATGATTGAAGGACACTTTAAATAAGGGGAATCATTTTATGACTACATTATTTTTTATTTGCCATTTCCGATGACACTGTCACCATTTGTTATTTCCGAGGCAAGATCTTGAATAGTCTTGGTTTCAAACAGTTTTATTAATTGTTGTTTAAGGGGTTTGTATTGTGCATGCATCGGGCATGGTTTGGTTTCGGAGCATTGCTTGAGGCCAAGAACACATTTCGTTAATACCTCATCTTCGGCCATGGCTTTCAATATAGAATACACCGGAAGTTTTTTAGCCTTATCAGTAAGAAAGAAACCTCCATTTGGCCCACGAACTGAGCTGACTATTTTGTTATTTTTCGTCAACTGCTGCAATATTTTGGCTGTAAATGACCGGGGAGAATCAATGACCTTTGCAATTTCCGCAAGACCGGGTTTGTTTTTTTCATCACTTCTCCTGGCTATATATATAGTTGCCCTTAACGCATACTCAGTTGCTTTGGAGAACATATTGAAACGTTTTAAAAGGAAAACTACAGATTTTCAATTCAATTTCTCAGTAAATATCTGTTGAGGCAATCCCTTACAGGATGGATAGTCCGGTATTCCTTTTTTGAGTGAGGGATAAAAAAATTTAAAAAAAGAGGACAAAAATATCCTTAATTAATATATTTGCCAATAGCCTTTTGTATAATGTGGCTCAAAAGAAATGGCTGAAAACCACAATGGGTTAAAGTAAAATTATCAGAAAGCAAAAAAATAGATAATTAATAATAATTGATGCTGATATGCAGGCTGATCAAAAAGAAAAAAAATATATAGATGAAGGCAGTGGGGATGTCTTCATTCTTTTATATGGATTATTTGGTTCGGCGAAGAATTTTAATTACCTGGCTGATCATCTTAAAGAAAATTATCGTGTGATTATTCCCGTATTCCCTTTTTATGACCTGGGATTCTCAGTGACCATATTTTGCTTAGCAGAATATCTGAGCCAACTTATTGAGGAGTTGAAGTTAGATAAGTTTCATTTACTTGGCAACTCGATGGGCGGCCATATTGCTCTATTGTACACTTTGAAGCATCCGGAAAAAGTTGAATCTATAATTTTAAGTGGCAGTTCGGGTCTTTTTGAGAACGGAATGGGATACAGTTTTCCAAAAAGAAAGGAATATGATTACATAAAGTCAAAAACAGAGCTTACTTTTTATAATCCGGAGATTGCTTCTAAAGAGCTGGTTGATGAAATATATGCGATTGTAAACAGCCGTAAGGCGCTTCAAATTTTATCATTGGCTAAATCTACCATTCGAAATAACCTTGAAAAAGAATTGCATAAGATTAAGGTTCCCTGTTGCCTGGTATGGGGGCGACAGGATGTTGTAACTCCTCCGCATGTAGCAGAAGATTTTAAAAGGTTAATTCCTCATGCGAGGCTTTATTGGATTGATGAATGCGGACATGTACCTATGCTGGAAACTCCCGATAAGTTTAATAAGGTGATTGATAGTTTTATGAGTAATAATTTGACCAAAAATACGGAAACGGTCAGTTCTGCTGACTCAGAAAAACAAACCTATTCTGTTAATACTAAATCCTTTTATATGCAAGTAAATCAATTTCCTGATAAGCGAAAACTTTATCGTTTACCCTGGTCAACAAACGATAACCCAATCGGATGGGTTGAAATAACCGATATCTGCAATATTCATTGTGATGGCTGTTATCGCCTGGTAATGGGAGAAGGCCATAAGCCCCTGGAAAAAGTAAAAGAGGAAATACTTTTTCTTAAGAAGTGGAGGAATTGTGACGGCATTTCTATTGCCGGGGGAGAACCATTGACTCATCCGCAAATTGTCGAAATAGTCCAGTTTATAACTGATAACGGAATGAAAAGCCTGATGCTGACAAACGGATATGCCTTAAAAGAGGATATACTGATCAGATTAAAAAGGGCCGGTCTTACCGGTCTGAGTTTTCATATTGATGTGACACAAACAAGACCTGAGTTCAAAAAAATAAAACCTAAAAAAGAAACTGACTTGAATGAATTAAGACTTAAATGTGCTAAAATGCTCCGCAAAACAGTTGGCTTGTATGCTCATTTTGGAATTACGGTGACCAGGAAGAATCTGAATGAGGTGCCGGATTTATTAAGGTGGGCTATAGGTAATATGGATGTGGTGGGCGGAATTTCTCTGATTACATACAGGGGTGTTCCGGTACAGGAGGGGATAGAATTCAGAAATGCAGAGGGTCAAAAGATTCCGATATTGCCCGGCAGTCTGGGGTATTCAATTTTACCCGAAGAAATGAAAATCGCAAATGTTACATCTAAAGAAGTGTATGCTGTTATTAAAAAAGAATTTCCGGGTTATGAAGCAACTTCCTATTTAGGGGGGACAATTGATCATACTTCTTTTAAATGGCTGATCGGAAATTTCATTGTTAACAGAAAAGGAAAGGTGTTCGGCGCTTATGGAAGTAAAACAATGGAGCTGGTGCAAACCTACTATCACCGCTGGTTTGGTAAATACCTTGTATATCCAAAAATAAAAATGGGAAAGAGGATTTTTTTTATGAGCCTGTTTGATAAAACAGTGAGAAAAGCGTTTGGAAAATTTCTTCTTTACTGCCTTGGAAACCCATTACGTTTTTTTTACAAAGTGAAGGCCATTGGAATTGGCGTGATCCAGGCCCCGGATGTGATGCCGGATGGAAGGATAGATATGTGTGATGACTGTCCGGATATGTGTGTATTTGAAGGGAAACTGGTTAACTCCTGCCGGCTCGATGAATGCCGGAAGTATGGCAGCCTTCTGAATATAAGTATCACCTCAGCGGAAGCAAAAGAAATGATTGTTAAAAGCAGGGAACCTGAAACTGCAGATGTTTCCTGAAGCCAGGTCTCAGATAAAGGGAAACAGATAGAGAGTGATGAAAGAAAGAATTACAGATTTTATTGAAACGCAAACCTGTGCAAGCGTCTGTTGCGTGGATGAACAGGAAAATCCATATTCGTTTAGTTGTTTCTACGCTTTCAACGCAGAACAATTTCTTTTATATTTTAAATCAGGAAATGACACAAAACATGCCCGGTTTTTATCTGCTAATCCCTTAGTAGCCGGAACGATTTTACCTGATAAAATCCGTAAACTGACAGTGAAGGGAATACAGTTTGAAGGCAACCTATTACCACAAGATCATAAGTTAGCGGAAAGTGCTTCGACTTACTATTATAATAAGCATCCGCTGGCAAAATTAATTGCAGGAGAGGTATGGACGGTATGTTTGAACAGAATAAAATTTACAGATAACAGCCTTGGTTTTGGAACGAAGCTAATGTGGGAAAGGGAAATAAACCTTTCAGAGTAATAAATGAAATCATGATACTGCACTACATAAAATACTATAATACTCCCCTAATTTGAGACCAGAGGGTTAGTTAATAAATTTTATTAAATTAACCTCAATTATGAAAAAGCAAACACGCCGAAAATTCAGTCCTGCCTTTAAGGCTAAAGTGGCTTTAGAGGC
>Ga0194128_10000336_pt1 | contig 85840 bp, 81 predicted proteins | sample TA2KigCa65mmetaG_FD_148650 | JGI IMG/M metagenome (GOLD analysis project Ga0194128, IMG submission 148650) | Freshwater microbial communities from Lake Tanganyika, Tanzania - TA2015037 Kigoma Deep Cast 65m | ecosystem: Environmental > Aquatic > Freshwater > Lake | place: Tanzania: Lake...
ATGTTGGACTGGTTGCGGGATGTGAGGCGGGCGGCGGCGGAGCGCGACGTACTGCCGGGATTGGCGGCGATGGCGTACTTGCCGAATCGGCGGACAAGTTCGGCGGCTGGCACGCCGTCCATGGCGACAATCTCATCGCCAATCTGAAACGGGAAACGCGCGACGGGCAGGCGCGTGCGGTTGATGGAATCGATCAGGACTTTTCCGTCGTAGATATCCACGGTAAAACCCAAACTGCCGGAGTAATTAAAGGGAAATGAGATGCTGACATGGGCGTCGTCGAGTGAGGAAGTGTAATCCACCAGCAACTCGGCGTACTCAATATCGTTAGCCGTGCGGCGGATGCGGTCCAGCCACGGCCGGAGGTCGCCCGGATTGAAGCCCACGGCGTCGCGTTTCCAGTGATAGGGGCCATACTGGACGGCATAGGAATCCGCGATGTACAGGAAGTCGGTGATCTTTTGTTCGGTGGTGAGCTGGCCGAAGGCCGGAGAGAAGAAAAGGCAAAGGGCAAGCGGCGAAAGCACGGCAATTCTAGAGGGCATAGAGCTTATGATACGCAGGAAAATTCAGCAGGTTCCATTGTTAATTCACTACCCGCTCATATAGCTCTTCATACCGCGGGATGATCGACTCCGCCGAGAACCGGCTCAGAGCCGTCATCCGCGCCGCTTCCGCCATCCTAGCCCGTAGCGCCGAATCGGTAAGAAGGCCGAGGACGCGGGCCGCTTGTGCCTCGACATCGCCCATCGGCTCCAGGTAGCCATCCTCTTCATGGGTGATCAGCTCGTGAACACCACCGACGCGCGTAGCCACCGGGGGAACGCCGCAGGCCATCGCCTCCAGCGCGGCCAGCCCGAATGCCTCATGTTCGCTTGGAAGCAGCAGCACGTCGGCCTGCGCCAGCAGGCGTTCAATATGATCCTGTTTGCCCAGGAAGCGGACGCTCTTTGCCACGTCAAGCTCATGCGCCAGCCGCTCGACGGCGCCGCGCTCGGGTCCGTCGCCGGCCATCCACAACTCGGCGCCGGTGTGTTTGCGCACGGCGGCCAGGATGCGGATGCAATCCTGCGGGCGCTTTACCGGCCGGAAGTTCGAGATGTGCACCAGCCGGTTGCCGGGGCTGTTGCGCCTGGCCGGAGTGTAGCGGTCGCAGTTGACGAAGTTATGAATCACGTCAATGGAGTTGCCGACCCCGAAGACTTCCTGGGTACGCTGCTTGAGATAGCCGCTCACGGTGGTGGCCGCGGTGGAGCGTTCAATGGAAAAACGAGTGATGTCGAAGTAGGAGGGCTCGGCTCCCACCAGCGTGATGTCGGTTCCGTGCAGGGTAGTGACAAACGGCAGGCGCCGGGTGGATTCCAACATCTGCTGCGCCAGCAGAGCGGAGATGGAATGCGGAATGGCGTAGTGGACGTGGAGCAGGTCCAGCTGATAGCGTTCCGCGACCTCCGCCATGCGCGCGGCCAGCGCCAGGCAGTAGGGAGGGTAGGCAAACAGCGGGTAATTGGCTACGTCGACCTCGTGATAATGCACTCCTTCGATCCCGGAATCCAGACGAATCGGGTGCGCGTAGCTGATGAAGTGGATCTGGTGGCCGCGCATGGCCAGTTCCATGCCAAGTTCAGTCGCGACAATGCCGCTGCCTCCATACGTTGGGTAGCAGGTGATGCCGATTCTCACTTCTTCTCCAGGGTAAGCGTCGCCAAGCCGATCTGTCCGTGGATGTTCTCCGCCGGATGGGCGATGTCACCGCCTCCGAACCAGACGCGGAAGTGTCCCTCTCCCGCTTCCACCGTTGGATCGCACATCACCTTGCTGTTCCAGGCGTGGGGGCCGGTGAGGACGGTCTCCTCGGGCGCACGCTGCCAGCGGACCCCGTCCGGGGAGGAGGCCAAGCCCAGTCTGCGGGCTTCGCGCTGGTCGCGCCCCGTGTAGATCATCCAATAGCGCCCGTGGGCGGTGAACACGGCGGGCTCGCCGAGCCCGTTTTCATCGAACGCGCCGGGCTGGCCGAGTTCCAGTACTGGGTTGGCGAGCAGCTTCCACCACCTGATGCCGTCCCGCGAGCGCGCCACGCCAAGGCGCTGACGCCGTGCCCGGTCTTCACCCAAATAGAACATGTACAGTTCCTCGCCTGATTGGATGACGTAAGGATCCGCCGCGGCTCGTTCATCCCAGCTGCCGCGGGGGCCAAGATCGATTACAGGCTCCGGATGTTTTTGGAAACGGGCGCCGTCACGGCTCCGGGCCAGGCCGATGCGTGGAGGATTGCCGGCCTGGTACCAGTAATAGATCTCGTCCTTGAACACCAGCGCTGCGCCGTTGGCGGCGATGTAGCCGGCCTCCCAGCCCGCGGGCTCCGGCGACAGCCTCTTGCCTTGTTTCTCCCACCCGATGCCATCCGCGGAACGGGCCATGCCGGTGTGCCAGAGCCGGCCGTCGAATCCGGAGTAGAGATTCAGCAACTGGTTTTGCCAGCGGATGACGGAGGGATTGAGCACATCGACGGAGTCCCACTCGCCAGCAGCGCCACGGCCGAGAACCGGTTCAGGGCGCACCTGCCAGCGCGGAGTGATTTCGGCGTCTTGCCCATCCACGGGCGGAAGGGTGAAATCCTCGTAACGGCCGCAGCCACCCAGCAGCACGAACAGGAAGAGAATTGTCCGTCTCATTGGGGAATGCGGATGAGAAGACCCGAGCCCTTCCCCGGAGCGGACTCCACCACCATCTCCGCGCTCAAGGACCGGGCGCGGCGTTTGATGCTGCCCGGCCCCATGCGCAGCAGCTCCAGCTCCTCCAGGTGAAACGTTCCGCAAAAGGGGAAACCTTCGCCGTTGTCGTGGATCGAGATCTGCAGGTGGCCGTCCGTGAACTCCACGCCGACCGATACGCTGGTTGCCTTGGCATGTTTGCGGACGTTGTGCAGCGCCTCGCGAACGATCTGCAGGATCTCGCTCGCCGCTTCCGGCGGAAGCGCGTCGACGGCCGGCGTGCCGGAAAACGTGACGGAGATGCCGGTCTCTTTCTGGAAGGCCCCGGTGAGCCGGCTGAGAGCGGCCATCAGCTCGCTGGAATCCATTTCGGCGGGGCGCATGCTTCGCAGAAACGCACGCAGCTCCGCCACTTGAGCCTGCAGCAGATCCTGGAGACCGGTGAGTTCTTTCAGTCCGGAGTCGGGATTCTTCAGCAGCAGCTTCCGGACCACTTCCAGGCGCATTTGGACGCTCATGAAGGCTTGCAGAGGCCCGTCGTGGAAGTCGCTGGCGATCCGCTCGCGTTCTTCCTGGCGCGCGCGGCTGGCTTCGGTCTTATGCAGCACACTCTGACGCGAAACGCTGAAGACGCGCTCCACCAGCTGCTGCTTCTGCCAGCATGCCAGCCCGGCCAGAACCGTCGTTCCGAGAAAGAAAGCCCCGCTCCCATGCCAGTTGGCAGAGGGAGCCGCCAGAATCGCGGCAACGGCCGCGGCCGCGGCAAGCAGCACTTGCCCACGCTGATGAAATAGCACCACGGCGATTTGGATGAATCCGAACCATGAGAGATTCAGGTAGACGCCGTGACTGCCGGGCGGCCACAGCGCGGAGACCAGAAACATCGCAAGATCAGCGCCCAGCAACAGGCCCAGTGCTAGGGAAGTGTAAAGGCTCCCCGTGTAAATAACCCACGCGCCGCCCAACCCGTATAGGGAAGCGGCCGCGAGAGCCGCCGCGGGAACCGGTTCCACCCAGCCGAGGGCAAGGTATCCGGCGGCAAAGCCGATGCGCAGGAGACCGAGAGATCTCCTCCAGGCGGACGATACCAGCAGATGCTCCATGCTTGCGCCTACGGCGCCGGTTGGGGCAGTGGTTGTGCCGGTCGATTCACAAGCTAGCGGCGGTACAGATAGAGCGTATGCGAGCGGCCTTCGCCGTCGTCGTCAATGCTCTCCACCTTCTCCGCCGTCCAACCGGAAAACTCAAAGTCATGCGACACGATGCGGGCGCCCTTCTTGAGCTGCTTTTCCAGCATCGGCCGGATCTTGTCGTTGGAGCTCGGCAGCAGATAAACCGTCACCAGATCGGCGCCGCTGAAGTCCTGCTTCATGATGTCGCCGTTAATGATGCGTGCGATCTTGTCCAAGCCCAGCTTACGGATCTTATCGCTGCTCTGCTTATAGAGATCCTCATCCAGTTCCACACCGGCTGCCGTCGCCTTGAATTTCTCCGCGGCCATGATGACGATTCGCCCGTCGCCGCTGCCGAGATCGAACATCTTCTCGCCACCCTTCAACTCGCCGAGGCGCAGCATCCGGTCCACCACCGATTCCGGCGTTGGGTAATACGGCGCAAGCTTCTCCGTGGCATTCTGCGCGGACAGGACGGCGGCCATCCCAGCCACCACCATCCCAAGGATTTGTTTTCGAGAATGCATAGCTATCTCCCTTTGACCTCCCGACCCTAGTAGTTTATAGCAGTCCGCTGGAACATGCGTCACCCCCTGTCCGGCGCCCGCCCGGCGGGGAATCGGCACAATGATATGCTTAGGGCGTGTTGAAGCTGTTTTCGTTGTTTTTGCTTGTTACGGGCGGATCTTTCGCCCAAAGCCCGCTGCTGGGTCTTTTGAGCGAGGAACTCCATCGCAATTTCCAGGTGCTGTCGCGGAAGGCGGACCCGCCCGCCTATTACATTGCCTACGCGGTGACCGATCAGGAAACCGCCAATGTTTCCGCGACCCTCGGCGTGATCACAGGGAACGACCGGCGGAAGATGCGGGTACTGGACGTGACGGTCCGCGTGGGAACGCCGGCGCTGGACAACTACCACACGATCCGCGGTGAGATGGGACATTTCACGGCGGGCATTCCCATCGCCCTCGATGATTCCCCTGACGCGATCAAGCTCAAACTGTGGTCGGAAACCGACCGCTGCTACCGTTTGGCGGCACAAAGGTTGATCAACATACGGACGAATAAGGAAGTCCGGGTGGCCGATAAGGAGGATTCCCACGATTTCTCGCGCGAGCAGCCGGAGAAGTTCGCCGCGGAAGCGCCCAGATTGCTCTTCGACGATGCCGCCTGGGCGGCCCGGATGCGGAAACTCTCCGCGCCGTTCGCCAAGTATCCGTCGATTCTCAACTCCGGTTTGGCCGTGACGGCGCAACGTGAAGTGAAGTACCTGGTCAACACGGAAGGGACGCGTGTGAGCCACGGACAGCCCTTTTCCAGGGTGACCATTCAGGCCCAGGCGAAAGCATCCGACGGGATGGACCTGGCAACCTTTGATGCATTTACCGCCGCCGATCCGGCCAATTTGCCGAAGGATGCCGAGATCGCCGCGGCTGTCGACAAGGTGGCATCCGATCTGAATCAGTTGCTCGATGCGCCTCTGGTCGATCCATTTGTCGGTCCGGCCATCTTGTCGGGACGTGCGGCGGGAGTATTTTTCCACGAAATCTTCGGCCATCGCGTGGAAGGCCACCGTTTGAAAGACGAATCCGACGGCCAGACCTTCGCCAAAAGCGTGGGCTCCCCCGTGCTGCCGGAGTTCATTTCCGTCACCTTTGATCCGACACTGCGCCAGGCGGCGGGCGAAGACCTGAACGGGTTCTACGCTTTCGACGACGAAGGCGTGAAGGCCCGGCGCGTCACTCTGGTGGACGGCGGCATCTTGAAGACATTTCTCATGTCGCGAACACCCGTGCCCGGTTTTGAAAGCTCCAACGGCCACGGGCGGCGGCAACCCGGAGCGGAAGTCGTCGCGCGCCAGTCCAACCTGCTGGTGGAATCCACCAAGCAGGTTCCCGAGGCGCGCCTGAAAGAGATGCTGCTCGAGGAGATCAAGCGCCAGAACAAGCCCTACGGATTCTACTTTCAAGAAATCACCGGCGGCTTCACCAACACGGGCCGCCGCGGAATCCAAGCATTCAAGGTGATCCCGCTGGTGGTGTACCGCGTCTATGCGGACGGTAAACAGGAACTCGTGCGCGGCGCCGATATCGTCGGCACGCCGCTGGCCAGCTTTAACAAGATCATCGCGACCGGCCAGAAGCTGGAAGTCTTCAACGGCTATTGCGGAGCCGAGTCCGGCAACGTGCCGGTTTCCGCCGTCTCTCCGTCCATCCTGGTGTCGGAGTTGGAGGTGCAGAAAAAGGAAAGCTCGCGCGACCGCCCGCCCCTGCTTTCCCCGCCGGTCATCTCCACGGGGGCTTCCAAATGAGAGGACTCGTTCTGTTGATAGCCGGCGCGTTAGCGCTGGGAGCCCAGAACAATGCCGCCACGGAAAAGGAGCAAGGACCGATCCTCCGCGCGCTGGCCGAGGAGTTGGACCGGTCCCGCACGCTCCAACTGGCCGGCGTCGAGACCCCCTATTTCATCGAATACTCGTTGGACGACCTGCACGGCTTCGCCGCCGTGGCCTCGCATGGCGCCATCATCAGCTCCAACGCCACCAGGCTCCGGCTTCCCCGTGTCCAGGTGCGTGTCGGTGACTACGGCTTTGACAACACAAACTACATCTTCTCCGATTTCTTCGGCCGCATCGGCGGAGCGCGCCTGCCGCTGGAAGACGACTATGGCGTCCTCCGCCATCACTACTGGCTGCTCACTGACCGCGCCTTCAAGGGCGCGGTGGAGGCGATCGCAAGGAAGCGCTCGGCGCTGCGCAACGTCACCGTCACGGAGGAAGTAAACGACTATGCGAAGGCCAAGCCGGAAGCGCTGGTGCAGGACCTGCGGCCCATCTCCATGCGCGAGGGAACCTGGACTAGCCTGGCGCGCGAATTGTCTGCGCTGTTCTGTCACTACCCGGCTCTAACCGGTTCACAAGTGGAAGTGGAGTCCTCCTTTTCCAACACCTACTATCTGAACACCGAAGGCACGCGCGTTCGCTATCCCGACGACTTGTTCACCGTGCGTATCCGTGCCGGTGCGCAGGCGCCGGACGGCATGCCCGTCCGCGATTCCATGGGTGTGCACGCGCGCACCCCGGGAGCCATACCCCCGCAACCGGCGCTGGAACGCTTGGTGCGCGAGCTCGCGTCGAATCTCACCAGCCTGCTCACCGCTCCGGCGGGCGAAGACTACTCCGGTCCGGTGCTGGTGGAAGAGGCGGCATCGCCCCAGCTCTTTGCGCAACTCATCGGCGCCAATCTTGGCCTTACGCGCAAACCTGTCGCCGAACCCGGCCGCACGCCCCCCGTGCCGTCAAGCGAACTGGAAGGGCGCATGGGCGCCCGGATTCTGCCCGACTGGATGGACATCGTCGACGACCCCACGCAAGGCGAGTACCGCGGCCACCAATTGCTGGGCTACTTTCCCATCGACCTGGAAGGCGTCGTCCCGCGGCCTCTGACGGTCATCGAAAAGGGCTCTGTCAAAAACTTTCTACTCACGCGTCAGCCGGTGCGGGGTTTTGAAGGCTCCAATGGCCGCGCGCGGCTTCCCGGCGCTTTCGGAGCCAAGGCGCCCGTCTTCAGCAACCTCTTCGTCAAAGCACGCGAAACGAAATCGGCGCAGGAGTTGAAAAAGAACCTGCTCGATATGGTGACCCAGCGCGGCAAACCGTACGGACTAATCATCCGCAAGCTCGACTTCCCCACCATGGCGACTCCCGATGAACTGCGGCGGCTCAGCGCCGCCTCCGGCCAGCGCGGCGGCGCGACGCGCCTCACCGCCACTCCCATGCTTGTCTTCCGTGTTTATCCGGACGGCAAGGAAGAACTCGTGCGCGGAATGCGCTTCCGCGGCCTGAACGTCCGCAGCCTCCGCGACATCATCGCCGCTTCCGACACCGACAACATCTTCGATTTCATCGGAAACGGATCCCCGCTTCCCCCGGCGGGCGTGGCCGGTTACGTCTCCGGACATACCGTGGTTGCGCCGTCCGTCCTGTTTGAGGATCTGGAACTTGACCGCATCGAGGAGGATTGGCCAAAGCTGCCTGTGGTTCCGGCGCCGGCTTTGGCCAGCTGCAAGTAGTCCGCTATGCGCATTCTGTCGCGCGCCATCTTTGGCGAGATATGCAAGTCGGCGCTGCTGGGCACAGTGCTGTTCACTTTCGTGCTGTTTCTTCAAAAGCTGGGCAGCGGCAAGCAGTTCGAGATTCTCGTGCGCGGCTCGGCTCCGCCGTCCACGGCAGGCTACCTGGTGGCGCTGCTGCTGCCGCCGACGCTGATCTTCGCGTTGCCCGTGGGAACACTGGTTGGCGTGCTCATCGGGCTTGGACGGATGTCCGCCGACGGGGAGATCACGGCGATGCGTGCCTGCGGGGTTCCCAGCCGCCGCATGGCCGCTCCAGTACTCGCCTTCGCGCTTCTGGCCACCGCCGTAACCGCGTCGGCGTCACTGTGGTTTGCTCCGCTGTCGATCCGCGAAACCTACCGCGTCCTGAACCAGGTGATCGCGCAGCAACTGACAGCCGAGATTCAGCCGCGCGTGTTCGAGGAGCAGTTCACCAATACGAACAATATCCTCTACGTGGGTGACGTGATCCCCTCGGCCGACTCCGCCGTGCAGTGGCGCAACGTCTTCATCGCCGACCTCACTCCGGCGGAGGTGCGCAGCAGGCCTGGCCGCGAATACGGCGACGCCCCCAGCATCACGGTGGCATCGGAAGCTTTCGCGATTCCGGACGCGGCCAGCAACCGCATTCAGCTCCATATGAAAGGCGTCTCGACGCATGAGCTTGGCGCCGACCCGGCCATTTACTACAACACGGCAGCCCCCAAGCAGGACCAGGTACTCGCGGCCAGGTCGCGATCAGAGGCCAGCGCCAAGGCCTACATTTCCATGGACACGCGCCCGCTGTTCCAGGAGCAGAGCGTCGAGGCCCGCATTGAACTCCATCAGCGTTTCGCGCTGCCGGTGGCCTGCGTGCTGCTGGCGATGGTCGGCATTCCGCTCGGGGCCAGTTCGCGCAAATCGGGCAAGTCGGGCGCGTTCGTGCTCACCGTGCTGCTTGCGTTCCTCTATTACATGGGACTTGTCAGCATGATCCGGCTGGCGCAGCAGGGCAAGCTTCCGCCCGCGCTGGCCGTCTGGACGCCAAACCTCATCTTCACTCTGTTCGGGCTGGCGCTGCTCATCGGGCTGGAAAAGCCGGGCGACCGTGATCTCGTCTCGCGCCTCCGCCGCCTATTCGACAATGCTTGGGCGTTTGTCCGGTCCCTGCTGACCTCGGCCGGCAACGGCCGCGCGTCGCTCGCCCCGCGCGTTCCACGGCTGCCGATCCTGCCCGGCGTCGTCGACACCTACGTGCTCTCGAGCTTCCTCTTCTATTTCGCCGTTCTGCTCGCCAGCTTCGTCATGATGGCGCACGTGTTCATCTTCTTCGAGCTGCTCGGCGATGTCTTCGCCAACAGCATCCCCCTGCACCGCGTCCTCACCTACCACATCAACCTGACGCCCAAGCTGATCTACGACTCAGCTCCGATGGGTGTTCTGGTCGCCGTGCTGGTCGCCTTCGGGATCCTGGCCAAGAACAACGAAGTCACCGCGATGAAGGCCTGCGGCGTCAGCCTCTACCGCCTGAGCGTGCCCGTGCTGGTGGCCAGCTTTCTGCTGAGCGCCGGGCTCTTCGCCTTCGATCATTACTACATCCCTGAAGCCAACAGAATTCAAGAGAGCATTCTCAACGAGATCAAGAACCGCCCCGCGCAAACCTACTTGCGGCCGGACCGCAAGTGGATCTTCGGCATGGGTTCGCGAATCTACTACTACAAGCATTTCGATTCGGCGCAGAACGTCATGGTTGGCGTCAACGTCTATGAGCTGCATCCGGAGACGTTCCGGCTGCTGCGCCACATTCACGCGGAAACGGCGCGATGGGAGCCGTCGCTCGAAAAATGGATCTTTCAAAACGGCTGGAGCCGCGACATACAGGGCGTATCGGCCGGCTATCAGCCGTTTCAGGCAACCACCTTCCCGGAACTCGAGGAGCCGCCCTCCTGGTTCCTGCGCGAGATGAAGCAGGAAAAGCAGCTCAACTTCCTCGAGCTGGACGGCTACATCGCGGAGCTGCAGCAGAGCGGCTTTGACACCGTGCGCCTGAAGGTGCAGTTCCACAAGAAATTCTCCGTGCCCGCATTCGCTGTCATCATGGCGTTGCTTTCCATTCCGTTCAGCTTTCTCACCGGCAATCGCGGCGCCATGGCCGGCGTCGGCGTCAGCTTCGGCATCGCCATCGCCTACTGGGCCGTCAGCAAGCTGTTCGAGGAGATCGGTAACGTGAATCAACTCCCCGCCTTCATTGCCGCATGGTCGCCCGATGCACTGTTCTCCATGGCAGGCATGTACCTGTTCACGCGGATGCGGAGTTGAATCAGGCCTCGTTGGAACGGCCCCGGCCGGAGCTTGCCGCTACAATAGGAGATCCATGAAAAAGCTCCTCCTGGCGCTGGTAGCGCTATCTGTCGCCGCCCTTCTGGTATCGCAGCCGGCTCCGCCGGTGCGCGTGGGGCCGCTGGCCGGCGGAGGATTCATGCTCAACAGCGGTTGGGTGCTTCGTCCCGCCGGACGCCAGATTCCGCTCGACACCTTCCCCATGGCGAGCGCCGTGACGCCGGACGGCAAATACATGCTGGTGTTGCACGGCGGCTACAATCCGCCGTCGATCGCCACCATTGATTCGAAAACCGAAAAGGAGATCGCGCGCGTGCCTGTTCCCGACGGCTGGCTCGGCATGGCGCTTGCCACGAACGGCAAGACGCTCTACGTAGGAGGCGGCAGCCGGGCCGCGGTCTTCGAATTCACCGTCGGCGCCGGCGGAAAGCTGGAAGCGGCACGGACCTTCGACGTGATGGAAGCGGGCAAGCAGCGCACGCCGCAGGATTTTATCGGCGATGTGGCCCTCAGTCCCGACGGGCGGCTGCTCTATGCGGCGGATCTGTATCACGACCGGATTCTGGTGATCAATCCGCAGTCCGGCCGCGTGATTGAACGGTTCCAGACCGGTCGGCGGCCGTACCGCATTCTGTTCCACCCCGACGGCAAGAGCTTCTTCGTCACCAGCTGGACCAACGGGACGCTATACCAGCATGAGACGGCCAGCGGCGCGGTAATGGGCAATATCAGGCTTGGCCCGCACACCACCGATGCCGTTTGGAGCGGCAAGGGCGGCGAAGGCAGGATTTTCGTCACCGCTTCCAACACAAACCGCGTTTTCTCCGTGGGGGTCTCGGCGAGCAAAGAGATGAAGCTGCTTGAGACCATCAACGTCGCCATGACGCCGCGCCAGCCGCTGGGCATGACGCCGAGCGGGTTGGCCTTGAACGCCGATCAGAGCCGCCTCTATGTCGTCTGTTCGGATGCCAACGCCGTGGCTGTGGCAGATGTCGGCGAAGAACGCACGCGCGTGCTGGGCTTTGTTCCCGCCGGCTGGTATCCCACGGCGGCGCGCGTTCTCCCCGACGGGCGGCTGGTGATCTTGAATGGCCGCGGCGGCGGGAGCCGTGCGAATCCCGGAGGTCCCGTGCCCACACGGCGGCCGTCGCCCGTGCATCAAGGTGTGCGTTCCGATGAATATGTCGGACGCATTCAGCCGGGCACCGCGTCGGTGGTCGATCCCTTCCATGAAGAAACTCTGCTGGCTTACACAAGGACGGTGCTGACCAGCACGCCGTACCAGGACGAACTGCTCGACGGCCTGCAAATCCCCGCGGGCAATCCCGTGCCGGCCAGGCCCGGCGCGCCGACGCCGATTGAACACGTCATCTACATCGTGAAGGAGAACCGCACCTACGACCAGGTGCTCGGCGACCTGGGCAAAGGCAACGGAGACCCCAGCCTGACCCTGTTCGGGGAGCAGATCTCGCCGAACCATCACAAGCTGGCGCGCGAGTTCGCGCTGTTCGATAACTTCTACGTCAGCGCCGATGTGAGCGCCGACGGCCATAGCTGGTCCACCGCGGCCATCGCGCCGGACTACGTCCAGAGAATGTGGCCCAACAGCTACGCGGGCCGCAGGCGGCTGTATGACTACGAAGGCCAGGAGCCGACCGCTCTGCCTCCGGCCGGGTACCTCTGGACGCAAGTGCTGGCGCGAGGCTTGACGATGCGGAACTACGGCTACTTTGCCACCAATCATCCGAAGGGGCTTCCCGACGGCACCGAGATTCAAGCGGTGCGCGACACGGCCCTGGCGCCGGTGACGAACATGAAATACCGTGCATTCGACATGGATTATCCGGACGTCAAGCGCGCGCAGGTTTTCCTGGATGACCTGGCCGGGTTTGAGAAGAGCGGCAATATGCCGCGGTTTCTCATTCTGCGGCTGGGCAACGATCATACCTCAGGGACAACGGCGGGAAAAATCGCGCCGCGGAGCGCGATGGCCGATAACGACTATGCGCTGGGCATGATCGTCGAGGCGTGTTCAAAGAGCAGGTTCTGGGCGAAGACGGCGATCTTTGTGCTGGAGGATGATGCGCAGAACGGTCCTGACCACATCGACAGCCACCGCGCGCCGGCCTACATATTGTCGCCCTACACACGAACGGGCGCGATTGACAGCACGCTCTACAACACGACTTCGATGCTCCGTACGATGGAACTGCTGCTGGGGCTGCGGCCGATGACGCACTTCGACGCGGGTTCGCGGCCGATGTGGGCGGCCTTCACCTCGAAGCCCGATCTGCGCGCGTATGAGGCGGAAAAACCGCGCATTTCACTCGAGGAGCGCAACCCGCAAACATCGGCGACGGCGGCGCGGTCTGCGGCGCTGGACTTCACAGAAGCCGACATGATCGACGATGATGAATTGAACGACATTTTGTGGCGCGCGCTGCGCAACAGCACGCCGCCTGCTCCTGTCAGGAGCTTTTTCTCACGATAGCTGGGTAATGGCAAGAATCTATCTTTGTTTTGTATGGCACATGCATCAGCCTTTTTATAAGGATCTGATGACGGGGGAGTACAAACTGCCTTGGACGCGGCTGCATGCGTTGAAGGATTACTACGGCATGGTGCAGGTGCTCGACGCTTTCCCCGAGGTGCGCCAGACCTTCAATCTCGTCCCTTCCATGCTTGTGCAGATCAAGGAGTACGCCGAGGCCAAGGCGGCCGATCCGTTTCTGCGCGCGGCGTTGAAGCCGGCCGAAGAGTTGGATGAGCAGGAGCGCGCCTTCATCCTGCGCTACTTTTTTCAGGCGCATCCCGGACGCCTCATCCGGCGCTATCCCCGCTATGGCGAGCTTTACGACGGCTGGCAGGCGGCCGACCGCGACGCGCGGCGTGCACGCCATTTCTTCAATGGGCAGACCATGCGCGATCTGCAGGTGCTTTCGCAGGTCGCCTGGTTCGATGAAGAATTTCTGGAGAAGGATGAGGAAATCCGCGAGCTCGTGAACAAAGGCCGCGATTACACACTGGCCGATCAGGAGTTGATGGGGCGCAAGCAGATCGGGATCCTGGGCCATGTCGTGAAGGTCTACCAGGAGTTCGCGGCCAACGGCCGGATCGAGGTCACGACGACTCCTTTCTATCACCCGATCCTGCCGCTGCTGTGCGATTCCAACATCGCCGCTGTGTCGCACCCTTACGTGCCGTTGCCGCCGCCATTCCGCTATCCCGAAGACGCACGGCATCAATTGAAGACCGCGCGGCAGTACATGGAGCAGGAGATCGGCATCAAGCCGCGGGGCTTGTGGCCTTCGGAAGGCTCCGTATCGGACGAGGTATTCACCATCGCCGCCGACGAAGGTTTCCACTGGGCGGCCACCGATAACGGCGTGCTGGGTAAAACACTACACCATGTCGCCGATGTCACCGCAACCTACCGGCCCTATGTATGGAAGCGCGACGGCCGTGAAATGCGCGTGATCTTCCGCGACCATTACTTGAGCGACCTTGTCGGCTTTGTCTACTCGCGTATGGGTTCGGCGGACGCGGCCACTCATCTGCTGGACCGCATTCGCGAGAACTGCGCCCACATTCTCGGATCCGGCCGCGATGCCCTGGTGCCGGTGATACTCGACGGCGAAAACGCCTGGGAGCACTATGAGCTCAATGGCCGCCCCTTTCTCAAGGAGCTGTACCGGCGCATCCAGCAGGATCCCACTATTGAGGCAGTCACGGTGTCGGAGGCCCTGGAGAAGGTGGAGCCTCAGGTGCTCAGCAACATCTTCCCCGGTTCCTGGATCAACGCCAACTTCGACATCTGGATCGGGGCCGAGGAGGACAACAAGGCGTGGGAATACCTGCTGCGCGCGCGCCAGGCTTATGAAGCCGCGCTCGGGGACTCCTCCCTCAGTGAAGCGAACCGCAAGCTGGCCTTTGAGGAACTGTTGATCGCCGAAGGCAGCGACTGGTGCTGGTGGTACGGTCCGGAGCACTTCTCCGACAATCGGGAGGAGTTCGATCACCTGTACCGTTCGCACTTGGCCAACGTCTACGTCGCGCTTGGCCAAGAGCCCCCGGATGAGCTTTCCAGACCCATTCTGCGCACTCATGTGACGGCTCAACATCATGAGCCCACCGCGCCCGTGCGTCCGGTGATCGACGGCGAAGTCACCTCTTACTTCGAATGGATGGGAGCAGGTCTATACACCGTCGACGACCGCTCCGGCGCCATGCACGGCCACCGCTACCTGATCCAGGAGGTGCACTACGGCTGCGACGGCATGAACCTCTATCTGCGTGTCGATTTTCCCGTGCCCGAATCCGCCATCCAGGTGAACCTGCATTTTGAGAAAGCAAGCTGGAGCATCGAGGTCGAGGAAGGCGGCGCGAAGCTGCTGCAGGAATCTCCGCTGGAGGTTGCCTACCGCCGCGTGCTGGAGATCAAGACGCCGCTTGCGGCCATCGGCGTGGCGCGCGGGGAACCGGCGCGCGTGCGGCTTTCCATTTGGCAGGGATCCCTGCCGGTGGATGCGGCGCCGCGCGAAGGCTGGCTATCGCTGCCGACCGCCGAGCCGGGCGATTGGCCGCTGTAAGGCGAGTGCTACTTCTTCAAATGCAAATCGAACCACTCGATGGCAAGCTTCTGCGCCTGTTCACGCGCTTCAAAGTAGATCCCGTAGTGCTTGATGCCGGGAATGGAGATGAGGCGCTTCGGGCCGCGCGCTCGCTCGTGAGCCTTCACGGCGTGGTCGCGGTTATCGAATAGCTCCTCATTTTCGGCGATCACGAACTGCATGGCGCACTGCCCCGCCAGGTGCGCATCTTCCACTGGCGCATAAATGGCGAACTTCGACCGGATCGGCGCGCCGATCAGGTTGCCGATCACCTTCGCCCGCGGCGGCGGGTACCCGGCGCTTCCCCGTGCCCGCGCGGTGGACTCCTCATATGTCTTGGCGCGCTCATTGTCATTCGCCGTGACGAAGCGCGAATCCATCGAGCCGACTTGGGAATGAATCGCCTTCACGCGCGCATCGCGCGCCGCCGCCCACACCACCAGCCCGCCTGACAGGCTGGAGCCCCACAGGCCGATCCGTGTGCCGTCGCACTGCGGCTCGCCCGCGATCCAGTGAATCGCGTTGAGCCAGTCGATCCCGAAATCGATCGGGTCGACTACTTCGCGCACTTCGGCGACCTCGGCCGTGAACTTGCCGCCAGTCCGCTCCTTCGGCGCCGGCTCTGTCAGGTAGACGCGCGATTCCGAATTGCCCCAGCCGCGATAGTCGAACGCCGCCACAAAGTAGCCCGACTTCGCCAGCACCGCCGCATCGCGCCGCAGCGCCTGCGCGGTTCCACCCCAGCCGTGCGCCATCAGGATGCAGGGCAGCTTCGCATCGGCCGCCAGATCCGCGGGCGTGTAGATCTCCGCGGCCATGCGCGTCCCTTCGCTCATGATGGTGGCGGTCCGCGTAGGCTGCGCTTGCACAAGCGCAAGCGGCAAGGCAAAAAGCAAGAAGCGTCTCATCGAGCCCCAGTTTACGCTACCGCGAGCTAGAATAGGCGATGCATGGCTGAGGAGGCTTGACAATGGCTGTAAAGGCAATTCCCGATGGTTTCCACACCGTAACGCCCTACTTGTGCGTGGAAGGCGTGGCGGAGCTGATCGAGTTCATGAAGAAGGCATTCGACGCCGTGGAGATCGAACGTCACCCGGGACCCGGTGGGCGCATCATGCACGCGCAGGTTAGAGTGGGCACGTCGATGATCATGATGGGCGAGCCGACGCCGCAGTTCGGCGCGATTCCCGCATCCATGTACCTCTATGTGCCGAACGTCGATGAGGTTCACAAAGAAGCCGTGGCCGCCGGCGCGACGTCCGTGATGGAGGTCGGCAACCAGTTCTACGGCGACCGTTCCGGCGGCGTGAAGGACAAGCACGGCAACTACTGGTGGGTCGCGACGCATATTGAAGATGTCGCTCCCGATGAGATGGCGCGGCGCGCCGAGGCCGCGATGAAGGGACAAGCGTCGGCCTGATGGGGGCTGCCGAGCCGTATCTCTCCATCGTTGTCGCCACGCGCAACGATAATCACGGCGGAAGCCTGACACGGCGCACGCAGATATTCTTGAATTCGCTGGCGGCGCAGTGCAAGCGGCACAGGCTGCGCGCCGAGCTGATCTTCGTCGAGTGGAACCCGCCGCGGAACCGCCCTCCGTTGGCGGAATCCCTCGAGTGGCCGGAAGACCGCGAGTGGTGCCAGGTACGCATCGTACGCGTGCCCCGTGAGGTCCATGCCCGCTACGACCATGGCGAGGCTCTGCCGCTATACCAGATGATCGCCAAGAACGCCGGCATCCGGCGGACGCGCGGCCAGTTCATTCTCGCCACCAATATCGACATCATCTTTTCCGATGAAGTCATGCAGTTCCTCGCCAGCGGGCAGATGACAAAGGGCAAGATGTACCGCATTGACCGCCTGGATGCCGGCTCGGAGGTGCCTATCGATGGCTCCGTGGAGCAGCAATTGGCCTACTGCCGCCAGAATCTGCTGCGCGTGAACAGCCGCGAGTCCACCTTCGTGCTCAATCGCGACGGGCTGCGCGAGCGGTTCGAGCATGACATCATGCCCACCGGCAGCGGTATCTGGTTTGGCGAAGGCTGGTACTTTCCGGAGCACGAGCAGGAACCATTCCGCTGGATCGGCGAACAGGGCGAGATCGTCGTGGAAGCCCGCAGTTGCGAGCGTGAACTGCTGCTGGATCTGGCGCCCAGTCCGCCACTGGCAAGCTGCGGCTGGTGGCTGGAGTTGGCCGGCGAAAACGGGAAAGTGCTGGAACGAGCGCCGTTGGAAGGCCGCTCGATCGTTGTTTTCCGGATTCCCGCCGGTGAAAACAAGTACCAGCGGTTCTTTCTGCGGCTTGCGGGCATTGATCCGGACCGCACCTCCAAGATGGCGAACGACAGCCGCTTTTTGAGCCTTTCGGTCTTCCGCTGCGAATGGTTTCCGGGCGGGGAGCTGCCCGCTCCGCGCGACGTAGTTAAGCCCATAGAAACCCGGCCGGCATGGCGCCGGCTTGTGACGAAGCTTGCCGGGCGGCATGAGCCTGCATGGGAGCAGGCGCTGCAACTTCCGGAAACCGAGCCGTTCCAGGAATTGTATACTCCGGCAAGATTGGCGCGCGTGAGGCTGACACGGCCGGCATCGGGCCACTTCGGAATCTGGCTGGACGCCAAATGGTACCCGCTGGAAACCTCCATGAACAGCGTCTTCCGCTGGGCTCAGGATGGGGCTGGTCTGTTGGTGCGCCCGCCGGAGGGCTGGCCGGAGGATTTCCGGCTCCTGATGGCGCCGGCGTTCGGGTTTCCCGAAAACACGATGGAGCTGGAAATCCGCGATCAAGCCGGAAAACCCATTGCGCGCCACACCATTCAGCATTCCGGCTGGGTGAAGATACCCGGCACGGGCGCCAGGAAAGTCTCCCTGCATCTGGTGAGAGAGCCCGAGCCGGTGAAGATGAAGAACGACCGCCGGAAGCTGAGTTTCCGCATGCTCGATTTCGGCTGGGGGGAGACGGGCGAAACATCAAGCTTGATGGGCAAAATGATGCCTGAGACTCCACGGCCCGGGCTCTTCCTGCTGGGCCGCGGCTGGACCAGGCGCGGCGATCTTTGGGCAGGCGAGCCGGGCGCGGAGTTGGTGTTGCGGAGATCGGAGGTATCGGCGGAGCTGGTCTTAAATGGAGACCTGGTCGCGACGGGAATCGGTCCGGGGGAGCTGGGAGTGATCCGGCTGGATAGGGCAACGGAACTGCGTAGCCTGGCATGGGGCCCTCCGCGGATGGACCCGAAGTTCCGCCCGTTCCTCCATCTGCACACCAACGCTTGCGGTGACTTCACTTTGCTGCACCGCGACCACTGGTTCGACCTGCGCGGTTACGCCGAATTCGACCTATATTCGATGAATCTGGATTCCCTGTTCTGCTGGTGCGCTTATTTCGCGGGCATCGACGAGGTGTTGCTGCGGGACCCGATGCGCATTTATCACATCGAGCACGACATGGGCTCCGGCTGGACGCCGGAAGGGCAGACGAGGCTGTATGGGCGTCTCGCCGCCAGGGGCGTGGGCTGGCTGACATATCCCGAGGTGCTGCAGTTCGCCTTCGCCATGAACCGCGTACGGTCGACAGTGATTTTCTGTGGTGAGAACTGGGGCTTGGGCACGGATGAATTGGAAGAAGTCATCCCTTAGGCGCGCCAAGCTCTGCTCCGCTTCACCCCTGCGCTGCCGCTGGTTCCTTCGAAAAACCGGAACGCTATATCTTGCTCATCCGTCACTTGCGTTTTTCACGCTCCTGTTGTGGAGGACCTCCGCCGTGGCGGTTCACAAGCGCGACACCGAGACGCGGGAACGCAGTTGACTTGGCCGCCGACAACTGCCAGTATTTCCAGGCGACTGCGAGACTTCGAGGTTTGTACTAATCCTTGTTGGTATACGGAACTCGCTGAACATCCTCGATCGCGCGCACATGCAGGATCTTCTCGCCCCGTTCGGTCACCATTCGGCCTTTCACCTCGACGTACTCCCCGACGAACCGGGCGAAGTTGTCCTTCGAGAAGCCACGCCCACGCAATTCAGCGATCTTCTCCATGTTCTCCGAGTCCGCCAGTACGAACTCCGTAGCTCTCTGATCGATGACCCCCCTGTAGGCTCGAACTTCGGCTTTGGCGACCTGCCCCTGTTTCCCTTGCGCGAGAAGGCCAGGGGCCGAAGCCGCGGCGCTCAACATCAGGACCACAAGCAGTGTCGGCATGGCTGACATTTAGATTCTATCGCGGTCGTGATCCCCCGGCGGCAAGAACCGGGAGGCGCGACGGACTGCCCTGGCCCGCGTGACCAAAGTCACACCCCTCCGCCCTCCCAGGCGCTATACTGCATACAGGAGGCGATTCATGAAACCTTATGTGAAGTTCGGCCTGCTAATCACCGTCATCCTAGGTACTCTTGCCTGGCTCGCCGCCGGGGGAATCAGCGAAACCAAGACCTACTACAAGACCGTCGCCGAACTGAAGGAAATGGGAGACGACGCGCACACCAAGCGGCTGCGCGTGGCCGGCGATGTCGCCGAAGGCTCCATCCAGCGCGACGGCCGCCGCGTCAGCTTCGTCCTCAAGCAGGAAGCCCTCACCATCCCCGTGATTTACGACAGCATCGAGCCGTTGCCGGACACCTTCCGTGACGGCGCCCAAGCCGTGGCCGACGGCAAGATCGGCGCCGACGGTGTTTTCCACGCCTCCAAGATCCAGGCCAAGTGCGCCTCAAAATACGAAGCCAAGCCTGGCGAAGTGAACAAGCAGGTCACCAAAACTACCTAGCAGAGGGGCGGCCCGCCCGCTGAACCCAGGAACGCATAAAATAGGACCACGATGGAAAATATAGGCGCGCTAGCCCTCATACTCTCCTTCTGTCTTGCCGTCTACAGCGTGCTTGCCTCACTCATCGGCAAGTGGAAGAAGAAGACCTACCTCGTCGTCAGCGCCGAACGCGCCGTCTACGCCGTCTGGGCGCTGGTCACCTTCGCCAGCGGTCTGCTGGTCCACGCGCTGCTCACAGGCGGCTTCCAGCTTTCCTACGTCTGGTCGGTTTCCAACAAGGCGATGCCGACGGTCTACAAATTCGCCGCCTGGTGGGGCGGGCAGGAGGGTTCACTGCTGCTGTGGTCGTGGATCCTGGCCTCATACGCCGCCATCGTCGTCTATCAGAACCGCCGCAAATTCCGCGACATGATGCCATACGTGACCGCCACGCTGATGGTCACCATGTCTTTCTTCCTGTGCCTCATCACCTTCCCGCTCCACCCGTTTGAAGTCTTCGCCGTCGGCAAGGAGATCACGACCATCCCCGACGGCCGTGGGCTGAACCCGCTGCTTCAATACTGGACCATGGCGATTCATCCGCCGATGCTCTACCTAGGCTACGTCGGATTCATCGTGCCGTTCGCCTTTGCGATGGGTTCGCTGATCACGCGGCAGCCCGGTGATGCCTGGATCCATACGACACGCCGCTGGACGCTGGTCACCTGGCTCTTTCAAACCTGCGGTGTGCTCTTGGGAGCTGGCTGGGCCTACGCGGTCCTCGGTTGGGGCGGCTACTGGGGCTGGGACCCTGTCGAGAACGCTTCGCTGCTGCCCTGGATCACCGCTACCGCTTTTCTGCATTCGGTGATGATGCAGGAAAAGAAGGGCATGATGAAGGTCTGGAATATGGTGCTGGTCAGCGCCACCTTTTTCCTCTGCATCTTCGGCACTATGCTCACGCGCTCCGGCATCGTCAGCTCCGTCCATGCTTTCGCCCAATCTCCCATCGGCAAGTACTTTTCCATCTTTCTCGCGGTGCACATCGCCGCCGTCGTCTACCTGATTCTCGACCGCCTCGATTACCTGAAATCGGAATCGCAACTGGAAAGCGTCATCTCGCGCGAGTCGAGCTTCCTGTTCAACAACCTCATCCTGCTGGCCAGCTGCTTCTCCATCCTCTGGGGCACTATGTTCCCGGTGATCTCGGAATGGATCACCGGTGAAAAGATCAGCGTCGATGCGCCGTTCTTCAACCGTGTGAATATTCCGATCGGGCTGTTCCTGCTGCTGCTCACCGGTGTCGGCCCGCTGATCGCCTGGCGGCGCTCGTCCCTCGAGAGTCTGAAGAAAGCCTTCCTGTGGCCCACAATTGGCATGTTCGTCACGATGGGCGCGCTCGTGGCGCTGGGCGTCACGCACCTTTACGCGCTGATGTCGTTCGGGCTGTGCCTCTTCGTGCTATGGACCATCTTCAGCGAATTCTACAAAGGTTCCTCTGCCATCTCCGCCAAATCAGGAATCAACCTTGCCGCCGCGATGGTCGAGCTTACCCACCGCAACACGCGCCGCTACGGCGGTTACATCGTGCATCTGGGCATCGTCGCCATCTTCATCGGCTTCACCGGCGCCGCTTTTAATCAGGACGCTACCGTCGAGGCGAAGATGGGCGACAGCTTTAAGCTGGGCGCCTACCAGATGAAGGTCAGCGAAATCAAGCAGGGCGAAAACGAGAACTATTCCTGGGGTCACGCCGTCGTCAATCTGGCGAAAGGCGGCGCCGATCTTGGCGTCCTTACGCCCGAGCAGCGGCTCTATAAGGCAGACCGTCAGCCCTCCTCTGTGGTTTCCATCCGCCGCCGGCTCAACGAAGATGTCTACCTCAACTTCGCCGGCATGACGGCCGACAACTCAAAAGCCGTCATCCAGGCTTACATTTTTCCGCTGGTCAGCTGGATCTGGGTCGGCTTTGCTGTCGTCATCGTCGGCACCCTGATCTGCCTGGTGCCCAGCAAGATCCGTTATCAGTTCGCCAGAACCAAAGTGCTGGGAGTGGTGGCCAAAGATGCCAAAGTCCGCAAAGCGTAGCCGCATCCTCGCCGCCATCCTCCTGCTGGCCGGGCTTTCCGTGGCCCAGGTCTCCTCCGAGTTCGTCACCGACGATATTCGCCGCGTCGGCTCGCGCCTGGCCTGCCTCTGCGGCTCCTGCAAGAACTCGGTGGGCGACTGCGCGATGCTCGCCTGTGGCTACTCTTCTCCTGCGCGGCAGAAGATCGCCGCCATGCAGACGCAGAATATTTCCGATGACGCCATCGTCGAGGATTTCGTGAAGCGCGAAGGCATCCGCGCGCTGGTCACGCCGCCCGCGGAAGGCTTCAACCTGATGGCGTGGCTGATGCCGCCGCTGATGATCGCCTTTGGGCTTGCCATCATCTGGTGGTTTATCCAACGCATGCGCAAGCCCGCCGCCGTCCCTGAAATAGACCCGAAACTCCTGGAACGCTACAAAGACTCCATAGAAAAGGACCTGGCTAAACTCGACTGATGCTGCTCGCCGGCGCTCTCCTCCTCCTGTTCGCGGTCCTCTTTTTTGTTTTCTGGCTTGGCCCCAAAGACCTGCCAGAGCCGGAGCCGGAATCGCCCACCGCGCATCTGGAAGAACGCAAGGCCCGCATCTACGAAGGTCTACGCGACCTGCAATTCGAATTCCGTCTCGGCAAACTCTCCGATGAGGACTACCAGCGCACTAAACTGGGCCTGCAGACCGAGCTCGCCGGAGTGCTCGCACAAATCGACAAGCTCACACCGAGACAGGCGCAGCCCAAGCCGGAAGAGCTCCCCAAGCCCGACCCCAACCAATGCCCCCACTGCAACGCCCGTTTCCCGCAACCGTTGAAGTTCTGCGGCGAATGCGGCAAACCGATGGCCGAGGCCGCATCATGAACATCCACGTTCATCCGCGTTTATCAGCGGCCATATTATTGTTCTGCTCCAACGCCGCACTGGCCGCCGTCGACGGCACAGTGATCAACCGCACAACAGACAAGCCTCAACAGAACGCCACCGTCACCCTCTACAAGCTCGGCGATGCCGGCATGGATTCGCTCGAGTCGGTCAAGTCGGACGCCGCCGGCCAGTTCACCATTGATCTTCCCGTGCAGGGCCCGCACCTGATCCAGACCGCGTTTGACGGCGTCACCTACAACCACATGCTGCCGCCCGGCCGCCCCACAACCGGCCTGACGCTCGAAGTATTCAACGCCTCCTCCCAGCCCGGCGAAGCCAAAGTGGCCACGCACATGATACTGCTCGAGCCGGACGGCTCGACGCTCTCGGTGAACGAAAGTCTCATCTTCAACAACAACGGCAAGACCGCATTCAACAACCCCGAAGCCGGAACGCTGCACTTCTTCCTTCCCGAAGCCACCGGCGGCAAGGCGCGCGTGATGTGCTCGGCGCCCGGCGGCATGCCAATTGAGCGCGCGGCCGAAAAGACATCCACAGCCGGCATCTATAAGGTCGATTTCCCGATCAAACCCGGCGAGACGCGCTTTGATCTGACCTACTCGCTCCCTCTCGCCGACGGCGGCGCCTTCACTTCCAAGGTGATTCACGATGGCCTCACACGAATCGTGGCGCCACAAGGAGTGACGCTGGAAAGCCCGGACCTCACCTCACTGGGCCAGGAGCCGACCACACAGGCCACGATATTTGATCTCAAGAACAAGAACTTCACCATCGCTGTGCAAGGCTCCGGGGCGCTCCGCGGCCAGGAACAGGCCGGTAACGAGGAAGAGGACAGCGGCCAGGGCGTACAGCGCGTGCGTCCGTTTCTTTATTCGCGCTTCTATCCCATCCTCGGCCTGACCTTCCTCATTCTGCTGCTCGGCTTTCTGCTTCTCTACCGCAAGCACGCGGGGAGGGCTTGAGTGCAGGCCGTCACGGTCGGCCGCCTCTGGAAGTACTTCGGCGACTACGCTGCGCTCCGCGATGTGGATTTCACCATCGCGCCGGGTTCCTGCACCGCGCTGCTGGGACGCAACGGAGCAGGCAAGACCACGCTGCTGCGAATCCTCGCCGGGCTGTCGGTTCCTTCCAAAGGAGAAGTGACGCTGCATGGCAAGCCGCCGCGTGACGGGGATGCACGCCGCCAGATCGGCATCATCGGCCACGGCATCGCGATCTACGATGAGCTTTCGGCAACGGAGAACCTGCTGCTTTTCGCAAGGCTTTACGCACTCGCCGATCCGCGTGCCGCGGCGCGGCACTGGCTGGAGAAAACCGGCCTCGATCACGTCGCCAACTCGCTGGTGCGCGAGTTCTCGCGCGGCATGCGCCAGCGGCTGGCCATCGCGCGCGCCTTCCTGCATTCGCCCACGCTGTTGTTGCTGGATGAGCCGTTCACCTCGCTCGACGACCGCGCCATCGCCTTGCTGCAACAACTGCTGAACGAGGCCATCGCCCAGGGCTCCACCGTCGTCATGTCCACGCATCAGCTGCGCGAGGCGCTGGAGCTGGCCACCGGCGTCGCTCTCCTGCATCGCGGCAAGCTGGCCCATGCCGGCCCGCGCACGCCGGAGATGCTGGCCGACACTTCCTATCTCTACCGCACCTACGGCGATGCCTCATGAACTTCCTCACGCAAACGCTCTCGGTGGCCGCCAAGGACCTGCGCAGCGAGTTCCGCACCAAGGAATCCTTCAACGCCGCCGCCAGCTTCGCCATCGTCATCCTGCTGCTGTTCAGCTTCGCCGTCGATCCCACCTCCGACCAGATCCGCGAAATGTCCGGCGGCCTGCTCTGGATCGTCTACTCGTTCTCGGCGGCGCTCATCCTCAACCGCAGCTTCGCGCGCGAGCTGCCCAATGATTGCCTGGACGCGCTCATCGCCTCGCCCGTCTCCGGCGCCGCTCTGTTTCTCGGCAAGGCGCTGGCCAGCTTCGTTCTCATTCTGCTGATCGAGGCGCTGTGCCTGCCTGTCTTCGGCATCTTTTATGACCTCAACTGGGCCACGCAGCCCGCGTGGCTGGCGCTGGTGGTGCTGCTGGCCACCTGGGGCATGACCGTCATCGGGACGATGTTCAGCGCGCTCACCGTCAACCTGCGGCTGCGTGAGATCATGCTGCCGATGCTGGTTTACCCGATGCTGATCCCCACGCTGATGGCCGCCATGCAACTCACCACGCTCTTGATCGCCGGCCAGGCCATCGCCGGAGACGACTTCGTTTGGCTGAGACTGCTGATCGGGGTTGATATAATTTTTACCGCTCTCGCCGTGGCGCTGATTGAAGTCGTGCTCGTAGGTTAACCATGCGCAACAAAATCCTCTATCTGCTCGGAATCGCGGGGGTCGCCTGGCTCGCGCGAAACCTGTACATCATCTTCCTGGGCCTGCCCGACGAAGCCGCGCAGGGCGCCATCTACCGCATCATGTACTTCCATGTGCCGAGCTGGTGGACCTGCTTTGCCGCCTACTTCGTCTCCGGAGTGGCCGGCGTGATGTACCTGGTCAAGAAGAACCAGGACTACGATGCGCTGGCCGTGGCCAGCGTCGAGGTCGGCGTTGCGTTCACCTTGATCGGCCTAGCCACCGGCTCCATCTGGGCGCGCATCATTTGGGGCATCTGGTGGACCTGGGACGCGCGGCTGACTTGGGCGCTGATCACCTGCCTGGTCTACGCCGGCTATCTGATGTTGCGCCGCGCCGTGGATGAGCCAACCACACGCGCGCGCTTCGCCGCTGTTTTCGGAGCCTTCGCCTTCACCACGGTCGCCATCACCTGGAAATCGATCGAGTGGTGGCGCACACAGCATCCCGGCCCGGTCATCAGCTTCCGCACCGGCGGCGGCAACATGGACCCGGCGATGGAGAACATGCTGTTCAGCAACTGGGGCGCTGTCGGACTGATCGCCATCGTGCTGATCGCCGTCCGCATGCGCCAGGAGCAGCACCTGCGCTTGATTGAAGCGCTGCGCCGGCAGGTGCATACCCTCTAAGGAGCCTTCATGGACGAACGCAATTTCACCTACATGTTCTACGGCTTCGCCGCCGCCTGGGCGATTCTCGCTCTCTATGTGCTGGTCCTGGTGAGCCGGGAAAAGCGCATCGAATCGCAAATCGACAATCTGAAGCGTATGCTGGATGCCAAGGAGAACAAATCATGAAACGCCGCGATCTGCTGAAGCTCACTCCCGCCGCTGCGTTGCCGTTCGCCCAGCGCGAAGCGGCGGCGCAGGAGCGCGTGGCCCGCGCCACGCGCGGCATGCCCTCCCCCGTCATCAAGGACATTCAGGTGATCGCCACCGCGCCCAACGGACTGCGCCTCATCGTGGTGAAGGTCATCACCGATCAGGACGGCCTCTACGGCTACGGCTGCGGGACCTTTACCCAGCGCGCGGATCTCGTCGTACCGGCGGTGGAGAAATATCTGAAGCCGCTGCTCGTTGGCCGCCCGGCGGACCGCATTGAGGATCTCTGGCACGCCATGTACAACTCCTCCTACTGGCGCAACGGTCCCGTGCTCAATAACGCGATCTCCGGCGTTGATCAGGCGCTGTGGGACATCAAGGGCCGCCAGGTCGGCCTGCCGGTTTATCAGCTGCTGGGAGGCAAGTGCCGCGAAGCGGCCGATGTATACCGGCATGCTTCCGGCGCCGAGATTCCTGAGGTGATCGAACAGGCCCGCCGCTACATGTCGGAAGGCGTGCGCCACATTCGCGTGCAAGTGGGTGTTCCCGGCCAGGCGGGCTATGGTGGCGCGGGCCGTTCCGATGTAAAGGTGGAATCGCTGCATACCGATCCGGTTTTTGAGCCCGCCGCCTATATCCGCCGCGCGCTGAAACTGTTTGAAGCTTGCCGGACGGAATTGGGCCCGGAGATCGAACTGCTGCACGATGTCCACGAGCGCGTCAGCCCCACGCAAGCCTTCAAGTTCTGCAAGGACGTCGAGAAGTTCAACCTGTTCTTCTTTGAAGATCCCTTCTCGCCGGAGGATATCGCCTGGTTCCGGCTCACGCGCCAACAGTGCACAACCCCTATCGCAATGGGCGAGCTGTTCAACAGCCCGCACGAATGGAACCCGCTCATCGCCGAGCGGCTGATCGACTATATCCGCGTCCACGTCTCGCAAGCCGGCGGCCTCACGCCGTGCCGCAAGATGGCGGTTATGGCCGAGACATTCGGCGTGAAGACCGCCTGGCACGGCCCCGGCGATGTCTCGCCCATCGGCCACATGGCCAACGTGACGTTGGACCTGGTGAGCTGGAACTTTGGCATCCAGGAGTATTCGCCGTCCAATGAGCGGATCATGGAGGTCTTCTCCGACTACCCGCAACTGAAAAACGGCTACGCCTACGTCAGCGAAAAGCCCGGCTGGGGCATCGAAGTCAACGAGAAGGCAGCCGCCAAGTATCCGTTTGGAGCCAATACGCGCGGTGACCGCGGACGTCTGAACGGCGGCTGGGGCATCATCCGCCGCCCCGACGGCACCGTCATCAAGCAGTAATGCGCTTGGCCTTCGGCACGCTCGCCGTCCTCGCGTTTGCAACAAAGCCGAAGGAAGAGAAGTATTCCTTCAGAGTGGAGCAGCACAACTCCCGCTGGTAGCGTGCACGCCGAAGCACACACCACTTATCCGGCCTACGAGGGAACTATCTGGATCAACCCCGCCGATGCCCGCGTCGTGCGGCTGGAGATACAGGCCCGCGAGATACCGCAAGAGTTCCCGCTGGACGTGATGGAGCTGACGATAGATTAACATTCCGCAAGCACCGGAAATTCGCCGTGGACTCGCACATCGTGACAACTGACTCCCACGTCACCTTTGAAGGCGAGCCGAAGAAACCCCAAGCGGGGCAAAGCCTGAATAGACATTAACGATAAAACTTATTGAATCCCAGGCGCCAACGTGCTAGTTTGAGCAGGTCCAGTCAGTTTTTGGACATGCTCTTATGATGACGGTGATCCTGGCCGGTGGCTTAGGAACAAGGCTTGGGGACGAGACGCGCGTCCGCCCGAAGCCAATGATCGAGATCGGCGGAAAGCCGCTGGTCTGGCACATCATGAGCATCTTTGCCTCTTACGGGTATCGGGAGTTCATCCTGGCACTGGGTTATCTGCAAGAGGTCGTCAAAGAGTATTTTCTCCGCCTCAATCAACTGAACGCCGATCTGGGGATCAATCTGGCTTCCGGAGAAGTCTGCTCCGGGCAGGGCAGGAAGCTCGATTGGGGAGTGCATCTTGTTTATACGGGTATGCTGACGGCCACGGGCGGCCGTCTGAAACGGCTGGCGCCGAGGCTGACCGGCTGTGGAGATTTCCTTCTCACCTACGGCGACGGTGTCGGCGACATCAATATCGAAGAACTCGTCCGCTTCCACCGCTCCCACGGCAAGCTTGCCACCGTTACCGCCGTCCGCGCGCCGGAACGCTTCGGGCGCATCAAAATGGACGGCGATCTGGTAGCCGACTTCGAGGAGAAGCCGCCGGAGGGCGGCGACTGGATCAACGGAGGCTTCTTCGTGCTGAACGAAAAGGCGCTCGATTATATCGGCGGTGACGAAACCAGTTGGGAAACTGAGCCGCTGGAGCGGCTTGTGATGGAAGGCCAACTGGCGGCCTACCGGCATGAGGGGTTCTGGTCCAGCGTCAACACGCCGGAAGACAAGGCTTACCTGGAGCAATGCTGGAGGGAGAATCGCGCGCAATGGAAAAGCTGGTGAAAAGGCTGATTCTCTTATGAAAGTAATGGTGACAGGCTCGGACGGCTACATCGGTTCGGTGCTTGTTCCCTTTCTGCTGGAGAAAGGCTTCGACGTCGCCGGGATGGACACCGGTTACTATGCCCTCGGCCAGCTCGGATGCAGCTCCCCTTGCCCGGTGAAGGTTAAAGACATTCGCCACGTGGAACCGGCCGATGTGACCGGCTTCGACGCCGTCGTCCATCTGGCGGAGCTGTCCAATGACCCGCTCGGCCACCTGAGCCCGGAGCTCACCTACCAGATCAATCTCAAAGGCTCCGTGCGTCTTGCCCGTTTGTGCCGCGAGGCGGGCGTGAAGCGCTTCCTGCACTCGTCTTCCACCAGCGTTTACGGCATCGCCTCCTCGGCGCCGTGCACGGAAACCTCTCCGGTGCATCCGCAATCGGAGTATGCGCGCTGCAAGTGGCTCACCGAGCAAGCGCTGGAAGAACTGGCCGCGCCGGGCTTCTCCCCCGTGATCCTGCGCAACGCGACGGCCTTTGGCCCTTCGCCCAACATGCGGTTCGACCTCGTGCTGAATAATCTGGCCGGCTTGGCCTGGACGCGGGGCGAGATCGCGATGACCAGCGACGGCACACCCTGGAGACCGATGGTTCACGTGATGGATATTTCCCGTGCTGTCGCCACTGCGCTGCTGGCGCCCGTGGAACGGATTCACAACCAGATTTTCAACGTGGGCGATGACCGCCAGAACCACCAGGTTCGTGAACTGGCGGCCATCGTGGCGGCCGTCTTCCCAGGATGCCGCGTGACCACCGGCCCCGCCTCCGGCGACAACCGAAGCTATCGCGTCGACTTCTCCAAGATCGCCGGGCAGCTCGGCTTCCGGTGCCGTAATTCCGTGGAAGACGGGGCACGCCAGCTCCGGGAAATGTTCACGTGCGTCGGACTCACTCCCGCGGCTTTCAGCATGACTCCCTTCACCCGGCTGCACCAGATCGAGAGCCTGATCCGGTCCGGTAAGCTCGACGCCGAACTGTTCTGGCGGACGCCCGCGGTCGCTCCACGATCCGAGGCTGCCACGGTTTGATGCCGCGGCTGTGCCTCTACATCCCCTGCTATAATGCGGCGCGGTTTCTGGCGGCCACAGTGGGCCGTATCCCGTGGACGGAGTTGCCGGAGGGATTCGACTACCTGGTCCTTTTTGTCGACAATGCCAGCCAGGACGCCACCGGGGAGCAAGTGAAGGCCGCGCAGGCCGCGCTGGAGGCCGGCGGTGTTTCGACGCACTTCATTCGCCACCCACAAAACCGCGGCTACGGCGGCTCGGTAAAATCAGCCATGGACTACTGCGTCCAGAACGGCTTCGCCATCATGGCCGTAGTCCATGCCGACGGACAATATGCGCCGGAGTTGTTGCCGCGGATGATTGGCGAGTTGCAGCGCCGCCCCGAGAGCGCGCTGCACTTCGGCAGCCGCCTCACCGGCGCACCGCTCAAGGGCGGTATGCCGCTCTACAAATTCATCGGCAACATCGTCCTCAGCGGCGTGCAGAATCTCTTTCTCGCAACGCGCCTTTCCGAATTCCATTCCGGTTACCGCCTTTATCATGTCCCGTATCTGGCCCGGCTTCCCTACCAGCGTTGTTCGGACGGTTTCGTCTTCGACAACCAGATCATCTTTCAGATACACTGCGCTGGCTTCGGCATTTCCGAAAGCCCCATTCCCACTTTTTACGGCGAAGAAAAGTCCCACGTCCCCCGCATCGGCACGCCGCTGGCGATTCTGCGCGAGCTTGCCGTTTGCGTGCTTCATCGGTGGGGCCTCCGCCGCTCCAGGCTATACGATGTCGAGGTTGCACCATGAAATTCACGCCCCTGAATCTTGCACCGGCCCACGTAATTGATCTCGCCGTTCACGCCGATGACCGCGGCTACTTCGCCCGCGCCTGGTGCCGCAGTGAGTTCGAGGAGGCCGGCCTAAAAACCGCCTGGGAGCAGACCAATCTTTCCTACACGCGCCGCAAGGGCACGATCCGTGGCATGCATTACCAGGTGGGTCCGTGGCGCGAAGTGAAACTGGTGCGCTGCCTGCGCGGCTGCATCTACGATGTGATCGCCGACGTGCGGCCGGATTCGCCCACCTACATGCAGTGGCAGGCCGTGGAACTGGACGCCGCCTCGCTCAAGTGGATCTACGTCCCGGAGGGCTTTGCGCACGGGTTCCAGAGCCTGACCGATGAGGTGGAGGTTCTCTACCAGGTTTCACAGTCCTACCATCCGGAAGCCGAACGCGGCTTCCGCCACGACGATGCGCGTTTTCAAATCTCCTGGCCGCTCGAGGTTTCCCTGATCTCGGCCAAGGACGCCTCCTGGCCGGCTTTCTCCCCGGAGCCGGTGCTGCCATGATTCTCGTCGATCGCGCTCTCGAACGGCGTGAGTCGCGGCCGGTCCGCGTTGGCCTGGTCGGCGCGGGGTTCATGGCCAGCGGGATCGCGCTCCACATCGCCCGTTACGTGAAGGGCATGGCGGTGGCCGGCATCATCAACCGCACGCCGGAGCGTGCCGTGCGCGTCTGCAATGAGGCTGGCCTGCAATGGCGGGCCGTGGATTCGTCTGCCGCGATGGAGCGGGCGATCGAAAACGGCCTCTGCGGCGTCAGTGAAAACTATGCGGACCTCTGCAAGGCGGGTCCGGTCGACGCCATTGTCGAGGTGACCGGAAGCGTGGAGTACGGCTGCGCCGTGGCGCTGTCTGCAATCGAGAACGGCAAGCACATCGTACTGATGAACGCCGAACTGGACGGCACGCTCGGTCCTCTCCTGAAGCTTCGCGCCGACAAAGCCGGCGTTGTCTATACGAATTCCGACGGCGACCAGCCCGGCGTCACGATGAACCTCTACCGCTTTGTCCGGGGGATTGGCGTCAACCCCGTGCTGTGCGGAAATATCAAGGGACTGCACGATCCCAACCGGAACCCGGCCACGCAGGAAGGTTTCGCCAGGAAGTGGGGCCAGAACCCCTACATGGTGACCTCCTTCGCCGACGGCACCAAGATCAGCTTCGAACAGGCGATTGTCGCCAACGCTACCGGGATGAGCGTCGCCCAACGGGGAATGCTTGGTCCAACCGTTCCCGCCGGGACTCCGGTTCACGGCGCCGCCTCCTGGTATCCGAAAGAAGCGCTGGAGATCGAAGGCGGAATCGTCGATTACGTTGTGGGCGCCGCTCCAGGCCCGGGTGTTTTCGTGTTGGGAAAGCACGATCATCCGCGCATGCGCCATTATCTCGACTTGTACAAGATTGAAGGCAGTCCCTACTATTGCTTTCACACTCCCTATCATCTGTGCCATTTCGAGGTGCCGAACACGGTTGCCCGCGCCGTCCTGTTTGGCGACGCGGCGATTGCCCCGATCGGCGGGCCGCGGGTGGAGGTCGTGGCCGCTGCGAAAGTGGATCTGGAGGAAGGCACGGCGATTGACGCGCTGGGCGGCTTCACCGCGTACGGGTTGTGCGAGAATTATCCGGAGAGTCGGCGCCAGGGGTTGTTGCCGATCGGTCTAGCCGAGGGTTGCCGTTTGAAACACCGCATCCGGAAAGGAGAGGTGCTGGCGCTGTTTGACGTGGAGATTCCAGCCGGACGGCTTTGCGACCGGCTCCGCGCCGAGCAGGACACGCTTTTTCCGGCCTAGCGCGCGGGGGCGGGCACACCCGCTTCCACCATGTTCATAATCAGGCCGGCAATCATGTGTAGTGGCGCCACCTGTTCCACCGCGCCAACGTGGAAGGCTTCCTTCGGCATTCCGTAGACGACGCTGGTTGCCTTGTCCTGGCCAATCGTGCGCGCCCCGGAGCGGCGCATCCGGAGCAGTCCCTGCGCGCCGTCGGCTCCCATGCCCGTCAGGATCACTCCGATCGCCTGCTTGCCCAGCACCTGCGCCACCGATTCAAACAGCACGTCCACCGCCGGCCGCTGGTAGCAGACCAGCGGCCCCTTTTTGACTTCCGCTCTCAGCGCTCCGCCGCCGCGAACAAGCATGTGAAAATCCCCGGGGGCAACCAGGGCCAAGCCAGGCTGCAGGTTGACGCCGTCGGCCGCCTCCTCCACCTTCATCGCGCATACGCGGTTCATACGATCCGCGAAGGCCTTGGAAAACCCTGCGGGAATGTGCTGCGCGATCACGATGGGAGGGCAATTGGCCGGCATTTTTTCCAGTACGCTGCAAATCGCCTCGGTGCCTCCCGTGGAGGCTCCGATGGCGATCACCGGCCGCAGCGGCCCCGTGCCCACCGCCTTCGCCTGGTTCACCGTACTCGCGGGCCGCGTGCTGCTGCGCGCGCCCACCTTCAGATTCGCCTGCGCCGCCGCCCGGATCTTGTTTGCCAGCGTCAGCCCCAGCTCTCCCACCGAAAACTGCCCGGAGGGTTTTGCCAGCACTTCCACCGCTCCCGCCTCCAGCGCCTCCATGCAGACTCTCGCCGAGCCTTTCGCCAGCGAACTGATCATGATCACCGGCAGCGGATGATGCTTCATCAGCTTCCGCAGAAAGCTCAGCCCGTCCAGCCGCGGCATTTCGATATCGAGCGTCAGCACGTCCGGCTTCAGCCGCAGGATCAGGTCGCGCGCGACGTAGGGATCGGGCGCCGCGCCCATCACTTCTATGTCGGGCTCGCTCGAAAGCGCGTCGGTAAACACGCGGCGCACCGTGGCTGAATCGTCCACGATGAGAACTTTCAGCCTCTTTTTCATGCCGCTTAGATCCCCGCCACGATCTGCGCTTCCACCAGGCTTAGTTCCACGCTCACACGGATCGCCCCGCCTTCCACCTCGTAGGTCATCGTGGAAAAATCCGCTCCCGTCACCATCGGGTCCGGAACAACTTCCGGCATGCCGAGCTCGAAGTGCCCGTCATGTTTGCACCAGCCGAGTACCGATCCACAAATCACGTTGGCCAGTTCTCCGGCGAAAGACTCCACCTGGTCCGGCTTGATATACTCCGGACCTTCCTCTCCGAAAAAGTTGGCGGTCATCATGGCCGCGGCTTCGTAGGTCAAGGTAAGCCCCAGCCACCCGATCGCATCTCCGTTGAAGTGCATCTTCACGCTGATAGAGTCCTCGATACCGGGCATCTCGCCCTCCAGGACGCCGTCCAGCGAGGCAAAACACATCGTTTCCAGCGCATGAGCCGTCACGGAGTTCAGCAGCGGCTCGGCTCCCTTTTCGGTTACCATTACCGGGCATACCGGCCAGGCCGGATTCTCCGGTTTCCGCGTGTCAGCCAGCACGCGCTCCAGCTCTTGTGACAAGGCTTCTGGTGTCACCGGCTTGGTTACGTATCCTCTGGCGCCCAACGCGAACACGCGTGCCCGCCGGCTATCGGTGGCGTCGGTGGAGACGATTACCACCGGAATCTCATTCATCCCCGGCACTGCCCTCATGGCACGCAGGAACTGCTCGCCGTTCATTTTCGGCATGTTGATGTCGGAGAGAACCAGATCCACCGGTTCGCTCTGGTTTTGCAGTAAGTCCAGCGCCTCCTCGCCATCACCTGCCTGCAGAAACTCGCTCACCTCCACGCCGCTCAACTCCACTACCCGGCTGATGAACTTCCGCGTCGCACGGGAATCATCCACAATCAAAACTCGCAGTGCCATTCAGATGGTCCTCCGGATCCCAGCCGCGGAAGCCGGGCGGCTGCCAAAATTCCCCACCGGTCCTTCCTGCAACAAGTACTGTCCACTAGCAATGTGGATGCGGATCGTCCGGTAGCAGGTCCCTCCGATCGCTTCTTCGGTTACCATTACTCCTGCCTTCCACAACAGCTTTTTCAGAATCAGATAATTCCTCTTGCCGATATCCAGGAATCCGTTGTCGTTCAGTACATGCGCTCCTCCCGCCACGTGCACCTTTAGACGTTTTTTTTCGGCCCCCAGTTGGTAGGCGCCATGAAACAGTGCGGGAACCCCGGTATCTCCGTACATGTACGGGTTCTTACGCGCCCGCTCCGCGTCGATGGTGGAGTCCGGCAGCATGTAATGTAACAGCCCTCCCACTTTCGCCACCGGATCGTAGACCGTGACCGCTATGCAGGAGCCCAGCGCGTAGGTGACCAGCGTCGCGTCCGGGTCCTTGGCCAGCTTGCAGTCCCCGATACCGACCACAATCTGTGCGCTCACCTGCTATTCTCCTGACTCCCGGACATCCTAGGAGTTGGTTCCGATCCATCCGGCTTGCGGTACACCGCCGGTCTCACATAGGTCAACGGATGGTCGATGCCGTTCAGGCTCTCCGAGTGGCCCACGAACAAGTAGCCGCCCGGCTCCAGCGCGTTCGCCATCTTGCACACTACATTGGCCTGCGTCGGCCGGTCAAAGTAGATCATCACATTGCGGCAGAAGATGGCCGGGAAGCGCCAGCTGGCGGGCACTGCGTCCATGAGGTTGAACTTCTGGTACCGGACGCGGGACACGAAAGCCGGTTTCACCTGGTAGTGGCCGGCCCACTTGCCTTCCCCGCGCCGGAAATAGCGCTGCAGCCAGCCCGGCGGCAGCCCGTTCAGCCGATCCTCCGGATAGACCGCCCGCTTTGCTTGCAGAATTACCCGGTCGCTGATATCGGTGGCCAGAATCTCGATCTCCTGGAGGAGCATGGGGGAAATCGGCCCGCTCCCGCTTCGATGCTCGATCAGGTGGAATAGGATCGTGTACGGCTCCTCGCCGGTAGAACTGGCCGCGCACCAGATGCGCAGCCCGCCCTGGTTCAGCATCCAGGGGAAGACCGTCTTGCGCAGGAACTCAAAATGCTCGGGCTCTCGCATGAAGTGCGTGTGGTTGGTAGTGAGCGCGTCGATCATATTCATCAGCACCGCCCCGGTTCTGTCCTGCTCCAAAAGGCTCAGCAGCTCCCGCACGCTGTTCAAACCGCTGCTGCGGATATGCTTTCCGATCCGCATCGCGATCATCTGGTCCTTGCCCTTCCGCAAATCGATCCCGCTGCGTTCGTAGGCAATGCTCTGAATGCGCGCCAATTCACCTGGTTTTAGAACAAATGCGCCTTGATCATCTCTGTCCATCTACTCCTACTCCTCCCTGCGGGCGCCGAACACACCTTGCATGTCGAGGATCAGGCCGACATGGCCGTCTCCGAGGATTGCACCGCCGGCGATGCCGGCGACTTCGCGGAAGGTCGGCCCGAGGCCCTTGATGACCACCTCCTGCTTGCCGATCACCTCGTCCACCAGCAGCGCCACGTCCTTGCCACCTACATCCGACACCACCAGCACACCGTCCTCCGGCTTGCGCGAGCGTGGTTCCATCGCGAACCGCTCGTGTAGCCGCACCAGCGGCAACAGATGATCGCGTACCATCACCGCCTCGGCGCAGGCATCCACTTGCGTGATCATTTCCGGCTTCGGCTGCAGCAGCTCACGCACGGCGAAGATCGGGATGATGAACCGGTCACCTCCCAGCGTGACCAGCAGCCCGTCGATAATGGCCAGTGTCAGCGGCAGCTTCAGAGAGAACGTGGAGCCCTTGCCCTGCACCGACCGGATGTCGACGCTGCCGCGCAGCTTTTGAATTTGCTTGCGGACGACGTCCAGGCCGACGCCGCGGCCGGAAATATCGCTCAGCACCTCCGCCGTCGAGAAGCCCGGCTGGAAGATCAGGTTGAGAACCTCTGATTCCGAAAGCGTCGCCGTGGGACCAATGATCCCGTTCCTCCGCGCCCTGGCCAGAATCTTGTCATGGTTCAGGCCGCGTCCGTCGTCACTGATCTGAATCACGATCTGTCCGGAGTCGTGCCTGGCGCGAAGCATGATTTTGGCAGTGGAGTCCTTGCCCGCGGCGGCGCGCTCGGCCGGTGATTCCACGCCATGGTCCAGCGAGTTGCGCACCATGTGCATCAGCGCATCGGACAGTTCTTCCACAATCTGGCGGTCCACCTGGACGTTCTCGCCTTCGGTCTCCAGCACCACCTGCTTTCCGAATTTCCGCGCCAGGTCGCGCACCAGCCGTGCGTTCTTTTGAAACAACGGGCCGATTTCCACCATCCGCATTGACATGGCCACCCGCTGCACTTCATTCGTGATCCGCCCCAACTGGTTCAGGTTCCGCGCCAGTCGCGGGCGCGTGTTGGCCTGCAGATCCGGATCGCAGCTGACCATCGATTGGGCGATCACCATCTCGCCCACCATGTCCACCAGGTAGTCCAGTTTTTCCGTGTCTACCTTGACCGATACCGAGCGGCCCGGCCCGCTTTTGGCGATGGCGGGTTCGCTCTTAGCCTGCTGGGATATTTCGGCCGGCAGCGGAGTGGATGGCGGCGGCTGAGGCGGCGGGGCCGATTCCGCCGTTTTGGGCGGCGCGGGGGCCTCCGCGGCCGGCGCCGGCTCCGCGGGCTCGTTGCCCGGCATGCATGCAAGGATCTGTTTGATGAGCGTCTGGTTCTCCCACAGCGGCCCGGGGGCTCCGGCGATCCCTCCGCTTTCCAGATGCTTCACCCAGCGCATTAAGTAGTCCGTGCTCGCAAGAATGACGTCGTTAATGCCTGGAGTCAGTTTCAGCTTCCCTTCGCGCGCCAGATCCAGCAGCGTCTCCACCTCGTGCGCCACGTCCTTCACCGGATCCAGGTTCAGGAACCCGGCCAGCCCCTTGATCGTGTGGAAACTGCGGAAGACCGCATGCACCGGCTCGAGATCCTCCGGGTTCTTATCGAGTGCCAGCAGGTGGCCCTCGATTGTGTCCAGGTGCTCACGTGCCTCGAGCACAAAGTCGGCAATCAGCTCCGGATCATTGGCGATCGATTGCGCGGCCGGGGTTCCCGAGGCCGACGGGCGTCTGTCCCCCTCAGCGAGCGCCTTCTGCATCCGCAGCAGGCCCTCCGATAGCGTCTCCAGCGGAGCGCCGCTGCTGCGAGCCTTGGCCACCAATTCGGCAGCCAGGGCGGCCAACTCCCGCAGGCCCTCCATCTTGGCAACACGGTGTAGCGCGTCCACCTCCTGCACCATGCTCTCCGCCGTTCCGGCATCGTCATTTGCAAGCACCAGCCGCATTGCCAGGGCATCCACTCTCTGACGGAGAATTTGGCCCATTCCAGCGTCGTGTTTATCCGGCATCTGTCCCATCACTACCCTGGCTTTGCCAGGAAATCTTGCTGCTTTCCGCCCCGCCTTACTGTTTGAACATGCCGGCCAGGCTCTGGATCTCCTGGCTGGTCAGCACGCGGTCGATGTCCAGAAGGATCTTCACCTTGCCCTTCACCTTCGCCATGCCCAGCAGATGCGGCAGCTCAATCCCGGTTCCAAAGTCCGGTGTCTTCTGAATATCGTTGGCGGTCAGGTTCAGCACCTCGCTCACCTCGTCCACGATGATGCCCATCTGCGTTCCGCTCTGGCTCAACTGAACGACGATAATGCAGGTGCGCTGCGTGTATTCGGTCTCCGGCAGTCCGAACTTGATCCGCAGATCGATCACCGGAATCACTTTGCCGCGAAGGTTGATTACGCCTTTGACTTCCGAAGGTGTTTGCGGAACCCGGGTGATGTGCAGAACTCCCATGATCTCGCGCACCTTAATCACCTCAACGGCATATTCCTCCGTGGCAAGATGAAATGTCAGATACTTGCCGGCCATGGTGCCAGCCGGCGGCGCCTCGCTACCGGATTCCTTGGCCGCCATTGTTTGCATGGGCATTGCTTTGCTTCGTCCTTTCTTTTTGATTCCTGGCGCCCTGTTTCAGGGAATTCTATTCCGGTTTCTCCCTTCGGAAACCCTGGCGCAGCCTGTCAGCGCAGACCTTTCACACCGCGACGCAACCCGTATGCGGAGAGCCTGCTCTTACTCCGCTGTCTTCCTTCGGACTCAAGGTGAAGTGCACGATCATCTGGTGTCCGGACCAGGTGAATGGAACAACAACCCATTCCCTGGTGCCAGGCGTGCGCGAGATGAAATTCCGGCCGAAAATCGCCGTCGGCACCCCCATGCTCAGCGGTCCTATGTGCGCTTCCAAGAGGTGCTTGATACCGCCGATCACCATATTGGTTACCTCGGCGAAAGCGTCCAGCACCTCTTCATTCACCGTTTCATACTTGTCCATCAAGAACTGGGAAGCTATATGGCACGCCACGGCGGGCGAACAGGAAAGACATCCGGTTCCCACCCATGTTCCAGTAAGGGCGGCGAAAGACAGCACTCCCACCGTTTCGTTTTGCAGGCTGGGTTCGGTCCCGGGAACTCCACACTCAAGCTCCGTGCCCAACATCGTGGAGAATACTTCCATCGTGGCCTGTTGAATGCAATCCGCAGTTGTTTGCAAGCTTAGTTGGTCCATGACCTTTTCCGTATTTGCCACTGAGCGGCTTCGCCACGGACTGGCCATGCGTCTCGAATCCGCACAGCGGCCCATGGCCTGTCATGCTTTCTCATCGGAATTGCACGGATGAATGTGAGCCCGGGCAGGTGGGAAACGTCAGCCAAGTTATGTGTTAGACAATGAGAATGTTCGGTGGGAGAGCTCGCTCTCCACCAACGCCTTTGGATTCAGTCTCTTGTCGCTAGACGAGCTCGCGCAGCTCTACTTTTTCGTAAATCTCCAGCGTTTGCTCCATGCTCGCAAACTGCACCCCCGGCAGCTGCGCTGACGCCGTGCCCGCTGCCACCGCCCAGCGGACCGCCTCGGCAAAATCGTCCTTCTGCCGCAGCGCCCACACAAAGGCCGCGTTCAGCGCGTCGCCGGCACCGATCGGACAGACGGCGTTTATCCGCGGCGGAATGGCTTCCAGCACCAGGCCGTTGCGGGCAGCCAGGGCGCCCCGGCTGCCCAGGCTCAGCACCACCGATCCGGCCCCCATTCCCACCATCCGCATCGCGGCGTTACGGATGTGCTGGCGCGTAATCAGCCCCTTGTTCAGTAGCCGGGCCGCCTCGTGCTGGTTTGGGGTAACCGCGCACGGCCCTTCCAGCAGCGTCTCCTGCAAGACTTCGGCGTCGCAATCCACCAGCGTGTGCACACCACGCCTCTTAGCCTCCCGGATGAGCCGGCGGTAAAAATCGGCTGGCACCTTAGGCGGCAGACTCCCGCAGACCAGAAGCCACGACGAGCGCTCCAGCTCCGAGACCACTACCTGCTCCACGCGCGCCAACTCCTCATCGCTCAACTCGGGCCCGGGTTCGTTCAGCTTTACCGTCAACCCCTGTTTATCGGTGATGATCAGATTCGTGCGGATGCTGCTGGCGATCGGCACCACCTGAAATGGATACCCGGCCTTCTTCAGGTGCCGTTCCAGGCGCGTCCCGGCGTCGCCGCCAGATGGGCATACCGCTAGCGTCAGCGCCCCGTAGCTGTGTAGGACGCTGGAGGCGTTCAGGCCCCGGCCGCCGGCCGCCTCGGCGCTGTTGAGAATATAGCCGCGATCCTCAAAAACCAGCCGGTCGACGGAAACTGTCCGGTCCAGGGCCGGGTTGAGGGTCAGGGTGAGCAGCAAGCCCCCATTCTAGCAGGGGGAGGGCCGTCAAACGCCCGGTTGACGCTCACCGCCGCCGGTAGCTATCATGAAGTTGTTCAAAATCGCCTGTTGAAGGAGTAGCTATGGGTCCGTTGGGCTGGCAAGAAACCGTGTTCATCTTCGTCCTTGCCTTGCTCATTTTCGGCCCTCGAAAACTGCCGGAACTGGGCAAGACCATCGGCAAGGCGATGACGGAATTCCGCCGGGCATCAAGCGAGCTCAAGTCCACTTGGGATCGCGAAATGGCCTCGGTGGAAAGAGAAACCGAGTCGTTGAAGGACGTCACGGCCACCTATGACCGCCAGATTGCTGGCAGCTATGAGGATGGCTACAACTCCTCCTACTACGATTCCAACTACGAGTACGGCTATGATTCCGGAGCCAGCTCTCCGGACTCCTCTGACTCATCCACCGTAGGTGCTTCCGCAACTCAGGGCGCCGAACAAACGGCCCAGTCCGCCGAGACCGCTTCTCCGGAAGCGGCAACGGCAACCGAGGTGGCTTCGCAGGATGCCACCGCGGAGCTGGCAGGCGGGCCGGATCCTGTTCGGACCTGAATACGCTCAACTAGCGGAAGCCAATTCGACCCTTATGGACTCAGCTGAAGACAAGCAGAGTGCGCCGGAGCCTCTTCCCTCCGACGGCGGCTCACAACCCGCGACGCCGCCAGAGGCGGAGCCTCATCCAGAGAGCGCTCCGGCTGGGTCCGAATCGGTCCAGGTCGAACAAACGACAGATAATTCAGATACTTATAACTATTACGACGACTACGGCTACGACAACTACGTCCCGGAAACCACCACGCAGACCGCCGTAGCCGAGCCTGCTCCCCCGGCGCCTCCTCCACCTCCTCCCTCCGGTCCCACCGATGGTGGTGATGAAGACGACGAAGGCATGCTCCGCATGTCTTTCATGGAGCACCTGGAAGAGCTGCGCGTGCGCATCATCCGGTCTCTCATGGGACTCGGCGTCGCCTTCGCCGTCAGCCTCTATTTCGTCAACGACCTCTGGGCCATTATCAGCGAGCCGGCCGTGGCCGCCCTGCGCCAGAACGGCGTCGAGAATCCCAGCCTCGCCATGCTCACCCCCACCGAAGCTTTCTCTGTCATCTGGGTGAAACTGCCCATTCTTACCGCCATCTTCCTCGCCTCCCCGTGGATTCTCTATCAGGTGTGGTCTTTCATTGCCCCTGGTCTTTACCGAAGCGAAAGAAAGTGGGCCGCTCCGTTCATCATCAGCACGGCAGGCCTCTTTATTTGCGGCGGACTGTTTGCCTACTTTGTCGCCTTCCGCCTTGGCCTCGCCTTCCTGCTCGGCATCGGCATCGGGCAGAACGTGCAGGCTGTGGTTTCCCTCACCAATTACTTCGATTTGTTTGTCAATGTTACACTCGGCCTCGGCATTGTCTTTGAGCTGCCTGTCCTCATCTTCTTCCTCTCGCTGCTCCGCATCGTCACGCCGCACTTCCTGATCCGCAACTCCCGCTACGCCATCTTGATCATTGTCATCATCGCCGCTATCATCACCCCGACCGCCGATGTGGTCAACCTCGTCATCATCTCCGTGCCGATGACCGTGCTCTACTTCTCTGGCGTCTTCGCCAGTTACCTGCTTTACCTGAGCCGTGAAAACAAGCGCTTCCCCTGGTTGCTGACTTTGTTCCTGCTTGGCTGCCTGACAATTGTGATAGCCAGTGGAGTATACCTGGCCGTGGCAAAGTTCGGCTACAAACTAGTACTTTCCTGGCCGTTTCTAGTACGCTGATCTGACCCCGGATTATAGAATCTTCAGCCCCCCTGAATTACCATTGAATCACCTCCTCCTCTCGCTAGCTTCATTCACCAAGGGTGTCTTTCAATGGATTTGCTGAAATCGATCAATGAACTAAAAGAAGAAAAAAAGAGAATCGAATACGCGATCGCCGCTTTGGAGGCTATTCTGTCCGACAGCTCTGTGACAGCCAAACCCGCCAGCCGGCGCGGCCGCAAGAGCATGTCGGAGGAGGAGCGGGCCGAGGTGTCCAAGCGCATGAAGCAATACTGGCGCAAGAAGCGACAGGACAAACACTGATCCTGACGCGCTTTTACTTCTTGAAAAACCAGAGCCAGAAATACTGATCCCCGGCCCCGTGCCGGTGCCGCGGCTCAAAGCCGCAACGCTCGGCCATCTCCACCGCCTGCGCGTCGGAGAAGGGGACTCCCAGCCAGGTGTCCTCCGGATCCGTTTCGATACTATCGTCGCCCTGCACCTGGAACTTGAACAGTCCGCCCGGGCGCAACAGGCGATGCACCTCGCGCACGTAGTTCTCAATCACCTCGCGGCTCGGAATGTGCTGAAACACGATGCAGGAGAAGGCGAAATCCACCTGAATATCGCCCAGCACGGCCAGGTCGGTCCCGCTATTCTGATCGATGTGAACGTTCGCTAGGTGGGCCAGAGCCCGCCGCGCCTGCGCCACCATCTCGCCGCTGATATCCACCGCGTAGACCTCTCCAAAGACTTTCGCCAATGCCTGCGTGATGCGGCCGGCGCCGCAACCGATCTCGAGCACCTTCATCTTGCCGGGGTCGGCCCCCTGGCAGATGTTGGTCATATCATTGAGGATCTGCTCGGATACGGCCCGCTCGCCGGAGCGGAAAAACTCCTCGTCCGTCCATTCCTCCTGGCCCGTGGCCACGTAATGGCGCGCGTTCTGACGAGCCCGCTCGTCCCATTCCCGCCGCATCCGCTCCAGCTGCTGGGGTGTCAATGAACCCGTACCTCTCTATCGTAAGCCATGGTAAAATGAGATCGCGACACTCTTGTGGGCGGCTAGCTCAGTTGGGAGAGCACGGCGTTCGCAACGCCGGGGTCGTGGGTTCGAATCCCATGCCGTCCACCATCCCTAAACTCAGTTCCGCGAACCTCTACGGCCATATTCCCTAACGGCGGTGGTGGGCGGTCACAGGATCGAACTGTGGACCTCCTGCTTGTAAGGCAGGCGCTCTAACCGGCTGAGCTAACCGCCCCCGTGAACGGCCACTCCTCACAGTTTACCACCCGCCGCTGCCGTTAAACGCTCCGCTCGACGGCATGCGTCAGCCGCTCCACGCCCACCAGATACTCGCCAAACAGCGCTCTCGCATCCACCTGTTTCGCCGATGTCCTGCCTTCCCGCAAGTCCAGCAGCGCGGCGAACGGCTTTATGTCGATCCCGAATCGCTCGGCCATCCGCGCAAGCGCCTCGCGCTTGGAAACAGGAGACTCCACGCCGGCGATCTCGAGCGCATGGCGGCCGAGGTTGCAGAAGGTCGACACCGAATCGGTCATCAGCCGCAGCAGCAGCACCTTGTCGTGCAGCACGCCCGGCGCCTTCTGCCTCAGCCGCAGCATCTTCGCGCGCAGCTCATGCTCCAGTTGCGCGCGGTAGTAGCGGTCATCGATCGGCAACTCCGCCACCACATCCGTGCCGTGAAGGATCCGGTGGCAGCTCCGGATGTCGTGAAACTCGATCGGGAAGCAATCGGTGGATTCGCGCAGCTCTGCCTCCGACATCAGCAGCGGCGACGGGTTGCCTTGTTCGCGCCACCAGCGGAAGACCGGCTCGGCCGCCTCCAACTCTCGCACACCGATCTGGCGTAGCACGCACAACACGTTCAAGTCCGAGAAGTGTTCATGATGATCGCCTGCCGCCGCTGATCCGTAAAGTACCACAGACACCAGACCCTCCCTGTACGCTTTCTTCAGCTCCGCCATCAAATGATCGAGTTTCTTTTGCATGTTGAGACCCTGCCTACCAGTCGCTGGATGCGCCTCCGCCGCCCGCATCGCCGCCGCCGAATCCGCCGAAACGGTCCGAGGAATCATAGCCGCCGAACCCGCCGCCGGACCAGCCCCCGCCGCGGTGCCCCCAACGGCGCCGCCCGCTCAAATGGCCCAGCAGCAGGGCCAGCATGTAGCCGTCCAGCCCGCGCCGGTAGCCGAACCTTCCCCCTACCCCAAGCAAGAACAGCAGCACGACAGCCGCGCCGATCAGCATGCCCCACGGCAGCGACTCCGGCTGTCTCTGCCGTTGCGGCGCCGGCGCCTGCTCGCTCACGCCGACGCGCTTGGCCTCCGCAATCCGTTCTCCAATCACCCGCGCCGCTTGAATCATCGCATCGCCGTAATGCTGGTCGCGCAGCGCCGGCCGCATTTCGCGCAACACGGAGCCGGCAAAGCCATCGGGAATGATCGGCTCCAGCCCGTAGCCCACCTCCAGCCGGCTGCGCCGCTCCCCCACCGCCAGCAGCAGCATGATCCCCTCGTTGGTCTGCTTGGAACCTACGCCCCATTGCCGGAACAACGTGTTCGCCACATCCTCCACCGGTTCGCCGTCCAGCGTGGGCAGCGTCACCAGTGCGATCTCGGCGCCTGTCGACTCCTTCACCGCCGCGCAGTAGCGTTCCAGCTGCCGCCGGCTGGCCGGGTCAATTACTCCCGCGAAGTCGCTCACGTGGCCTTGCGGCTTCAGTTGCTGCCAGTCGGCCGCCATCGCCGTCAGCGCCACCAGAATTGCCAGCTGCCGTTTCACCGGATGAGCAGTAACCAGTCCCCGCCGCCTGCGGGCTTCGCCTGACGCGCCCCCGTGCGCGGATCCATCCACTCGAGCGTTGGCTTCCCCCCGAGTCGCCCCAGGTTCAGCCGCACTTCGGTCGTCGACGGAAAATAGATCAGCGCGAACTTCCCCTTCTCCGACCATGCAGGCATCGGATAGGCCTCAAACGCCGGCTCCTCGGCAAGCAGCGTCCGGTCAGGCCGCAGCGTCCACCACTCGAAGCGGTCAAAGATGTCACGCAGCACTTTCATCTGTTGCGCGCCCGGGTAGTTCAGGCAGACGCGCCAGGGATCGGCCTCGCCGGTCCTGGGATGGTCGAGGGGAACCTCTCGCTTGCGCGCCCACGCCCAAATCCCATGCGCGCCGTAGGTGATGCCCGCCGGCGGCCCCGACAGCAGCGAATAATAAACAGCCTTGCGCACCGCGAAATCGTCAATCACCTTCTGCGCCTGGTAGCTCAGGTGGCCCTCGTAGTTGGGCTCGGCGTCGAGCACCGGCCGCACGGGCTGATACCCGCTCAGCTCCCCCGCGATCGTCGCGTTCCACCGCCACTTCCGCTCATCGCTGCCGTGCCCGGTCTGGAACGTCAGGTAATCCAGCCACTCTTCGTCCTTCAGATCCGGCCATGGGTTCCGCATTCCGCCCGGATGCAGGCTCACTGGGCGCCGAGCGCGGCTCTTGGGAAACACCGCGCGCCCGATCTTGCGCCAACGCTCCGCATTCTCTCCGGCATAGTTGCCGTCGCCGGCCAGCAGCCACAGCACATGATGAGCGCCGTACCGCGCCACCATATAGGAAGCCAGCCGCGCCGCGTCCTCGTCCGGTAATACCGCGCCAGGGCTTTCCTTGTCGCGCGAGGTCAGCGCCCACAACACAACCGCCGCCGCCGCCAGCCCCGCCTCATTGCATTCATCCAGCTTCCGGTCCATCCGCTGAAAGAATCTCGGATTCACCCGCAGCGGCTTTCCCGGTGTGAAGGCCACCTCGCCGTTCTCATCCTGCCTCCCCGCGCGCCACGGAGCATGCAGAATCAGCTGAATCGCCGTGAACCGCTTCGCCGCGCGATCGGCCAGGTATTGCTTCCACTCGGTATCGGTCGAAAGAATCGCCGAGTTCCACCCCGTGCAGGCCAGCCAGAACCACGGCGTTCCGTCTGCTTGCGCGAAATAGCGGCGGTCAGCCGACAGCCGCGGCGCGCCGCGCAAATACAGCGGATTCGAACCCTTGTAATCGACCACGTGAAACCAGCCGGAATGACCATCCAAGTCCGCATCGCTCGATTGCGACCGCCACGTCCAGGAGCCGCTTTGCTCCGGCGAGAAGCGGAACTTCCACGTGCGCCCGCCGTCCCAGAACCCCTCCGCCGTTTGCCGCAGCGAACCGGGTCCGTGGAACTCCACCTTCAGGCTGACCTCCAGCGGATCGGCGTAGTCGCGTGAGGCCGATAGAGCATGTTCGAACCGGTGATGCCGGAACGTATCGGGCATCGCGCTACGGTTTTGGACGCGGCATGGCGTCGGCTTCCGTCATCCCCATCGCCCACTTCACCGCCTCCAGCCACATCTTCTGCACGTCGGGCCGGTCCCAGCTGTCCTCCCGGTGGCCGAGCGTGGAATAAAAAACCCGCCCGTTGCCGTACTTGCGGATCCAGGCAATGGCGAAATCGCGGTCCGTGCGCTTCACGCCCTTACGCTGCAGGTCCAGCTTGCTGGCGTCCATTGACAGCAGCACCCGCACGCGGTCGCGCGAATAGTCCTTCACCTGGTAGATCTCATCCATCACCGAGAAGGCCGGCGGAAAATGCTTCACGATCGGGTTGTTCGGATCCTCCACCACGATCGGCGCCTGGAACTGATTCCACGGATGCAGGTCGAAGTAGCCCCCCACCATTTCGCCGTATTCGGGCCACTTGTAAAAGGTATCGATCGCCGAATGCACGCCGATGAAGCCCTTCCCATCGTCCTTGATAAAGCTCAGCAGGTCGGCCTTCTGCTCCTCGTCCATTTCCAGCTCGCCGGTCGTATAGAACAGCACCGCGTCAAAGAACGGCAGCGTCTTGGCGTTGCCTGGCAGCTTCTTCTTGGTCAGCAGCTGCGTATCGGTGCGGATGTAGGTGTCCCACAGGCCGGACTCCTGACCCAGCTTCCAGATCGTCGCCAGCCCGTGCGAGGTGGCGTCATGCTGGAAGCCTTTCACCTGGCCTATGGCCAGCAGCTTCTTCCGGCGCGGCTGCGCCGCTAGAGGCGCGGTCAGGGCAAGGGAGATTGCCGTAATGATTCCCATGCGGATAAGTTTCATGGAGTGCTCCAATTCGGACTCATCATCTCACCGCCGTGCGGGAGCTTGCAACGTCGTCGTCTGGGATAATCGTGTTCGTGACCACGCACGACGACTTGCTGCGCCGCCGCTTGCTGGCGGATCTTCCCGGTCTTCTGCAACTGCCGCCCCTGGAGCAGGTGAACACGCTACGCAACTGGGCCTTCCGCAATCAGGTGCTTGCTACGCCGTCCACCTGCCTTCCGGAGGAGGCCTGGAAAGGCGGCGGCGGAGCTGGTGAACTCTATTACCGTCTCTCGCTCGATGAGGGCGGCCTGTTCTGCGCAGGAGCTGCGCAGGCCTTCCGCCTGCTGTGCGAGTTGTTCGGCTACCGCGCCGGAGTCTACAACGCCGGCGCGGCCGGCGGGCTTGCTTCCCACGTGGTGACCCTGGTGGAGGTGGAGCATAACGGCCTGCCCGTATGGTGGGTGCAGGATTCCTATTTCAACTACGCGCTCGTCGATGAAGAGGGAGCGCCGGTATCCCTCTGGAAGGCTCGCAAGTTTCTCAGCCAGCGCCAGCACCACAAGCTGCACAGGCTCCCAGGCCCCGACAAGTGCTGCATCTTGATTGCAGACTCTGCGCATGAGAATCTCCATACGCGTCACGAGAGATTCTTTCAGTCCCGCTTCCGCCTGGCGGAAAAACTCAGCGGCGGCCGCCGGAAAGGGAGCTACCGTTGGGGCCCCGACGTGCTGGAGGACCCTGTCTTCCAGCACTATCCTCAATGGATCGAGAAACGGACCGGCCAGCGCGACATGCTCTACCTGTTTCTCTACACGGTCACCTGGGCCGGCCCGACCGATCTTGCGATGCACGTTTGACCCAGTCCCGGCGTCTGTTCTGGCATGCAACGCACGTGGTTTGTTTTGCCGTTGTTCGCATTGGCCACCCTGTTGCTCCACGGCCAGCGCCAGCGTGAGTTTCCCCTGTGGGAAATGCGCGCCGTTACTCCCCAGGAAGTCTCCCCGGCCCGCTACAAGCAGGTGGAAAGCTGGGAGCTGGACCGCATGGAGCGCGATGGCTGGGAACTGGTGAGCGTCGCGCCGTTTGTCCTGCAAAATGAGGAGCGCGGCCCGGAAGGCCGCAAGCTGGTGGTAACTCAGACTTACCCCGCCTACTACTTCAAGCGCCTGAAACCCGCGCGGGAGCGCTAGTTAAGTTAGCGCATCCGGCTCGGCGAGCCCGGAGACATCGGACTCGCCGGCTGCTGCGGCTGCCCGGGCTGGCCCTGCGGACCGCTCTGCCCTGGCTGCCCAGGCTGTCCTCCGAATCCCGCCAGATTGCCCGCCTGCCCCGTCGCCGCCGCGCCGGACTTGTCCTTGCGGAAGTCGTAAACGAACTCCCACTCCTTGAACTTCTCCCGCTCGTTATAGATCTTGATGCCGACGCCTTCCGCCGTCGATGCCACGCCCGCGACACCGGCGCCCATTCCTTGCGGCTGCGCCTGCGCGCCGCCCGGCGGCCCGCCCGCGCGCGGCGTGGTCAGTAACCGCTGGATGAGATCGATCGCTTGATTGGATCCCGGCGCCGCTCCCGGCACGGCGGCACGCTGCACCGCTCCGCCGGTCTGCGAATTGGCCGGCTGCGTGGGCGCTCCCCCAAACGGGTTGAATGGCTGCGGCGTCAAGCCCGGCTGTCCGGGAACAACCGGGGTGAAGACTCCCGGCTGCCCAGGTTGTGGCTGCAAAGCGGGAAACGGGAACGGGCTCGGCTGCCCAGGCGGCAGGCCGCCCGGCTGCTGCGGAAACGGCTGCCCGGGCTGGATCTGAATCGGCTGGCCGGGCTGTTGCGGAAACGGCTGGCCGGGGAACACTGGTTGCCCCGGGAAAGGCTGCTGGCCCGGCTGCGGCGGCAGCCCCGGATACGGCTGCCCTGGCAGAGGCTGGCCCTCCACCGGCTGCTGATTCGGATCGGTCGGCTGCGGCGGAGGCGGAGGCGCATTCGGATCGTACGGCTGGTTCGGGTTGTAAGGCGCGTTGGGATCGTAGGGCGGAAACTGCCCCTGCTGCCCCGCTATGATCGCCGGGCGGTCCCCGCCGCGACGCGCGAACATCGCCGCCGCGTCGTTCTGCGGCCCCGGCAGACCCATCTGCACGCCGAACACGCCCGCCTGCTGCTCGGTCTCCTTCTTCTCCTTGTCCTTATCACCGCCGAACGGATCCGGCGGCTTCTCCACCAGCGAATTGGTCAGCGCTCCGGCCGCGTCGATATTGATCACCCGCCATTCGTCCTTGCCCGTCAGCGGGTCCTTGTAGCGGCGGCGCAGGAACCGCATGTCCATCATCTTTTCCAGCTCATCAAGCGATGCCGGGTACTTCTTCTGCGAGCGCACGTAGAGCTGAATCGCGCGCTTGTACTCCTCGCCGCGGTCGATAAGAAGCTGCTCTTTCTCGCGCTGGCCCTCAAACACAACCCGCGGCATCTCGCGATACAGCAGAATCGCCACCGCCGCCGCCATCATGAACACGAACAGCAGCGCGAAGCCTCTCTGCTCTCTGCGGCGGCGTCTCATCCTAGAAACTCCCCTGTGGCGGCTCTTCCAGCCGGATCGTCTGCTGATGCTTGTGCTGGGAATCCTCGACCACCGCCGAGGATAACCCGATGCGCACGATCTTATACCGATTCTGCAGCATCTGCCCTTCCGCGCCCACCAGGATCTCCTCACCGTTCAGGAAAAACGCCCTCCGCGCGCCGGAGCCCGCGATGAAGCCGTAGAACTTCAACGGAATTGGCGGAGGCGGCGGCTTGGGCGGATCCTTCGGCGGCGGAGGTTTCTCCTCCGTGCCGTTGCCGGCAGCCTTTGCCACTTCCACCGGCTTGGGCACAATCTTCGGCGCCTCCACCTTCGGCGCCGGAGGCTGCGAAAACTCAAAAAGGCTGCGATGACCGCCGCCCACTTCCACGTTCTCCAGTTTCGCCAGCAGATCCAGCCGCAGCGTCGGGTCGATCTTCATCGCGTCCGGCTGCTCCTTATCCGGCCTCGCCTTGAGCGATGGCGTCCACTCCTGCGACACCGCCGCGCGCCGGGTCCGCGGCGTCGAGGAGGCAACCGAGCGGTTCTCAAACACCGGCGCCGCCACGGGTGTCTCGGACTTCGCCGCCGCTGCCTCGGCCGGCAGGCCGTAAGGGTTCGACGGCGCGAGAATATTCGTGTACATCAGGTAGCCGGCAACCACCAGCAGCACAGACAGGATGGCCACCTTGCGCGGCTCCGCGCCTAGCTTCATGGCCGCTGCTCCCTCACAAACGTGTTGATCTTGAACCGCGCGTTCAACATCCCGGCCGTCTGCTGCGGCGCAGCCGTGATGTTGTCGATCATCAGAAACCGCTTCGATTTGTCCACCTGGTAAACGAACTCCACCAGGTCCGCATAGGAGCCCTCGTAGTTGGCGGTGATCGTCATCAGGCTCAGCGTGTCGCTTCCCTCTATGCCATCGATGGTAAAGGCATGCTCGCGCAGCTTCAACCCCGCCTGCTTGGCCGCCGATTCAATCTCGGTCACAATCGTCGAGGAGCTGGTGCGGCGGTCCATGAAATAGCCGCTCATGAACTCCTCCTGCTGCTTGCGCGCCGTCTCCACTTTCTTCACGATCGTCCGCAGCCGCGTCAGCGCCGCCTGCCGCTGCTGCACCTGCGACCGCAACGCCGCCAGCTCCATCTCCAGATCCTCGGCCGACTGGCCCGGCTGCAACAGCCACAATAGCGCCGCCAGGTTCAGCACCGCCAGCGCGATCACCACCACGCGCCACCTGCCACGGGCATCGGTTTTCTTCCCGCTAAATCTGCGGAGCATAGTTCACATTCACCCGGTAGCGGAATAACGGCTCGGCTTGCGACGGCGGAAGCCACGTCGTCACGGAGGTGGCGCCGAACCGCGGCGAGCTTTCCAGTTTCATCAGCAGATTCACCACCGGCTCGGTGGTTTGCGAGGCCACCGTCATGTCCAGCCGGATCTGGTTGGTAAGATCCACTTGCGGCCGCACCGCCACCAGCCGCACGTTATGCGGCATCACTGCTTCCAGATCGCTAAAAATGCGCGTCCAGGAGATGCCCTTCCGCAGCAGCAGCTCGTTCAGGAACAGGCTGTAGTTCAGCGCTTCGGCGTTTTCGGGCAGCCGCAGTGTCGCTTCCAACTTGGCCTGTTCCGCGGAGATAGTCTGCAACTGCTTCCGCGTCCGCTCCACCGCCGCGCGCGCGTCGGCCGCGTCGCCGCGCTGGATCCAGGCAACCGACACCTGAAACGCCAGCAGCCCGGCCAGCACCGCCGATGCCGCGATCGCCGCGATCAGAATCGGCCGGTCGCGCCGGAACGGCTGGCTCGAGAGATTGATCGATACCGCGCTTTTCATGCGCCTACCCCCTGCAGGAATCCCAGCAGCCCGGTGTTGTTCTCTCCAGGCTGTCCCCAGGCCGAACGCATCGGCTCCACTTCAAGTCCCAACTCCCGCTCGCATTCCCTCCGCAGATCCTCCGCCGCCGGTCCAAACCCGGCCGCGTACATCCGCGAAGGCTTCTGCGGCAACTCGTCTTCGGCATAAGCGACCGTGGGAAACAGCACCGCCATCACCTCGCGCAGGTTCAGCTCCGGCAGCTCCAGGCAGCGCAGGAGCCTGGGAAATCGTCCCTCGCAAACCGCCACAGTCAGCGTCTGCCCGGTGAGCTTCGCCGCCATATGCAGCCCCTCGGCCGGCAACAGATCCATCGCCGCCAGCATCGACGTTGTCGTGAATCCCGTCGTCAGTCCCGCCGCGCGGAACGGCGCTTCATACCGCGCCACAATCTCCATCGCCGCCGCCGCCACCAGCACTTCCACCTTCTTCTCCGTCTTGCTCGGCCGCGCCTGGTAGCTGACCGCCGCCGCCTCCAGATCAAATGGAACCGTCTTCTTTAAACGGAACCGCACCAGCGAGATCTGCTCGGCCGGCTGCGTGGGGAACGATTCAAAATCAAGCAGCGCGACCCTCGCGCAATAGTCGGGCAGGATGAGAGCCGCCTCGCGCGGACGCCGCGCCCCGTTGGGGGGAGCCAGTTCCCGCACCATCCGCTCCAGCACATCCGGCCGCAGGACGTTGTCCTTCACCGGCGAAACAGTTACCGCCTCCTCGTCGAACCTAAGGAAACTCAGCTCCGGGGGCTGGCCTTTCTTCCAAGGCTGCTTCGCCCGCGCAATGCCGTTCGCGGAAATCTCAAACGCGTATAACGGCGGCGGATCCTCCACCAGGTTGCGCAGCGCGTCAAGTATCGGCATCTTCCGGCTCATCCTTCTATAAACGTCACCTTGTTGATCTCGCGCAGCGTTGTCATGCCGGACTTCACCTTCTCGAGCGCCGATTCCCGCAGGAACGTCATCCCCTCATCGCGCGCCTGCCGCCGGATCTCGCTTCCCGCGCGCCGGTCGAGAATCATCTCGCGGATTTTTTCGCTCAGGTCCAGCAATTCATGAATCGCGGTCCGGCCGTGAAAACCCGTGCCGCCGCACTCGAAACAGCCCGAGCCCTCATGAAATGGAAAATCCCGCCATTCGGCCGCATCCAGCCCGCTTTCCACCAGATACTCATCGTCGTAGCTGACGCGGTGCTTGCAATGCTCGCAAATGATGCGCACCAGCCGCTGCGCCAGAATGCAGTTCAGCGCCGAAACAAAGTTGTACGCCTCGACACCCATGTTCAGGAACCGCCCCAGGACGTCGAACACGTTGTTGGCGTGCACCGTGGTGAAGACCAGGTGTCCGGTAAGCGCGGCATTGATGGCGATCTGCGCCGTCTCCTGGTCGCGGATTTCTCCCACCATCACCTTGTCCGGATCATGGCGCAGGATCGAGCGCAGCCCGCGCGCGAAGGTGAGCCCCTTCTTCTCGTTCACCGGAATCTGCGTAATGCCCTTCAGCTGGTATTCGACAGGATCTTCAATCGTGACGATCTTGTCCTCGTCGTTCTTGATCTCGCTGATCGCCGCATAAAGCGTGGTGGTCTTGCCCGAGCCGGTCGGCCCTGTCACCAGCACCATCCCGTACGGCTCCTTGATGTAGCGCCGGAACTTCACCAGGTCGCCTTCGGAGAAGCCCACCACATCCAGGCTGAGCTTGGCGAACTTCTCGCTCATCGACTCCTTATCCAGCACGCGGAGCACCGCATCTTCGCCGTAAATCGTCGGCATGATCGAGACGCGGAAGTCGATAAGACGGTTCTTGTAGCGCACGCGGAAGCGCCCGTCCTGCGGCACCCGCCGCTCGGCGATATCGAGCTCGCTCATCACCTTGATGCGCGAGATGATCATCGAGTGCCAGTCTTTCGCAATCGGCGGCATGGCGTAGTTCAGCACGCCGTCGATGCGGTACTTGATCACAACTTCGGAATCGCGCGTCTCGATATGAATATCGGAGGCGCGCCGCTCCAGCGCGTTGAAGATGGTCGTGTCCACCAGCTTGATCACCGGCGCGATGTCGGAATCGGTCGCCGTCAGCTTGTCGATCGACAGAGTCTCGTCGGCGTTTTCCTCGTCCGCCACCACGTCGAGCGCGAAACCCTCGGTCACCTCATCCAGCACACGCTGGGACTGTTCGGTCTTTTTGAGCAGATCGGCAATCTGGCTGAGCGTCGCCACCTTGACCCGCAGCTTTTTGTCCAGCAGGATCGACAGCTCGTCGACAAGGTTCAAGTTGCGCGGGTCGGCCAGCGCGATTTCGAGCGTCCCGTTATGCGCCGCCAGCGGCACAAAGTTGTACCGGAACATCAGGTCCACCGGCACTGTGTGGAATAGCTCATGATCGATATGCGTTTCCCGCAAATCGACAAACTCACACCGGTACCGCTCCGCCAGCGCCCGCGATGCCTCCTGTTCAGCCCTTGGATCCGGATTGTTCGCTTTCGTCGCCATATTCGTTAAGCGCAGCACCAACCTAACCGAGCCGCGACCGTCAGGGAGCGGCTTCTGGCCAAAAGTAGTAAAAACAAATGGCTTACATTCGCTCCATGCCGCGGACGCAACTCCTTCATAGCCCGGACGGCTCCTATACAACTATGACGCGATCCAAGGGGCGCGCGTGCAGGTTCCAGCAGGAAATGCCAAGAATCAGTTGATCTCATCCCACTCGGCCGCCTTGGCAAACAGCCCAAGGTGCCGGACGTTGGTCGTCGCAATCACAGGCTCGGCTTCCGCCGAGGAGAGCAGGACTGCTTGAGCAGCCAGGATCATATCGGCGTCCAAAGACGCGTCATCGGCCGATTGCCTGCCTAGTTGGCGGGCCGAGGCCCAGAATTGGGCGGCTCTTAATCATGAAAACAGCTTGTATCCAGGAAGCCGGTCTTCATCGAGCCGTTGCTTTAGCAGCTCAAAGGTCTCACACTGCTCCTGCTCATCCCCTTGCATCCACTGTTCCAGCAGATTCTCCAATGCACCGGCATCTGACGAGGGCGCACTGGATCGCTCAAGCGGGCGATTCGTTTGGTCTGCTTTTGACGTGTTCGGCATCCCTGTAACTTGATTCTAGCGCAGCGTCGCCTGCGCTACCCCAACGTATCGGCCAGCGAAAAGATCGGCAAATACAGCGCAATCAGCACAAAAGCCACGAAGCCGCCCATGAACAGCATGATGGCCGGCTCGATCAGCGCCAGCGTGGCCGTCATGCGCGTGTTGACGTCGTCCTCGTAGAACTCCGCCACGCTCGCGAGCATTGCCGGCAGGGCGCCGGTCGATTCGCCGACCTCGATCATATCGATCGACAACGGCGGAAAAATTCCGGTGGACGCCAGCGCCGTCGACAACGGCTGGCCCTCCTTTACCTTGCGCCGCGCCTGGTCCAGCGCCTTCCTCAAAATGCGAGCCCCCAACGAATCGGCCCCGGTTTCGAGCGCTTGCACCAGCGGAATGCCGCCCAGCAGCAGCGTCGAAAGCACACGCGCGAACTGCGCCACCTGGTACTTGATCCAGATCTCGCCCAGAATCGGCGTCCGCAGCCGGATGCGCTCCATACGCTCCGCCCCGCTCTCCGTCTGCGACCACAATCGATAAGCAACCGCCCCGGCCACCAGCGCCGCCGCCGCCACCAGCACGTGATTGCGCGCTGTGGTTCCGAAGCTGATCAGCAGCACCGTAACCGCGGGCAGCTCCGCCTGCAGCGAGTTATACAGCTCGGCGAAGTTCGGCACCACGTAGGTGATCATGAACACGATCAGCGCCAGCACCAGGCAGACCAGCACCGCCGGATATAGCAGCGATAGCAGAATCTTCTTGCGCACCGCCAGCGCCAGTTTCGTATAGGCGATATAGCGCTCAATCACCTCCCCCAGCGAGCCGGACTTTTCCCCCGCCATCACCGACGTCACGTAAATCCCCGGAAAAACGCGCTGCCGCGCGAAGGCGTCCGACAGCTGCGTGCCCTTTTTCACCTCATCGCGCACCGCCTTGATGTGCTTGGCCAGTTTCGGATCGGTCAGACGGTCGGCCAACAGGTCCAGGCACTTCAAAATCGGCAGCCCGGCGCGGACCAGCGTCAGAAACTGCTGGTTGAAGATGAGGAACTTCTCCAGGTTCAGCTTCTGCCGCGAAGGCGCCAGCCGCGCCGCGATGTCGCCGCGCGGGCGGATCGAATAGATCAGGAACCCCTGCTGCGTCAGCTTCTCGCGTAGCTCTTTTTCCGAATCGGCCTCGGCCACCTTCTGGTGAATCTCGCCGCGCGAGTCGGCGTACTTTAGCAGGAACTCCGGCATGCTACTTTCCGCCTCCTTCGGCATCCACCTCGACCAACTCCGCGCCGGCCGGCATCCGGAACACGAACAGCTTGTCATCAAGCGGCGGGTTCAGTCGTTCGCTCGAAAACTTGAACTGCATCAGCGACCCGTCATGGCCATGCACCTTCAGCTGCTGTATCTGGTGCGATGCATTCACCAGGAACTCCACCTGCCGGTAGGGGGCTTTGTCCGATTTCGGCACCGCCACCAGATAGGTCGCCTCACCCTCCGGCTTCGAGCGGAACTCGCGGAAGTCGCGCTGGAAATCCAGCCGCCCCATCAGGAAGGCCAGTGGCGCGCGCAGGTCGTCGCTCCCCTTCAAAGGCGACTTCTCCACGCGCTTGGACACCGGACTGTAGAAATAGACATCCTTGCCGTCGGCCAGAAACAGCTTGCCTTCAGGCGTATGATACTCCCAAAGCATGCGCCCGGGCTTGCGCAGGTAGAGCACGCCCGACTCGCGCTGGCCGATCCTCCCGGCGCCGGTAAGCGACTGCTCGAACAGCACTTGCATGGTCTTCGGACGGTTGTAGCGCTCCTCCACCCCGCGCAGCAGATCGGTAACGCTGATCTCGGCGAACGCAGCCGAAAGACAGAGCAATCCCAGCAGGTGCTTCACATTAGCTTTGACGGGCGCGGCAGCCGGAACGTGCACAGCTAACCAAGGGTAAACCGTTGTTTGGGAGGCCCTTCTTCTCCCCGATAGGCCCAGCTCAGCAGCGGTGGCGCAATGATCGTCGTCAGCACCGACATAAACACCACCACCCCATAAATGCTCTGCGAAACGGCCCCCAGGCCCAATCCGATCTGCGCCACCACCATCCCCACTTCACCCCGTGGCACCATCCCGACTCCCACCCGGATCGCATTCACCCGCCCCATTGGCAGCGCGCCCAGGCCGCATCCCACCAGTTTCGACACCACCGCCGCCACCAGCACCAGCACGCTCAGGATGATCGTCGCCTTCGCGGTCATCGACGAAAGTTCCAGGTGCAGGCCGATCCCGGCCAAAAAGAACGGTACCAGCAGCTCCGTGACGCCCTGCGCCAGGTCATGCACGCGGTGCGTGGTCGATTCGGCCAGCGCCACGCCGGCCAAAAACGCCCCGACAATCGCCGCCACACCCGCATATACCGCCAGCACGGACAGGCTGAACAACACCACCATCGCCACGCTGAACTGCGCTTCACTGCTGCGAAGCTTGGTCATCTGCGGCACTACCTTCTCCATCGTGCGCGTGCCCCAAATCGTCACCAGCACCGTGAACCCGATCGCCAACCCCGCCGTCACGCCGATCTCCACCATGTTCACGCTGCCCTTGGCCATGCTGCTTACCACCGCCAGCACCAGCAGCCCCAGCACGTCGTCAATCACCGCGGCCGCCAGAATCGTCTGGCTGGCCACGTGCTGCAGCAGCCCCTTGCCATCCAGCACGCGCGCCGTGATGCCGACGCTGGTCGCCACCATCGCCGCGCCGAGAAAGATGCATTCAATCTGCGTGCCGCCGAAAGCGGACAGAATCCCCCATCCCGCGCCGAACGGCAGCAGCACACCCATGATTCCAACCACGGCCGCCGTAGTGCCCACTTTCAGCAACTCCGACGCCTTCACCTCAAGGCCCACACGGAACAGCAGGAACATGACTCCCAATTCGGCCAGTGCCGAAAGGAAGTTGTCCGGCTGCACCCAGTTGAGAACACCGGGACCAATCAGAATGCCGGCCAGAATCTCCCCAACCAGACCCGGCTGGTGGAACAGCTCGAACAGCTCCGCCAACAACTTGGCCGCTCCAAACACGATTAGCATCGCGAGTGGAATTCTCAGGGCTTCCGGGCCCCCGGCGAGAAAGAACGCGAATTCAGGCATCATGATGATGAACTTTACTTAGTGTGCCGCAGGAATCCCTTTTGAATCAAATAATTTGCTATCGACGGAATCATTGAGAATGTTTCCGGTTTCCCTGGACATATTCAATGGCCACAGTTGCGGCCTGTCAACAGGAGGTCCCCATGGTCCAGAAGCCGCTTTCGACGACACCCCGCGCGGGGGAAACGGTGGTTGTATTAACGGTGAGCCCCCTCAAGGAGACGCACGCCAAGCTCCGCGGCATCTTCGCTCACACCAACTGGACCATGCTGGAGTCTCAAGACAGCTCCCACGCCATGGAGTTGCTTCGCTCCCACAGCCTGCCGGTCGTGATCTGTGAGCGCGATCTGGACGACGGCTCATGGTCCGATCTGCTGGAGCAGGTGGCGAAGCTCCCGGCTCCGCCTCTGATCGTGGTCACCGCGGGCGACGCCGACGAGCTGCTCTGGGGCGAAGTGCTGAACCTCGGCGGCTACGATGTTCTTCCCAAGCCGCTGGAGGCATCCGAGGTCACGCGCGTGGTCAGCCTCGCCTGGATGCACTGGCGCCAGAAATGGTCCGTCCCGCGCCACGCCGCCGGAGCTGCGGGAGCTTCCACGCTGTTGGCCGCGCTGGCCTAGCGCCCCTTCACAAACACGACGCCCTGCGGGGAGCCGACGATTAGCCCGCGGGGAGAGCTGGCAACCCCCATCCCGATCCCATGCGGATAAACCTTCTGCTCCTGTGGAGGCCCGCCGCCGCCGACCAGACGCGCGTTGATCTAGATGATTACAGATCGACGAGCCGCTTGTCGGAGTCACCGAAGCGCTCCAGCTCGACGCCCATGCGGTCCATCAGCGACAGGTAGAAGCTGCAGGCGCGGCGGTTGTCGTCGCCTTTATCCATATAGTCGAGCACGCGCCCTTGCTTGAGGGCGCCGTTGCCGCCGCCGGCCAGGATCATCGGCATCTGCTCGGCGCTGTGGGCGTCGCCGTCGAACAGGTTCGAGCAGCACAGCAGCATCGAGCTATCGAGCATCGTTTGCCCGCCTTCGTCGATCTCCTTGAACCGTTTCAGCAGATAGGCGAACTGCCCAATGTGGAACTGATTGGTCTTGAGGTACATCGCCTCCAGCGCCGGGGCCTTGCCGTTATGTGTCAGGTCCAAATGCAGCGCGCCCTGCACGCCTTCCAGGAACCGGAAGTTCATCTGCGACAGGTCGTTGTTCAGCATCAGCGTGGCGATGCGCGTCTTGTCCATGCGGAAGGCGAGCACGACCAGGTCAAGCATCAGCTTCATGTGCTCGGGCACATCTTGCGGGAGTTGCTCGGCCGGGCGCAACATGTCCGGTTTATCGATCGACGGGCGCCAGCCCTCCAGACGCTCCTGCTTACCGGCGCGCTCGATGCGCTTCTCGATGTCGCGGATCGACTCCAGGTATTCATCCAGCTTGCGGCGGTCGCCGCCGCCGAGCTTCGGCTGCAGGTCGTGCGCTTCCGTGAGCACCGCGTCGAGGATACTCTTGTCGGTGACGCGGCCCTTGCCGTCGCCAACGAGGCGGTCGAATGCGCGAGCGGGGTAGATCTCCTTGGTTGCCGGCTTGCTGGGCGTGGCCCAGGAGATGGAGGAGCCGTAGATCATCGACAGGCCGTCTTCCAGCCGCAGCTCGTTCGGTTCGATGCCGAGCACCAGGCTCGGCACGGCGGTGCGCGCGCCGATGCGCTGCGAGAGCACCTGGTCCATGGTGGTGCCGACGCGGATGACGCTGGGATCGAGACTGACGGTGGCCCCGGACAGCATGTTCGGCATGCGGCCCAGGTGCGGGCTGGTGGAGACGAAGGCCTGCTGGTGATAGAGGCCGCGGATGAAGGTGATGTCCTCGCGGTAAGGCATCATCGGCGCGAGGCCCGGCCCGATCTCCATCGACGCGCCGCTTCCCTTGGCCCACCAGTGGGCCGGCTCGACGCCGTTGGAGAAGTAGATCACGGCAAAGCGCGTGGGCGGTTTGCTGGTTTGCTGGGCGATCAGCGGCAGCGATTCCATCCACGGCAGCGCCAGCGCGACGCCGGCTCCGCGCAGAAAGTGCCGTCTAGTTGGATGGATATTCATCGATTGCGCTCCGTGACTGCCGCCCTCTGACGGGGCGGCTCGGCTTCTTGTTTGCGGTTCCGGAACTGAGGGCTGGTGACGATGTGCGACGCCAGCGCGGTGAAACCGGCTGCACCGCCGGCCCCTGCCATCTCCTCGATCAACGGCTGGTCCGACGGCAGTATGGTGCGGCCCAGCGCATAGCCGACCAGCTTGCGCGAGACCGTGCGCAGAACCTGCTGCTCCTGCGTCTTCAGATACTCGAGCAGACCGTCCACGCCTTCGATCTTGCGGTCGCCGGCCAGCACGCCGTAGTCATCCACCGGCTTGCCGTCCGGATACTGGTCGCGCCAGCGGCCCACGGCGTCGTACTTCTCCAGTGGAAACCCCAGCGGATCGATGCGCACGTGGCAGCCGGCGCAAGTCGGGTTGCGTTTGTGGACTTCCAGCCGCTCGCGCAGGCTCAGGCCGCCGAACATCTTCTCGTCGGCGGGAATGGAGCCGGCGTCGGCGGGCGGCGGCGGAACGGCGATGCCCAGGATGCGGCGCAGCAGCCAGTCGCCGCGCTTGACGGGGCTGGTGCGGAGCGGCGCCGAGGTCGAGGTGAGCACCGCGCCCAGCCGCAGCAGTCCCCCGCGCTGAAACTCGTTCGCGCCTTCCACCATTTCCACCTTGTCTTTGGAGGTGACTTCCTTCTTGATGCCATAGTGTTTGGCCAACGGCTGGTTGAGGAAGCTGTAATCGGCGTGCAGGATCTCCGTCACCGGACGATCCTTGCGGACGACGTGCTCAAAGAAGGAGACGGCTTCGTCATACATCGCCGTCTTCACCGCTTCGGTGAACTCGGGGAAACGCGTGGGGTCGACGCCGCGGTATTGATCGAAGCGGTAAAAGCCCAGCCACTGCCCGAAGAACTCGGTGGAGAAGCGGCGCGCCTTCTCCTCGGCCAGCATGCGCTTGACCTGGCGATTCAACCCTTCCGGCTGGTTCAACTCGCCGGCGGCGGCCGCGCGGCGCAGCTCTTCATCAGGAACCGAAGACCACAGGAAGAAGCTCAAGCGGCTGGCCAGTTCCCACTCCGATAGGGGCTTGACGCCAGACTGTTGCGAGGCCTGCTCCAGCCGGTAGAGGAAGGACGGCGAAACCAGGATGCGCGCCAGTAGCGCGCGGACCGCTTTGCGGTGATCCGGATCGGCGCTCATCTGCTGGTCATAGAAGGCGCGCAGGCTCTGCTGTTCCTTTTCCGTGAGCGGGCGGCGCCAGGCGCGGCTGGCGATTTCCAGGCAGTCCTTCAAGTGCGACGGCCGGGCGGCGGCCTGCGCCTGCTGCACCGCGGCGTATTCTGTGCGAAGCGGAGCGGCGTAATTGCGCAACTCGGCGGAGAGGGTGTTGAACGTGGCATCGTCAAGATCGGCGATGCGCTTGCCCTTCAGATCGTATTTGAACTTCTTGGCCAGCAGCGTCAGGTACTCGTCGTGATAGTCAAAGCTGGCGTAGAGGTCGTTCCAGGCGTGATTGAGCTGGGCGATCGTGGCGGGGTCGAGTAGCTTCTCGACGACGAAGCGGTCATCGCGGATGTACTTCACCTTGACGACAAACTCGTCATGCTCGGGAACGTTGTAGGTGTTGTCGAACGGCTCCGGGATCGGGTCCTTGTCGGCGGGGGTAGGCTCGCCGTGCGAGTTGGGCGGCAGGATGCGCGCGAACTCGAACACGCCCGCTTTCCACGCCGCGTAGCCCGCGCTCTTGGCGTCGCCAACAAGGCCCCAGACGGGCACGCCGCGCGTGCCGCCGTCTTCGCGGTCCGAGATAGTGACTCGGAAGACCTGGTCGCGGTCAGCGCCAACTTCACCTTCCACATGCAGTTCAAAGATGGAGATGCCGTCGGGCAGTTTCACGTCGAACGCCATCGAGCCGTTGCTCGCGAAATCGCCTTCGCCCATCACGGAGCCATCGGGGCTCTGGCCAAAGGCAAGCTTTTTCGCGGACTCCTCGGTCACCACCGTGTGCAGCGGAACGCGGGGCAGGTTTTCCGGCTCCCTGCGCCGGCTGACAGCCTGATCGTTGGCCGCGCCGGAGGGATCGGACCGCCGGAAGCCGCCAGGCCGGAAGATGATGGCCGGGTTGCGCCACAGGATGACGGGTTTGGCATTCGGGTTCGGGTTCACCATCGCGGCGTTGAGATAGATGCGCGCGGTTCCGCCCGGCGGCGGCGGGGCGGCGCGCGGACCGCGGAATCCACGAATGAATCGGAACCTGTGCCGGTCCTGGACCTTGAGCGAGTTGTCGCTGAACTCGAGCGGGCGCTCATCGCCGGCGCCGCCCGCGGCCACGTCGCCGCGCGCGAACAGCCAGCTGGGCCAGGTGACCAGGTACTTCTGAATCTCGGCGCACTGCGCGCGGACTGCCTTCGCGTCGGCCTTGCCGGCGGCGGGAAGATTGCGCCACCGCGCGGCGACCTCCGAAGAGGGGTAGCTCAGCGAGTTGCGGTTGAGGACGCTCCAGATGTGCTCGGCGAACCGCGCAGTGATGCCTTCGCGCTGCGCCAGATCTTTCAGCGAGAGCTTTGGATCATGCTTGTGCTGCCAGGCCGCGAAGAGCGCCGCGCCATAGCGATCGAGGCCGTAGGGACGGCCGCCTTCGCCCGACACGGTGCGGAAACCGTACTTGTTGTAGATGGCCTGAATGCGGGCGATAGCGGAGAGTTCGAAACCGGTCTTGCCGGGATCGATGTAGAAGCTGACGGGGCCGGAGCCGATGACGGCGTGGTCGGCGATGCGCTTGGCCGTTTCCAGGTAGCGCTCCATGCTGGCATCCTGCATGAACTGCACGTCGCCGTAGCTGGTGAAGCCTTCCCCGCCGACTTCGTCGCTGACGAAATCGCGCTCGATGTTGAGGTCGAGACCGGTGAGGTCTTCGATGGCGTAGGAGTATTCGCCGCTGGTGAGACGGCGCACGGTAATGCGGCCGGGGTCGCCTGCATTCTTCTCGGCGTACTTGGCGATCTCGGAGCGAATCCAGGCTACGGCATGGCCGCGCTCGGCCTCGGCGGGCTGCTTCATCTTCTCCGGCGGCATGCGGCGTTCGGCGAGTGCGGCGGCTACCTTTTCCCACTGCGCGTGGTGGTCGGCGATGTTGGGCTGCGCGGTGAGCAGTTCCAGGTTGACGCCGGCCATCGCGACACTCTTGCCGTGGCAGTGGAAGCAATGCTGGCGGAACATCGGAACGGCGCGGGCGGTGGAGGTTTCCGCGGCGGCGAGCGGTGCGGCCAGCAGCAAAGCGCTTAGCCAAATGGTATGGATGCGATCTGACACTATTCCCTGGACTCCGGTGGATTTCAGTTTATCAGACGCGGCGGCGGCGCCAGAGCAGAACGAGGAAACCGGTGAGAATGACAACCGGCGGGATCACGAGAATGATGATCCCCTGCTGCAAAACCTCGACGCGGGCAGAGTTCTGCGCGGCGGCCGTGCGTCCGCACATCACGCACTGCGCCCAGGTGGCGCTGGTGATCAGGAGTCCTGCTGCGACTCGCCTTAACATTGGATTCAGTATACCTCCAGCACCTGACTACCAGTCGCGCGGCCGATACAATGATAGGGATGGCTTTGATTGTGACTCCGTTCTTTGTGAGGATTTGATGGGCCCAGTCGAGGGAGAGCAGGCCCTCTTTTCTTTCTGGAGAGCTTTGGCTCCGTTGAGCCAGTTTTGAGGCCATTCCTGTTCCACGGATTGCACGCCTGCGTAAAGTTTGTGAATTTGAGGCGCCGGAGTTCAAGAAATCGCGTCTGTGTTTTGAGTACCTCTTGAATGAGGCGGCGCCCCACACGGAGGGGTTAGCGGGCCGTGGCGCCGCCGTCGATGATGAAGGTTTGGCCGGTGACGAAGCTGGAATCGTCAGAAGCGAGGTAGAGCGCGATGCCGCCGATTTCGTCGGGTTTGCCGACGCGGGGGATGGGTTGGGTTTGCTGTAGGCGCTCGACGTGTTGGGGGTTCTTCCAGAAGTATTCGCTGAAGTCGGTTTCGATGAGGCCGGGGCAGATGGCGTTGACGCGCACATTGTGGGGGCCGAATTCGATGGCCCAGACGCGGGTCATCATGATGAGGCCGGCCTTGGTGAAGCTGTACACCAACCCTTGCGGCTGCGGGCGCAAGCCGGCGATGGAGGCGATGTTGATGATGGAGCCGCCGCCGCGCTGGATCATTTTGGGGACGGTGAGGCGGATGAGGCGGAGGGCGGCGAGCACGTTGACCTCGGCGGTCTTGAGCAGCGCCTCGTCAGAGACTTCAAGCGCGGGGCCCTGGCCGATGTTGGTCGCGCTGTTGTTGACGAGGATGTCGACGGGGCCTAGGGTGTCTTCCACCTGCTGGATCAAGTATTCGAGTTGCTCTTTGCGGCCGACGTGGCAGGCGATGGGGATGGTCTTGCCGGGGAGCTTCGAGAACTCCTTGGCGGTCTCTTCGAGGTTCTCCATCTTGCGGCTGGCGATAACCACGTGGGCGCCGGCTTCGGCAAGGCGGTGGGCGATCGATTTGCCGATGCCGCGGCCTCCGCCGGTGACGAGTGCTGTTTTTCCCTGGAGTGTCATGTGTCCTTTGTAGAGTCTAGCGTTACACGGGCGCGGAGGCGGCGCATGCCGCGCAGCCAACGGCCGTAGTCGGAGGCTTTGCGGCGGAAGTAGTCGAGCACTTCCGGGTGAGGGAGGATGAGGAAGTCACCGGCTTCAAGGCCGCGCGCGGCTTCCTCGGCGACTTGATCGGGGGACAGTGCGCCTTCGGCGAGGAAGTGGCCCGCGTCGAGCATGGCGGTGCGGACGCCTTGCGGGCAGAGACAGGAGACTTGAATGCCGCGATCGCCATATTCGATGGAGAGCCATTCGGCGAAACCGATGGCGGCGTGCTTGGTGACGCCGTAGGGAGCGGAGCCGATTTGGTTGAGCAGTCCGGCGGCGGAGACGGTGTGGAGGAAGCAGCCTTCCCCGCGCGCAAGCATGCCGGGCAGGGCGGCGCGCGCGGCCCATACGTGAGCCATGACGTTGGTGCGCCAGATGCGGTCCCAGTCGGAGTTGGATGCGTCGAGACCGGCGCGGACCATGATGCCTGCGTTGGAGCAGAACAGGTCGATGCGGGAGAATTGTGATTCGGCGAGTGCGACGAGATTGCCGATGTCCGTTTCTTGAGAAACGTCGGTGCGGGTGGCGAAGGATCGCGTTTCCGCGGCCACGGAGCGGGCGCCGCTTTCGTCGAGATCGGCGAGCAGCATGGCGGCGGGATTTTCGCGCGCGAAGCGGAGCGCGAGGGCCTTGCCGATGCCGGCAGCGGCGCCTGTGATGACGATGACCTTTCCCGCAAGACGCATTCCGCTACTATACGGGATCGTGATCTTCGGCGGCGGCCTGAGTGAAAACAGTAAAGCGTTTTTGGGGCGATTTTTTCGGGCGAAATGTTGCGGGTTTGGGAGGCGTGTGGGATACTGAGATCAATATAAGTCGTTATCGACTTGATCGCATTCCCAGCGGTGGGTACCAGCCCACCGCACCCCCTCTCATAAGCCCCAGGCTCTCCGCCTGGGGCTTTGTACCCAGGTGGGTTTCCTTGGATAAGAACACACGTTAAGTGCCTGATTGGTGTAGGAATTGGGGGAGGGTGGTACGCCCGAGAGGATTCGAACCTCTGACCTCTTGCTCCGGAGGCAAGCGCTCTATCCGGACTGAGCTACGGGCGCGCAGATTTCATTGTAGTCTGTTTGGGGGCTGAAACCAACTGGGGCTTCCATGCTGGGGCTGCCATGCTACCCTGACCGTTTGCCGGTCATTGCCTATTACGTCAGCGGCCACGGTTACGGCCACGCCATTCGCTCCAACGAAGTTGCACGACACCTGCTCCGGCTGCTGCCCGATGCAACCATCCTATTCCGCGGCGGCGCCCCGGCCTGGCTGTTTCCCCCCCACCCGCGCATTCACGTATCTACCGCCCAGCTCGACTGCGGTGTTGCCGAAAGCCCCGACGCCCTCCGCATTGACGCCGCCGCCACTGTCGCCGCGCTCCGCCAGTTCCTCACCGCACGCCGCCAAATCATCCGCGAGGAGGCCGCCTTCCTGCAATCCCAAAAGGCGAACATCGTCGTCGCAGACATCCCCTACCTTGCCGGACCCGCCGCCCACGCCGCCGGCCTCTCCTCCATCGGCATCAGCAACTTCACCTGGAACTGGATCATCGAACCTTTCGCCGAATCCGAGCCCGAACTCACCACCCGGATTCGCGACGGCTACTCAAGAATGGAAACTCTGCTCCGCCTCCCCTTCTTCCACCACGAGGGCATGGAGATGTTCCCCGAAATCCTCGACATGCCCCTGCTTGCCGGCCAACCGTCGCGCTCCCGCGAGTCCGTCCGCCACGAATTTCACGCCCACGGCCGCCCGCTGGTCTGGATCGCCCTCCGAGGCAACATCAACGCCGCCGCCGTCCAGCGTGCCGCCTCCTCATGCCCCGATACCCTCTTCCTCACAACCGACTCTTCCTTGGACGGCCTCGCCGGGAATCTCCGCCTCTTCCGCATCGCCGATAACCTTACCGTCAGCGATGTCGTCGCCGCCTGCGACGCCGTCGTCGGCAAACTCGGCTACAGCCTCGTTTCCGAATGTGTCGCCGCCAAAACCCGTCTCGTCATGATTCCCCGCACCGGTTTCCGCGAGGACCCCATCACCGAAACCGAAGCCTCCCGCTTCACCGTCCTGGAGCCTATGCCGTATGAAGACTATCTCACCGGCCGCTGGCGCTCCTATCTCGACGCCGCTCTCTCACGCCCCGTGCCCCACGCTAGCGCCCCCTTGGGTGGAGCCTCAGCCTGCGCACGCTTCATCGCCTCCCGTCTCTAAAACTGCCACATCAGCCGCACCGTCCCGCTCCGCGGCACCCCGATCGCTGTCCCGGAAAACAGCCCGGAAAAATTAATCACGTTCAGCCGGTTCGTCAGGTTCCACGTGTCCGCCTGCAATCGCACCGTGCTCCGGTCTCCCTGCATCAGGTCCAGTCCCGCCGACGTGTCGAGTGAAAACTGCGGCAGCACACGCCCCCGCTCGAAATTCACCCGCTCCAGAATCCTCCCGCTGAACCGCTCCTCCAGATCGTCCTCGTCGAAATCCCCCTCCCGCTCAAACGGCAACCCCGAATTGTAGCTCCCGCCCCCAGCCACCCAGAACCGCTTCGTCACCTGCACGCGGAACCGCGCCCGCGCCGTGTGCCGCTGATCCTGCGTGATCGGAAACGTCGTATTCATGCGCAGCAACTCAGCTTCGTCTTCTTCCAGAAACAGCCCCCCCGTCAGCGGCAGCCTCCCCGTCCCCGTCATGTTCGAATAACTCAGAAATCCCGATACCCTGCCCCATCTGGGCAGCTCCAGCTTCGCTTCCACTCCATGAATTGTCGCCCGGTCAAAGGTGATCGGAAAGCTGATCCCTGTGTTCAGCAGCAGCGAATCGTCGGTGAAGTTCCGCGACAGCCGCCGGTAATAGTTCCCGTCCAGCCGCATCCGTCCCAGCAGGCTCTTCGCGAACCCCACCTGGTAGAAATTGCTCCGCGTCGGACGCAGCGCCAACCCCGTCGACTCCTCCGTCAGCGCGCGCGTCACCGGCGAGCTCGCCAGCAGCAAGCCTTCCACCGGCGGCGTTTCAAACGCCCGGTCATAGGACGCGTGCAGACGCAGCCCCGCCTCCGGCACATGAAAAGCCACGCCCACCCGCGGGCTCCACACGCTCTCCCTCACCCGCAACGAATAGCGGTCATGGCGCAGCCCCGCCGATACCGTCAGCCTTCCCGCCCGGATCGTGTCCTGCACAAACAGCGCCGTCTCCTTGCTCACCCCATCCTCGGCAAACCGGAACCGCTCCGGAAAATCATCGTCGAAGAACTTCTCCCGCGTGATGTGGTACGCAAAACTCTCTTCGAGATTCGCGCGGATGTACTCCACGCCCCACTTCGCCGAATGGCGACCCTTTGTCCATGCCATGCTGCCCGCAAAATACCCTTCCCGGAATCCCCGTTCCGCCGACGCCTCGATCGGATTGCTCAGCGGATTCGACCACAGCCGTGAATCCAAATCACGCACCATCCCCCTCACGTTGGCCAGCACCGCCGGCGACAGCGTGTGCTGATATGAGACCTGCCCCAGCGTCTCGGCCGCCGTACGGTCCTGCCTCTGCCCCTCTTCCTGTTGCTCCAATTCATTCGGCACCAGAAAATGCGCCCGCTTCGCGTGGAAGTACGTACTCAGCCGTCCGCCGCTGCGCACCTCCCGTTCAACCCGGCTCGTCACCCCCGCCCCCGTCGCCTTGTTCGTGAAGTTCTCCTCCACCGGCGGATCCAGAAACCGCCGCGTACTGCTTCCGCTCCCCGTGAACATCAACGCCGTCCGATCCCACTGCTGTTGCAGTTGCAGATGCCCGCCCTGGCTGCGGAAACTCCCGCCATCCATCGCCGCCTGCCCGTGGAGCCCGGGATTCGTCTGTTGCTTCGTATTCACTTCCACCACGCCCCCCAGCTTCCGCCCGTACTCCGCCGGATACCCCGCTGTCAGCACGTTCATCGACCCCAGATCCTCCAGCTCCAGCGATGGCGCAAACGATGGCGACCGGTTGTCGGTCAGCGGAACGCCGTCCAGCACATACTGCGTGTTGTACTCCGAACCCCGTGGATGCAGAATCCCGTTCGCCTCCAGCAGCCATCCCGGCTGGCTGTTCACCATCTCCAGCAGGCTCCGCGATGGCTGCGCCGTGCGATGTTCCCCGATCCGCTCCGCGCCCGCGAAATAGACGGTCGCCGTCCGGTGCGGATCCAGCAACGTCTCCGCTTCCCTCACCACCAGCGTCGTCTCCACCGCCGCCACCCCGAGTGTCACCTTCTTCGTCAGCGGCACTTCGCTGCGGATCTCGATCCGCTCCGAGTGGCTCTGAAATCCCCCATGCTCCACTCGCAGCTGGTACATCCCGAACGGCAGCGGCCGCAGCGTCGCTCTCCCCTCCGCATTGGTTTCAAGTCTTTGCCGAACTCCCGTCGCCTGGCCCACGAGCGACACTTCACACCCAAGAGGTGCTCCTGTGCTATCGCTTACAGTGAGCTGAATTTCCCCATTCCCCTTCTGTGCTAACAGGGGTAAGGTGAATAACATCGCAACTAGGATTAGCACTTTCATATTGGTCTGAAGCGGCACCTCCGATTCTACGCTAGATGAAGGCCGCCTTTCTCCTTCTCGCCGCTTCTGCCATGGCGCAAACTCAAGCGCCCAAGCCGCTTGCCGACCCGCCCAAGCCCGCCGCCTCCATTCGCGCCGCCATGGAGGAGTCCATTGCCCGTCAGCGCGATTCCGTGAAACGTCAGGTCAAATCCAGCCCCGCCGATAGCTCCTCCTGGTTTACCGTCCCTTGGAACGAGGAAGACGCCATCCAACCCATCGAACCCGTGAAAGCGCCTGCGGACGGCGGCCAAGACCCGCCACCCATCTCTACTACCGCCGCATCCTTCAACCTCTGGACGCCTCATTGCCCCCCCGTGCCTCCTCAACTCCTCAACCCGCACATTGATCGTGCCGCCGCTCTCGGCGGCCTCTCTGCTGACCTTCTACATGCCGTCATTCAAAAGGAGTCCTCTTTTCAGCCCTGCGCCGTCTCTTCCAAAGGCGCCCTCGGCCTCATGCAGCTCATGCCCGCCACCGCTGCCGGCCTCGGCGTCCGCAATCCCTTTGACCCCATCGATAACCTCTACGGCGGAGCGCGCTACCTCGGCAATCTCCTCGGCCGCTACGACGGCAACCTCAACCTCGCCCTCGGCGCCTACAACGCCGGCCCGGCGAAAGTGGATTCCTACGGCGGCGTTCCGCCCTACCCGGAAACGCAGAACTTCGTGCGCGGTGTACTGAGCCTTCTAGGACTTGGGGGAGTCTCTTTGGACGAGTAGGGATATTGTCATCGCTAGCGGCACCGTGACATACTGGTCATCAAGCCGTCTAATCCACGGCAGGGGGAAAGGCATCTGTAGGGGAGGTTGCTGATGCAACAGATGCGCTTCGCCCGCATGCCATCGGTTGGACTTGCTTCCGCCCGCGCGATCGGAGATCCGCGGCGGCGTGTCTGACTTCACTCTATTACCGGTTCAACTGGATGGCCGCATTCTCAACCGGCCCTTCTTCCGCCACGCCTCCATCCTCGCCGCGCATGGACGGCTTTGAGATGCTTCAGAAGCTTGACCGCGGCGCCATCGTCAATCTCGGGCAAGTCACTCACCTCTGACCCCCCATCGGCGCCCCTCAGCCGCCTCTATCGGGATCGTCTGCGCGCCCGCCTCGGCTGGCGCGATTAGCCGTATCATAAGGCATGGTACTTCGAGGGGCTCTCTACGCCGTATTTCTCTGCCTGCTCGCCGCCCACGCCGCCGAACTCCGCATCTCCGTCACCGACGCCTCAACCAAGCAACCGGCCTGGGCCCGCCTCGAGGTCCACTCCCCGGACGGCAAGCTCCACCAGCCGGCCGGCGCCATCATGGACCGCACCGCCCGCGCCCGCACCGGACTTCCCTACTACCCGCAGAGCTTTCTCTGCAAGCAGTGCACGCTCGATCTCCCACCCGGCCGCTACCGTGTCATCGCCGAACGCGGCCCTGAGTACGAGCGCCTCCAAATGGAAGCCGAACCCGGCGCCACCCTCCACATCCCCATGCGCCGCTGGACCACCATGCGCAGCGACGGCTGGTACTCCGCCGACTTCCACCTCCACCGCCCCATCGACGACCTTCCTACCCTTGCCGATGCCGATGACCTCAACTTCGCCGCCGCCTTCACCATGTGGAACCGCCGCAACCTCTGGAAGGACACTCCTCCCCCCGCCAATCCCATCCAAAACCCCTCCCCCTTCCTCTACCTCTCCCTCATGAACGCCGAAGACGAACGCGGCGGCGGCGCCTGGATGCTCCACCACCTCCCCGAACCCATCGACCTCGAATTCATGCTCCCACCCGGCAAGCCGCAAACCGAAAGCTGGCACCCGCCCGGGATCGAATTCATCCGCAAAGCGCGCGCCTGGCGCAAACCCGGTCAGCTTTTCCCCTGGTTCGATTGCGAAAAGCCCATATGGTGGGAGGTCCCCGTCGTCATGGCGCTCGCCCCGCCCGACTCCTTCGGCCTCCTCCACAACCACTTCAACCAGTACGGCATCCTGGACATGGAAGCCTGGGGCCGCCCCCGTGACCAGCAGCACTATCCCGGTATCGAAGGCTTCGCCGCTTATTCAATGGAACTCTACTACCGCTACCTCAACCTCGGTTTCCGCATACCTCCCTCCGCAGGCTCGGCAAGCGGCGTCCTCCCCAACCCTCCCGGCTACAACCGCATCTACGCCAAACTCGACGGCGCCTTCTCCCCGGAGAAACTCTACGCCGCCATACGCGATCACCGCCACTTCGTCACCAACGGACCCATGCTCGATCTCACCACCAGCTTCCACGCCGGCAAGCTGCGCGGCTCCGTCCAGGTCCAGTCCCGCGAACCCCTCTCCCGGATCGAGCTCATCGCCAACGGCAAAATCCTCCGCACATTCCACGCACCGGGCGGCGCGCGCTCCCTACGCCGTTCCTTCTCCATCGAAACGCGCCCCTACACATGGTTCGCCGCCCGCGCCTTCACCCTCAACCCCAATACCGTCCGCCTCGCCCACTCCAGCCCCATCTACCTCCCCGGCTCCTACAACGCCTCCTCCGACGCCGCCTACTTCCTCGCCTGGATCGACCAACTCATCGCCAATACAACCCCGGAACGCCTCCCCGATCCAGCGAAGCGCGGCCAACTGCTCTCCCTCTATCGCGAAGCCCGAGCCTTCTACGCCGCTAAAGTTTCCCCCTGAAGTCCGCTCTACTTCGCCCCGAACAGCCCGATCTCCACTCCCACAACCGCCGCCCTCCCCGGCATCACCACGCCGAAGATCTCCTGGTAAACCGTGTCCGTCAGGTTCGTCAGCTGCACGAACGGATTCACGCGCCCGCGCGTCCGCGCCACGTAGACATCCATCACGGCATATGGGTCCCTCGCGAAGCGCTGCACCGCGCCCAGCCGCGCACGCGCCACTACGCTGCCTGGCAGCGCGCTCTCCCAGCCCGCCACGCCCAAGTGCGACGGGTAGTTGAACGTGTAGCGGCTCTGCACTCCCGTCAGCAGGTTCTGCGCGCCGTGCAGGCCCGTGTACTTGAAATGGAGCAGGTGCGTCCTTTCGACGCGCGCCGTCACGCCCGCTTCCACGCCCGTGAACCGCAGGCTCTGGAAATTGGTGGCTCGCCACAGATCCGTTGGCGCCCGCCGCACGAAATCGATTCCGTCACGCTCCCGGCGGTGAAACACGGTGAACTCGCCCTTCAGATTCCCTCCGGCGTTCCAATCGAAACCGGCCTCGTAGTTCACCGCCGATTCCGGACGCAAATCCGGCGATCCCACGTTGGCCGGATCGTGATAGTAGAGATCGGTGAAGCTCGGCAGCCGGAAGGCGCGGCTGATGCTGCCGCGGAACTTCAGGTGCGAGTTCACCCAAACGCCGGCCGCCGCCGTGGGGGAAAACTGGCTTTCGCCGGAGCCGTACAACTCCTCCCGCGCGCCAAGCGAAAAGCTGAACCGCTGCAGCGCCCTTACGTCCAGCGCCACGTAGCCGGCTCCGCGCGCGCGCGAATGCGTCCCCAGGTTGTTGCTCACAATCGCATCGTGCAGCCCCTCCAGGCCCCAGTGCAGCTTCGCGTTCTGGCCCACCGGCTCGGCGCGCCGGAAACTGCCCTGGTAGCTTTCCACCGCATGGCGGTTGGTGAACACCTGCGGCCGGTCGCGGTACAGCACAAACAGATCGGTGTGCCGCCGGAAGGCGAACGCCGCATTCGTCCGTTGCCCGAGGTTCTGGTTGATCGAAGCGAACCACGTCTTGGTCCGCTCCCAGCTGTTGAACCTTCCGTAATACTGCTCGGCCCCGAACGGCTTATCCGCATGCCCCAATAACACGGTCGTCGTTCCTAATTCGCTCGTCAGCCGCGTCGTCGAGGTGCCTGCCAGGTTGCGGTAGTCGCGGTTCGCGATGAAGCCGGAGGAAAAGTCGCGCGAAAAGGCAAGCTGCTGGCTCCATTTCCCCCGTAGCAAACTCGCCGTGGCCCGCTGCTGATTCACGCCGAAGTTGCCGATGCCCGTCCGCACCCGCAGCTCGGATACCTCCGGCGCCTTCGTGATGAAGTGAATTACACCGCCGATCGCGTCAGAACCATATAGCGTCGACCCCGACCCCTTCAGCACCTCCACCCGGTCCATCGACTCCACCGGCAACGGCAGGTCCATGTTGTGGTGCCCGCTCTGCACATCGTTCAACCGCATCCCGTCCAGCAGCACCAGCGTCTGACCGAACGTGCCGCCGCGGATCGAAACATCCGTCTGCATGTTGTTCTGCCCGCGCTGCCGCAGATCGATCGAGGAGTCCAAATTCAGAAAATCGGTCACCGTGTTCGACAGCAGCCGCCGTTGTTTGTCGATCGGGACGGCGTGCACCTGCCGCTCGGCCTCCTCCATCGGCACGGGCTCGTACTGCCCCGTCACCACCACCACGTCGCGCCGTGCGGGCTGTGCCCACATCCACGCGGCAATCCCCATCAATAGTCCCAGCCTTGTCATCCTCACTCCTCACCTAAGTGGCGTGAACCGCCCGTCTCTGTGCAATTGATAACTTCTTCCGCGCCAGCGGATGGTGTTACCGAAGAATCCGAGTATCCAGAACAGGAATCCAGCCATATCCTCCGCCGCAATCAGCCACCAGTGGCGCGCGCACAGCGGATCGCCCAGTACCCAGCCCGCCGTCGCCCATGCCGCCGCCGCACGCGCCGCCAGCGTTGCCGCTGCCAGCGGCCACCAGGCCGGCGCCACCGCCATCAGCAGCAGCGCCAGCGGAACCGGATGCGTGAACAACTGCCCCGCATAGCCGGCCGGCCGCGAACGCCTCGTGCTGCGGCACCACCGCAAACGGTGCCGCGCGTTCTCTTCAACATCGGAATCGCCGATGTGATGCTCAATCACGTAGCGCGACAACTCCACGCCAAAGCCAGCCTCCGCCGCGAACTGCCCGAGCACGAAATCCTCGGCGAGGTAATCCTTCACACGCGCCCAGCCGCCGATGCCATCAATCACCTTTTTGCGCGCCACGATCGTCGGCCCCACCGCAAAGCGCATTCCCTCCAGCATCCGCGCCGTCAGAATGCCGCCCAGGAACGCTGTGTTCATGCCGATCGCCTCCAGCTTCGACCAAAGGCTCTCCCCCGGCACGGCCCGGTATGGGCACGTCGCCAGATCAAGCCCTTCATCCTGGAATTCCATCGCGATCACTTGCAAAAACTCCGGACTTACTCTGATGTCGCTGTCGCTCATCGCCACGAGATCGAAGCGCGCCGCCGCCGTCATCCGCTCCAGGCTGTAGACCTTGGCATTCGCGTACAGAGGCTCCCCGGTTACGATCAACTGCGTGGGAATCCCCGGATACCTGCGCTGCAGGTCTTCGATCACGGCCACGGCGGGGTCGCTCATCTCCCGCGCCGCGAACAGAATTTCAAACTGCGGATACTCTTGCTGAAAAAAACTCTCGAGGTTCTTCCGGAGCCCCGCTTCGGCCCCGGCAACCGGCTTCAGGATGCTGATGCCCGGCTGCGTGCCAGCCGATAGCGCTCTCCGCGCCAGATACTGCCATGCCGCAATCACCACCAAGATGCTGAATGCCAGCGAGCCGGCTACGAGGGCGGCAATCAACCACTCTAGCATCGCCGGACCGCTATTCGTACGGCGTCCGCTCGCTCACCAGATTGCCAAGCGCCGCCAGAAACTCCTCCACCGGCTTGGCGCCCTGATCGCCATGCCGCCGGTTGCGCACGCTCACCGTTCCGCTCTCGGCTTCCCGGTCACCCACAACCAGCATGTAGGGGATCTTTTGCAGCTGCGCGTCGCGGATTTTCGCATTCACCTTCTCGCTCGATGCATCCATCTCCACGCGGAAACCCGCCGCCGCCAGCCTGTCGCGAACCTTGCCGGCGTACTCGGCGTGCCGGTCCGCGATCGGAAGCAGAATCGCCTGCACCGGAGCCAGCCACACCGGAAACGCGCCGGCGTAGTGTTCCACCAGAATCCCGAAGAAGCGCTCCACGCTTCCGTACAGCGCGCGGTGGCACATCACCGGCTGGTGCGCCTTGCCGTCTTCGCCGATATACTCCAGCCCGAACCGCCGCGGCAGCGTGAAGTCGAACTGCACTGTCGACAGCTGCCACTTGCGCCCGATCGCGTCCACCAGCTTCACGTCGATCTTCGGGCCATAGAAGGCGGCCTCGTCCGGCATCTCCTTGGCGCTGAGGTTAAGCCGCTGGACCGCGTTGCGCAGCGCCTTCTCCGCCATCGCCCACTGCTCCGGCGCGCCATCATACTTGCCGCTGGCCCCGCCGTCCCAAGTAGACAGCTCCGCCTCATACTGCTCAAAACCGAACGTCGTCAGCACATCGGTGGCAAATTGCAGACAATTGACGATCTCGTCTTCAATCTGATCCGGCGTGCAGAAGATATGCGCGTCGTCCTGCGTAAAGCCGCGCACGCGCAACAGCCCGTGCATCACGCCGGAGCGCTCATAGCGGTAAACAGTGCCCAGCTCGCCCAGGCGCACCGGCAGCTCCCGGTAACTACGCAGCCGGTCCTTATAAATCAAAATGTGGAACGGGCAGTTCATCGGCTTGATGCGGTACTCGGCATCGTCCAGCTCCATCGGCGTGAACATGTTCTCCGCGTAGAAATCGGCATGCCCCGAGGTCTGCCAAAGCTGCGTGCGCCCGACGTGCGGCGTAAAAACCAGCGAATAGCCGCGCGCCAGGTACTGGTCGCGCATCCAGTCCTCCAGCACCTTCCGGATCATGCCGCCTTTCGGATGCCAGAAGATCAGCCCCGGCCCGGCCAGCTCCTGAATGCTGATCAGGTCCAGTTCCTGGCCCAACTTGCGATGGTCGCGCTTCTTGGCCTCCTCCATCTGATTCAGATAGGCGTCCAGATCCTTCTGCGAAAAGAAAGCCGTTCCATAGATACGCTGCAGCCGCGCGCTCTTCTCGTTGCCTTTCCAGTAGGCGCCGGCAACCATCAAGAGCTTGAACGCCTTGATCCGCTTGGTGGAGGGAACATGCGGTCCTCGGCAGAAGTCGATGAACTGCGGACCCAGCGTATATTCGCTGAAGGTGGCGTCCGCCTTTTCGTCGATCAGCTCGCACTTCATCCAGGCGCCCTCGGCGCCGTACTTCTTCAGGCCCTCGGCCTTGTCCATCATCACGCGCTCGTATGGCAGATCGCGCGCCTGGATTTCCCACATCCGCTTCTCGATCTTTTCCAGATCCTCCGGCGTGAAAGGCGTTTCCCGCTGAAAATCGTAGTAAAACCCCGTTTCGATCGGCGGACCCACGCCGAGCTTGGTCTCCGGATACAGCTCCAGCACCGCCGCCGCCAGCAGATGCGCCGTCGAATGCCGGTACACCTCCAGCGCTTCGGGATTCTTGGAAGTTAATATCTGTAGCTGTGCATCGCCCTCCAGCGGCCGCGTCAGGTCGTGCAACTCGCCATTGATGCGCGCCACGACGGCGTCATCGGCCAGCCGGGGGCTGATCGAGCGGGCAATATCGATGGGCTTCGTCCCCGCCGGCAGCTGTTGCTGGCTGCCGTCCGGCAGGGTGATGGTAATAGAACTCATTGTCGGATTTCTATTCAGCGTAGCATGATGTATAGAGATGACCGCCGCCGCCACGCACGCCCTCCACATCGCCTCGAACGGCGACCTGGAACTGATCATCCGCCGCGCTTTTGACGCTCCGCGCCAGCTTGTCTTTGACGCCTGGACCAGGCCGGATCTGCTGCCGCAATGGCTCGGCGTGCACAACGGATGGACCATGCCCGTCTGTCAGGTGGATCTCCGCCCCGGCGGCGCCTACCGCTATGAGTGGCGGAAGGCGCCCGCCAACAAGCCAATGGGCTTGGGCGGTGTTTTCCAGGAGATCGCCGCGCCGGACCGCATCGTCGCCACCGAGCAGTTCGACGATCCCTGGTATCCGGGGGAGGCCGTGAACACCTGGGTTCTCACCGAGCAGGACGGCAGGACGCTGTGTACGCTCACCACTCGCTACCAGTCCAAGGAAGCGCGCGACACCGTGCTCGGCTCCGGCATGGAGGGGGGCCTGATGGTCGGCTTCCAGAAGCTCGATCAGCTGCTGGCCGAAATGCTCCGTAAGGATGCCCGGCAGTTTCTCCGCCACACGCTGGCCACGCTGGCCTATCGCGCCGGCAAGGTGCTGCGTGATACGCCGGAAGACTTCGCTGGCTTCCGCCTCTCCCCGCAAGCCCGGACCGCGCAGGAGATCCTTTCCCATATGGGCGACCTGATGGAATGGGGCGAGCACATGGCTCGAGGCGAATACCGCTGGCAGCCGGTGGAGCCGGCAAGCTGGGACGCCGCTCACGACAGATTCTTTGGCGCGCTTGCTCGTTTCGACGCCGCGCTCGCCCAACGGCTCCCGGAATCCCTGCCTGACGAGCAGCTGTTCCAGGGTCCCGTCGCCGACGCCCTCACTCACACCGGCCAGCTTGCCATGATGCGCGGAGTTTGCGGCTCGGCCGTGCGCCCGGAAAGCTACGCTCGCGCCGAGATCCGCACCGGCCGCGTCGGACCGGATCAGGCAGCCCCCAATTCCGAGTTCGACGGCGACGCCAGCAAGCGCCGGGCCGCAAAAAAGGACGCCGGCTGATGCACCAGGCCGAAACAGGCTCTCTCGACGATCTCGCCCTGGTGCACCAGGCCAAGGCCGGCGACATCGGCGCCTTCGGTGAGCTGGTCTCGCGCTACGAAACCAGAATCTACCGCCTGGCGCGCAACATCGTCGCCCTGCCCCAGGACGCCGAAGATGTCGTGCAGAACGCATTCCTCAAGGCCTACTCCAAGCTCGACAGCTTTCAGGAAAACTCCAAGTTCTACACCTGGCTCGTGCGCATCGCCGTCAATGAGGCGCTGATGAAGCTGCGCCGGCGGAAGAGCTCAAAGACTGTGTCGCTCGATGAGCCCATCGACACCGGCCAGGACGAGCTGCCGCGCGAGATCGCCGTTTGGGAGAGCACTCCTGAGAGCCAATATTCGCAGACCGAACTGCGCGAGATTCTCGATAAGGCCATCGACGATCTCCCGCCCATTTACCGCGCCGTCTTCCTGCTCCGCGACGTAGACGGCCTTTCCACCGAGGAGACCGCCGAGGCGCTTGACCTCTCCATTCCCGCCATCAAGAGCCGCCTCCTGCGCGCACGCCTCAAGCTGCGTGAAACCCTCACCGGCATTTTCAAGCGAAAGGGGGACGATATCTTTGCTTACCTGTAAGGAATTCCTCAACTCTTTAAACGAATATTTTGACGACAACGCCGCCGCCGAGATCCGCGCGCTGGTGGAATCCCATATCAATACCTGCCCCAACTGCTGGGTCATCCTCGACACCACCCGCAAGACACTGCAAATCTACAAAGGCATGGAGCCGCAGCCGCTCCCGCCCGGCCTGCACGACCGCATCATGAGCGCGCTGGATAAGAGGAAGTAGCCCACGCTTCGGTCACCCTTCTTCAAACTTTTTTCGCAATCCAGCCTTCTTCCCCCAAATCAGCAATTTAGCGTCGAATCAGCACCCTCCAAAACCCGCGGGAATCCGCACTTTCCGACGCCCCTCGCTCTATCCTCAAACCGGAATGAGCGTATGAGAAAAAGAGAATTCGTGCTGCGCCTGGCCGAGGACGCCAGCGTGTCGCCCGCCGAGGCGGCAGATCAGCTCGATACCGTCTTTCACGATGTCCTCAAGAAAATCCGGCAGGGCAAACCCGCACGCCTCCCTGGCCTGGGCACTTTCCTGCCAGGCGAAAGACCGAAGTTCAGATTTACCGATCATGCGAAAACCAAGTCCCCAAAATCCAACAAGCGCTGAGATTGCAGCCAAGCCCACCTGCCGGGAAGTCGCGCGCCTGGTTCTGAAGTGCCTGAAGGAGGGAACCGCGGTGGAAATCGACGGGGTAGGCATTTTCCGCCCGGACGGCAGCGGAGGCTACGACTTTCGCGCCGAAACCCGTCCGCTGGTTTTCCTGGCCTACGCCGCGGAGGACCTGCCGCTTGCCGAACGCATCTACGAAGCCCTGGAAAAGCTTGGCTTCGAACCGTGGCTCGACAAGCGCAAGCTGCTGCCCGGCCAGAATTGGCCCCGCGCCATCGAGCGCGCCATTGAAGCCTCCAGCTTCTTCGTCGCATGCATGTCGCACCGCAGCGTCACCAAGCGCGGCCGCTTCCACGCCGAAATGCGTTATGCGCTGGACTGCGCCTCCATGCAGCCGCTCGGGGAGACCTACTTCATTCCCATCCGGCTGGATGATTGCGAAGTGCCCATGGAGATACAACGCTCCTATCAATACTTGGACCTGTTTCCCGACTGGGAGAAAGGCTTCAACCACCTGGTGGACGTCATGCGCCAGCAGGAGCGCCGCGAGCGCCGCAAGAAGCCGGCCGCCTAAAGCCGCTTCAACGCCTTCCGCGCCTCCGCCGCCTCCTTATGCTCAGGCGCCAGCTCCAGGAACTTCCCGTACGCCGCCTTCGCTTTGTCCGGCTGCTTTAGTTTCTCCAGCGATTCGCCCAGTTTCAGGAACGCCTCCGCGTAACCTGGGTTCCACTTCGTCGCTTCCTCAAAGCGCCCCGCCGCCGCAAGCCAGCTCTTCTTCTTGAAGTAGAACTCGCCCACTTTGTACTCCTTCTCCGCTTGCAGCGGGTTGAACGAGTACTGCTTCTCGCGAAGCATCTCATCTTCTTCGGGAGGCTCCTGCACTTGCTGCGGCTCCTGCTTGCGCTCCTTCTGCTCCTGCCCCATTCCCACGGAGACGGGGCACAGAATCAGCGCCAGCAATCGCAGTGCGCGTGCCACAATGTCAGTATAGCCGCCCCCGATGGACCTCCGCGAAAAAGCCGCGCAGTTGCCCTTGGCCCCCGGAGTCTATCTATACAAGGATCCGGGCGGCGAAATCCTCTACGCCGGCAAGGCCAAAAACCTCCGCCACCGTGTCCGTAGCTACTTCACTGCGGACCGGTTGGCAGACTCCCGCACCGGCACGCTGCTTTCGGTCGCCACCCACATCGACTACATCCTCACCGACAACGAAAAAGAGGCGCTGGCGCTGGAAAACAACCTCATCAAGCAGTACAAGCCGCGCTTCAACGTCCTGCTGCGCGACGACAAGACCTACCCCTACATCAAGCTCACCCACGAGAAATACCCGCGCGTCTACGTCACGCGCCGCCTCCACAAGGGCGCCACTTACTATGGCCCCTACTTCCCCGGCAATCTCGCGCACCGCATCGTCAACTTCATCCACCGCAGCTTCAAGATCCCCTCCTGCAACGTTGACCTGACGCGTTCTCATCCGCAGCCGTGCCTCGAGTACCACATCCACCGCTGCCTCGGCCCGTGCGTCGAAGGCCTCACGACGGACGACGCCTACGCCTCCGCTGTCGGCGATTTGCGGCTGTTCCTCGAAGGCAAGAACCGCGACCTCGCCGGCCAGCTGCGCCGCCGCATGGAGGCCGCCTCCGCCGGCCTGCGTTTTGAAGAGGCCGCCGCGCTGCGCGACCTGCTTGCCACCGTCGAGGAGCTTGACGAAAAGCAGAAGATGGCCGCCGCCGCCGGCGACAACACCGACATCCTAGCCCTCCACGCCGAACCGCCGCTGGTGGCCGCCAATCTTTTCCACCTCCGCAACGGCCGCATCGTCGACCGCCGCGAGTTCTTCTTCGAAGATCAGCTGGAATTCGACCAGGGCGAATTCATCGCCGCACTGCTGAAGCAGCTTTACCTCGGAACGCGCGACGTTCCCGATCACATCCACGTCCCCGCCGACTTTGAAGACCTCGAACCGCTGGAAGCCCTGCTCGCCGAACAGCGCGGCCGCAAGGTCGCCATCCACACGCCGCAGCGCGGACAGAAAAAGGCCATGCTCGCGCTTGTCGAAACCAACGCCCGTCACAGCTTTGAGCAGCGCTTCCGCGTGCTCACACCGTCGTCTGATGCCATCCGCCAGGCGTTGGCCGAAACCCTTTCCCTGCCCGAACCGCCCTCCCGCATCGAATGTTTCGACATCTCGCACATCCAGGGCACCGACCAGGTGGCCAGCATGGTGGTCTGGGAAAACGGCCGCATGAACAAATCGGCCTACCGCAAGTTCATCATCAAGACGGTTGCCGGCAACGACGATTTCGCCTCCATGCGCGAGGTGGTCGCGCGGCGCTACGCGAAGGCGCCGTGCCCTTCGCTCATCCTGATCGATGGCGGCTTGGGTCAGCTACACGCCGCCGCCGAGGCGCTGGAATCACTCGGCATCATCAACCAGCCGCTGGCCTCCATCGCCAAGCGCGAAGAGGTCATCTTCGTCTACGGACAGGAGTCGGAGCCCATCGCGCTGGACCGTTACTCGCCGGTCCTGCACCTGATTCAGACTGTGCGCGACGAGGCGCACCGCTTCGCCGTCACCTTCCACCGCCAGCGCCGCGGCGCCGCGCGTCTGTCGAGCGAACTGCTGGAAATCCCCGGCATCGGCCCGCAAACCGTCCGCAAGCTGCTGCGCACTTTCGGCAGTCTCGAAGCCGTTAAGAACACGCCGGAAACGGAGCTCGCCGCCTGCATCGGACCCTCCGCCGCCCGCCGCCTCCGCGCCTTCTACGAGCCAAGCTTGTCCTCGTAGTTTTCCCCTCCTTGTAACTTGTTGATATGATGGAACGCCGTTACTGTCTATGAACCATAGGATCCTGCTTGTTTCCCTGCTGGCTGCCCTGGGTGTGGCCGCCGACGCTGATTGGCCGCGGTGGCGCGGACCTGATCTTGACGGCGTCGCCCGCGGCGACGCACCGTTGAGCTGGGGCGACGACAAGAACATCGCCTGGAAAGCCAACATTGCGGGCAAAGGCCACTCCTCGCCCGTCATCTGGGGCGATAAAATCTTTCTCACTACTGCCGTGCAGATCGGTGAAGCTGCTGCCGAAACCGCTGCCGCTGCCCCTGCTCCGGCTCCTGCTCCGGGCGGACCCGGAGGCCGGCGCGGTCCGGGTGGTCCCGGTGGTGGAGGCGGAGCCGGCGGGGGCGCCGGCGCGCTGGTCGAGCACAACTTCGACCTGGTGTGCCTGGACCGCAAGACCGGCAAAGTCATCTGGCAGAAGACCGCGGTCAAGGCCACGCCGCATGAAGGCTACCATCGCCGTTACGGCAGTTTTGCGTCCCACTCCCCGGTCACCGACGGCAAGCATGTCATCGCCTTTTTCGGTTCGCGCGGCGTCTATGCCTTCGACCTGAACGGCAACAAGGTCTGGGGCAAGGACCTCGACGTCAAGATGCGCATGCGCCTGGCCTTCGGCGAAGGCACTCCGCCGACGCTGTACCAGGACACGCTGCTGCTCAAGTTCGATCAGGAAGGTGAGTCCTTCATGATCGCGCTCGACAAGAACACCGGCAACGAGAAATGGCGCGTGGCGCGCGATGAGCAGAGCAGCTGGTCGCCTCCCTACGTTGTGGAGCACGGCGGCAAGAAGCAGGTGGTCGTCTCCGCGACCAACAAGGTCCGCAGCTACGATCTGGCGGCGGGCAAGCTGCTGTGGGAGACGCCCGGGCTCGGTTCCAACGTCATCCCCGCGCCCATCTACTATAAGGGCATCATCTACGTCATGAGCGGCCACCGCGATCCGAAACTGATGGCCATCAAGCTCACCGCCGACGGCGGATTTGACTCTGTGGCCTGGTCTCTCGACCGCGGGACCTCCTACACCGCCTCGCCGGTCTTTCACGACAACATCCTCTACTTCGTCACGGACTCCGGCATGCTCACCGCCTTGAACGCCGCCACAGGCGAGCCCTACTATCACCAGCAGCGGCTCCCCAAGGCCTACAACTTCAAGGCCTCGCCTGTCGCCGCGGGCGGCAAGCTGTATCTTTCCACCGAGGACGAGGATGTCGTTGTTGTTAAGCTTGGCCAACAGTTTGAGGTGCTCGCCACCAACAAGCTGACCGATCAATCCTTCATCGCCAGCCCCGCTATCGCCGACGGCGAAATCTATCTGCGCGGCCAGAACACGTTGTTCTGCATCCGCGGCAAGTAAGAAGTGACGGACTTTCTTCGCGCACTGGACCCGGCACTGCACCGAATCGTACCGGCGTCCGCCAAGATCGAGAAGCTCGTTACAGGGTTCGGATTCACCGAGGGGCCCGTGTGGACGCGCGATGCGGCTCTGCTGTTCAGCGACATCCCGAACAACGAGATACGCCGCTATGATCCCGCAAGCGAGGAACTCACGATCTTCCGCAAGCCGAGCGGCTACGACGGCGACGATATGCCCGGAGCCTTGATCGGCTCCAACGGCCTGTCGCTTGACGGCTCGGGCCGCCTGCTCATCTGCGAGCACGGCAACGCGCGGCTCACGCGGCTTGAGCCGGACGGCTCACTCACCGTGCTCGCCTCGCACTATGAGGGGAAGCGGCTGAACTCGCCCAACGACGTCGTGCCGCACTCCACAGGCGCCATCTACTTCACCGATCCTCCTTACGGTCTTCCCAAGCAGGACGAGGACCAGCGCAAGGAGCTCGGCTTCAACGGCGTCTACCGCTTGCGCGATGGGGAGCTTGAACTGCTGTATCGCGACCTCAAACGCCCCAACGGCCTGCTGTTCACCCCCGATGAGCGCGCCTTCTTTGTAGCCAACTCGGACCGCGCGCGCAAGATCTGGATGCGCTGGGACGCCGGCGCCTCGGGCGCGCTCTCCAACCCGACGGTCTTCCTGGACCTGACGGCGGAAACGGAGCCGGGCGCCCCCGACGGCATGAAGGTGGACCGCGAAGGCACGTTATACTGTACCGGACCCGGCGGCATCTGGGTCATAACGCAAGATGGCAAACCGCTCGGCGTCATCCAATTCCCGGAAATCCCCGCCAACCTGCACTGGGGCGATGGGGACGCGCAAACCCTCTACATCACCGCCCGCACGAGCCTTTACCGCATCCGCCTTAATGTTCCCGGCGTTCGCCCGTAGCCTCGGGCCGCTGCTGATGGCCGCGACGCTGGCGGCGCAACCCGCGATGGTCGGCGATGGAAGCCGCGTCACTTACGGGCGTCCTGGCGTGCGCGGCAAGCTCGCAGTCGGCTTGTGGGCGCATCCGGCGCCGATCGACATGGACGGCGACGGCAACATGGATCTGATCGTCGGTTGCCCGGACCGGCCGTACAACGGGATCTACTACTTCCGAAATACCGGCACGAATGCGGAGCCGCTGTTCGCGGCCGCGGTGCGGCTCGGCCCCGGCAAGAAGGACCTGGTAACGGCCGACTTCAACGGCGATGGCGCGATGGATCTGGTCTACAGCGGGGGCTACTTCTCCGATGTCCGGCGCAACCAGCTTAGCCGGCCTGTTGCGGTCACGCTGCCGCGGAGCTATCACGTGGGGCGTGACGATCTCTGGTATCCGGTGGATTGGGACGGCGACGGGCGGATCGATGTGCTGAACGGCGTCAGCGATTGGCGCGACTACGGGTGGGACGACGCTTACGACGAGAAGGGGCGCTGGATGCGCGGTCCGCTGCACGGCTATGTCTACTTCTTCCGCAACCTGGGCGCGAACGAAGCGCCGCGCTACGCCGATCCGGTGAAGGTGGAGGCGGGGGGCAAGGCCATCGACCAGTACGGCAGCCCGGTTCCGAATCCGATCGATTGGTTCGGCACGGGACGCCTGGATCTGATTACCGCGAACTTCATCGACGCGGTGAGCGTCTACCGCAACACCGGCAAGGGGCTTGCCGCGGTGCAGCAGCTTCCCTTCCGGATGGATCTGTGCATGATCCAGCCGCGGGCTGTGCGCTGGCACAGGGACCGGCGCGCCTCGATGATCATCGGCGAGGAGGACGGAACGGTGTCGCTGGTGGAGAACCTGGCTCCGTACGGCGAAGCGCCGCGGCTGGCGCCGCCGCGCTACCTGGAACAGATGGATCCCTACCTCAAGAGCGGGGCGCTTTCGCGCCCGGTCTCCGTGGACTGGAACGGCGACGGCAAGCTCGACATCATCTCCGGGAACTCGGCCGGCTACATACAATATTTCGAAAATACCGGCACGGCGGCGGCGCCCGCCTTCCATGACCGCGGGTACTTGAGCGCCGCGGGGCAAGTGATCCGACGGATCGCCGGCGCGAACGGCTCCGTGCAAGGTCCGGCGGAGGAGAAGTGGGGCTACACGAATCCATCGGTGGCGGACTGGGATCTCGACGGCAGGCTCGACATCATCGTGAACGACATCTGGGGCGCCGTGCACTGGTACCGCAACACCGGCAACGGGCTGGCGCAAGCGCAGCCTGTCGATGTGGAATGGAGCGGGCGGGCGCCGAAGCCGGACTGGGTCTGGTGGGAGCCGCAGGGCAAGCAGCTGGTGACGCAATGGCGCACGACGCCAAAGGTGATCGACTGGAACCGTGACGGGCTGCCGGACCTTGTGATGCTGAACCATCAAGGCTACCTTTCTTTGTACCGGCGCGCCCGGTGCGGCGGGCGGCTGTGCCTGCTTCCGCCGGAGCGCATCTTTGTCGAAGCCAACGGGAGGTTCCTGAACCTTGCCGCAGGCCGCGCGGGGCGCAGCGGGCGCCGCAAGATTGAGCTGGCCGATTGGGACTCGGACGGAGATCTGGATCTGATCACCGACAACGATGCGGGGCCGGTCTGGTATCAGAACACGGGCTCTCAAGAGAAGCCTGTGATGCAGCTGCGGGGGCCGATCCTTACGGCGAAGACGCTGGCCGGGCATAATCCCACGCCGAACGCCGCGGACTGGAACGGGGACGGGAAACTGGATTTGCTGATCGGCGCCGAGGACGGATTTTTCTACTTCTACGAGCGCAATTTTATTGAGGCCGGGACCGGCCGTGGCCGCTGAAGAGACACTTCGGGCGCAGGGGTTGGCAACGATGGTGTGCTGGAGATGAGTGATTGGGCGGTTACCTCCCGGAATCCCCGGTGCGGGGCTGGATTTGTGCGGAAACCGGCCGTGGGGGAGCGGTTTGGAGGGGCGGTTCGGGTTGGTTTGCGGGCGGAATTGGGTTTGTTTTGTAATTCCGCGTAACGGGTTGAGGGGAGGGAGCTTGCGGCTGTTCCTGCGCGAGTTTCCGGCGGGTGGCCTGGAGTTGAAGGAGCTGTTTGAGGGACTGATTGTAGGCGCGGCGTGCGGCGGACTCATAGCGTGAGAGTTTGAGGATGGCCTGGCTGCCGGAAGCATCGGTGTGGAATAAGAGCGCGGCGACGTCGTCTGGATCGGTGTGGGG
>Ga0194128_10000337_pt1 | contig 85770 bp, 79 predicted proteins | sample TA2KigCa65mmetaG_FD_148650 | JGI IMG/M metagenome (GOLD analysis project Ga0194128, IMG submission 148650) | Freshwater microbial communities from Lake Tanganyika, Tanzania - TA2015037 Kigoma Deep Cast 65m | ecosystem: Environmental > Aquatic > Freshwater > Lake | place: Tanzania: Lake...
CGGGCGCGGGCGCGGGTGCACTCGCGGGCGCGGGCGCAGCTGCACTCGCGGGTGCGGTCGCGGCTGCACTCGCGGGAGCGCCCGCGGCGCTCGGAGCGGCCAGGCTCGGCGACGGCTCTTCGGCGGCGCGCGAGAGCGCCGGGCCGGCGAGAGCGAGGCAAGCCACGAACGGCAGGAGGGTACGGGAAGCTCGGGTCATCCCGTCGATTGTTCCCGCGAAAGACGTTGGTCGCAAGCCGCGGCGCCGTGCGGCTTGACGCCGCTTCGGGCGCGCCGCTAGATCGAACCTCGTGCGTTCCCGGCTCCGCGCCGCCACGGCGCTCCTGCTGCTCGCGCTCGTTCCGGGCCGTGCCCTGGCCCTTCCGGCCGAGGCGGACCGCAACCACGACGGCCGCGTCGTCATCGCCTGCCTCGGCGACTCGAACACCGATCCGAGCTGGCAGCAGGCGATCGACCACGGCTTCCCGGGCGGACGCGGCTGGTGTGAGCAGCTCGGCGAGCGCTTCGACGATCCCCGCGTCGCCGTCGTCAACCTCGGAATCGGTGGGGCGACGGCGATCGACCACGTGCTTCCCGAGTCCCTCGAGGCGCGCGTTCTCTTCGGCGGCGCTTCGCAGCTCGAGTTCGTTCTCGAGAAGGTTCCCGCCGACGTCGTGATCTTCGCGTTCGGCACGAACGACCTCCTGCCCGAGCACGACGCGACGCCTTCGCTCGTCGTCGCGACGTACGAGCGGCTCTGGCGGCGTGCCTCGAGCCGCGGGATGCTGGCCCTCGTCGCGACGACGCCGGGCGTGCTCGAGCACAAGCGCAAGAAAAAGATCCGCCGCAACCAGGAGGGCATCGCCGAGACGAACCGGCTCCTCCGGGAGGCGTTCCCGAGCCGCCATCTCCTCCGCTTCGACGAGATCCTGAGCGACGAGGACTATCTCGACGACCTCCACATGAACGGCTCCGGCCAGCAGAAGCGGGCCGACGAGGCGTACGCGCGCATCATCGACCTCCTCGCGGCGACGCCGGTGAATGCTGGAGTCCGCGCGCTCGAGTGGAAGAACGGCCACTGGATCGAGCCGGAGCCGCGCCAGGTCCCTCCGGCGCAGCGTCCGCCGGTGAAGTCGTTCCGCACGAAGCCGAAGCCTCACGAAGGCGAAGCGTTGACCGCGGAGCGAGACCCCTGGTAGCCACGGCGGAATGAGCTCCAACGCGACCAGCGGACCGTTTCTCCTCGACGCCTCGAGCGAAGTGCGCGCCGACGAGCGCTTCGACCAGGCGAAGCTCGAAGCGTACCTGCGCGCGCGCCTGCCGGAGCTCGAAGGCCCGATGGAGGTGCGCCAGTTCCACGGTGGGCACGCGAACCTGACGTATCACGTGCGCTTCGGCGAGCTGGAGCTCGTCGTGCGACGGCCACCGCTCGGGCCCGTCGCGCCGAAATCGCACGACATGGCGCGGGAGTTCCGGGCGCTCTCGGCGATCGCGCCGCTCCTCCCGTTCGCGCCGAAGCCCTACCTCCTTTGCGAGGATCCCGACGTGATCGGCGCCACGTTCTTCGTGATGGAGCGCCGGAACGGCATCGTCGTCCGACAGAACTGGCCGAAGGCGCTCGGCGACGATCCGTCTCTGCGCCGCCGCATGGGCGAGTCGTTGATCGACGCGCTCGCCGACCTCCACTCGATCGACGCGAGCCGGCCCGAGGTCGGCGCACTGGGCAAGCCCGACGGCTTCGTCGCGCGCCAGGTGAGCGGCTGGTACGGGCGCTGGGAGCGCGCGAAGACGCGCGAGATGCCGGAGATGGACCAGCTCGCGCGCTGGCTGACCGAGCGCATCCCCGAGCCGCAGCGCGTGAGCGTGCTGCACAACGACTACAAGCTCGACAACGCGATGTTCGCGGCGGACGCTTCGGGCCGTCTCGTCGCGGTCTTCGACTGGGACATGACGAGCCTCGGCGACCCGCTCGTCGACCTCGGAACGCTGCTCGGCTACTGGTCCGAGACCGCCGACGTGGCGCCGCGAGGGACGGGCGGCGCCGTGTCGGAGCTTCCGGGCTTCCCGACGCGCGCCGAGATCGCGGAGCGGTACGCGGCGCGGACGGGCGCGGACCTTACGCACCTGCCGTTCTTCGAGACCTTCGCGCTCTTCAAGACCGCGGTCGTGCTCGAGCAGATCTACGTCCGCTTCGTGCGCGGGCAGACGCAGGACGAACGCTTTCGCGCGCTCGGCGACCTCGTGCCGATCCTCGCGCGCACGGCGCAGAAGCTGGTCGGCTGAGCCTTCGGCGCTTCAGGCCGTGGCGCGGTGCGCGGCGGAAGCACCCGCGTGCTTCGCCGCGGCGGCACGGCGGCGCTCGTACGCTTCGCGCACGATGCGGATGTCCTCGAGGTACGGCTCGAGCTCGTCGAGCGTCAGCGCCTGCGGACCGTCGCACAGCGCCTTCGGCGGATCGGGATGGAAGTCGACGAGCACCAGGTTCGCGCCCGCGATCACGCCCTGCGCGGTCGCGTGATGGATGTCGGTCAGGCCGTCCGGCGCGAGATCGCGCCGCCCGACGGAGTGCGACGGATCGATGCACACGGGCAGGCGCGTCAGGCGCTGCACCGCGGGCACGTGCGCGAAGTCGACGAAGTTCCGGTGCGGGTCGCCGAGGTTCGTCTTCATGCCGCGCAGGCAGAGGATGATGCGGCTGTTGCCCTCGCTCGCGACGTACTCGCAGGCGTTCAGCGACTCCTCGAGCGTGATTCCCATTCCGCGCTTGAACAGGACCGGGAAGCGCTGCTGGCGGCCGACGAACTTCAGGAGCTCGAAGTTCTGCGCATTGCGCGTGCCGATCTGCAGCAGGACGCCGGTCGGACTGCCCGCCTGATCGAGCGCGGTGTTGATCTCTTCGATGTGAGACTCGTGCGTGATCTCCATCGCGATGACGCGAATCCCGTACTTGCCGGCGAGCTCGAAGACGTAGGGCAGGCAATCCCTTCCGCGGCCCTGGAAGTCGTACGGGCTCGTGCGCGGCTTGTAGGCGCCCATGCGCGAGGTGGTGATGCCCGCGGCTTTCAGCGCCTGGAACATGCGCTCGACGTGGTCCGGCGTATCGACGGCGCAGAGTCCCGGCAGCACGTGTAGCGATTCCTGGTCGAAGGTGACGCCCTGGTACTGGAAGCCCTCCGCTTCGACCTGACCGTGATGGCGGCCGATGATGCGGTACTTCTCGGACACGCGGACCACCTTCTCGACGGCTTCGATCTCTTCGAACGGCTCCGTCGGCACCGTGGTCGTCGCTCCGATCAAGTAGATCTCGATCAGGGAGCGCGTCGCGCCCTCGATCACGTGCACGCGCGCTTCGATCTTCGGATATCGAGCGGCGACGTCGAGGACGCGCTGGATCTCCGGAGAGTCGCGCCGCACGTCGGGCTTGAGGATCAGGATCACGCCCGAATCGGTAGCAATCCAAGCTTCTGATCGCCAGGTCGGCGGGCTTCAGAACTCCGCGTAGATGAAGCGGATGACGCGGGTCGGACCGAAGATCACACAGAGCGCGATCAGGAGGGCGTAGAAGACGACCATCGCGTTGCTCGTCAGGAAGCGGCGGAGGCTGGAGGGGACTCGGTCCATCGTAGGCTCACGTCAAGAGCAGCATCCGACCGAGGATCGGAAGAGCCTCGTCCAGGTCGACCGCGAAGAGAACCCAACCGACCACGACGGCGTGGAACGTCAGGAGACCGCTCGCGAAACGGACGGCGGGATGGGCGGAGCCCTGCGGCTGCGAGGGGCGGAGACGGGCACGCAGGCGTGTGTACGCGTGATACAGGTTCAAGAGGACGCCATGGTACATGCCCCACACGGCGAAGTGGAAGGCGGAGCCGTGCCACAACCCGCAGAGAGCCATCGCGGCGAAGCGGTTCCAGTTGCTGCGGATCTCGCCGCGGCGATTGCCGCCGAGGGGGATGTAGACGTACTGCAAGATCCAGCCGGTCAGCGTCATGTGCCAGTGGCGCCAGAACTGCGCGATGTTCGTGCGGAAGTAGGGGTAGTCGAAGTTCTCGGGGACGCGGAAGCCGAGAAGCCGCGCGCTCCCGATCGCGATGTCGGAGTAGCCCGAGAAGTCGAAGTAGATCTGTAGCGCGTAGCCGTACGAGGCGAGCCAGAGCTCGACCCACTCGTAGCGATCCGGCTTCGCGAAGACACGTGCACAAAGGGGTGCGAGCTGGTCCGCGACGACCATCTTTTTCGCGAGGCCGATCACGATTCGCGACAGTCCCTCGTGCAGGTCGTCGGGGATCGGCCTGCCCGGCGCGCGAAGCTGCGGCTCGAAGGCCTCGATCCGCTTCAGCGGCCCGGAGACGACGGTCGGAAAGAAGAGAACGAAGAGGGACTCGTCGCGTAGGCCGACGGGTTGGACGCTGCCGCGACCGACCTCGACGAGGTAGTGGATCAGCAGGAAGACGAAGAAAGAGATGCCAAGCGGCGCCTGGAGCCGCGGCGCCGCGAGCGGAAGATCGAATCCGAGAAGATGCGCTCCGCCGACGACACCTTCGGCGAGGAGGCCGAGATACTTGTAGTAGACGAGCGAGCCGACGAGGAGCGTCACCCCGAATCCGAGCCAGCGCCGTGCGTGTGGCTGTCCGGGCTGCACCCGACGCGCGATCGCGTGCACGGCGAGCAGGAGAGGGGCCAGCACCAGCAGGTCGCTCGGGGTGCCCCAGGCGTAGAAGACGATGCTCAGTGCGAGCAGGACCCAAGTGCCTGCCCAACCCGGGACGAGCCAGCTCGCGAAGAGGGCAACCGCGAGGAGGAGTCCGTAGGACCAGCTATTGAGCGTCACCGGCCGACTTGGCGTTCGACGAGGCGGTCCGCTCGTGGATCTGCCACTCGCTCGCGATCAGACGCTTCCAGAAGGCGTCGAGCTTTCGGAGGCCCGCGTTGTTCGCGTGGACCATGTCGTAGAAGTCCTCGGGGGAGAGGAACCTTCGCAGGTCTATGAAACGCGCCCCGTAACGGTCCGCCTCCCCTGCGAGCGTCGCGGCGAGCTCGTCCGAGCGGGCGGGGTCGAAGTAGGTCGACGCAACCGGATCGCGGAACACGGGATTCTCCGGGAAGTACACGAGCACCACCTGCGCGCCCCTGCCACGGTGGAGCTCCATCATCCGGCGAAGGGAAGCGAGCTCCGAGCTCGCGGCGAGGTCCCACGGGAGAGCGCGCTGCTTCTTGTAGACCTTGAGCGTCTTCCCGGCCTTGCGGAGGTAGGTCTCGTAACGGGCAAAGTCGCGCGTCTCGTACCAGCCCTGCCATTCTCGGAACGCTTCGCCCTTCTGGAACTTCGCGGGGAATCGGCGCTGCGGATGAGTCGTTCGCGGCAGCGCCATCGGAGCCATCGGAGCCCGTGCAGCCTCCGCTCGCGCGGGGAACGACGCCGAAAGCCCGTCGATCTCCTGGAGAAGCGCTTCGCGCACGAACTTTCGATAGCGGTAGAGACGCCAGTATCGCTTGACGCCGGCGGAGAGACGCTCCTCGAGCTTGACCCTCGCCTGCGGTCCGATGTCCGCGCCAGGCTCCGCGAAGACCGCCGCCACGGCAGAGGTCGCGTCCTTCTCGGGCGCGAAGTCCCGCAGCGCCGCGCCGTAGACGACGAGCCACGGGTCGAGGTCGCTTGCCGCATGCGCCATGATGCCCGATCCGGTCGCGTCGATGCCGTCGACGCCGAGGTTGTAGAAGGAGCCGGGCTGGCCCCGGCTTCTCATGTCGAGCTGGATCCCCTTCTCGCTCGCGGACATGTGGACGACCGAGCTGCCGACGGCGATCGCAGCGGGTGCGCCTTCGGGGTGCGAGCCGAGTCGACGCGCGATACCCCAGAGGTCGAGGAAGTACTTGTCCCGCGAATCGGCCGGCGGCTCGTAGCGCCAGAACCAACCTACGTCGAAGAGCGCGACATCGATCAGTACGAGGCAGAGAACGACCTTCACCCAGAACCAGACGACCCGGCGAAGCGCGGCAGGCTCCGAAGACCTGGCGGTCGGGGGATGCGACGCGGCGGTGGCTTCGAGCGGATCCACGCGGGTCGCCAGGAAACCACATCGAACCCGAGACACGCAACGCGCGGACGGCCCCTCGGGCGCTGGCGCAAGTGCTAGCGCATCGCCGTCGCCGCGTCGCCTTCTCTGCGCTTTCGACGCCACTCCTCGGCGACGACACGCGACAGCAGCGCCGCCAGCTTCTCGCCGCCGGCCGTGTTCGGATGCACCATGTCGACGAAGTCCTCGGGCGCGAGCGCGCTCCGCAGATCCTCGAAGCGCGCGCCCGCGCGTGCCGCCTCCTCGGCGAGGAGCGCCGCGGTTGCGTCGGAAGCGGCCACGTCGAAATACTCGTTCGCTTCGGGGTTGCGGAAGACCGGGTTCTCCGGGAAATACGCGAGGACGAAGCGCGTTCCGCGCCTCCGATAGAACTCGAGCATCCAGCGAAGCGCCTCGAGCTGCGGGCTCGAGGAAACGTCCCACGGGTGGCTGCGTCGATCCCGGTACGCGCGCGCGACGGCCCCCTTGTTTCGCGTCAGGAGGTAGCGCTCGTAGTCGGCGAAGCTCTGGGTCTCGTACCAGAGGAGCCAGGCCGGAAACGAAGCGGACCGGCGGAAGTTCGTCGGAAAGCGCGCGCCGAGCTCCGCCGTGCGGCCGCGGCCGCGCGAGCCTCGTTCGCCGAGCGAGAGCGACTGCTGCTGCGCTTCCGCCTCCCTGACGACGGAGCTCATCCACTCGCCGGCGTGCTCGAGCAAGGCCGGACGCACGAAGGTCCGGTACTTGTAGAGCTTCCAGTAGTGCTTGACGACGTAGCCGAGCCGGTCGTCGAATCGGCGCGGCCAGATCGTCTCGAGGCCCATCCCCGAGTCCGCGAACAGCGTCTCGATGAGCGAGGTCTTCACGTTCGGCTTGAAGTCGGCGAAGCTCGCTCCGTAGACGACCAGCCAGGGTTCGAGATCCCCGCTCGCGTACGCGAGGACTGCCGCGTCCGTCGTGTCCGTGCCCTCGATCGCGAAGTTGCGAAACGCGCCGCCGCGCACGCCGCGTGCCGCGAGCTTCCGCATCATCATCCCCTCCGGGAGCGCACGGCGCACCGCGGAGTCGCCGAGCGCCAGAATCGGCGGGCCGTCGCCGACGGGGGTCGCCATCCGGCGGGCGAGGTCCCAGAATCCTCGGTTCTGGGCGCGCGGGCCGGCCTGCACGTCCCAGAACCAGCCGACGTCGAACAGCAGGACGTCGAGGACGATCAGGACCAGAGCGACCTTCGTCCAGAACCAGACGACCGAGCCCAAACCTCGCGTCGAAGCCGGTCGAGCCGGCTCGGAGCGCACATCCCGGTCGGCTTCGAGGTTCGTCACGCCTGGCCGAGTGAACCACGGCCCGCCGCGAATGTGCAATGCGTGGCGACTACCGTGCGCGAGTCGACGCGAGGCTGCCGAGGCTCACGTGGTCCCCCGCGTCGACGCCGTGCGCGTCGGTGAATCCGGCCGGGACCTCGAGGACGAAGCGGACCGGCTCGCGGCTCGGCAGGCTTTGCGGCGAGTACGGCTTCGTCCGCTCGTGGATGTTCACGATTCGGCCGTCGTCGGCGATGAAGAGGATGTCGAGCGGGATCTTCGTGTTCAGCATCCAGAACGAGCGAGGTGCGAGGTCCGGGAAGACGAAGAGCATTCCGGTCCCGGGCGCGAGCTCGTCTCGGTACATGAGTCCGAGCTGGCGCGCGTCGGGTGTCGTGGCAAGCTCGATGGCCACCGGCACGGGCTCGCCCGCCTTCGGCTCGAGGATGACCTGACCGCGCGCCTCGGAGCGGCAGCTCGCGAGGAGCGTCGTCCCGACGGCGACGGCGACGAGGAGGGGCGTCGCGGCGCGACGCAGCACACCCGACCGGCGCCGCGGCGAGGGCCGCGACGAGGCCCGCGGGCGCGAGGGCTGCCTCCGCTCAGGCAAGCGAATCGGCAACGATCTCGACCACGTCCTTCACCGGAAGCGTTTCCTCGAGACCTCGCGCCTTGGCGGCGTCGCTGATCATCGTCGTGCAGAAGGGGCAGGCGACCGCGACGGTGTCGGGCTTCGCCTCGAGGAGCTGGCCGAGACGCGTCTCGTTGATGCGCGGCGTGCCGTGCTCCTCTTCCTTCCAGAACTGCCCGCCGCCTGCGCCGCAGCAGAAGGTCCGCCGCCGTGAGGCGTCGACGTCCTCGCGCACCATTCCCGGGATCGCGTCGAGAACGGCGCGCGGCGCCTCGTGGACGTTGTTGTGACGGCCGAGGTAGCAGGGGTCGTGCATCACGAGCCGCTTCTGCAGGAAGTCCTTCTCGAGCTTGATCTTGCCCGAGCCCAGGAGGCCTTCGATGAACTGCGTCGTGTGCACGACGTCGAAGCGGCCGCCGAGGTCCGGGTACTCGTTCTTGATCGTGTTGAAGCAGTGCGGGCACTGCGTGACGATCGTGTCGAACTTGTAGCGGTTCAGCGTCTCGACGTTCATCGAGGCGAGCGTGAAGTAGAGATACTCGTTGCCGAGGCGCCTCGCCGGCTCGCCGGTGCACGACTCCTCGAGGCCGAGGATGCCGAACTTCAGGCCCGCGGCCTTCATGATCTTGACGAAGGCGCGCGACGTCTTCTGGTTGCGCTCGTCGAACGAGCCGGCACAGCCGACCCAGTAGAGCACGTCGACCTTCTCGTCCTCGCCGAGCTCGGCCATCTGCGGCACGTCGAGGCCTTCCGCCCAGTCGGCGCGGCCGTCGGCGGCGAGGCCCCAGGGGTTCGACTGGTTCTCGGTCCCCTTGAAGGAGCGGGCGAGGTCGGCGGGGAACTCGGCGCGCATCAAGACCGTGTTGCGGCGCATGTCGACGATCCGCTGGATGTGCTCGATGCCGACGGGGCAGCCTTCCTCGCACCAGCCGCACGTCGTGCAGCCCCAGATGACGGGCTGGGTCGCGACGTCGTTGATCATGTCGGCGGCGGCGAGCGCGCCGGCCTCGCCGTCGACGGCGACGCCGTTCGTCGCGCCGTTCGCAGCCGCCGTCGCTTCTCCGTCCCCATCGAGCGCCGGATCGCGCGTGAAGCGTGCAAGCTGCGCCTGCAGGAACGAGATGCCGTGCTTCGCGAGGAGATGCTCGCGCTGCTCGATCACGAGGTGCTTCGGATTCAGCGCCTTGTTCGTGTTGACCGTCGGGCAGTTGAGCGTGCAGCGGCCGCACTCGAGGCAGGCCGCCATGTCGAGGAGCTGCTTCCAGCTGTACTCCTCGACCTTCTCGACGCCGAACGTCTCGGCGTTCTCGAAGTCCGCGATCGGCGTCGCGCGGTGGCCCTGGTCGAGCTTCTTGAAGAAGAGGTTCGCCGGCGCGATGAACATGTGCCGGAGCTTCGTCGCCGTCAGGGAGTAGAGGAAGGTGAGAACGATCGCGAGGTGGACGATCCAGATCCAGTAGTGCGTCGCCTCGCCCGTCCCCATCGCGCGGAAGACCGAAGCGAAGGCGATCCCGACGAACGCGAGCCCGTCCGAGCTCCGCGGATCGGCGACCATGCGCGCCGCCTCGAGCAGGAACCCCGTGAAGCCGATCAGGAACAGCATCACGAGCGGAAAGCCGTAGCCCGCTTCGTTCTCGAAGTTGTCGAGCATCTTGCCCGGCTGCACGAGAGCGCGCGGCGGTGCCACGTAGCGGCGGTAGAGGAACACGCACGAGGTGACGACGAGGCCGACCCCGGCGAGGTCCATCATCAGCTTGTAGATCGCGTAGAAGCTGCCGTAGTAGAAGTTCAGCTTCGTATCGGCCTCGACCGTGATCAACGCGGTGCCGAGGAAGAGGATCAGGAACGAGACGAAGAGCACCTGGTGCACGATGCCCGCGGGCTCGCGCACGACGCGTCCCTGGCCGAAGCCTTCGAAGAGCGCGCGCTGCAATCGGACGTCGAGCCGGTCGAAGCGGTCCTCGGGAGCTCCGACGCGGACGATCCGGTACCACCGCCAGAGCGGGTAGACGATCGTCAGGCCCCAGATCGTGAAGAGAACGAACGGGAGGCCGAGAAAGACGTAGTCGAAGAGGCTGGCGAAATGCTCGTGGAAGATCGACGGAGCGTTCCAGAGAACTTCGCGCGTCCCTCCGAGACTCAGGTCTTGCAGCTCCTCCATGCCCCCCCTCGTCGCGAGCGGACGGACCGCCGGAAGACGCGCTTCCGCGTCAGCTCGCCTTCAGCTTCTTCACTTCCTCCGTCATCTCGGGCACGGCCTTGAAGAGATCCGCCACGAGGCCGTAGTCGCTGATGTTGAAGATCGGCGCGTCGCCGTCCTTGTTGATCGCGACGATGACCTTGGAGTCCTTCATGCCGGCGAGGTGCTGGATCGCACCGGAGATCCCCACGGCGATGTACAGCTGCGGGGCGACGACCTTGCCCGTCTGACCGACCTGGAGGTCGTTCGGGACGAAGCCGGCGTCGACGGCCGCACGCGAAGCGCCCATCGCGGCGCCGAGGGCGTCGACGAGGGGCTCGAGGACGACCGTGAAGTTCTCGCCCGACTTGAGGCCGCGGCCGCCCGAGACGACGATCTTCGCGTCCGTGAGCTGCGGGCGATCGCTCTTCGTCTCGGCGAACTCGACGAAGCGCATCTTGCTTTTCGCGTCGGCGGCGAGGGCGACCTTCTCGACCGGCGCGGCAGCGCCTCCCGGCGCGACCGGCGGGTACGCGGTACCGCGCACGGTGATCACCCGGATCGGCGTCGCGATCTGGACCCTCGAGACGACGTTGCCGGCGTACGTCGGGCGCTCGATCGTGCCGTCCGTGCCGATGCTCGTCACGTCGCTCGCCATGCCGGCTTCGAGGAGCTGCGCGACGCGCGGAAAGAAGTCCTTTCCGATCGCGGTCGCGGCCGCGATGATCGTGGTCGCACCTTCGGCCTTCGCGACCTGCGCGACGGCCTGCGCCGCGATGTCGGCGAGGTAGTGCTCGAGGCGCGGATCGTCGACGAGGACGACCTTCGCGACGCCGAGGGTCGCAGCCTCGGCCGCGACGGTGTCGACGCCCTTTCCGAGAACGACGGCGGTGAGGTCGCCACCCGCGGCCTTCGCAGCGGCGACGGCGACGGCCGACGCCTTCTGCATCTTCCCGTGGGCGTGCTCGATGTAGATGAGAGTCTTGCTCATGGAACCGTCTCCTCCGCCCGTCAGATCAGCTTGGCCTCGGTGTGGAGCAGATTCACGAGCTCCTGCACCGTCTCGACCTTCCGGCCCCCTTGGCGCTTGGGCGGCGGCTCGATCTTGACCTGCTTCACCTTCGGCTCGGCGGAGACGCCGGTCTCGGCGAGCGGGACCTCCTTCAGCTCCTTCTTGCGCGCCTTCATGATGCCGGGCAGCGAGGCGTAGCGCGGCTCGTTCAGGCGGAGGTCGGAGGTGATGATGCCGGGCAGGTCGAAGGCGACGGTCTCGAGGCCGCCGTCGACCTCGCGGGTGACGGTGACCGACTTCTTGTCGTCGCCGATCACGACCTTCGAAGCGAACGTCGCCTGCGGCCAGTCGAGCATCGCCGCGAGGAGCTGGCCCGTCTGGTTCGCGTCGTCGTCGATCGCCTGCTTGCCGAGGAAGACGAGGTTCGGGCTCTCCTGCGCGACGAGCTTCGCGAGCACTTCGGCGGCGCGCGCGGGGTCGAGCGGACCGTCGGTCACGACGAGGATCGCGCGGTCGGCGCCCATCGCGAGACCGGTGCGGAGCTGCTCCTGGCACTCCTTGCCGCCGATCGACACGAGCACCACTTCGCCTTCGCCCTGTGCTTCCTTGATCCGGAGGGATTCCTCGAGCGCGATCTCGCAGAACGGGTTGATGACGAACTTCACGTTGTCCGTGACGATGCCCGTTCCGTCGGGCCGCACGGCGATGTTGGTCTGCGGATCGGGGACCCGCTTGATCGGCACGAGGATCTTCACGCCGAGGCTTCCTCCTTATGGAATGGCCCTCCGGGCTCAAGAAACGCTTACGCCGGAGGGTCGAGATTCCCTAGCAAAAGGCCTCTTCGTGTCAATCGACGCGTGACGGCGAGCGCGCGCGGATCGCGATGCCGGCGAGCCGCCCGAGATCATTCGCGTGCGGCGGGCAGCGCCCCCTCGACGCCGCCGAACCAGGGGAGCGTGCGCTTCACGGTCGCGAGCCCGGCGCGCTCGCGACGTTCGCGAAGGAGCCGCGGGAGCGCCTGGCGACGTTCGCGAAGGAGCGAGGGCGCGCCTGGCGACGTTCGCGAAGAAGCCGCGGGAGCGCCTGGCGACGTTCGCGAAGGAGCGAGGGCGCGCCTGGCGACGTTCGCGGACCCCGGTGCCCCGCATCGGGCGTCAGGCGTTGTAGCCGAGGCGGCTCGAGAGGTCCTTGCCGGCGCGAAGAGCGATCGGCGCAACCTCGCGCTCGATGCGATCGGGCGTCAGGCGATACTCCGGCGCGATGATCGAGAGGCTGCCGACGACGGTGCGCGTGTAGTCGCGGATCGGCACCGCGATCGAGCCGAGGTCGGGAAGGTACTCGCCGGAGTCGAGTGCGTAGCCGCGGTCGGCGACCGCGCGCAGGTCGGCGATCAGCTCGACGCGCCGGGTGATCGTGCGATCGGTGTGCTTTGCGAGGCTCTCGGGAAGCGAGGTCTTGATGACCTCCTCCGACTCGAACGCCAGATGCACCTTGCCGGCCGCCGTGCAGTGCAGCGGCAGCGCCTGTCCCAGCAGAGACACCGTTCGAACGGGCTGATCGGATTCGACCGCCTGCACCGGCACGACCGCACCGCGACGCAGCTGACTGAGGTAGATCGTTTCGCCGCAGTTCTTCGCGACCCGCTCCATGATCGGCTGGGCCTGGCGGAGGAGTCCCATCTGCCCGAGGTAGGTGTGACCGAGCTGCAAGCATCGGATGCCGAGCCGGTAGTTCTCGGTCGCCTTGTTCTGCTCGATGTAGCCGCGCGACTCGAGCGTCGCGAGAAGCCGGAAGACGTTGTTCTTGTGGAGCTTGAGGCGCTTCGAGAGGTCGGTGACGCCGAGCTCGTCGACCTCGCCGTTGAACTGCTCGAGGACGTCGAGCGCGTGTGAAACGGACTGGATGACGTAGTTGGTTTTCTCTCGGCGAACCATGTTAGGAGCCCCGGAGGAGGGTAGCCCGATCCTCCAAAAAGCTGTTTTAACCTAGGCTCGACCGCGCGCCATGTCAATCCAGAGCCTGCGGTATCCGAAGCGGGTTGTTTTAAAATCGCGAGAATCGACGCGGAGGTAGGGGCATGGAGAGCCGCTCGGAAGAGGTCCGGATCGAGGGGAAGGACGGCCCGATGGGGGCGCATCTCGCCCTTCCGGCAGGGCAGGGACCGTTTCCCGCCGTGATCGTCGCGATGGAAGCCTTCGGCTTGAACGATCACATCCGCTCGGTCGCGGACCGGATCGCGAACGAGGGATACGTCGCGATCGCGCCCGACTTCTATCATCGTTCGAGCGACCGCGTCGCGAGCTACTCGGACCTCCCGAAGGCAATCGGCCTGATGCGCGAGCTCAGCGACGAGCGGATCCTCGCGGACGTCGACGCGGTCCTCGGGCTCCTGCGCAGGCGCTCCGACGTTCGCGGCGACCGGATCGGCATCACGGGCTTCTGCATGGGCGGCCGCGTGTCGTTCCTCACCGCCTGCGAGCGCGACGTCGCCGCTTCGGCGCCGTTCTACGGCGGCGGGATCGGCGGGCTGCTCGACCATGCGGAGCGGATTTCCGCACCGATGGTCCTCTTCTTCGGCGAGAAGGACGGCTTCATTCCCCTCGCCGAAGTCGATCGCGTGCAGGCGCGCCTCGCGGAGCTCGGGAAGGATGCGGAGGTGATCGTGTATCCCGGCGCGGACCACGGCTTCTTCTGCGACGAGCGTCCGTCATACCAGGCCGCGGCCGCCGCCGACGCGTGGACAAGGCTTCTCGCTCTCTTCGCGAAGACTCTTCGGAAGTGAGCGCTCGCTCCCGGACGAGCGCGCCTCCTTCGAGCTGGGTGTTGGCGTGCGAGCACGCTTCGTGCTCGCTGCCGCGCGTGTACGGAACGCTCGGGATCCCGCGTGCCGATCTCCGCGACCACATCGGTTGGGACGTCGGCGCCGCGGCGGTGATGGGCGAGGCCGCGCGCCGGCTCGGCGCGCCGTGCGTCGCTTCGCGCTGGTCGCGGCTCCTGATCGACTGCAATCGCGACGCGGCGGACCCGTCGCTCATCGTTGCACGGAGCGACGGCCGGGAGATCCCCGGGAACGCTCGGCTGACGCGTCGGGAGCGCGAGCGTCGCCTCGCCGAGTACTACGCGCCGTATCACGAGGCCGTGGATCGGGCGATTCGCCGCGCGCTCGCACGCGGCGATGACGTGCGACTCCTCTCGGTGCACAGCTTCACGCCGTGCCTGCAGGACGGGCGTCCGCGCCCGTTCGACATCGGTGTGCTCTACGACCGCCACGTGCCGCTCGCACGCCGTCTCGGCAGCGCGCTTCGCAAGATCGGCTACACGATCCGCTACAACGAGCCGTACTCGGGCCTCGCGGGGCTGATCTACAGCGCGCGCCGCCACGGCGACGGGAACGGCATCCCGTACGTCGAGCTCGAGATCAACAACGGCCTCCTGCGCGACACCGCCGGAACGAAGCGCCTCGGCCGAGACGTCGCCAAAGCCCTGCAGTCGATCGCAGCACGACCCTCCGCGCGCAGCGCGGCCGAGCGAACGCGAGCGGGGTGAGGAGGCGCAGCTCAGGCTTTGCCGCGTGGAGGAGAGGGCGGCGCCCCTCTATTCATACTGATAGACGGTGACGTCGATCTCCGTCTCGCCCGCGATGCCCTTCTCGTCCTTGCAGTTCAGGACGACGATGAAGTCGCCTTCCTTCTTGTACTCGTGGCGCGGGTTCAGCTCGGTCGACTTGGGAGAGCCGTCGCCGAAGTCCCACTCGCACGTGTGCTTCCCGGTCTGGTCCTCGACGATCGAGGTGAACGAGACGAGGAGCGGCGGCGTGCCCTCGTCCGGCTCCGCCTCGGCGTCGACGTAGAGCTCGTCGACGATGAGCGGGATGGCGCTCGCCTTCGCGGCCGGCGCGACCTTGCCTTCCTGATCCGCGGGCGCCGCGGCGGGAGGCGGCTGTCCGGGCTGCGACGCCGGTGCCGCAGGGGCGGTCTCCGGCGCGGATGCCGGCTCGTCCGACGGCGTGCACCCCAGGACGAGAAGTGCCGTGCCGGCGGCGGTGAGGGTCCTACACCATCTGCTCTGTGAGCTCATGCTTCCTCCTCCGCGGTCTCGAGCGGCGCGGTCCGATCGACCCGCGCTCGCGAGGCGAGATCTACCACCGCCCCCGAGCCTTGGAAACAGAAAGTCCGTTCGTGTTAGTCGCTCGTGCATGCGTCTGGTGCTCTTCGGTCAAGCCGCCTTCGGTCAACGCGTCCTCGCCGGACTGCGCGATGCCGGACACGAGATCGCGCTCGTCTACGCGCCGACGGAGGCCGATCCGCTCGGCCAGGAGGCGACGAAGGCCGGCGTCCCGCTCCGCACGCCGAAGAGCTACAAGACGCCCGAGGTCGCCGCGGAGGTTTCCGGCGCCGCCGCGGATCTCGGCGTCCTCGCGTTCGTCACGAAGATCATTCCGCAGACGGTGATCGATGCGCCGCGGCTCGGGTCGATCTGCTTCCATCCGTCCCTCCTGCCGAAGTACCGCGGTGGCAATGCGCTCGCGTGGCAGCTGATTCGCGGCGAGACGCGCGGCGGCTTCACCGTGTTCTGGACGGATCCCGGCATCGACACGGGACCGATCCTGCTGCAGCGCGAGGTCGCGATCGCGCCGGAGGACACCGCCGGCTCGCTCTACTTCGACAAGATCTTCGAGGCCGGCATCGCGGGCATGGTCGATTCGGTGAACCTGATCGCCGCCGGGAAGGCGCCGCGTGAAGCGCAGGACGAATCGCAGGCTTCGTACGATCCGCTGTGCACCGACGAGCACGCGGCGATCCGCTTCGGCGCGCCGGCAAGGGCGGTCTACGACCTGATCCGGGGCTGCGATCCGCAGCCGGGCGCGCATGCTCTCTGGAACGGAGAGGTTCTGCGCTTCTATGGACCGAAGCGCGTCGAGCGCGGTGCGGCGGACGCGGGCCAGCTGCCGGGAACGGTGCTCTCGATCGGCGCGAAGGAGATCGTCCTCGCCGCGGGCACGGGTGCGGAGGCGGGCGCGATCGCCGTCGGCCGCGTCCGTATCGGCAAGGACAAGCTCGCCGCGGGCGAGGCGGCCGAGCGGGCGGGGATCGCTCCGGGCTCCGTCCTCGGGGACGGCGCCGTCTCTCCGCGCTGAGCCCACGCCCCCCTTTTCTCTTGCCCGCTCCTGCGCGAGGCATTATCTTTCAAGCGCTCTCCCGACCGCGTCGGGCCAGGTGATCGAGGTTCCTGCCGAGGGCGACGAAACGCGTCGACCCGAGGTTGGAGGTCGGTGGCTCCCGGGGTTCGGGGGGACGCAGACATACCGCTGGGATCCAGATGGCCCGCCGACCCGAAGGGCGGCGGAAGGCTGGACCGGGACGGAGAAACGGCGCCGCTTCATGCGCCTCGACCCTCGAGGCCGTTGCGCGTCCGGGTGAACGCACACCGCTCACCGACTTCCGCCACCGGTCCGGGAGGTCTCGATCGTGAGCGCGAAAGTCACAGCCCCGGACATTCTGGTTGCGAAGCAGACGGGTCGTCGCCTGACGATGGTGACGGCCTACGACCGCACGTTTGCGAGCCTGCTCGATCGCGCAGGAGTCGACATCCTGCTCGTCGGCGACAGCCTCGCGATGGTCGTGCAGGGCGAGAGCTCGACGCTGCCGGTCACGCTCGACGAGATGGCGTATCACACGCGGCTCGTCGCCCGCGCGAGGCCGCGCGCTCTCGTTCTCGGCGATCTGCCGTTCGGCTCCTACCTGACCCGCCGTGACGCGCTCGAGAGCGCCGCGAAGCTGATCAAGGCCGGAGCCGAGGCGGTGAAGCTCGAGGGCGGTCTCAACCAGGCCGAGACGATCCGCGCTCTCGTGCAGGCGGAGATCCCCGTGATCGGCCACATTGGCTTGACGCCGCAGGCGGTGCACCGCATGGGCGGCCACCGGGTGCAGGGGCGCGATCACGCGACGCGCCAGCGCGTCCTCGACGACGCGCGCGCGGTCGCCGAGGCAGGCGCCTTCGCGATGGTGATCGAGGGCGTGCCGCTCGATCTCGCACGGCAGATCACCGAGACGGTCGCGATCCCGACGATCGGCATCGGCGCAGGTCCGCACTGCGGCGGCCAGGTGCTCGTGATGCACGACCTCCTCGGCATCGAGACGGGCGAGCGCACGCCGCCGCGCTTCGTGCGCCGCTACGCGAGCCTCGGCTCGCAGGTGACTTCCGCGGTCGCCGCGTTCGCCGACGACGTGCGGAGCGGCCGCTTCCCGAGCGACGACGAGTGCTACCACGTGAAGGGCAGCGCCGAGCGCGCCGCTCCCCGCATGGTCGAGGTCTCATCGATCGACGAGATGCGCGGCTGGTCGGAACGCCAGCGCGCCGCGGGACTCCGCGTCGGGTTCGTACCGACGATGGGCTACCTGCACGAGGGCCACCTTTCGCTCGTGCGCGCCGCGCGCGAGCGCTGCGATCGGGTCGTCGTGTCGATCTTCGTCAACCCGATCCAGTTCGACCGCGAGGACGACCTCGTCTCGTACCCGCGCGACCTCGAGCGCGACCGCCGTCTCCTCGCCGAGGCGGGGGTCGACGTGCTCTTCGTCCCGGGTCCGCGGGAAATGTACCCGGACGACTTCGTCACGACGGTCGACGTCGAGCGCCTGACGACCGACCTCTGTGGCGCGCATCGTCCCGGCCACTTCCGCGGCGTCACGACGGTCGTCGCGAAGCTCTTTCACGCGGTGCGACCCGACGTCGCGGTCTTCGGACAGAAGGACTGGCAGCAGGTCGCAGTCGTCCGCCGCATGGCGCGTGACCTCGACTTCGGGATCGAGGTCGTCGCGGGTCCGACCGTGCGCGAAGGCGACGGGCTCGCGCTCTCGAGCCGGAACGCCCGCCTCTCGGGACCGGCGCGGGCCGCGGCGATCGCGGTTCCGACGGCGCTCGACGCGGCACGGCTCGCCGTCGCCGACGGAGCGCGCACCGCGGCCGAGATCGACGAGGCGATCCGCCGCTCGCTCGCGAGCGAGCCGGCGGCGAAGCTCGAGTACGCCCGCGTCGTCGATCCCGACTCGCTCGAAGCGGTCGACTTCGTGCGCGGCCCGGTCCAGCTCGCGGTCGCGATCTGGGTCGGCGGCGTGCGGCTGATCGACAACGTCCGCATCGATCCGGCGGAGGGTAGCCCGGAGCCGATCGCGCGGGCTCTTCCGACGCTTTCCGACGCGACGGCTTCGACCGATCCGCAGACTCCGGCTGCGCTTCTCGCGAAGCCCGAGAGCCGTTGAGGAGGTCCCCGTGAAAAAGGGAACGATGCCGATGCGCAAGGTGCTGCAGGGCAAGATCCACCGCGCCACGATCACGGGTGCGGACCTCCACTACGAGGGCTCGATCACCGTCGACAAGCGGCTGATGGACGCCTCCGGTCTCCTCGAGTGGGAGGCGGTGCACGTGTGGAACGTCACGAACGGCGAGCGCTTCGAGACCTACGTGCTCGAGGGCGAGCGCGACTCGGGCGTGGTCTGCGTGAACGGAGCCGCAGCGCACAAGGTCTCGGTCGGCGACCTGATCATCATCGGGTCGTTCACCTGGGTCGACGACGACGCGGCGCGCGTGCACGAGCCGAACATCGTGCTCGTGGACGAGCGGAATCGGATCAAGTATCTTAGCGCGAACGCAGCGGAGAAGGCGACGGCGGCCTGAAGCCCGCCGGACGCCTGTGGAGGCGTCGATGGCGGGTTCCGCTCCACCGGAGCTGACGGCGGCGTTCGATCGCTGGCTCGCGGTCCAGCGCGAAGCGGTCGAGCTCGTCCAGAAGGCCGATCATCCCGGCACGCCCGAGGATTGGGCGGAGGGCTTTCGCTGGGTCACGCGCATCGCGAGCCTGGCGCTCGACTACGTGGTCGAGAAGGGCGACCCGCTGAAGCCCGTCCTCTTCCACGCGCAGGACGAGTACCGGAAGCTCCTCGTCGACAACCCGGACGTGAGCTACTGGTTCGCGGTTCTCGATCCGAAGGAGACGTACCGACTCACCGGCACGCGCGGCGAGGCGCCGTACCTCGGCTTCACGATCGGCACGAACGTCTTCAAGCCGAGCCAGGGCGGCCGTACCGGCACGCTCGGGCAGAGCTACATCGATCAGTTCGAGGTCGACGAGAATGGCGACTTCGAGATCATCCTCTCCGCGAAGCGGCACGAGGGGAACTGGATCGAGCTCCCGGAGGGCACGCAGCACCTCGCGGTGCGCGAGACGTTCCACGACAAGCAGAAGCAGAAGCACTCGACGATGAAGCTCGAGCGCGTCGGCGGAGCGATCGTGAGGCCGCTCGCGCCCGCGGAGCTCGCGCAGCAGCTCGACGACGCGGGCGTCTACCTGATGTTCGTCGTGCGGACGGGAATCCTGATGTGGGCGGGCGCGGGCCAGCGCCGGAACCAGCTCACCGGCGCTTCCGGCGCGCGTCATGTGAAGGCGCAGGACGACCAGATCCGGAGCCACTCGGACACCGACATGGTCTACATGGGCACGCGCTTCGAGCTCGCGGAGGGCGAGGCGCTGGTGATCGACGTCGCGCCGCCGCCGTACCCGTTCGTCTACTGGGGGCTCGTCGTCGTGAACCCGTGGATGGAGTCGTACGACTACCGCCACCTGTCGGTGAACACGAACGATCGCCAGGCGAAGAAGAACGCGGACGGCTCGTGGACGCTCGTGCTGTCGCCGGAGGATCCGAGCAAGCCGAACTGGCTCGACACCGCAGGACGGCGCGAGGGGTTCCTCCTGCTCCGCTGGGTGCTCGCGGGCGACGCGCCGCCGACGCCGAAGTGCACGCTCGTGCCGATCGCGTCGCTGCGCGGCTGAACCGCTCGCTCAGACCTCCGACGGGACGCCGTAGCGCTCCTGGTACTTGACGTGGCGCGCGCGCTCGGTCGCGAGATCGAGCCCCGTGTCCGCGAAGCTGTACTCGTGGACGCCGCGCTGGCTTCGCGGCCGCGAAGCGAGCCGCTCGCGGAGGCGCTCCTCGAAATCGTTCCGGAACGGGATCCCGAAGTGCCCGTAGATCCCGCGGACGCTCTCCAGCGGGTTCGCGACGAGGTCGGCATAGCGCACGTCGAGGATCTGCTCGTTCGGCACGGCGCCGTCGTCGCGGAGCTTCGCCATGTGGGCGAGCTGGTACTTGAAGCCGAGCCCCATCGACTGGACGATGCCGTCGTAGTCGACCCGGTCGCTTCGCATCCAGCGGATCGTCGCCATCAGGTTCGAGATCGAGCCGAGCTGGCGCAGCGGATCGCGATGCGTGATCACGACGCGTGCGTCCGGATACGTCGCGAAGAGAAGCGGCAGGTTGTGCAGGTGGCTCGGTGCCTTCAGCGCCCAGCGCTCCCCGCGATGACGCGACTGCAGGAGCTGCAGCAGGCGACGGTGATAGTCGTACGCCGGCTTCTGATCCGTCGTGATCGTCCACGTCATGTACGACGGCACGTCGAAGTTGCCGACGAACATGTCCGTCGCGAGCTGGTGCGCGAGGAGGTAGATGCACTCGCTCGCGAGGCCGCCGCCGACTTCCTGCATCGAGGGGAGGGACGGTATGACCTCGTCCATCAGAGAGACCTCGCGGTGCGCCGCGAGGATGCGCGGATCGGTGTCGTACGTCGACGGCTCCGGCGGCGGGACCGAGTACATCATCTCCCAGTAGGTCGGCGCGCGCGACGTCGGATCGCAGGCGAGGAGGTCGTGGAGAAAGGTCGTGCCGGAGCGGCCGAGGCCGGTCACCACGAGCGGCGCTTCGATGCGCTCCCTCTCGACCTCGGGATGCCGCTTCCAGTGGTCCTCGATCCGGAGGCGGTTCTCGAGGATGCGCTGCGTCTCGAGGCGCGCGAGGAGCCGGCCGATCAGGTTCAGCCGCGCCTCCTCCTCGAGCGCAAGGAGGAAGATGCGGAGCGGCTCGCGGAACCAGTCGTCGCCGAAGTCGTCGAGACCCGTCGCTTCCCGAGCGGAGCGGAGGAGCGTCTCCTCGTCGAGCGGAGCGAGCGCGCGCCCGCCGTCGCCGAGGCTCTCGCCGAGCACGTTCAGACGGTCGACCCACGAGGCTCTCTCCGGTGGCGTCCAGGGCATGCGACGGTCTCGCGCGCTTCGTCGCAGGCGTCAAGTGACGCGCGCCGTCGCGCTGTGTGTGCTAGGCCGGTCCGCCATGGCGGAGGACGGCGGCGAGAAGCTCATCGCGCAGAACCGGAAGGCGCGCCACGAGTACTTCATCGACGAGCGGTTCGAGGCCGGCATCGTGCTGACCGGACCCGAGGTGAAGTCGCTGCGCGACGGCCAGGTGAACCTCCGCGACTCGTACGCGCGCGTGACGAAGGACGGGGAGATGGTCCTCGTCGGCGTGCACATCTCACCTTACGGCCACGCCGCGCGAGAAGAGCTCGATCCCGATCGGGCGCGGAAGCTCCTTCTTCACCGTCGTGAAATCGACCGGCTCGCCGGGAAGGTACGCGAGCGCGGCTTCACGCTCATTCCGACGCGGCTCTACTGGAAGGGCGGCCGCGCCAAGGTCGAGATCGGTCTCGCGCGCGGCAAGGAGCACCGCGACAAGCGCGAGGACCTGCGGAAAGCCGAGCAGCGGCGCGAGATCGATCGCGCGATGAAGTCGCGGCGGCGCGGTTAGCGGGCGCGCGGCCCCCGGTTCGTCGCGCGCTGCACCGGCTCGACGAAAGAGCGGTCGGCGCGTCCGAGCCTCCCGGGCTCGGGCGCGCCTCCCCGCGCTCCGTCCCCGAAGCGCCCAGCCACCCCTCATCTCAAACCGCGTAGGGTCTATCGGCACGCCCCGCGGGAGCTTTAGCCGCCGCCGTAGTCGACCGTTCGATTTCCGCGGGGCATAGTCCCGTCGTGAGGTGGAATCGCTGATGGATCCGGCTGCCGCCGATCGCGGTCGCGGGATGCGCATCGCCTGGCGGTTCCTGCTCCCGGCGGTCGCGGCCGTTCTCGGCACGCTGCTCGTCGCCGTCCCCTGGCTCGTCTGGACGCTCGACCAGGAGCAGATCGCCGCGCTCGTCGCGCGACTCGACGGCGAGGCACGCGAGGCCGGGGCCGTCCTGCCGTGGCAGTCGGGGCCCGATCTCGACCGGGCCGCCGCGGTCGTGAGCAAGCGTCTCGGAGCGAGGATCACGGTCATCGCGCCCGACGGCAAGGTGCTCGGAGAATCGACGCCGCACGAGACTTCGCTCGAGAGCCACGTGAACCGACCCGAGGTGCAGGACGCCTTGACGAGCGGCGGGGGCAACGTCGTGCGGTGGAGCGACACGATCGACCGCCGGCTTCTCTACGTCGCGCAGCTCGACGAGCGCGACGGGGAGCGGCGCGTGATCCGCATCGCCGTCCCGATCGGCTCCGTCTCGGAGCACCTGCTGCGTCTGCGCGCTCCGATGACCATGGCGCTCGCGGCTGCGATCGCTCTCGGTCTCGGCGTCGCCTGGCTCGTGTCGAGCGCCATGCGTCGCCGCGTGCAGCGGATGGTCGACTTCGCCGCGGCGCTCGCTGCCGGCGCACCCGCGCCGCAGATGGCGACCGAACGCACCGACGAGCTCGGCCTCCTCGAGGCGCAGCTCGCGGAGATGGCGAGCACGATCCAGGTCGCGCTCGCGACGATGCGTGTCGAGCGCGAGCGGCTCGAGGCGATCCTGAGCGGCATGGTCGAGGGCGTGCTCGTCACCGATCTCGACGGCCGCGTCGTGCTGCTGAACGCACGCGCGCGCGAGCTGCTCGCCGTTCCGGCGAGCGTCGAGGCTTCGGGCCGCCCGCTGATCGATTTCGTCCGCGATCCGGCCTTCGCCGAGATTCCGCGGCTGCTGCGTACCGGGGACGGGGTCGTCTCGCGAGAGGTGTCGCTGAGCATGCCGGGGGAGGGTGGCCGCTGGCTGCAGGTGAACGGCGCGCGGCTCCGAGGGGCCGCGGGCGTGCCCTTCGGCCTCGTTCTCGTGCTGCACGACGTCTCCGAGCTGCGTCGTCTCGAGACGGTTCGGCGCGACTTCATCGCGAACGTCTCGCACGAGCTCCGGACGCCGCTGACCGCGATCAAGGGCTACGCGGAGATGCTGCTCGGTCCGGCGGGCGAGAAGCGGGACACGGCTCTCCGCTACCTCGAGATCATCGACCGGCATTCCGAGCGCCTCGGCCGGCTGATCGACGATCTGTTCGCGCTCTCCGACCTGGAGTTCGGTCGCGCTCCGCTGCGACGGCGCGCCGTCGCCGTGAGCCCGGCGATCGTCGACGTCGTGCAGATCCTGGGAGAGCGCGCCTCGCAGGGGGGCCTGACGTTGAGCACGGAGATCTCGGAGGGACTTCCGCTCGTGCAGGCGGATCCGGATCGGCTGCGCCAGGTGCTGATCAACCTCGTCGACAACGCCGTCAAGTACACTCCGGAGGGCGGACGCGTCACGATCTCCGCCCGACCAACGAAGCTCGGAAGCGGCGACGCCGTGGAGCTCGCTGTCGCCGATACGGGCATCGGGATCCCGAGCCAGGACCTGCCGCGGCTGACCGAGCGGTTCTTCCGCGTCGACAAGACGCGCTCGCGCGATCTCGGCGGAACGGGTCTCGGTCTCGCGATCGTGAAGCACATCGTGCAGGGACACGGCGGGCGCCTCGCGATCGAAAGCACGCTCGGGCGCGGAACGACGGTGATCGTCACGCTCCCCGCGACGGCGCCGCCGACGCCGTCCACTGCCACTGCTGCGCCCGGCGCGTGAGCTTGCCTTTCTGGTGGCGCGTCGATAGAAGCCGCGCGAGATGTTGCGTCGATTCCTTCCGCGGGAAGAAGATTTCTTCGGCCTCTTCGAGCGCCATGCCGCGCTCACGGTCGAGGGTGCAAGAGAGATGCAGCGCCTGGTCCAGGGCGGTCAGAACGCCAGGGTCCTCGCCGCTCGGATCAAGGAGCACGAGCACGAGGCCGACGTGCTCACGCACGCCTGCGTGGAGCGCCTTCACAAGACGTTCATCACCCCGTTCGACCGCGACGACATCCACCGGCTGATCACGCGCATGGACGACGTGATGGACTACGTCGAGTCGGCCGCGATCTCGGTGATGCTGTACGAGCTCGTCGAGATGACCGAGCCCGCCCGTCAGCTCGCGGACGTCCTCGTGCGCTCGACGGAGTCGGTGGCGATTGCCGTCGGCGGGCTGAAGTCGATCAAGCAGTCGGAGTCGATCCTGCAGGCGTGCATCGAGGTGAACCGCCTGGAGAACGAGGGGGACGAGATCCTTCGGGCGGCGCTCGCGGACCTGTTCCGCGGGGCGACGGATCCGCTGCTCGTGCTGAAGTGGAAAGAGGTCTACGAGGCGCTCGAGACCGCGACGGACCGCTGCGAGGACGTCGCGAACATCATCGAGGGTGTCGTCCTCGAGCACGCCTGATCCATGGAGCTCATCGTCGCCGCCGTCGTCGTGGTGGCGCTCGTCTTCGACTTCGTCAACGGCTTCCACGACGCCGCCAACTCGATCGCGACCGTCGTTTCGACGCGCGTCCTGTCGCCGAAGTACGCGGTGATCTGGGCGGCGTTCTTCAACTTCATCGCGTTCCTGGTCTTCGAGACGCACGTCGCGACGACGATCGGCAGCGGCGTCGTCGACCAGGGTGTGATCGACACACCGGTCGTGTTCGCGGCGCTCTTCGGGGCGATCGCGTGGGACCTGATCACGTGGTGGTTCGGGATCCCGTCGAGCTCGTCGCATGCTCTGATCGGCGGGCTCGCCGGCGCGGCGGTCGCGAAGTCGGGCGCGGACGTGCTGCACGCGGACGGGCTCACGAAGATCGGCTTCTCGATCGTGCTTTCGCCGATGGTCGGGCTGACGCTCGGCTTCATCTTGATGGTGGCGGTCTTCTGGATCTTCCGGCGTTCCACGCCTTCGCGTGTCGACGGGCTCTTCCGGCACGGACAGCTCCTGTCCGCGGCGCTTTACAGCCTGGGCCACGGCGGCAACGACGCGCAGAAGACGATGGGCATCATCGCGGTGCTGCTCTACGCGAACGGGTTTCTCGGGGACACGTTCCACGTGCCGCTCTGGGTGGTGCTCGCGTGTCACGCGGCGATGGGGCTCGGGACGCTGTCCGGCGGATGGCGGATCGTACGGACGATGGGGCTCCGGATCACGAAGCTGAAGCCGGTCGGCGGCTTCTGCGCGGAGACGGGTGGGGCGATCACGCTTTTCCTCGCGACCCACCTGGGTATCCCCGTGTCGACCACGCACACGATCACCGGGGCGATCGTCGGGGTCGGGTCGGTGACCAGCGCCTCGGCGGTGCGGTGGGGGGTCGCCGGGAGGATCGTCTGGGCGTGGATCCTGACGATCCCGTGCTCGGCGTTCATCTCGGCCGCGACCTGGGCGATTTTTCACTGAGTGGACGGGGGAGGGGAGCCGCTCCTCCACGGCGGTCGAACCGGGGCCCTTTCGAGGCCCGAGGATCGTGTTTATACTCGGAGGGTCGCTGATGGGGGCGACCAGGTTTCGACGGAGGTTATGAGGTCGAGGGCTGCACGCCGAGGATCCCGGTTGGCCTCGTTAATCATCCGGGGCTGCAAACTAACTGCAGACAATTTCTACCACCTCCAGGCGGCTTAGTTCCGCCCGGCGCTCGCCCGGTCCTCTCCCGAGGGGCTGAAGCGAGTGTCATTTAATCGGGATCGGAGTCGCGCCCCTGCCAGGGAGCGCGCCTCTTAAACTTTCCTGGCTGGCTGCAGCGGACCCCGCTCACGGGGGCCAAAGCGGCGAGATCAAATCGTGAGCTAAGCGTGTAGTGGCTTTCGGTCGAGTGCCTTCGGACGGGGGTTCGATTCCCCCCGCCTCCAGTGTTGCGACCAGTTCGAACCTGCTTCCGAGGTCGGCCTGGTCGAGAAGGTCGAGAACCTCGAGAGAGGTGTCGGCCTGGTAGTACGGCTTCCCGACCTCCGGCCGCAGCGGCCGGAGGCGGATCGGGCCGAGAACGCGGCGCAGGACGAGGGCGGACCGAGAGGTGTTCCGGTTCAGGACCTCGGCGAACGGTCGCAGGCGATCCGCGATCCATTCGATCGGGGGTGCCTGGAACACGGCTTCGACGGTCGCTTCGAGAGCACCGACCTCGATCCGCAACCGATCGACTTCGCGCTCGGCTTCTTCCAGCGCCTGTCCAAGCGCACGCGTGCCCTTGCCGTCGGCGATGAACTCGATGAAGTTGGCGACGCGCCGCCGCTCGACGTCGAGCTTGCCGCGGGTGAGCTTGAGCGTTTCCGGCACGTCCGCATGCAGTCGCTTCACTTCCACTTCCACGCGGTCCAAAACGTAGCGGATCGACGCGGAGTCGGAGATGTGCTCGCGGATGGCGGCGAGGACGCACTTCTCCGCGACGCTTCGCCGGACGAGGAGCTTGTTCTCGCAGGCCGCCTTCGAGGCTCCGAGGCATCCGTAATGTCCGCCGCTCTTGCCACTCACCTGCGCCATCGACTTTCCGCAGCTCCCGCACCGGAGGAGTCCGGCGAGCAGGTGAGGCGGATTCGTCTCGACGTAGCTCCGCTGACGCCCCGCCGCTCCCTTCGGCCCCCGACGAACCGGCCACACGCGGCCGACCTCCTGCCAGCGCTTCGTGACCCGCTGCCAGCAATCCTCGGAGACGAGGCGGAGGTCTTCGTCCTGCCGGACGTCCCATTCGTTTTCGGGCTTGGGCACTCGACGCTTGCGGCCGGTGAGCGGGTCGCGGCGGGTTTCGGTTCGATTCCAGATCCAGCGCCCGCTGTACTTCTGGTTCTTGAGGACCCGGCTGACCGTGGACGGCGACCACCTCTTCCACAGACCCTTCCGTCCGGGAACACCACGAGCATTGAGGTCGGCGACGATCGCTTTGATCGAGACGCCCGCGGCGAAGTCGCCGAAGATCTTCCGCACGACCTCCGCTTGCGCCGGATAGGGCTTCATCCGGTAGCCCTCCGGCCGAGGCCGGCCGCGAAGGACGCGGTCTCACGCCTGGTCGGGCGGATGAGCGAAGACTTCGAGTCCTGGCGGACGCGGGATCTGGCGAACGAAGGAATCGTCTACTTGTTCATGGACGGGTGGTACCCGAAGGTTCGCATCGGCAAGCGGCGGGCACGTGTTCCGGTGCTCGTGACCCTTGGCGTTCGCAGCGACGGCGAGAAGGTCGTGCTGGACATGCGGATAGCGGGTGACGAGACCACGGCTGCTTGGGGGGAGGTGGTGGCCGACCTGGCGAAGCGCAAGCTGGGAGGGCCGATCCTCGCGGTGATTGACGGGAATCCCGGGCTGGCGGAGGCGCTGCGGGGGGAGTGGCGGAAGATCGAGATCCAGCGATGCACCGTTCACAAGTTGCGCAACCTTGAGGCGAAAGCGCCTGCATCGCTGCGCGAGGAGCTTCGCGAGGACTACCGGCGGATGATCTACGGCAAGACGGCCACCGATGTCGAGAATGCGCGGGGCCCGTTCGTGAAGAAGTGGAAGCTCCGTTGTCCTGCAGTGGTGAGAAGCTTCGAGGAGGCGGGGGACGACCTCTTCACCTTCCTGCGCTTCCCGAAGACCCAATGGCGAGCCTTGCGGACGACGAATGCACTTGAGCGGATCAACGAGGATTTCCGCCCCCGGACGAAGACGCAGGCAAGCCTGCCGAACGAGGACGCGGTGCTGCTCCCGCTCTTCGGCGTGCTGCGGAGTGGCAAGGTCAAGATGCGGAAGCTCGACGGCTGGGAGGAGATGGCGAGGCGAGAGAGAAAGGCAGCGTAGGCGAGAAAGTCGCCGGAGATAGCGTCAACCAACTATTACACCACTTGACAGACACTACCGGTGAAGGTCTTCCAGTCGACAGTCGCGTTCCACACGTGCTCAAAGCGCGACAGTGCCCAGGACCCGAGGCGCTCGTTGCGGTAGACCGGCGCTTCCTCACGAAGCCGCCGGTAGGCGGGGTAGGGGTCCTCGTGGATCTCCCACGACGTCGTACGTGCCCGGACGAATCTCTCGCAGGCTGCTCGGATCGAAGCCCCACTCGCTCTTGGGCAACGTGACGACGGCGTTCAGGAACGGCGCGAACGCGGCACCCGCCTCCCACTGCCACGGCTGCATCTGGCTCCCAGGATCGAGGACCAGACGCGGGGCGCGCTCGAGCCAGCGCTTCGGCAGGTGCCTCTCGAAGACGTCAGGTGGCTCGATGATGTGATCGTCCACGCTCACGAGGATCATGTCGTCGAGCTTCATCGAAGGTCCTCCCTTGCCGTCTTCGGACCAGTCTTCGTCACTTCGCTCGGCCGCCCGTCTCCTGCATCATCCGCGCGAGGTGAGCCTGGAAGTCCTTGTGCGCGGCGACGGTGGTCGTCATGTCCGCCGACATCTGCTGGTGGATGCGGAAGCCCATCAGCTCCCAGGCGCGTTTGAGCAGAAGCTTGCACGCGGTGAGCGTCGTGACCGGACACATCGCGATCTGCGCGGCCATCTCCTCGACCGTCTCCTCGAGCTTGTCGCGCGGAACGACCTCGTTCACGATGCCGAGCTCGAGCGCCTGCTGCGCGGTGAGCTTCCGGCGAAGGTAGAGGTACTCGGCCGCGCGCTTGTAGTTCATGAAGATCCACGGCTCGATCATCGTCTCCGCGCCCGGCAGGCCCATCAGGTACGTGTGCGGCATCTGGAACCACGCGTCCTCCGAGCAGACCGTGATGTCCGGGAGGAGCGCCCAGTACGATCCGCCGCCGGCGGCGTAGCCGTGGACCTGTGCGATCGTCGGCTTCGGGAACTCCCACAGCCGGAGCATCGGGTGCAGAAAGAGCTTCGTGTGTCCCTGCCAGGTCGTTCCTGTACGCTCGAGGTTCTCCTTGAACTCGGGATAGTCGCCGGTCGCGACGTGCCCGGAGGAGAAGCCTCGTGCGGTCGACTTGATGATCAGAACCTTGACGTCGTAGTCGTACTCCGCGAGCCCTAGGGCCTTGTCGAAGGCCCACACCATCTCCGAGTCCTGCAGGTTGGCCTTCTCCGGCCAGTTCATGATGAGCCGGGAAACGGCGCCGTCCTTCTCGTAGATCACTCGTCCCAGGTCTTGTCGTTCCATGGCATGCCTCCTAGTGAGACCAGAGGTCTCACAAATATAGGCGCGGATACAAGTCTTGCAATCCGTTTCAGATGCCAATAGCGTGCGGCGCGAGACCGACGGTCTCACCGCGCCAATGGAATTCGACTCTCTTCCGTTGATCTCCGCCGACAGCCACGTCGAGGAGCCGCGCGACCTCTGGGCGAAGAACCTGCCGCCGTCGCTGGTCGAGAATCTCGCGCCCGAGCTTCGCGATGGCCACAGCCCTTCCGGCTCCTTCGCGGACAGGATCGGCGTCGAGAACTTGCAACGGATCGACGCGCTGACGCGCTCGGACGACGCCGTCGAGATGCAGTCGATGGCCGACCTCACGACCGATCCCGAGCGACGCCTCGCCGTCATGCGCCAGGACGGCATCGCGGGCGAGTGCATCTATCCGACGATGGGACTCTACGTCTGGAACGCGGAGAGCCGCGAGGCCGGCGAGGCCGCGTGCCGGCTCTACAACGACTGGATCTTCGATCGGCTCGAGCGCCGATCTTCTCGCTTTCGCTGCGCTGCGATGATTCCTACGTGGGACGTCGGGGCCGCGATCGCCGAGATCCGTCGGACCGCGGCGATGGGGCTCGCTGCGGCGCTGCTGCCGCTCGTCGGGACGCCGGAGTACAACCACCGCGACTGGGAGTCGCTCTGGAACGAGCTCGACGAGATCGGAATGCCGGTCGTGATGCATCAGGGAACGGGTCACAGCATGCTTTTCTATCGCGGCCCCGGGGCGGCCGTGGCGAACCTCCTCGCGACGCAGTCGATGGCTCCGCGGGGAGCGACGCTGCTCGCGACCTCGGGAGTGCTGGCCGCCCATCCGGATCTGCACTTCGTATTCGTGGAGACCAACGCGAGCTGGCTCGCCTGGGCGATGAACACGGCCGACCACTACGACCGTGCCTTCCGTCAGTATCCGGGTTGGGTTCGACCCGAGCTGAGGGAGAAGCCAAGCGTTTACATGGCGCGCCAGATTCACGGCACGTTCCAGTACGACCCGGTCGCGGTTGCGAGCATCGCCCAGACGGGATCGGACCCGCTCTTGTGGGGTTCGGACTTCCCACATGCCGAGGGGACGTATCCACACTCGCGCGCCTCGGTGGCAGAGCAGTTCGCGGGCGTCGCCGAGGAGCAGGTGGCACGCATGGTCGGGGGCACCGCTGCGAAGCTCTTCGGGTTCGCGCCCGAGGTCTCGAACACACCCGTCTGATGCACGGCGCTGCTGCGATCGCAGGAATCGGCGAGTCCACCTACTACCGGCGGGGGGAGTCGCCGTACACCGAGTTCCAGCTTGCGTGCATCGCCATCCGGCGCGCCGTCGAGGATGCAGGTCTCGAGCTCGCCGACGTCGACGGCTTCGTGTCGTATCTGGATCAACGGAACAACCCCGTCCGCCTCGCCCGCGCTCTCGGCCTGAAGGAGCTTCGCTGGACGGGCATTCCGTGGGCCGGTGGCGGAAACAGCATGGCGGCGGCGGTGCAGGTCGCGGACGCCGCGGTCGCCGCAGGCTACGCGCGGCACGTCGTCGTCTTCCGCGCGCTCGCGCAGGGGCAGTTCGGACGCTTCGGTCAGGCCGGAGGAAGCGGGGGCGGCGGGGGCGGCTACATGGGCGGGCCGTTCGCCTGGAACGGCACCTACGGCATTCTCACGCCCGCGCATCAGTGCGCCCTGCACGCGGCGCGATTCATGCACGATCACTCGATCTCGCAGGAGGCGCTCTGCGAGATCGCGCTCGCCTGCTACGCCAATGCGCAGCGGAACTCGCGTGCGCTGCGCTTCGGGAAGCCGCTCACGCGCGAGGAGTACCACGCCTCGCGCTGGATCGTGAAGCCGTTTCACCTCTACGACTGCTGTCCGGAGAACGACGGGGCTGCAGCCGCCGTCGTCACCACGAAGGAGCGCGCACGTGACCTGAGGCATCGGCCGGCGGCGATCGTCGCGGCGGCTTCGGGGATCGGCCCGCCCTACGGCGTCTTCGACGGAGCGACGCTCGGGTCGGCTCATTACCGGCAGGTGGCGAAGCACCTCTGGGAGCACGCTGGCTGCGGGCCCGACGACGTCGACGTCGCCCAGTTCTACGAGAACTTCACCGGGACTGTCCTGATCGCGATGTGCGAGATGGGCTTCTCCTCACCGGACGGGATCGAGGAGTTCGTCTCGGGCGGACGTCTCGTCGGCCCCGACGCCGCCCTTCCGTTCAACACGAGCGGAGGGAACATCGGCGAGGCGTACATCCACGGTTTCGAGATGATCAACGAATCGGTGCGTCAGGTCCGCGGCGAATCCACGTGCCAGGTGAAGAGCGTGGAGCGCGCCCTCGTGGTTGCCGGGCCGGGCTACTGTCCCGGGAGCGCGGTGCTCCTCGGAGCGCCGCAATGAAGCGCGTCCTCGGCGAGAGCTGGGCGGTGCCGAGCCTCGATTCCCACAACCGCGACTTCTTCACGAAGGGCGTCCTGACGCTGCAACGGTGCACGCAGTGCAAGCACGTCCAGCATCCGCCCGAGGACGTCTGCGAGGCGTGTCAGGGTTTCGAGCTCGACGGCTTCGCGAGCGCCGGCGTCGGCCGGATCGAGAGCGTCGCCGTGGTGACGCAGTCGGTCCACCCGCTTCTCGCGGATCGCGTCCCGTACGCGATCGTCCTCGTTTCGGTCGAGGACGCGCCGGGCATCCTCGTTGCGGGCAATGTCGTCGGAAGCGACGCGGACGCGGTACGCATCGGTGATCGCGTCCGCGTCGTCTTCGAGGACGCGACCGACCCGAGGAGCGGGGAGAAGCTCGCGATCCCGCAGTGGGAAGTGATCGACGCATGAAGGAGAAGAAGCGCGCCCTCGAAGGCATCCGCATCTGCGACTTCACGGGCCAGCTCGCCGGCGCCGGCGCCACGAAGTGGCTCGCGGCCTTCGGCGCGGACGTGATCCGCATCGAGGACCCCGTGAACCAGGGGGCCTGGGACATCCTTCGCATGATGCCGCCGTTTGTCGACGAGCGCCGCGGACCCGACTTCGGCGGTGGCTTCAACAACCACAACGCCGAGAAGCGCGGCATCACGCTCAACCTGCGCACCGAGCGGGGCAAGGAGCTGCTCGCCGCCCTGGTCGCGCGCTCCGACGTCGTGACGGAGAACTTCGCCGCCGGCGTCCTCGAGCGCTGGGGCTTCGGATGGGAGTCTCTCCGGCGGATCAAGCCCGACATTGTCTACGTCTCGAACTGCGGCTTCGGCCACGTCGGACCGTACGCGTCGTTCAAGACGTGGGGGCCGATCGTGCAGGCCGTCTCGGGGCTCACGTTCACGTCGGGCCTGCCGGATCGGGAGCCCGCGGGATGGGGCTTCAGCTACATGGACCATACGGGCGGCTACTACATGGCGATGGCCGTCCTTCTGGCGTTGCTCCACCGCCAGCGCACGGGCGAGGGGCAATGGGTCGACATGGCCTGCTGCGACGTCGGCTTGACGCTGAACGGTCCCGCGATCCTGGACTACACGGTGAACGGCCGGCCGATGCGTCGCGCGGGGCAGCCGAACGGGAACCGGAGCGATTGGCCGCGCATGGCGCCGCACGGGATCTACCGTGCTGCGGGCGAAGACGAGTGGGTCGCGATCGCTTGTCGAAGCGATGCCGACTGGACGGCGTGCGCCGGCGTGATCGATCGCGACTGGGCGCGCGAGACGCGCTGGTCGACGCTCGCGGGGCGCTTCGAAGCGCAGGACGAGCTCGACGAGAAGCTGACCGAGTGGTGTCGCGGGCGCGACAAGTTCGAAGTGCAGCGTCTCTTCCAGGCGGCCGGCATTCCCTCGGCAGCGGTGCAGAAGCCCGGCGAGCGGATCGATCGCGATCCGGCGACTGCCGAGATGGGACTGTGGCCGATCGTGCGCCACAGCAAGATGGGAGACGTGCGGGTCGACGGATTGCCCGTGCGCTTCTCCGAGACATCGTGGACGATCGCACGTGGCAGCCCGTGCGTGGGCGAGCATACGCAGGAGGTCCTCGGCGAGCTGCTCGGCCTCGGCGCCGAAGAGATCGCCGACCTTCGCGCTCGAGGTGTCGTGTGAGCGCGCTCACCGGCATCCGCGTGATCGAGCTCGCGCACGAGCGCATCGCGTTCGCGGGAAAGCTCCTCGGCGACATGGGCGCGGACGTCGTACTCGTCGAGCCTCCGGGCGGCGCGCCCATGCGCCTTCACGAGCCCTTCGTCGACGACGTCCCGGATTCCGAGCGAAGCCTGACCTGGTGGCACTACAACACGAGCAAGCGAGGCATCGTCCTCGACTGGCGGCGGGGCGACGGCCGCGAGGCGCTCGCGTCACTCCTCGCCGGCGCGGACGTCCTTCTCGAGGCGGAGGATCCAGGAGCTCTCGCAGCGGTCGGGCTCGGCGACGCCGTGCTGACCGGCTCGCTTTCGCGACTCATCCACGTTTCGCTGACGCCGTTCGGGCCGACCGGCGAGCGGCGAAACGAGCGAGCCACCGATCTCACGCTCCTCGCGGGCGGCGGTCCGGCGTGGAACTGCGGCTACGACGACCACGATCTGCCGCCGATCCGCGGCGGCGGCGGCCATGGCTACGCGATCGGATGTCACTATGCAGCGATGTCGACTCTGACCGCGCTTCTCCACCGGGAGCTCGGCGGGCGAGGGCAACGGATCGACGTGTCGATGCACGCCGCCGCGAACGTGACGACGGAGATGGGCTCGTACAACTGGCTCGTCCAGAAGCGGACGGTCCAGCGCCAAACCGGTCGTCACGCGATGGATACGCCCTCGATGCCGTCGCAGGTCCGCTGCGCCGACGGACGCTACGTCAACACCGGCGTTCCGCCGCGCACGCCGCAGGAGTTCGGCAGGCTTCTCGCGTGGCTGCGCGCGCTCGGGCTCGAGGCGGAGCTGCCCGAGGCCGTCTTTCTCGCCCTCGGCGCGGAGCGCGAGCGCATCGACCTCTCCAAGATCGGGTTCGACGACGAGACGACAGCGATCTTTGCCGCGGGCCGCGAGGCGCTCGTTCTGATCGCGAGTCGCGTCTCTGCGGAGGACTTCTTTCTCGGCGCACAGAGGGCCGGGCTGCCCGCCGGTGTGATCTACTCTCCCGAGGAGGCATTCGAGGATCCGCACTTCCGCGCGCGCGGCATGCAGATCGAGGTCGAGCAGCCGCAGCTCGGTCGGACGGTGCGCTACCCGGGACCGCCCTATGCCTTCGAGAAGAGCAAGTGGGCGATCTCACGCCCCGCTCCGACACTCGGTCAGCACACCGAGGAAGTTCTCTCCGACGCCGGGCTCGACGTCGCCTCCCTCTCGCGGAGCGGCGCTCTGGGGCGGCCCGCTGCCGTGCAAGCGAAGGACGGCTGAGGATGGCGGGTGCTTTCACCCGAGCCGGAAGGTCGCAACGGGCCTGGGAGGAGCGCGCGCTGGATCGCGTGCGGCAGCAAGCGCTCCAACGGGGACACCGGGTCGTCAAGGCCGCACGCGAGATCGTGAGCGAAGGGGGACTCGAGTCGCTTACGCTACGCGCGGTCCTTCGGAAGACCGGCCTCGCACGGCGCGCCTTCTACGCGCACTTCGAGAGCATGGACGACGTCCTCTTGGCTCTGTTCGAGGATACGATGGCTCACGGCGCCGCGCGGCTCCGGGAGCAGCTGGCGGGGATCGATGATCCGATCGTCGCGCTGGAGAGGCTCGTTCGTGCGATCGCGTCTGGCGCCCTGTCGTCCTCGGATCGCGTGTACAACATCGCGATGACGCAGCAGCACGTCCGTCTCGCCGAGCACCGACCGGACGAGCTCCACGCCGCACACGCTCCGATGAACGAGCTCATCGCCGACGTTCTGCGCGCCGGGATCCAGGCCGGAGCCGTGCGCGAGGCGGACGCTTCGAGGCTCGCCGAGATCGTCCACGCGCTCATCTCGACCGAGGTGCACCGGAATCTCTACCGCGGCGCCGACGACACCGAGTGGATCGACGACCTCTGGGAGTTCTGCCTCGGAGGGATCGGGCGCTCCACGCGGCGCCGTCGCTAGTCCGCTTCGGCCGCGGGGGCCGAGTCCATCCGCGGCCTCAGAGCTGCGACGCCACGTCGTGCATGAAGCCGGCGGCGAGATCGAGAAAACGTGCGCGCGACTGCACCGCACCGCTTCCCGGCAGGGCGAAGCTCACGCCCGCGTAGGTCACGCCGATCTCGCGGAGCCGTCCTGCCTGCTCGACGTAGGCGGACGCTTCGAACCCGGGCGCTCCGTAGCTGCCGACGCCAATCGGTCCGAACATCACGTCGAGTGGTGCCGTCCGTCCGACCTGCGCGGCGTGACTCCGTGCGTACTCGAGCCGCGCCTGCAGATCGTCCAGGCTCTCGAGCGGCGCCGAGCGAACGAAGCGCGCGAACGCCTTCGGTGCGGGCATCGGAATCCACCCGTCGCCGTGCTCGACGGCGCGGCGCAGCGCGCGGCGCGTGTTGCCGCCGATCCAGACGGGAGGGTGCGGCCGGCGCGCCGGCCTCGGCAACGCCACGTGGCCGTGTGCTTCGAAGCCCTCTCCCGTCACGTCGATCGTCTCGCCGCTCCAGACGCGCTTCATGACGTCGAGCGACTCGTCGAGACGCTCGTTGCGGGTGTCGAAGCTCGTACCGAGCGCACGGAACTCCGGCTCGAGGTAGCCGGCGCCGGTGCCGAGGATCACGCGGCCGCCCGACAGCGAGTCGAGCGAAGCGATCGCCTTGGCCGCGAGGAACGGATTGCGGTAGCCGACGATGTAGAGGTTCGTCATCAATCGAAGACGCGTCGTCGCCGTCGCTGCCACCGCGAGCACGACGGTCGGCTCGAGAGCGTGATGACCGCCCCTCTGGAGGAACTTCTCGGGCGGGATCGGATGGTCCGTGACGAAGACGCCCTCGTAGCCGAGCGACTCTGCGGCTCGCGCCATCTCCGCGACGGCTTCGGTCGTCCCGAACTCCTCGTGCCGCTCTACCTCGTCGGTCGGAAGTCCCAGGATGAAACGCATTCGATCCTCCCCGCGCGAGATACGCGCCTATCCGAGGCTCGACGCCGCCTTCACCGCTTCGCGGAGGGCCGGCCGCGCGATGCGGAGCGCCTCGGTCGCCAGCGCGCGAAGGCTGCCCCCCGCACGCGACGAGACCCACGAGTCGATGGCCGAGCGCATCGCGCCGTTGGCGAGGGTTGCGATGAGCCTCGGACGCAGGTCTCCGGCACGGCAGCGGAGCTTCGCGGCGAGGACTTCGGTCATCTCGTTCACGAGCCGATCGTTGATGCTGAGAACGGCGGCGCGGAGCCCGGGCTCGCGCGCGTACAGCCGGGCTCGCTCGCGGAAGAAGGCGGGGTCGGTCTCGAAGGCGTCGACGACGGTCATCATGGCGCTGCACGTCGCGGTCCAGACGGAGTCGGTCTCGAGCCGATCCTCGAGAGTCGAGATCAGCTCCTTGCGCCGCTCCTCGTGGCCGCCGAAGAGGACTTCCTCCTTCGTCGCGAAATGGTGGAAGAACGTCCGCGGTGAGACGTCGGCTGCATCCGCGATCTCGTCGACGGTCGTCGCGTCGTAGCCCTTCGTGCGGAAGAGCTCGAGAGCGGCGGCCGTGAGAGCGCTTCGGGTTCGATCGCGCCGGCGCTGCCAGCGGTTGGGAGGCGCGGGCCTCGTGGCGGCGGAAGAGAGAGCCGTCGTCATCGAACCTCGTCCACCGTCCAGCGAGGAGCGCGCTTCTCGGCGAACGCCCTCATGCCTTCGAGATAGTCGGGATGGTTTTGCTGGTGATGCAGGATGTGTCGCCATCCGACGTCCTTCGCGTGGTGAAGCCCGACGTTCAGGCCCTCCCAGATGGCTCGAATCGAAGCCTGTACGGTGGCGGGTGAGAGCGTCGCGATGTGCGCCGCCATCTCGAGCGCGCGCGGAAGGAGACGCTCGCGCGGTACGACCTCGTTCACGAGGCCGATCTGAAAAGCTCGCTCTGCAGTGATCGGTGCTTCTTTCGTCAGGAGCGCGAGCTGCATCACCATCGCGAGCGGGATCTTCCGCGAGAGCCCGATCGCCTCGAGCGCGAAGACGTTGCCGACGGCGCAGTGCGTATCGAGGAATTTCGCGTCCTCGGTGCAGATGACGAGATCGGCCTCGGCGACGTGGTGCAATCCGCCGCCGACGCACATGCCGTTCACCGCGCAGACGACAGGCTTGAAGACGTCGTGATGGGCACGCGAGCCGGGTACCTTGTTTCGCGTTCGCCCCTCCGCAGCGGTGGCCTTGACGTCCTGACCGACCGTGAAGGCACGATCCCCGGCGCCCGTGACGATCGCGACGCGGATGCGCGGATCCTCCCGGACGAGCTTCCACGCTTCCCCGAGCTCGGTCCGCATCCGGTCGTTCGACGCGTTGAGCCGCTCGGGCCGGTTCAGCGTGAGGACCGCGGTGTGACCATTCTCCACCCGAAAGAGGATCGTCTCGAAGACAGCCTCGTTCGCCATCGTGCTCGCTCCTGCGGGTTGACACCAAAACTGCAGATCATGCATAATTGCAGTAACTGCAGTATTGCGCAAGGAGTCGCGAGCGAATGAAGTTCGGAATCTTCCTGCTGGGAGACAAGCCGCCGGGCGTCGGGGATCGCGAGGTCTTCGCGAACCTCCTGGAGGAGGCGCGGTGGGCCGAGGATCTCGGGTTCGACGCCGTCTGGCTCGCCGAGCACCACTTCTCGCCCTACGGCATGATCTCGAGCCTTCCCGTCGCGGCCGCCGCGATCGCGGCGGCCACGGAGCGGATCCGCATCGGGACGGCCTGCATGGTCCCGGCTTTCCACAACCCGATCCACCTCGCCGAGCAGATCGCGATGGTCGACGTCCTGAGCGGCGGCCGATTCGAAGCCGGCTTCGGACGAGGCTACCAGGCGCACGAGTTCCGGGGATTCGGCATCCCGATGGAAGAGAGCACCGCGCGGTTCCGCGAGGCGATCGCGATCATCGAGGGACTCCTCGCGAACGAGCGCTTCAGCTACGACGGGCAGTTCTGGAAGGTCGACGACGTCGCGCTTCATCCGCGGCCGGTGCAGAGGCCGATGCCGATCTACTGCACGGTCATGAAGACTCCTTCGAGCTTCGAGTGGATCGCGGAGAAGGGCTACCGCGCTCTCATCGGCAATCCGTATCAGGTCGATCCCGAGCTCTCGGCCGGGCTCCGTCTCTTCATCGAGTCGCACGAGCGCCGCGGGCTTCCGACGGGGACGGAGAGCGTCTGGGGTCTACTGAATTCGTTCGTCCACGAGGACGAGGCGTTCGCTCGTGACTATCCGAAGCGGAGCACCGATCTGTCGATCGACGCCCACAAGAAGTACTCGAGCCCGTTCGAGCGCGGCGGAGCGGTTCCGGAGGACTACAGGAAGTACTCCGACTGGTTCGACGCGCACGACGACCAGCAGTACGAGACTATCCTGAATCTGGACTTGACGCTCATCGGGAGCCCCGCCACGGTGATCGCGAAGCTGCGCCGGGTCGTGGAGATGGGCTGGAGCAACCTGATGCTGCGGATGAGCCGAGGCGGCGCGATGGAGCGGAAGCACGTCTTCCGCTCGATGGAGACGTTCGCACGCGAGGTGATTCCCGCGGTGCAGGAGATGGAGCTGCAGCGCTGCTCCGCCTGACGTGACGCCGTGAAGCTCCGTCTGACGAGGGCACAGGAAGAGCTGCGAGACTCGCTGCGGGCCTTTCTCGATGCCGAGCTCCCGCCCGAGCACGAGGAGGGGCCGGAGTCCGCGGAATGGGCGCCCGACGAGGAGTACGAGTGGATCCGTGCGTTCAACCGCCGCATGGGAGCGGCCGGGTGGCTCGTGCCGCACTGGCCGGTCGAGTACGGCGGCCGCGGCCTCGGGATCCTGGAGCAGGTGATCGTGCGGGAGGAGCTCGCCTACCGGCGTGCTCCGCTCATCAATCCGAACGGGCTCTCGATGCTCGGTCCCATCCTGATGAAGGAGGGAACGGAAGAGCAGAAGGCCCTCCACCTTCCAGGCATCGCGAGCGGCGATGTGATCTGGGCGCAAGGCTACTCCGAGCCCAACGCCGGCTCGGACCTGGCAGCCCTGCAGATGCGCGCCGAGCGCGACGGAGACGAGTACGTCCTGAACGGCCAGAAGACCTGGACGAGCTCTGGGATGCGGGCGCAGTGGATGTTCCTCCTCGCGCGGACGTCGAAGGAGAAGCGCCGGCAGGAGGGCATCACGTTTCTCCTCGTCGACATGCGCACGCCGGGAATCGAGGTCCGGCCGATCGCCTCGATGACCGGAACCGTCACGTTCGCGGAGGAGTTCTTCACCGACGTCCGCGTCCCCATCGAGAACCGCGTCGGAGAGGAGGGCGACGGTTGGAGAGTCGGGAAGTCGCTCCTCTCCTTCGAGCGCTCGAACATCGCGCGCGCGGCGCGCGAGCGCCGCATCCTCGACGATCTGATTGCGTACTGCCGCACGCAGGCGGGAACCCTTCGCGATCCGCTCGCCGACCCGATCGCGCGAAGCGAGCTCGGCCGCATGATCGAGCGCGTCGAGGTGGGCCGGGCGATCTGCTACCGCGTCGCGGCGATGCAGGCGGAAGGTCACGTGCCGCCGCACATGGCCTCGATCTCGAAGCTCTATCATTCGGAGTTCGCGGCAGAGCTGGTCGACGTGGGATCGCGCCTCCTCGGCGAGTATGGAAACGTCATGCCGGGCGACCCTCATTGCCTGGCTCGCGGCCAGTTCAGCCTCGGAGTGATGAAGCAGCTTCTCCACAAGATTGGCGCCGGAACGAGCGAGATCCAGCGCGACATCATCGCACAGACCGGCGCGCAGCTGCCGAAGTCGGCCAGGTGAGTAGAGCACCTCGGGGCGGACGCGTTCCCGAACGAGGGAAGCCTCGCATCGCGATCGCTGCGAAAGATCACCTGCGGCGGAGCCGCTCGACGAAGAAGCTCGGCGGCTCCTGGACGTGACTGTCCGCCGAGATCAAGGGCAAGCTGTCGATATCCACGACTCCTCCTTCGCTCGCGTCCGGGAAATCCTGGCTCACGTGCTCTTCCGTTTCCCGGAGTTCGACCCGGGGGCGCGCCCCTCGAGCTCCTTCCAGAATCGATCCCAGCTCGGCCACGCTTCGGGAAGGCGTCCCGTCCCGAGGCCGTCATCGCCGATCCCGGCTCCCGCGCGCGGACGCTCCAGCGCGTCCACCATGAACCATCGGTGGAGCTTGCGGCGGACGAAGTACCAGCGGCCGTCGCGCCGCTCGTAGCGGTCCCAGTACTGGACGTACCCGTTGCCCCAGTCGCGGTGACGGTCGATCTCCTCGCGACAGTAGACGACGCCGCTGGCGTGATCGGCGTCCTCGAAGTCGAAGACGTGGTTCGCGACGAGGTGGATGCTCGTACCGACGCGCGCGAGCGCTTCCAGGAACCACGCACGGAGCGCTTCGCGTCCAGAGGCGTCGCGTCCGACGCGCACGTCCTCCACGAAGAGCTCGACCAGATCGTCGAGGTTCCGCGTGTCGATCGCGAGAGCGTAGCGATGCGGGAGCTGGCGAATCTCCTCGACGCTCTCGAGGCGATCGATCCGCGCAGCGAGGTCGCGGGGGCGATGAGGGTCGTCTCGGGACATCGAGCCTCCGATGCAGGCTTTCGCCATATTGTGCGATGAAACAAAAGTTGATTATATGTCCGATGTGTCGGTTTCCGGCAACTTCGACTTCCGCCCGGACGACGCCGGATGGTACCTCGGCGATCCGCACGCCGCGTACCGGCGGCTCCGTCGCGAGGCTCCGTTGCACTGGTATGAGCCCGATCGCTTCTGGTTTCTCACCAAGCACGCCGACGTCTTCGCGGTGTCGAAGGACCCGGCGACCTTCTGCAGCAGCAAGGGGTTCCGGATCCACGACAACCTGCGCACGGGGGGCGGCATCGAGGGGATTCCGCCGTCGATCCTCGGCATGGACCCTCCCGATCACACGCGATACCGAGGACTCGTCAGCCGCTTTTTCACGCCGCGCTCCATGAACCACATCGAGGAGCGGATTCGCGAGATCGCCCGCGAGGCGCTCGATCGGATCGAGACCGGAAAGGTCGTCGACTTCGTCGAGCTCGTCTCGGTCCCGCTACCCGTTCTCGTGATTGCGGAGCTCCTGGGCGTTCCGCTGGAAGATCAGAAGAAGTTCAAGGAGTGGTCCGACGATCTCATCGCGGCGAACGACGGGAACATGGAGGCGGTCGGACGCGTCGCGGACCTCTTCGCGTACATGATCGGGCATGCACTCGATCGACGCAGTGCGCCGCGGGACGATCTCCTCACGGTCGTCGCGACGGGCGAGCCGAACGGTCGCCTTCTGGACGACATGGAGCTCGGTATCTTCGGCGTCTCGCTCCTCGGTGCGGGGAACGAGACCACGCGCAATGCGATCTCCGGCGGCGCGATCGCGCTCATGGAGAACCCCGAGCAACGGGCCCTTCTCGTCGAAGACCCGTCGCGGATCGCAAGTGCGGTCGAGGAGATCGTGCGCTGGGTTTCGCCGATCAAGTCCTTCGCGCGTACCGCCACGTGCAATACCGAGATCCGGGGCCAGCGGATCGCGGCAGGGGATTTCGTGGTGCTGAGCTACACCTCCGCGAACCGCGACGAGGAGGTCTACGGTCCCACCGCTGAAGAGCTCGACGTTCGTCGTACCGGAGCGGCAGCACATCTGGGCTTCGGCGTGGGACAGCACTTCTGCCTGGGAGCCCATCTCGCGCGGCTCGAGCTCAAGATCCTCTTCGAGGAGCTGCTCGCGCGCTTTCCGCGATTCGAGCTCGCCGGAGAAGTGCAGAGGCTTCGCTCCACGCTCATCAACGGCGTCGAGCACCTCCCCGTCGTCTTCTCGTCCTGAGCGCCGCGCGGAGGAGCGTCACGGAGGAACGTCCATGAGTCTCCCGGTCGAAGATCTCGTCCTGGTGTCCGTCGACGATCACCTCGTCGAGCCGCCAGACATGTTCGAACGGCACGTCCCGGCGACCTATCGAGACCGCGCGCCGCGCATCGAGGAGCGCAACGGTACGCAGGCCTGGGTCTTCGAGGGGAGAGTGACCCCGAACATCGGGCTTGCAGCGACCGTCGGACGGCCGCGCGAGGAGCTCGGTCTCGAGCCCAATCGCTTCGATCAGATGCGAGAGGGGTGCTACGACGTCGACGCCCGCGTTCAGGACATGAACGCGAACGGAACGTTCGCCTCCCTCTGCTTCCCGACGGTGCCCGGCATCCACGGCGCGCTCTTCAGCAGGGTCGAGGACCGCCAAATCGGTCTCGTCATGCTGCAGGCGTACAACGACTGGCACCGGGAAGAATGGGTCGGGGCGCACCCGACGCGCTTCCTGCCTCTGGCGCAGATTCCGTACTGGGACCCGAAGCTCGCGGCGGACGAGGTCCGGCGCATGGCTCGTCGGGGATGCCGAGCGTTCAACTTCTGCCAGAACGTGTCGGCGATGGGGTTTCCGAGCATCCACGACCCGCACTGGGATCCCTTCTTCACGGCAGTCTGCGACGTGGGCGGTGTGCTCACCGTCCATCTCGGAACCAGCGGCAAGGCGATGTTCAACTCGATGGACGCGCCCTACAGCGGCTACATGGCGATGGTGAACATCGACATGGCGAGCTTCGCCTGCGACCTCATCTTTTCGCCCGTCTTACAGCGGTTTCCGCACCTGCGGATTGCAATGTCGGAAGGCGGCATCGGCTGGATCCCGTTCTTCCTCGAGCGGTGCAAATGGATCCACGAGCGCCACAGCATCTGGGCGCACGATGACCTCGGCGGCCGAACGCCGCTCGAGGTCTTTCGCGAGCACTTCCTCACCTGCTTCATCGACGACCCATGCGGCATCGAGATGCGCGACAAGATCGGGATCGACCTGATCAGCTGGGAGTGCGACTACCCGCACTCCGACACGACCTGGCCCGAGTCTCCCGAGTTCATGGCCAAGCAGCTCGAGGGCTTGACCGCCGACGAGATCGACAAGATCACGCATCGAAACGCGCTCCGCTTCTTCGGATCGGACGTGCTCGAGCAGGTCGGCCGCGAGAACGCGAACGTGAAGGCGCTGCGCGCGAAGGCCGCGGGGCTCGACCTGCGCGCGCCGAGCGCCGAAGGCATGACGGGTCCGCCCAAGGGCGAGAAGCGTCAGCTCCGCGTGAGCGACCTCATGTACCAGATCATGGGAGGGGGCACCGAGGCCCGGGGCTCGACGTGACGGTGCGCGGCGGGATCCCGGATCCCGGCTATGACACGTTTCCCGCCATGCTGCGCCACCTCTGCGAGCGGTTCGGCGCTCGCGAGTGCGTCGTGATCGGAGACGACCGGCTCCGCTTCGCGGAAGCGGACGCCGCGTCGGCGCGACTCGCGCGGCGGCTTCTCGCGAGCGGCGTCGGGAAGGGGACCCGCGTCGGACTTCTTGCTCCGAACGGTCCGGATTTCGTCATCGGGATGCTCGCCGTCTGCCGGCTCGGCGCGATCCTCGTACCCATCAATACCTTCTTTCAGGCAGACGAGCTCGCATGGACGCTTCGCCATGCCGACGTGCAGACGCTGCTGACGGTGCCGCGGCTCCTCTCACACGACTACCTGGCCCGACTCGAGGAAGCGGTGCCGGGCCTTCGCTCGGCCGCGGGACCAGACCTGCTCCTCCCATCGATGCCGTACCTCCGGCAGATTCGCGTGCTCGGAGAGAGCGACCGTCGCTGGTGCCGAACGGAAACGCGCGCCGAGGATGCCGGCTCTCCGATGGTCGATGCGGACCTGCTCGACGCGATCGAGGCTCGAGTGTGCACGTCCGACGAAGCGCTCATCATCTACACCTCGGGCAGCACGGCCGAGCCGAAGGGTATCGTGCACACGCAAGGAGCGCTCGTCCGGCACGCCTGGTGGCTCGGTCGGGAGCACGGCTTCGTCCCGGAAGATCGCGTGTTCACGCCGAACGCTTTCTTCTTCATAGGCGGCTTCGTGTTCAGCTTGCTCGCGCCCATGCAGATGGGCGCGTGCCTGATCTGCGAGGAGCGCTTCGAGCCCGGCGAGACCCTCGCGCGAATCGAGAGGGAGCGGGCGACGATCGTCACCGGGTGGCCGCACTACGGTCCGGCGATGGCGCGACACGAGAGCTTCTTGCGAAGGGACCTCTCCGCCGTCCGTGCGGGCTATCTCTTCGAGATCTTGCCGCCAGGCGCCGTGCGCTTCCATTACAGCCTCGGGATGACGGAGACGTGCGGCTCGCATTGCTTCTGGCCGCCGGAACGGGAGCTACCCGCGGGTTCGCTCGGCGTGGCCGTTCCCGGCGTCGAGCACGATGTGATCGATCCGGAGAGCGGCGCAGCGCTTCCGCCCGGGGAGCCCGGCGAGCTTCGCGTCCGAGGCTACACGGTGATGCAGGGCATGTATGGTCGCACGCGCGAGGAAGTGCTCGAGCCCGACGGCTGGTACCGCACCGGCGATCGCGTCACTCTCGACGAGAACGGTCACGTCTACTTCCACGGCCGCCTCGGCGACCTGATCAAGACGGGCGGTGCGAACGTCTCGCCGCAAGAGGTCGAGCGCGCTCTCGCGGAGCTGCAGGGCGTCCTCGAAGCGCACGTCGTCGGGCTACCGGACGCCGAGCGAGGTCAGCTCGTCGCCGCCGCGGTCGTGCTCGACGGAAGCGTCCCTCTCGAAGCGGACGAGCTCCGCTCGGAGCTTCGAGCGAAGCTGGCCGCCTACAAGGTCCCGAAGCGGTTCGACTTCTTCGCGAAGCAGGACCTGCCGTACAAGGCGACCGGCAAGATCGACAAGCGAGCGCTCGTCGAGCGGATGGGGGGAAGCAGATGAGAGCCAACGCGATGGATCGGGATCTGTCCCCGGACCTCCTCCTCGAACCGTCCATCATCGACGATCCGTACGACTTCTATCGTCGTCTCGTTTCGGAAGCTCCGGTGTGGCACGTGCCCGGGACGGACATCGTGATCGTGAGCTCCTGGGAGGCCGTGACGCAGGTCGTGAACCGCGTCGAAGACTTCTCTTCGAACATCCACTCGATCCTTTGCCGGAGCGCGCTCGGCACCCCGGAGCTGGTCCCCATGGGATTCGGCGGTCTCCAGGCGCTCGCCACCGCCGATCCGCCGATGCACGGAGCGCATCGGAGCACGGTGTTTCCGGAGCTCGTCGCCCGCCGGATGGCCGGACTCCGAACGAGCATCGAAGCGCTCACGGAAGAGTGCCTCACCCACGCACTGTCGAAGCGTCGGTTCGAGGTGATGGGCGACCTGGCCAACCTGATCCCGATCCGGGTCGTGAGCCAGCTGATCGCCTTCCGGGGCGCGGACCCCGCGGCGCTGCTCGCCGCCGCATTCGACTCCACCGCGATGCTCGCCGCGACGCTACCGCTCGAGGGGATTCAAGCGCTCATGGCACGTACGGTCGACATCGCGACCTGGATCGCCGACCAGCTGCAGCAATCCGTCATTCAGGGCGGGGAAGGAATCTTCGGAGTGATCGGCGCGGCCGTGGCCGCCGGGGAGATGGAATTCGACGCGGGGCTCGTCATCCTGCACACGCTGCTGAGCGCCGGCGGCGAATCGACGACGAGCCTTCTCGGCAACGCGATCCACATGCTCGCTCTCGATCCGCGATTGCAGACTCGGCTTCGCACCGAGCCACACCTCGTCGTGCCCTTCATCGAAGAAGCTCTCCGGCTCGAGTCGCCATTCCGCTACCATCTTCGCCGCGCGAGTCGCGCGAGCGAGGTGCAGGGTGTCGGCATTCCAGCGGGATCGACGCTGCTGCTCTTCTGGGGTGCTGCCAACCGCGATCCGGCCGAGTTCGAGCGTGCCGACGACGTGATGCTCGATCGAGCCACTCCGAAGCACCACGTCGCGTTCGGACGGGGAATCCACTTCTGCGTCGGCGCGCCGCTCGCTCGCCTCGAGGCGGAGATCGTCCTCACGCGGCTTCTTGCGCAAACCGAGCACTTCGAGCTCGATCCAGATGCCGTGCCCGAACGGGTCGACAGCCTGATGGTTCGTCGCTTCGACACCTTGCCGTTGGTGGCGGAGTTGAGCTCTTGATGATCGGCCGTCTCAGGACGGATCGCCGACGAATATTGCGCGTACCTCGGGCTGGCTGACCTTGAGCGACGGCGTGCGCGGCAAGGCGGGCACGATCCGGATCTCGGCAGGGACCGCGTACGTCGCGAGGTGCTCCCGCGCGAACCGAAGGAGCGTTTCGCCGTCGACCACGGCGTCATCATGCAGCTCGACGGCGGCGACGGGAATCTGACCGAGACGCGGGTCGGGGAGGCCAACCACGCAGGCGTCACGCACGGCAGGATGCGCGATGAGCGCTTGCACCACGTCGCTGGGCAGGATCTTGAAGCCGCCGCGCAGGATCGCATCGTCGTCGCGTCCGACGATCCAGAGGAAGCCGTCGGCGTCGATGCGGCCGAGATCGGTCGTCCGCTGCCACGCACCTTCGCGAGCGGAGCGGACCTCGATCCGTCCGGTCTCGCCTTCGGAAAGGGGATCGCCCGACACCCCGTCGACGATGCGCACATCGCGTCCGGGCTGCGGGCGACCGACGCTTCCTCGCTTCGTCTCTCCCCACTCGCGGTGCAACGCGAGCGTCCAGCCGGCGACGCCGCCCGCAAACTCGGTTGCGCCGTAGGAAGGAAGGACCGGGATCCCATAGCGGAGTTCGAACGCGAGCTGCACCTGCGGGTCGAGCTTCGCGGTCCCGGACGTGACGACCTGGATGCTCGACAGGTCGGCCGGATCGACGTCCGCTTCCAGCACCATGCGCACCGCCGTCGGGACGAGGCTCACGGCGCGCGGGCGGTGACGGCGTACGAGATCGACCCACGACTCCACTGCGAAGCGTGGCAAGAGCGCGATCTTGCGACCCTCGCAGACGTTCAGGAGCGTGCGGAAGAGCCCCGACATGTGAACGAAGGGAGAGCTCACGATGGCGACACCCTTCGCGAGCCGCGGAGCGTCGTCGGCGTCGCCCTTGGTGGCGTAGTGGCTCTTCGCCGCCGTGATCGTGCGCTCGAAGGCCGCGCGCTCGAGCGGAATCCTCTTCGGCGGACCAGTCGTGCCGCTCGTCAGCATCTCGACCGCGACGCCGCGCGACGCCGCGCGGTGCGGCCCGCTGCCGGCGCGCTCGAGGCCGGGAGCGAGCCTCACGGGATCGAGAGGATCCCCGGTCAGGACGATGCCGACCGCCTTCGTTTCCAGCGCCGCTGCTCGGATCGAAGCGCGCTCCCAGTCCTCGGCCGCCGCGAGAACGACCCGGGTGCGCACGTCCACGATGTCGCGTGCGACCTTCGCATCTCCCTGATGCGGGTTCAGCGTCACGATGCACCGCTCGGCCACGACGGCGCTGAGCATCGCGGCGACCATCGGCGGCGTGTTGCGCAGGAGCATCCCGATCGGTCCGTGCGGATCGGGGTCGGCCTTCGTCAGGATCTCGGCCAGCCCGTCGATCACACGGGAAAGGTCGCGCCAGGAATGCCACCTTCCCTCGAGCTCGATCGCCGGAGCGTCGGGGTCGATGGCAAGGATCGCGTGAACGCGCTCGGCGAGGGTGGCCGACGCCTCGCGCGCCGTCATGCGAGCGTCTCCTCGAGATGGCGGACGACGTCTTCGCGAAAGCCGCTCCGCTCTCCGAGAAGCGCCGTCAGCGTCGCGGCTCTTCGCAGGAAGAGATGGATGTCGTGCTCCCAGGTGGTCCCGATCCCGCCGAAGACCTGCAAGGCACCCTCCGGCACCTTGCGAAGATCGTCCAGAGCGGCGAACGCGGCCATCGAGGCGAGAGCACTCCGCTCCTCCCCGCTGGCGCGGGCCGCGCCCTGACAAAGAGCCCGAGCGACCTCCACGTGAGCGCGCAGGTTCACCAGGCGATGCTGGATCGCCTGAAAGCTTCCGATGGGGCGATCGAACGCGACCCGGGTCTTGGCGTACTCGACCGCGAGCTCGAGAGCCCGGTCGGCGACGCCGACGAGCTCGGCGCAACGCGCGATCGTCTCGAGGGAGAGTGCATCGCGCAGAACCCTTCGCGCTTCGTCGTCCCGGGCGATCGGCTTCGCGTCGACGTCGCGCAGCCGGATCTCCGCGCACGGCGAGCCGTCGAGCAAGCGGAGCGCGCGTCGATCCACGCCCGTCGTCTCGGCCTCGACCTCGTACAGGCCGAACGCGCCGTCTCGGGTCGTGGCACCGACGATCAGCCGCTCGGCTTCCCGTCCGTACGGAACGAAGCGCTTCTCCCCGGTCAGGCGGAATCCGCCGTCGGCCTCGACCGCGACGGCGCTCGTCCGTAGGCGATCGCTCGTCCTCTCGCCCTCACCGTGCGCGAGAATCGCCAGCTCCGAAAACCTGGCCATCTGCGTCCCGCGCAGGATCGCTCGTCCGACTACGCAGGGAACGAGCGGCGTCGGCGCCAGCGCGCGTCCCGTTTCCTCCGCGATGGCGCAGAGCTGGGTCGCGCCGAGTGAACCTTCGGATTCGGCCGCGAACGGATCGATCTCGTGCCAGCCGAGACGCCTCATTCCCTCCCAGAGCGCGGGCGCATCGGCGAGCCCGTCCCCTTCGATGCACGCGCGCAGCGACGAGAGCGACCACTCGCGCCGAAGGAAGTCGGCGGCCGCTTCTCGGACCGCGATCCGTCGCTCTTCGGCTCCGGCGAGCTCTTCGAGGTTGCGAGTCATTTCCCCGTCCCGCTGCTGCGCGGCAGACCGAGGACACGCTCGGCGATGACGTTGCGCTGGATCTCTGACGTGCCGCCGCCGATCGTCGCAGCGCGCATGATGAGGTAGCTGAGGGGGACGTTCCCGCCCTTCAGTGCGTGCGGGGACCCGCGGACGAGCGCGGCGTACGGTCCGGCGAGATCCATCGCATAGTCGGCCATGGCCTGATCCAGCTCCGACGTGAGGAGCTTCGCGATCGAGACCTCGGGCCCCGGGGAAGCACCGCGGAGGCTCGCGGCGTTCGCGCGCGCGGCGAGGTTGCGCAGCGCCTCCACCCGGACGGCGAAGCGTGCGAGATGCTCGCGCACGATCGGATCCTCCCACCGTGGCTTCTCGTCGACGGTGATCTCTCGAGCGAGGGCGACGAGGATCTCGAGTCGTCGCTCGATCCGACTCGTGCGGGAGAGTCCGGCGCGCTCGTAGCGCAGCGTGGAGTTCGCGATCCGCCAGCCGGCGTTCTGCTCGCCGACGAGGCACCGTCGCGGCACGCGGACCTCGTCGAAGAACACCTCGTTGAACTCGGACCTGCCGCTGATCTGCCGCAGCGGGCGGACCGTGATTCCCGGGGTGCGCATGTCGACGAGGAAGCAGCTGAGCCCCTCGTGCTTCGGCGCGCTCGGATCGGTCCGCGCGAGGACGTAGCACCAGTCCGCGAGATGGGCCTTCGACGTCCAGACCTTCTGGCCCGTCAGGACGAATTCGTCTCCGTCGAGAACGGCGCGCGTGCGAATGGCCGCGAGATCGCTCCCGGCGCCCGGCTCGCTGAATCCCTGACACCAGACGTCGTCGCCGGAGAGGATCCTCGGCAGGAAGTGCCCCTTCTGCCAGTCACTTCCCCACTGGATGATCGTCGGCCCGATGTAGGCGATGGCGCTTCGGTTGATCGGGTCGGGCGCGCGCCGACGCGCCATCTCCGAATCGTAGATCATCTGCTGGACGAAGCCGGCATCGCGGCCGCCGTACTCCTTCGGCCAGGCGATGGCGACGAGCCCCGCTTCGAACAGCCGGCGTTGCCACTCGCGCTGGAACTCGACACGCGAAGCCTCGTCGCGTGGCCCCTCGTACTCGAGCGTTCCCCAGCCCGCGGGCAGGCACTCGTCGAGAAATGCGCGTACCTCGGCGCGGAACGCCTCGTCCTCGTGTGTGAGGTGGAGCTCGAGATCCGCGCGCCGCTTCACGGTGGAAGATCCTCGAGCGTGCACTCGCCGAGCCGCGGCGGAGGCTGCAAGGGGATCGCCGGTCCTCCGACGAATCGCCATGCGAGCCCGACGAGCTTCGCTTCGGCGAGGTCGGGATCGGGATGGTCGACTCTCGGAAAGAAGCCGCGCGCCCGGAGGTGAGGATCCTCGACCAAGTCGGCGCCGCTCCAGGCCGGGCAGGCGCGCACGCCGGCGCGCTGGAGCGAGTGGAAGAGGTCATTGGCGGCGACTTTACGCGTGAGCTCATCGAGCGCGAATTCGATCGTACGGCGAGTCTCCCAGCGTCGGGACTCGTCGCTCCAGCTCGGCTCGCGGAGAATTTCCGGGTTGCCGAGCGCTTCGACGAGCGCTCTCCACTCGCTGTCGGACTGCACGGAGATCGCGATCCAGCGACCGTCGGCGGTCGGATGGAAGCCGTGCGGAGCGTGCGGAGGACGATCGCTCCCGGCGGGTATCGTGCGCTTCTCGGCGAGCGACGCCTCGGCGATGAACTCTCCCACCTTGTCGGCGACGACCTCGGCCATGGAGAGATCGACGACGCCTCCGTGCCGGCGCCGGCCGAGAGCCCAGGCGGCGATCACGGTTGCCGCCGTGAGGGCAGAGAGCGGGTCGGCGATCACGGTTCCGACGTGAAGCGGAGCGCCGTCCGCGGCGCGCGTCAAGTGACTCAGCCCGCCGTAGGCGTGGACGTTGTTCGCGTAGGCGCGGTACCCGGCGAGCGGCCCGGACTGTCCGAAGCCCGAGATGCTGACGAAAAGGAGATCGCGACGCGCGGAGGCTTCCGCCGCGACGCCGAGGCGCGCCATCCGCTTCGATCCGAAGTTCTCGAGCACGACGTCGCTCCAGCACGCGAGCCGGGGCGCTGCCTCGGGCTCCGCCTCGACGTCGACGGCGATGCTCCGCTTCGAGTGGTTCGATACGGCGAAGTACGCACCTCGTTCCTTCCCGGGAACACCGTGCGCGAACGGGCCGGTCCGACGATAGAGATCGAGCCGCGCGAGGTCTTCGAAGCGAACGACTTGCGCACCCATCGCGCCGAGCAGGGCACCGGCGATCGGTGCGGCGAGAACGTGAGTGAACTCCGCGACGCGGAGCCGACGCAGACCTGCGCCGTTGGCATCCGTGTCGCCGACCTGGCTCGCGCTCGGTGTCCACGTGTACGGACGGCCGGGAAGGCGGGCAGCGACGTCGCCGAGCTTCGCGCTCTCGAGGAAGCCGCGCGATGCGAGCTGTGGAGAGGCGAGGAGATCGTCCGGAGTGTTGACGGGCGTCGCCGGAACCCCGTGCGCTTGGAGTCTCTCGGCGCAGTCGTGGATGCCGAACGCCGCGGTCCAGCTCTCGATCTCGCGATTGATCGCCTCCGCGTTCGTTGCGCGGGCCTCGCGGCCTTCGAAACCGCGCGTCCAGCCGGGAGTTCCGAGAGCGCGAACGAGCCCTGCCCATTGATGGTCGTCGGGTGCGGTGATCCGAACGAATCCGTTGCGGCAGCGAAAGAGGCCGGAGGGTGCGACGTAACGGCCGCTACCTGCGCGTCCGGGGCACGCGTAGATCGCATGCGCGCACTCCGGCAAGGCGCCGAGCATCGCCACGGCTTCCTGCGCGGACACGTCGACGTGCACGGGGCGGCCGGTCTCGCGTCTCCGGTCGAGCCCGTGGAGCGCCGCGAGCGCCGCGACCTGCCCGGTCGCGAGCAGCCCCTGGAAGCCCGGCAGGAGGGAAGGGCGTCCGCCGTCGCGGGGTGCGATCGTCGCAGCGAGACCGCCGGCGGCCGAGGAGACGAGCTCGGAGCCGAGGTACTTCGAGTACGGGCCCGTCAGGCCGAACGCCGTCGTCGTCACCCAGACGCCCTCGTCGTGGCGCTCGACGAGACGGACGTACTTCGCGAGGTCGCGAGGCAGACCGGCGTCGTCGACGACGCGATCGCAGACGATGATGTCGGCGCCGGCGAGAAGTCCCGAACCGAGCGAAGCTTCCCGTGTCGTCTTGTCGCGATCGAGGAGGGCGCTCAGGATCGAGATCCGACCGCCCGAAGAGGTCGCGAGGTTCGGCGCGTAGGCCGGCGGGACACTCGCCGCGGGCACGAGCTTCGTCACGGACGCGCCGAGGCTTCGAAGGATCGCCGTGCAGCTCGCGCCGGCGATGCCGGATCCGAGCTCGACGACCCGGATTCCGCTCAGCGCCGCGAAGGAAGGAGTGTCCGTGGAACCCTCGGTCTAGGTGAGTCCGCGGATCACGTGCTCCCGGAAGAAGCGTCGCCAGGTCTCCGGATCGGATCCGTTGAAGGTCACCGCGGGCATCGACGAGATCGTGAACAGCATCCGCCCGATCCACTCGGAGGCCCGTCGCGCGTTGACGTTGCTCCGCAGCTCTCCTCGCTTGATCGCCGCTTCGACGAACGGCACGAGGAATTCGACCGTGTCGCGGAGGAGGGGCTCGGAGTGGCTCGTGAGCAGCATCGCGAGTCGCTCCCGACTCACGTCGATCCGACTGCGAGCGCCGCTCGCGACGTCGTGCTCGAACGAGGAGAGGATCCCTGCGCATTCCACGACCTGCTCTTCGAGCGTGGCGAGGCTCTCGAGCTGCTTCCGCATGCTGTCGTGGAACAGATGGCTCTCGTACGCGAAGACGGCCTCGATCAGCTCGGCGCGCTCCGTGAAATAGCGATAGACGGTCCCACGCGAGAGATTCGCAGCCTTTGCGACGTCGGAGATGGACGTCTTCTCGGTTCCGAAGCGGAGAAAGCATGCACGCGCGGCGCGAAGGATTTGCTCGCGGACGCGCTCCTGCGCCGATTCGGGAACGGTCGCGACGGGAGCCGTCGTCGCGGACGGCGTGCGAACCTTTCGAGCTTGGCTGGCGCCCATGAGGCGATGCTACAGGATTTGACTCATTGTCTCAACGACGACTACGCTGCCCGGCATGGGTGAGCTCGATCGTCGCGTCGTCGTGGTGACGGGAGCCGGCCGTGGCATCGGTGCGGCCGTCGCCGAGGGTCTCGCTGCCGAAGGCGCGAGGGTCGTGGTCAATGACCTCGGCGTCGCTCTCGACGGGTCGACTCCCGAGGACGGGCCTGCGCACGAAGTCGCGGCCCACATCCGGGGGGCCGGAGGCGAGGCGATCGCCGATGCGAGCGACGTCACGGACTTTGCGGCGGCCGAGCGACTCATCGCGAAGGCGGTGCAGGAGTTCGGCCGACTCGACGTCCTGATCAACGTCGCCGGCATCCTGCGCGACGGGATGATCTTCAAGATGGCGGAGGAGCAGTGGGACGCCGTGATCGACGTCCATCTGAAGGGCACCTTCAACACCACCCGGCACGCTTCGGCGTACTGGAGGGAGAACCGCGGCGGAGAGTTCCGGCTGATCAATTTCACCTCAGCTTCGGGCCTCTATGGTGCGCCGTCCCAGCCCAACTACGCCGCCGCGAAGATGGGCATCATCGGGCTGACGTTCTCGTGCGCGAACGCGCTTCGGCAGTACGGAGTGACGTCGAACGCGGTCTCGCCCATCGCGACCACGCGGATGACCATGACCGTCGACAAGGGCCGGGCCATCGGACGCTACACGCCAGAGAACGGGCGCCTCGACGCGAGGAATGTGGTCCCGGCCGTCGCCTATCTCGCGAGCGAGCGGTCGGGATGGCTGAACCGTCGCGTGATCACCGCGGGCAACGGTCGGATCGGTTTGATGAACGAGCCCGATCTGCAGCGGGAGATCACCGCCTCGAGCGGCGTCTGGGACGTCCCGACGGCGTTCGCGGAGATCGAGGACTCGTTCCGCGCGGCGGTCCAGCATCCGAACATCTTCGATCGTCCGCGCGGCTGAGGACGAGCTCCGCCTGCTCACGGAGTCTCCTTCGCCTCACCGAGCCACGCTTCGGCGAGCCGGGAGTACTGGAAGTGCTCGTCGCCGAGGACGACGCGGCCGAGCAACGCACGGCGCAGATGGACGTGCGGCATGGCTTCCCACGTCATGCCGATCCCGCCGTGCATCTGGATCGCCGTCTCGCAGACCTCGCGCGCGTGCTCGGACGCGTAGGCCTTCGCGGTCCGCGCCGCCTCGAGCGCGGCGCGTGGAGGCAGGGCATCGACCGCCCACGCCGCATGGAGCGCGCACCCCCGCGCCGCCTCGACCGAGACGAGCGCTTCCGCGGCCATGTGCTGCAGAGCCTGGAAGGTCGCGACCTTGACGCCGAACTGCTCGCGATCGGAGGTGTAGGCGACCGCGCGATCGAGCGCCGCTTGCATGATGCCCGAGAGATCCGCGGCGAGAGCCGAAAGGGCGAGCGCGAGAGCGCGGTCTCGTGCCTCTGCCTCGAGCGGCTGTCCGAGGTGGCCGATCGCGAGAGGTCGTGAATCGCGCGGGACTCGCCGCAGCACGCGCGTCAGGTCCTGGCTCTCGAGCGGCGCGCCGAGCTCGACGACACCGATGTGGCCGCTCACGGGGTCGACAACGAGGCCTCCCACCGCACCGCCGGCCTCGAACGCGATCCCGTCCTCGCCCGCTCTTGCCCATCGCTGGAGCCGCACGTCGAGCACCGGTGCGAGACGAAGCTCGCCGGCTCCGAGCGAGCGCAGGACGTCCTCGGAGGCGCCCGCTTCGCGGAGGACCTGGCTCACGCACACCGCGGAGCCGATGAACGGAAGCGGCACGGAGAAACGGCCGAGCTGCTCTGCGACGAGCGCGATCTCGACGCCCGACGAGGGCGCTCCACCGACGAACTCCGGGAGTCGCATTCCGAGGAAGCCGACCTCGGCGAGCTTTTTCCACGAAGCCGAACCATCCGCGGGAGGTTCGAGGCTCGCCGGGGAGTCGGGTGCGAGCGCGCGTGCCAGCTGCTCCGCGGTTTCCTGGATCTGCCGTTGCTCGTCCGTCAGCCGGGCGTCCACGCGCTCCTCCTCCGGGCGAGGCGAAGCGTACCGGACGGCTTGCGTTCGTGCGAATCAAAAGTACAATTTCAGTCTGATTGTCCGATCCCGGCTCGATGGAGGGACGACGCGTGTCCGACAGCAACGGAGTACCCGAGCAGTGGCGGCTGGGCGACGCGTTCGTGCCCAAGGGCCGCTACGTCGATCGGGAGTTCTTGCAGCTCGAGTACGACCGGCTCTTCCCCAAGGTCTGGCAGATGGCGTGCCGCGAGGAGGAGATCCCGGACGTCGGCTCCTATCTCGAGTACAAGATCGGTGATCAATCGATCATCGTCGTTCGCTCTGGAGCGGATCGAATCCAGGCGTTTCACAACAGCTGCATCCATCGCGGCAGCAGGCTGATCCAGCATGCCGGCTGTGCCACCGAGTTCCGGTGTCCGTTTCACGGCTGGCGCTATTCCCTGGATGGGAAGTGCACGTTCATCCACTTCGAAGAAGAGTTCGACCACCGCCCCGACGAGTTCAAGCGGCTCCGCGACGCGCGATGCGAGCGGTGGGGCGGCTGGGTCTTCGTCAACATGGATCGCGACGCCGAGCCGCTCCTCGACTGGCTCGATCCCTTGCCGAAAGTCCTCGGGCCCTTCGAGCCCGAGCGAATGCGGTATGCGTGGCACAAGCGCACGATCCTCCCTGCGAACTGGAAGACGGCGATCGATGCGTTCATCGAGGGCTATCACACTCCCGCGACGCATCCGCAGTACATTCGACTCTCCGTGAACGGAACACGTGACGCGAGCCCGTGCTCGGTCGACGAGTACGCGTTCGCGCCCTACAACCCGACGTTCACCTTTCGTAATTGCTCGCGGTTCGTCTTCGGCGTGCGCGAGGACGCACCCGTCGCCGGCGCGGCGGCGCGCGGCAACCCGGCGCAGATCCGAGCGCTCATCGCCTACCAGCTCGACCAGCTCCGCGCGCTCAACAACGAGCACGATCTGCGAGCCGCGGAGGAGCTCCTTCGGATCGACGCGGGCGATACTCCCATCTACCAGGTGTTCGGAGAGCTCCGTCGCAAGTTCGCCGAGGAGGCCGGCGTCGCCCCTCCGGATCTCACTCTCCAGCAGATTGCCGCCGGGCAAGGCGACTGGCACTTCCATCCGACGATGGTCAACCTCGTCGAGCCCGGCAGCATCCTCGGCTACCGCTCGCTACCGAACGGGGACGATCCGGACTCCTGCATCTTCGACGTCTGGTCCTTGTACTTCTGGCCCGAGGGCGGCGCGCCGAAGGTCGAGCTCGAGTTCGTCGAGCGCTGGAAGGACGGCGACTGGGGCGAAGTCCTGACGCAGGATTTCCGCAACATGGGGGCCGTCCAGCAAGGGATGCACTCGCTCGGGTTCGAGGGCCACTGGCTCAACCGCAAGCAGGAGATGTCGATCCACAACGCGCACCGCATCGCGGATCGGTTTCTCTTCGGTGTGGATGCTTGAGCCGCGTGGCCCTCGTCACCGGCGGCTCTCGCGGGATCGGTCTCGCGATCGCTCGCCGGCTCGTGGAAGACGGACTCACGGTCTGCGTCGTGGACGTCAACGAGAAGGCGCTCGCTCGCCTGGAAGGCGCGGGACTCGATGCGGAACGTTTTCAATCGCGGCACGTGTCCGTCCTCGATCGTGACGCGATGGGGCGCGTGATGGAGGAGCTCGTCGCGCACCACGGCAGCCTCGACGTGCTCGTCAACAACGCGGGAATGACGCGCGCCGGGACGCTCCTCACGCAGACGGACGAGGATTGGGACCTCGTGATCGACACGAACCTGAAGGGACCGTTCGTCTGCAGCCAGCTCGCCGCACGACACATGAAAGCCGGTGGCGGCGGGGCGATCGTCAACATCGGCTCCGTCTCGGCGCACGGGATCCGGAGCGGTCCGCCGGCATACGCGGCGGCCAAGGCGGGCCTCGAGGGTCTGACCCGCAACGCGGCGATCGAGCTCGGCCGCGACGGAATCCGCGTCAACCTCATCGTCCTCGGCACGATCGAGTCGGAGTGGCTTCTGCAGCGAAAGACGGCCGACGAGCTCGAGGAAATGCGATCGAGCACGCTGACGGGGCGACTCGGGAGGCCGGAGGATGTCGCCTCGGTCGTCTCGTTTCTCGTGTCCGAGAATGCAGGCCACGTCACGGGCCAGCTCTTCTCCGTTTCCGGAGGGCAATGGCTGCCTTGAGCGGCCGGGCGAGTGAAACCGATGAGCGACTCGAAGAAGTATGGAGCCGACCTCGAAGTCGACGAGGACCCCGAGTCCTGGGTCCTCTACGAGACGCTCGAAGGCGGGATCGCACGCGTCACGCTGAATCGCCCGCATCGGAAGAACGCGATCCTTTCTCCGGACATGCACGTGATTCTCGCGGAGCGTCTCGCACGAGCGAACGACGACGACGAGGTCAAGGTGATCGTGCTCGCGGGCGCGGGGAGCGACTTCTGCTCCGGCGACGACGTGCGCCGCATGCCCGTCGAGCGGGCAGGTCTCAAGAAGGGAAAGAAGCTGCCGCAGACGGCGCGCATCCGGAACGCAGTGCGGCTGGACGAGAACCTGCGAAATCTTCTCTTCACCTCGAAGACCGTCATCGCGGCTTGCCAGGGCGCCGTCATCGGCGCGGGCTTGAACCTGGCGCTCGCCGCCGATCTCGTCGTCGCGGCGGACACGGCGTACTTCGCGCGTCCGCAGGCACGCATCGGATTCGCCGGGTTCAGCACGGCCCTGCCCCTCGTGCTCCTCAAGATGGGTGTCAACCGCGGCTACGAGGCGATGATCACCGGCCGGAAGGTGAAGGCAGCGGAGCTGAAGGACTGGGGCGTCGTGAACTCCGTGGTCCCCGAGGCGGATCTCGCCGGTGAGGCTCTTCGCTACGCGAAGGCGATCGCGAGCCACTCGGCGGACGGCCTCATGATCGGCAAGCACGGCCTGCACATGTTCTGGGAGCTGATGGGCATGTCGACGTACGGCGCCTTCGTGAAGATGGCTCACCCGCTCTTCACGAACCTCGTCTGGCGCGATGACGAGTTCAACTTCCTCCGCGAGCGAAACGGGCGCGGCGCCAAGGAGGCGCTCGCCGAGCTGAACAAGCGGTGGAAGGACCTGGGCTTCGACGAAGAGTGATCTCGTGAACGCCGAATATGCCCGGCTCGAGCCGCGCACGGTGACCACCGGGCTCGAGTTCCCCGAGGGCCCGGTCGCATTGCGCGACGGCAGCGTGCTGCTGAGCGAGGTCCGCGCCGGCCGGATCACGCGAGTCGACCCGGATGGAGCGAAGCGAACCTGCGCCGAAGCGGGCGGCGGGCCGAACGGTGCCGCCCTCGGACCTGACGGCGATCTCTACGTTTGCAACAACGGGGGCTCGCAGTGGGCGAAGCGCGCTTGGCCGTATGCGGATCCCGGAGCGATCGAGCTCCTCCTGCCCCTCGGTGCCGAGCCGGGCGCGTGCATTCAGCGTGTGGACGTCGACTCGGGGCGGGTCGAGAGCGTCTACGCCGCCTGTGAGGGAGAGCCTCTTCGCCGGCCCAACGACATCGTGTTCGACGCCGAGGGCGGCTTCTGGTTCACCGACAGCGGCGGCGGGACCTCGCGCGTCCGACACGCGACCGGTGTTCTCTACGCGACGCCGGACGGCTCTCGCATCGAGGAGGTGATCCACCCGCTCGAGATGCCGAACGGCATCGGACTGAGCCCCGACGGCGAGACGCTCCACGTCGTGGAGACGCGCACGCGAAGGTTGTGGGCGTGCTCTCTCGCAGGTCCGGGCCGAGTGAAATCCAGGCGCTTGCTCGCCACGATCCCGTCGGGCGGTCCCCTGAACGTCGGCGGCTGCGATTCTCTCTGCGTCGATGCACGCGGGAACGTTCTCGTCGCGACTCTCGGCAGCGGCGGCGTGACCGTCGTCTCGCCAGCGGGAGAGGTCGTGGCGCACGTGCCTCTCGAGGATCCGATGACCACGAACGCGTGCTTCGGGGGGCCGGACCTCCGGACGTTGTTCGTCACGGCGGGCGCGACGGGCGCACTCGTCGCGTTCGACGGCTGGCCGGTCCCCGGTCTGCCGCTCGCCTTCGGGTGAATCGATGGATTTCGGATTCGACGAGCAGCAGAAGGCACTCGCCGCAAGTGTTCGTGACGTGATCGATTCGAGATTCGGGATGGCCTACGTCCGCGGGATGCTCGACGATCCGCGGGGATTCTCGCTCGAGTTCTGGGCGGAGGCGGCGAAGCTCGGCTGGCTCGGACTTCTCGTCGAGGAGAGATACGGCGGGCTCGGGCTCGGTCCCCTCGAGATGGCCGCGGTGCAGCAGGAGCTCGGGCGAGGCGTGGTCCCCGGGCCGTACCTCGCGTCGGCGGTGCTCGCGAGCGTCGCTCTTCAGCGGTACGGCTCGGAGCGACAGAAGAAGCGCTGGCTCCCGTCGCTGGCGGCAGGCGACGAGATCGCCACTGTGGTTTTCCCGGAGGCTCATCGCGCGTCGGAGGAGGGCTTCGTCGGCTTCACCGCGGAGCGTCCCTCGCGAACCGCGTTTCGCGTGACGGGCGAGCAGCGCTTCGTCCTCGACGCGCACGTGGCGGATCTCGCCGTCGTGCCCGCGATCGCGGAGGAGGGAGTCACACTCTTTCTGGTCGAGACATGCTCTCCGGGCGTAACCACGCAGCCGATCCGCACGATCGACGACACGCGGCGTCTGGCGACGATGCGTTTCGATGGGATCGAGGTCGAAGCGAATCAGATTCTGGGAGAAGCGGGCGCGGGTCTCGTGCTCTTGGAGGCGGTCGCGGACGTCGGTCGCGTGGCGTTGTCCGCCGAGATGGTGGGCGGCGCCGAGCGAGCGCTCGAGATGTGCATCGATTACGCGCGCGTCCGCGAGCAATTCGGGAGGCCGATAGGCAGCTTCCAGGCGATCCAGCACAAATGCGCCGACATGCTCGTCCGCGTCGAAGGGGCTCGCGCGATGACTCTTGCGGCAGCAACTTCACTCGCACACGGAGACGCGGACGCGACTTCCGACGCGGGCATCGCAAAGTCGTGGTGCGGGGAGGCGTACCGGATGGTGACGACGGAGGGTGTGCAAATCCACGGCGGTCTCGGCTTCACATGGGATCTCGACATGCACCTGTTCTACAAGCGCGCCAAGTCGAGCGAGACGTCCCTTGGAGATGCGCGCTTCCATCGTGCACGCCTGGCCGAGCGGGCACTCGGGGAGAGCTGAATGGCGAAGCGTGCGATCGAGCCGGGGCTCCTACGTCTCCCGGACGGCGAGGGTCGTGAGCTTCGGCTCTGCGCGAATCGTTGTGACGGCTGCGGCGTCGTGTTCCATCCGCCGCGCCCCGTCTGTCTCGCTTGTCATGGACGAGCCATGAGCGATGCACCTCTCGAGGGGGCGGGTACCCTGTACGCGTTCACGCGTGTGGCGATGGCGATGCGTCCCGGAATGCGCACGGAGCGCGGCTACTGGGTCGCGCACGTGGACCTCGACGGCGGACCGCGCGTGCAGGGTCTTCTCGCTCCCGACGTTGCCGAGCCGCGCATCGGCATGCGGCTGCGACTCGGGATCGAGACCGTCCGCGTCGAGGAGAGCGGGGAGGAGATCGTGGTGCACCACTTTGCCGCGGACGAGGCTCGAGCGTGAAGACCGAGAACATCGCTCTCCTCGGCACGGCGATGACGCGTTTCGCCGATCATCGCGACCGCACGCTCTTCGAGCTCGCCACCGAGGCGGGGCTTGGCACTCTGACGGATGCCGGAATCGACCTGCGCGACGTGGGTGAAGCGTACGTCGGCTCGATGATGGCGCCGCCGATGCTCGGGGTGCGGATCTTGAAGCAGCTCGGGCTGACGGGGCTGCCCGTCGTGACGATCGAGGCGGCTTCCGCATCGGGACTCGTGGCTCTGCGCGAAGCGTCGTTCGCGGTCTCGAGCGGCCGTTGCGAGGTCGCGCTCGCCTTGACCTACGAGCACGCGATGCAGCGCCTGCCCGGGAGCGGAGGCATGACGCCGGGCTACGAGACGTTGATGGCGTCCCCCGCCTCGTTCGCGCTCTGGGCGAGCCGCCGGATGCACGAGCGCGGAACCAAGCCCGAGCACCTGGCGAAGCTCGCCGCCAAGAACTGGAACGCGGCGCGCGAGAACCCGCTCGCATATCACCGCGCCGATCACGTCGTCACGCCGCAGGAAGTCCTGGCCTCGCCGAGCGTCGCTTCGCCGTTGACGCAGATGATGGGAGCGCCGATGGGCGGAGGGGCTGCGGCAGTTCTTCTCGCGAGCCCGGACCGCGTACGGCGCCGGCGTCCCGGCGAGCCGCTCGTGCGCGTGCTCTCGTCGTCCCTGGTGACCGAGTCCTGGGATCCCGAATGGATCGCACTCGGACCCGCGGTCGGACCGCCCGGAATGACCGCCGACGCCGCCCGCCGGGCGTTCGAAGCCGCCGGTGTCGGTCCGGAGGACGTGGACGTCGCCTACGTGCACGACTCGTGGATCAACGAGGAGCTCGAGTACTACGAGCAGCTCGGCCTCTGCGCGCCGGGCGAGGCCGAGAAGCTCGCGGAGGAAGGCACCACCGCGCTCGGCGGAAGAATCCCCGTGAACGTCGACGGTGGACTCGTCGCGCGCGGACACCCGATCGGCCCGACGGGCCTCGCCCAGGTGCACGAGATCGGGCTACAGCTCCGCGGGCGAGCCGGCAGGCGTCAAGTCGAAGGAGCGACGACCGCGCTGGCGCAGCTCGTCGGCGGAGGCAGCTCGGCGATCGTCTGTTTGTTTCAGCGCGACGGTCGCGTCGCGTGACGGCAGGCCGTCAGAGCTCGAGCTCGAGGTGCGCGTGCCCGCGCACCGTCGCCGTCAGCACCCGCTTCTGGCTTCCCTCGACCACCCGGTAGCGCGGAAAGCGTTCGGCAAACTCCTCGAGCAGCACGCGCGCCTCCAGGCGAGCGAGAAACTGCCCCAGGCAGATGTGGAGCCCCGATCCGAAAAACAGGTTCCGCGGGGGGCGCCGATCCGCGATGAACCGATCCGGCTCGGGGAACTCGCGCTCGTCCCGGTTGGCTGCGCCGAGGAGAAAGTAGACCCAGCTCCCCTTTGCAATCGTGACTCCGTGGATCTCGACGTCGCGCGTCGCCACGCGCGCGACGTAGTGCGACGGCGTGTCGTAGCGGAGCGCCTCGTCGACGGCCGGCGCGATCAGGCTTCGGTCGGAGAAGATCCGCTCGCGCTCCGAAGGGTGCTCGGCGAGTGCTGCGAGCGCATTGCCGATCAGCTTGGCGGTAGTCTCGGAGCCGGCCGCGGCCATCAGGTTGCAGAACATCAGCACGTCGTGGTCCGAGAGATCGAGATCGTCGCCGTCCCGTGTCAGGTGATCGCTCTGGCAAATGAGGCTGATCATGTCGTCGCCCGGCGCGCGTCGACGCTCTTCGATCAAGCCCCGAATGTAGTCGGAGATCTTGCGCGACGCCTCGACGGCGGCCCGCGGGACGGCGACTTGTCCCTCCTCGCGAGCGAGAAACGTGTCCCACCACTCGCGCAGCACGGGACGGTCCTCTCGGGGCACGCCGAGGAGCAGGCCGATCACGTCCGACGGAATCGGGCTCGCGATCTCGACCGCGGCGTCGACCACGGTGCCGGGACGCAGAGGATCGAGCACCTCGCGCACGATCTCGCGGACCTGCGGCTCGAGCGCGGCGATGCGGTTCGGCGTGAAGGCGCGGCTCAGGATCCCTCGCACGTGGTCGTGCCGCGGGGGATCCATCGAGATGATCGAATACTTCCGGCCATCCTCGTCCGGGTTCTCGATGGCCGGACCGTGCCGCGAGGAGAACCCGTCGTGATCGCGGAGCGCGCTCCACACATCCTCGAAGCGCGAGAGCACCCACATCCCGACTTCTTCGCAGCGGTAGACCGGCGCCTCGTCGCGGAGTCGTCGGTACACCGGATACGGATCGTCGAAGATCTCCCGCGAGAAGGGGTGGTAGTAGACCTTCACCCGTCACGTCTCATCGGCGAAGACGCCCGGCGTCTCGCCGTAGTCGACGGGGGAGAGCTCGTTCAGACCGCCGTCCGCGTGCACCACGGTCCCCGTCAGGAAGCGAGCGGCGTCGCTCGCTAGGAAGACGACCACCGGCGCGATCTCCTCGCGCGGGCTCGCGCCGCGCCCCATCGGGCTGCACGCTGCCGTCCGGGTGTAGTTGTCCCAGACCGTTCCGATCATGCGCTCCTGCACCGGCGTCAGCGCGAACGGGCAGAGGACGTTCACGCGGATGCCGTGGACCGCCCATTCGTTGGCGGCGACCTTGGAGAGCGCCGTGATGGCACCCTTCGCTGCGGAGTACGCGGCCGTGTACTTCATCCCGGTCAGCGCAGAGCCCGAAGTGAAGTTCACGATCGAGCCGCCGCGCTCCTTCAGGTGCGGCAGGCACGCCTGCATGAAGCGAAGCGTCGCGAGCGGACCGGTCGCGTGAGAGAGGTCCCAGTCTTTCATCGAGGTGCGCTCGATCGTCCGGGGAGGGGCGAAATACTGGGCGGCGTTCACGAGGACGTCGATCCGGCCGAATGCCTCCGTCGCTTCCGCCACGCTGCGCTCGACGTCTTCTGGCTTTGCGACGTTGCAGCGCGTGAAGTGCGCCCGCCCGCCGGCATCCACGATCGCGCCTGCGGCGGCGGCACCCGCTTCGGCGTTGATGTCCGCGATCGAGATCGAGGCTCCTTCCGCTGCCAGGGCCTCGCACACCGCTCGCGCGATTCCCTGTCCTCCACCCGTGACGAGCGCCGCGCGACCGACGAGAGCTCCCATGTCCCGATTCCTCTCCGCCGCGGCGCTCACTTCCGAGGCATTCCGAGCAGGCGCTGCGCGACGATGTTGCGCTGGATCTGCGACGTACCACCGAAGATGGATTGCGCGAGCGACCAGAAGTAGTCGTCCAGGCGCGGCGTGCGGTGAGAGAGTGCTTCCGCGCCGAGGAGGTCCATCATGACGCCGTGGACGGCGCGATCGGCTCGAGTGAGCAGGAGCTTGTCGACCGAGCCGGCCGCACCGGGAGCATCTCCTCCCATTCGTTTCGAGAGCGTCCGCTGCGCCTGGATCTCGAGGACGCGGAGGGCGACCTCCGCGCGAGCGAGAGCGATCCGACCGGCCGCGTCGACCTCGAGCTCGCCCTTGCGCAGGCGCTCTTCGAGGCCCTGGATCGTGCGCCGCATCCGCGCGATCCAGCCGTTGTCTGCGGGTCCGCGCTCGAAACCGAGAAGGAAGTTGGCGATCTCCCAGCCCTGTCCCGGTGCGCCGAGAAGAGCCCCTGCCTCGACCTCGACCCCGTCGAAGAACACCTGCGCGAACTCGTTCGACCCGTAGGCCGTGACGATCGTTCGCACCTCGATTCCGCGGAGATCCATCGGAACGAGGAAGACGGAGATTCCCTCGTGCTTCCTGCGGTCGGGCTCGGAGCGCGCCAGGAGGAAGCACATCTGCGAGTAGCGGGCGTCGGACGTCCAGATCTTCTGGCCGTCGATCCGGTAGCGAACGGCGCCATCTACGCCGCGAAAGCGCTCGGCGCGCGTCGCGAGGCTCGCGAGATCCGAGCCTGCTCCGGGCTCGCTGAACCCTTGGCACCAACGCTTCGTGTGCTCGAGGAGGCTTCGAAGATGGACCGTCTTCTGCTCGGGTGTCCCGAACTTCGCGATCGCTCGGGCGAGATGCCCCTGGCCGAGAGGAAGGGGCGCGCCGGCGCGCCCGAGCTCTTCGTTGAAGATGGCCTCGAAGGATTCCGGAAGACCCTGCCCGCCGAACTCCTTCGGGAGAGACAGCCAGTCATACCCGGCGTCCGCGAGGCGGCGATGCCAGGCGCGCTCCGCGGCTTCGCGTGCGTCGGACTCGTGCGGAACCTCCGGCGGCACGTTCTCGGAGAGCCATGCGCGGAACCGGCGGCGAAAGACCGCCTGTTCAGGGTTGTCGCTGAAGTCCATGGCTTCCGTCAGATTGCACAAAAGAACAGTCTTTGTATAGTCATCCCGTCTGGCGGCGGAAAACGGCTCGGAGGGACCCGTGAACGAAGAGATGCGAACGGAGCCGGAGGCATCCTCGGCGCTGTTGCGGCGCTTCTACGAGACCGCACGCACGATCCGCGAGTTCGACGATCGGATGCGTCGCGGTCTCGCCTCGGGCGAGTTCATGATGAGCTACTGGCCCGTCGAAGGGCAGGAGGCGATCTCGACCGGAGTATGCGCCGCGCTCGAGCCGGACGATCGGATGGTGATCACCTATCGGTGCGCCGCCGACGCGATCGCGAAGGGCGTCGACCTCGGCGAGCTCGCGGGCGAGCTCCTCGGGAAGTCGACGGGAACGTCGGGCGGTCGCGGCGGCGCGATGGGCATCAGTGCGCCCGACATCGGACTTCTCGCCACGACCGGCATCGTCGGTGCGGGCGCACCGATCGCGACGGGCGTCGCTCTCGCGGCCCGACAGCTCGGCTCCGGACGCGTCACCGTCGTCTCGTTCGGGGACGGCGCGACGAGCATCGGCGCGGTCCACGAGGCGATGAACCTCGCGTCTCTCTGGCAGCTTCCGCTCGTGTTTCTCTGCCACAACAATCTCTTCGGCGAGGGAACGCCGGTCGCGGAGTACACGCGCACCGAGCGTTTCTCGGATCGGGCGGCCGGCTACGGAATGCCGGGTGTCACGGTCGACGGCACCGACCCGGTCGCGGTCCACAAAGCGGCGAAGGAGGCGGTCGCACGTGCGCGTAGAGGCGGTGGTCCGACGTTCCTCGAAGCGATCGCGTTCCGGTTGAACGGGCACTACTTCGGCGATCCCTGCACCTACGTCGACGCCGCGAAGCTCGAAGCGGCCAGGGGGAACGAGCCGATCGCGAAGCTGCGGAATCGACTCGTCTCCGGCGGCGTCACGGCGGCCGACCTCGATGCCCTCGATCAGCGCATCGCGGACGACGTCGATCGAGCGGTGAGCTCCGCGGTCGCGGCGGACATGCCCGCTCCCGAGACTCTCTACGCGCACGTCTACGGCGGGACCGACCGGTTCGGCGCCGTCTCCGAAGGGAAGCGCATCGCCACGTCGGTGAGCGCGGGAGCGGAGAGCGAGCTGTCGCTCGCCCAGGCCGTGAACCAGGCTCTGGAGCAAGCGATGGCGCGCGACGACAGAGTCGTGCTTCTCGGCGAGGACATCGCCGATCCGATGGGCGGTCTCTTCACCTGCACGAAGGGTCTGTCGACCCGGTTCGGCCGCGATCGCGTGCGCGCGACGCCGATCGCCGAGGAGGCGATCGTGGGCTGCGCCATCGGGGCCGCGCTCGACGGTCTTCGCCCGGTCGCGGAGCTCATGTTCGTCGACTTCCTCGGCGTCTGTCTCGATCAGCTCGCAAACCACGCTGCAAAGCTGCGCTTCATGACGGGTGGCCGCGTGCACGTCCCGATCACGCTGCGCTCCGTCGAGGGGGCGCACTCGGGACCGCAGCATTCGCAGGCGCTGGAGGCGTGGTTGACGCACGTCCCCGGCCTGAAGGTCGCGGTCGCGAGCACACCGCGCGACGCGAAGGGCCTCCTCACGACGTGCATCGAGGACGACGACCCCTGCGTCTTCATCGAGCCGATGCAGCTCCTTCTCGCGCGCACGATGCGCGGTCTCGTACCGGACGGGGAGATCCGGATTCCGCTCGGCCTCGCAGACGTGAAGCGCGACGGAAAGGACGTGACCGTCGTCTCGTGGGGCGCGGTCGTGCACGCGGCCCTGCAGGCGGCGGCGGAGGTCGCCTCCGAGGGGATCGAGGTCGAGGTCGTCGATCTGCGGAGCCTCGTCCCGCTCGACCTGGAGACGGTTCTCGCCTCGGTCGGGAAGACGCGCTGTCTCGTGATCGCGCACAGCGCCACGACGTTCTCGGGGTTCGGTGCGGAGATCGCGGCGCTGGTCTCGGAGCGCTGCTTCGGCGAGCTGAAGGCGCCCGTCTCTCGCGTCGGAGCGGCCTTCACGCCCGTGCCGCGGGCACACTCGCTCGTCGCGGCGCACAGCCCCGGAGCGCCGCAGATTGCGGCCGCAGTGCGGCAGGTCTGCCGATGACGGAGGTGCGGATCCCGAAGACCGGCGACGCCGTCGAGGAAGGAACGCTCGTCGAGTGGCTCGTCGAGGACGGTGCGCGCGTCGAGCGCGGCGATCCGCTGTACCTTCTCGAGACCGACAAGGTCGCGATGCAGATCGAGGCGCCGAGCGCGGGCGTGGTCGCGCGCATCGGAGTGCCGGGCGAGATCTACCCCGTCGGCGAGCTGGTCGCGACGATCACCGAGCGACCGGGATGAGTCTTGGGGGGAGCGAGGCTTCGGCCACGGATCCCCGCGGCGAAGTTTGCGTCGAGCGGCTCTCCCACATCCGCCGCTGAATCGGCAAGCACATGGCGACGTCTCGTTCGACGTCGCCTCACACGGTCATGGCGATGGAGGTCGACTACACCCGCGTGCGCGCGGAGCTCGACCGCGCGAAGAGGGAAGGACGTTCGCTCTCGTACCTGCCGTTCGTCGCGGCCGCGGTCGCGGAAGCGATCGTCGACTTCCCGCACGTGAACGCATCCATCCTCGGCGACGACCTGCACGTCTTCCCCAAGCTGAACCTCGGCATCGCCGTCGATCTCGACTTCCAGGGCTTGATCGTCACCGTCGTTCGCGGCGTTGCGGAGAAGCCGTTGGCCGACGTCGCAAGCGAGATCGAGGAGCTCGCGACACGCGCTCGAAATCGGGCTCTTTCGCCCGACGACGTCGCGCACGGGACCTTCACGATCACCAACGCGGGCGGGTACGGGACGCTCTTCACCGCCGCGATCATCAACCAGCCGCAGGTCGCGATCCTTTCCACCGACGGGATCACGCCCAAGCCGGTCGCGGTTGCGCGGGAGAGCGGTGGCTGGGATGTCGAGGTCCGTCCGATCGGTGTGCTGACGCTGACCTGGGGCCACCGCGCCTTCGACGGAGCCTACGCCGCGGCCTTTCTCAAGCGGTCGAAGACGGAGCTCGAGCAGCGCGACTGGCGCGCCGCCGTCGAAGGGAGAACTGAAGAATGACGACGACCGACTTCGGCCCGTACGTGCACTACGAGAAGGAAGACGCGGTCGCTCGCATCGTCCTCGACGACCCGAAGCGAGCCAACGCGCAGTCGTTCCGCGAAGCGAGCTGCAGAAGACGGCCGAGGATCTCGCGGCGAAGATCGCGCGCGCGCCCGGATCGACGCTCGTGGCGACGAAGACGACGATCCGGCGCGCGTGGGAGCTGATGGGCATGCGGATCCATCAGCAGATGTCGACCGACATGGTCGCGATCGTGGCCGGGCACACGGACTTTCAGACGAAGCTGAGAGAGCTCGCGGCTTCCGGGAAGAAGCCGCGCGAGGTGACGAAGGAGGAGAAGTAGCTCAGGCGCCCGCGCGCGAGCCTCGCTCGATCAGCTCGATGCGGGTGCCGTCGGGATCGAGAGCGAAGAGGCCGCGGTTGCCGCTGCGAAACGCGGATCGCGTGCTCTGCAGCACGCGGCCGCCGTGTTTCTCGATCGATTCGGCGACGGCATCGAGTGTTTCGACGGCGAAGCTGAGGTGTGTCAGCCCGAGCTCGTTCATCGCTCGCCGCTCGCCCGTTCCTCGATGGCCGGGCGCGTCGTAGTGCAGGAGCTCGATGCGCCAACCGTCGCGCTCCAGGTACACCAACCGAAGGCGCGTGCCTTCGACCTCGAGGATCCGGGCGGTCGCGTCGTCGCCGACGTCGAGTCGACCAACCTCGCGAAAGCCGAGAGCTTCGCGATAGAACGCGAGGGATCGATCGAGATCGCTGACACAGATGCCGAGATGCGTGAGCCGGAGTTCTGTCACGGTCGTCGCCCGCTCCTTCAGAATTGACAATGTGACGAAAGTTGTTCCATCATCCCTACCATGCGCGCAGCCATCTTTCTCGAGCAAAACCGTCCCTTGTCGGTCGAGGATGTGCAGGCAATCGATCCGGGGCCGCGCGACGTCGTCGTGCGCGTCACGGCGAGTGGGGTGTGTCACTCCGACGTTCACGTGGTGAGCGGGGCGCTTCCCGTTCCACCGCCCGCGATCCTCGGCCACGAGGGCTGCGGGATCGTCGAGGCGGTCGGCCGAGAGGTCACGCGCGTGAGCGTCGGCGATCGCGTGATCGGGTCTTTCATCCCGGCATGCGGGAGCTGCTGGTTCTGCCTCCGTGATCAGTCGCATCTGTGCGCGAACACCTACGGCGTGATGGGAGCGCCTCGGGCATCGCGCAAGGACCGCACCCCGCTCGTGGCCATGGCGGGTCTCGGCACGTTCGCCGACAGGATGACCTGCGACGAGATGTCGCTGGTGAAGATCGAGACCGACGTGCCCGACGAGCAGCTCGCTCTCATCGGCTGTGGTGTGACGACCGGCGTCGGCGCTGCTCTGAACACCGCAAACGTGAGGGCCGGTGACACGGTCGCCGTCATCGGTTGCGGGGGTGTGGGTCAGTCGGTCATCCAGGGCGCTCGGATCGCGGGAGCGGCGCGCATCATCGCCATCGATCCGGTCGAGATGAAGCGCACCGCCGCGATCTCCCTCGGCGCGACGGACGTGATCGACCCGGGCCAGGGCAATGCGGTCGAGCAGGTGCAGGCACTCACCGCGGGAATCGGCGTCGACTACGCGTTCGAGGTGATCGGAACTCCTGCCACTGTCGAGCAGGCGTTCGCGATGGCACGGAACGGCGGCGCGGCCGTGGCGGTCGGCGTTTCGCGCTTCGACCAGAGCATCACCATCCCCAGCTTCCCGCTCGTGCTCTCCGAGAAGCGTCTTCTCGGCTGCATGTACGGCTCGGCCCAGGTCCGGCGCGATTTCCCGCGCCTCGTGAGCCTGGTCGAGCAGAAGAAGCTCGACCTCGAGCACATGGTCACGCGCACGATGCCGCTCGACGACATCAACGAGGCTTTCCGGGCGATGAAGGCCGGAGAGGTGATTCGCTCGGTTCTCGTCCAGCAGTGACCACTACTTCAGTTGTCTCGGTTTGCGCCGCCGGCCGATCGCGATTCTGCAAAGAGGCCTCGTGGTCCCGAGTTGGCTGCCCACCTTGAGATCGACGGCACTTCGGTAGAGGAGGTGGCGGTCCAGATCGTCGGTGCGTCAATGCGCCGACGAGAGCCCTCGCTCGGCGGACGTCCGCAGCGAGCAGCTCGAGCGCAAGCTCGACGCCGCGGCTGCCGCCCGCGCCGTGACCGTACAGCTAGGCCTGGCCCGCCATGGAAGCGCGAGCTCCCAGCGAGAAGCTTTCACGACGTCGCTTCCGCGGCGGACTCCGCCCTAGCTTAGCTATAGCTAGCGGAGGTCTCGATGCGGTCACTGACTGCGTCGGCAACGGGTGCGACCAGGTCGATCGTGGCGGGCGTGCCGTCGAGTTGCCGGCCGCCTTGAGGGCTCCGAAGAGCGCAAAATTTCATCAGCAATCGTCTGGCGCCTCGAAACGGAATCCTCCCGAGGCCAGAGGGCGTGTCAAGAGATTCGTTTCGGTCGGCGAGGCTAGTCTGGAATGGCGCCCAATCCTCGGCCGGTGGAATGGAGGATGAGGTGGTTGGGATAGGCCTGTACGAATGGGCTATCGCGCTCTCATGGGGGTGGGAACCCGGCGCGTCACAGCGGGCCGCAACATGGGGAACGCAGCAGCGAGATCAATCGGAAGTATGTGAAAAAAGTACTGGGCAGCCTGCGCCCGCTGGCAAGCTTGGAACCGCGGGCGAGGCGGCCGGACTGTGAGCGGCCGGTGTCGAGCCGGTAGGAAGAGGTGGAGACAGGAACGAGCGAGAAGCGAGTTGAGGCGAACCTCGAGCATTGGAAAGCAGACGGCCAGCCGGGCTGCGGTTCGAATTGGTTGCGAGCGCGTCCACTTTTCAACCATCGGTTTCGACTAAGTTCGTTTTCTTTCGGGCTGTGACAGTCCGCTGTGACGGTTTTCCTGTCACAGCGATGCTCTCCGCGACGCCCTCGCCGTCCTTTCGGCGACGGAGCCGATGCTGGAACATCAACGAGGCCAGCGCTGGCCTTGTTCTCGCGGTCATCCAGCCAACGCCAGATTCTCGCGGAGCACTCGCGGATGCCGCGCGGCGATGCGGAGCAACGCCACGGCAGGTCCCTCCGGCATGCGACGGCCCTGCTCCCAGTTGCGAAGCGTGTGGACGCTGATCCCGAGTGCCACCGCGAACATCTCCTGAGAGAGACCGGTGAAGCGCCGCAGTGCCGAGATGTCCTCGCCGCTCTCGATCTTGCCGCGTGCCAGCCGATCACGGAGCCTGCGAGGGATGGCGCGCTCGAAGTCCTTTTCCGTCAGCTCTGGGATGTCGTCCTTCATCGCTTTCCTCCGATGCGATCATAGAAGAGCGTGCGCTCACGCATGGTCGCCTTGCGAGCGCTGATGATCCTCACGAGGTCGTCCTCTTCTTCCGTGTACGCGACCACGATCACGCCGCTGCGGATCGGACCGATCGCCAGAAAGCGATCTTCGTCATCGCTGTGCTCGACGTCAAAGAGGACGAGGTAGTTCTCGGCACCCTCGAAGAGAGCGCGCGCTTCATCGAAGCTGACCCCATGTTTCTCGCGATTCGAGTGGTCCTTCGCCGGATCCCAGGTGACCCGCACTTCGAGATTATAAGCCAATGGCTGAGTCAGTCAACGGACGATGACAACATCCGCCGGATCTTCGAGAACGTGGATCGGAGTCGTGAGAGCACGCCGCGCAACTCGGCGAGACCAGCGAGGGCGAAGAGGGTGGCGTCGCCTCTGCGAGAATCGCGCCAGCACAACGCAGATTCTACGGTTGCTCGCGGGCACCTGGGCTGAGTTGACCTCGGCCGCAGACGAGAGCAAATCGAGCGGCGTGATCCGACTTCGTCGAACAGCCACCCCTCTGTTTTCGACCGACAACGGGCCTGAGGTCTTTCATCAGCAGTTGCGTCCACTTACACGTCGTGCCCACCTGCGGGAGAGGTCGATGGAAGCGAAGTCGTCTTCTCCGTCGAGGCTGTTGCCGGTAGTCCGCCGACGGTTGGTTCCAGCTCCCAGTCGCGGAGGCACTGGGCGAATGGAACCCGGCGCTGACGATGCAATATACGAAGCGATCCTCGAAGTCGTCGAGCGGATGGCCGGTGTTATGGAACGGAGCCCGAGAGCATTCAGTGAGATGGACGAGGAGGCCCTCCGAACCCACTTCCTCGTACAGCTCAATGGGCAGTTCGAGTGGGACGCTACCGGCGAGACCTTCAACTTCACGGGCAAGACCGACATCCTCGTGAACTACGAGGGGCGTCGATTCCCCCCGTCTCCACTTTTCATCGCCCGATCTTGCTCGGGATTCTCTCGAGCGACCTGATGCGCGGACGCGAACTCCTCGGAGGAGGCCCGCGACGCGCAGGCCGTGGCCGCGATCGGCCCTCTCCGCACGCTGGCAGACTACTTGAGCTTCACGAGCGACAGCTGAAGGCTGAAGGTCTTCGTGCCGCGGGCGTGCGGTGGAACGGAGACGGTCAGGAAATAGCGTCGCCCGCCGAGCGGCCGGAAGCGCAGCTCGCGCGTGTCGCCGCCGACGGCATCCTCGACGTTGTTGAGCTGGTCGTCCGAGACCCATGCGCGCACGTCGTCGCGCAGGCCTTTGACCACTAGGGAGAGAGCGTTCTTGCTGCCGAGACCGTTCGGGCAGCCGTCCGGACAGACGTCGAGCGGGATGCGGACCTCCCCGCGCGCCGCGCCTGCGATCTGGATGCCCAAGGTCTTGCGACCGGGCTTGACCCCGGCGGGCGGTAGTCCGGTTCCCTCGACGGACACGGGAAAGTCGTCGCACTCGTCGCCGATTCCGTCGTCGTCGCTGTCGAGCTGCAGCGGATTCCCGGCCGGCGTGAATGCCGGCTTCGGATGTGCGACGAACGGACAGAGGTCGCACGCATCGCCGTAGGTGTCGCCGTCGGCGTCGGCCTGGTCCGCGTTCACGACGTTCGGGCAGTTGTCCGCGATCCCTTGGCCGTCGCCGTCGCCATCGACGTCGCAGGCGTCGCCAAAGCCGTTGCCGTCGCTATCGGGCTGGAGGAAGCCGCCGTAGCGGCCCTCGCCCACGAAGACCTTCGGGTTGTAGTCGCCGGGGCAGTTGTCGTCCTCGTTCGCAACGCCGTCGCCGTCGACGTCGTCGCACCGGCCGTTGACGCCGCCGGGGTTGTAGCCGAGCGGACACTCGTCCTCGTCGTCATCGATGCCGTCGCCGTCGTCGTCCCAGTCGCAGGCGTCGCCGAACGGATCGGGGTCGTGGTTCTCCTGACTGGGGTTGGGCGTTTCGGGACGGTTGTCGACGTTGTCGGGGATGAAGTCCTCGTCGCCGTCGGCGGAGTAGAAGCCCGGACAGCCGGGCGATCCGGGATCGCCGAGCCCGACCATCGCCCAAGCGCTGCGTACGATACTGGCGTCGGTCGGAAGGAAGCCGTGGACGAAGCTCGCCGACCACTCCTCGGCCTTGGCGACCTCGTAGTCGCGCGCGTCGGCGAGCGTGCTGCTCTCGGGGAGGTTCGTGATCGCGCTGAACTTGAGCTGTTGCGTCTTCCAGCGACCCATTCCGGAGAACGACCCCTCCGACCCGACCGTCATCAGGTAGGCGGCCTTGTTGGGCACGCCGCTGATCGAGTGCACGCCGCCGTAGTCGTAGTCCGAGCTCGTCGCGGCGAGGAACTCGGGGTCCTCGATGTGCTGCGGGTCGCCGTAGTCGAGAGGCGCCATCAAACTCCGCGTGGGGCCCGCGCCGCTGGTGCGATCCTCGCCGATGAGCCAGTCCGCGGCCTCGCCGTGCGCCGCGTGCCATTCCTGGTCGGCGAACTCGCCGAGCACGTCGGCATAGCTCTCGTTCAGACCGCCGGCTTCGCCAGCGTAGTAGTGTCCGGAGCCGGGCCCGGCGTTCCAATGGTTCACGCCGTGCGTCATCTCGTGGGCGATCACATCGCGTCCGACCCAGCCGGTCGCCAGCGCGATGTTATTGCACCTCGGGTGCCAATGGGCGTTGGACACCCCGGCGTGGACGAAGACCTCGAGCCGCGCGCTCTCTCCGGTCGCGAAGAGCTTGTCGTTCCACGAGTGCCAGTCGAAGTTGCCGTGAAAGAAGCCGTAGGCGGTCCTGGCATGCTGCTGCGCCTGTACCGCGTCGGGGTCGCCGGAGTAGGCCCCTTCGAACCACCACTCGTCCGCCACGGGTTCGCTGAAGGCCCGCAGGAGGCACTGGTCGTCGTCGTCCGCGCCGCCGTCGGCGTCGCCCAGCTCGAGGTTGAAGCCACTGAAGGCCCCGTTCTCGCCCGTATGCTGGTAGACAAGGGGGCTCTCGTAAAGCAGGGCACCGTCGTGCGCGTCGATCAGGGCGTGGATCGGAATGCCGCCGCCCAGGATCACCTGCCACGCGAGATGGGGCGCGGACGGCACGTCCGCGACCAGGGTTCGATCGAAGATCATCAACTTGGGCTCGACCAACGCCGGCGCGCCCGGGCGAGAGAGCTCCGCGCGCGCCCGCTCCTCGGCCTGATTCTCGGAAAGATAGGGTTTCGTGGTCAGGCGAACGTCGCCGGCGAGAAGACCGCCGATCGTGGCGCGCACCTGTCTGCCGCGCATCACGACCAGGAGCTCGCCGCCGAAGACCTCGATTCCCCTGAACGTCTGATAGAAGAGCACGTTCTGGTCGGCGCCCGTCTTGGCCCGGCGGACGAGGAGGGCGAGATCGGAGCTCGATTGACGATAGAGGTCGGCGTACTTCTCGAGGAAGTTTCGCGCCCGATCGACCGGCGTCGCGCCCGACGCGGTCGTCCGCGTGTGCACGCCGCGCGGAAAGCCGTGCGCGAAGCGGACCTCGATCGGCGTCTGGGACGCCGCTTGGAGATCGTGCAGCGCCGTCACCTGCGGGCTGGCCGGGGTGCCCGGGGCGGGCTGAGCGGCGAGCGCCGCTCCGTCGCTCCAGGGCATCGCGAGCATCGCCAGGAGCCCGATGACGCCGCGCCTGCGACTCTGGGAGCGATGGGAACGAGGGATTCTCCACGAGGTCATGGTTTGGGTCTCCTTTGACCTCGCGGCGTGCGATCGCGGCGCACAATGTTCGCTGAACGATGCCCAACCGCGGATTCGGGCCGCGCCACCTCCTTCCCCCGGCCTCCACTTTCCTTTGCCTGACCCCGCTGACCGCATCTCCCAGTGCGGTCAACGGGTTGTCTCCGACGTAGAGGGACCCCGAGTCGAAACCGCTATCATCCTCCTTTCGGTTGGCTCGACGGTTCGGCCTTCACGGGCAAGCCGGCTCCCATCCCGATCGAAGACGCGGCGGGGCCTCGGTCCTCGAACCACGCGTGCTCGGAGCCGCCCGGAGTCATCGCCTCGCGAATCGTTGCGTGGAGTTGGCGATCGGGGCGATATTCCCGGGCATGCGCATCTCGATGAAAAGTGAGAGTCAGGCCTCGGGGCCGTTGGCCGGTGTACGGGTCTTGGACATCTCGACGGTCGTCTCGGGACCGCTGTGCGGGCAAGCCCTGGGTGACCTCGGGGCCGATGTCGTCAAGATCGAGGCCTTTGGCGGTGACACGACGCGACGAATGGGCCTCCCCGACGCGTGCGGCTTCACCGGTTGGTACCTCCAGTTCAATCGAAACAAGCGAGGACTCGCCGTCAACTTGAAGACCGAGAGCGGGGTAAACGTCCTGAAGCGGCTCGCGCGCACGGCTGACGTGCTGGTCGAGAACTTCCGCCCAGGCGTCGCCGATCGCCTCGGCGTCGGCTTCGACGTGCTGGCCACCGAGAATCCACGGCTCATCTACGCCGCCATCAGCGGCTTCGGTCCCGACGGCCCGTACCGCGATCTCCCCGCCTACGACTCGGTGATCCAAGGTGTTGCCGGCTTCATGCGTACGCAAGGTGGTGGCGACGAGCCGACGCTCGTCCGCTCGATCGCAGCCGACAAAGCGAGCGCGATGACCGCGCTCTACGCCGTTCTCGCCGCACTCTACGCGCGCGAGAAGAACGGCGGCCGCGGCCAGCGCATCGACATCCCGATGCTCGACAGCTGGATCGCCTTCATCCTCCCCGACATTTTCCAGGACCGCACCTACAAGGCGGCGCCCGAGCCCGGCCCAGGGCCGAGCCTGCACCGCACGTGGGCGACCAAAGACGGGTCTGTTGTCATGATGATCATCGAGGATCATCAATTCCACGCGATGTGCCGCGTACTCGAGCGCGAAGACCTCATCGACGATCCCCGGTGCGCAAACCTGATCACCCGTTTCATGAACGCCGACACGCTGTTCGCCGAGCTCGAGACCGAGATCGTGAAACGGACGACGCAGGAGCTCGTTGAGCGCGCGCGCAAGCTCGGCGCGCCCGTCGCGCCCGCCAACGGCATTCCCGAGATGATGCAGGACCCGCAAGCGCTGCACGCGCAGATTGTCATGGAGGTCGATCACGAGGAGGCCGGAACCCTGCGTTACCTCCGGAACCCGGTCCGGTTTGCCGAGACCCCCACCTCGCTCCGCGCCCATCCCCCGAAGCTCGGCGAGCACACCGAAGAGCTCCTGCGTGCGGCGGGGTTCTCGGCAGAAGAGATCGGAGCGCTGCGCGAGGAAGGCGCCGTCGCCTGAGAGCTTGTGAATCAATCCCCGGACCGAGCCGGAAGGTCGAGGCGCCCCACCTGCACTGCGTGATCCCCGACAGATCCGATTCAGTGCTTGTGCTTGTGCGTTAGCAGACGAGTCAGCCCCGCGACCGTCGCCTCCTGAATCGCCGCTTCGTTCGAGCGCGCCGATGAGCCTGGCGACACCCCGGACTCGATACGACTGGACTTCGTGGCTGGGCCGACGGGCTGCACGCGGCCTTCGAGCATCGTTCCCCAGACCGCGATGTCCTTCAGCTTCTCGGGCGCCACCGCGTACGGGCTCTGCTCGAGGATCGTCAGGTTCGCATCCTTGCCCACCTCGATCGAGCCGACCTTCTTCTCCTGCTGGATCGAGTAGGCCGCATCGATGGTCACGGCACGGAGCGCGACATCGAGCGGCACCCTGTGCTGCGGACCGGCCACCGGCCCCTCGGCCGTGGCTCGTGTCACCGCCGCCCAGACGAGCTGCATCGGCTTGGCCGGAGCCATCGGCATGTCGGAGTGGAAGGAGAGCGAGCCGTTGGCCTTCAGCACGTCGCCATGTGGCACCATGTTGGCCGCACGCTCGGGACCAATGCCGAGCTTGGCGTAGCGCCCGGCAAGGGCCGTCACGTAGTACGGGTTCGAGCTGACGAGGCCGCCCATCCTGATCCACTTGGCGACCTGGTCGGGTTGTGCAAAGCCGAAGTGCACGAGCACCGTGCGGTGGTCCGTGCGCGGCTTGCGCGCCATGGCCTTCTCGAGAGACGCGAGTACCACGTCCAGCCCGGCGTCGCCGTTGTTGTGGATGTGGATCTGGTAGCCCGCATCCCAGTAGGTCTGGAACATGAAGTCGAACGCCGGCGGTTCGACGATCCAGGCGCCGTGGTGGCCGTCGGTGTAGCCGGCCTTCATTTGCATGAGCTGGCTGTAGATCGCGCCGTCAGTGAAGAGCTTGACCTGGTTGGGCAGGTACCAGGTGCGCCCCTTGCCCCAGTTCTCGACCTTGCGCGTCTCGGCCAGCAGACTCGCCGCGTCGTTGGGCTTGATGGCGAAGAAGCTCTTCCCGTCGCCGATGAAACAGTGGTTGAAGGGGGTGGCGTCGTCCGAATGCACGGCGTTGATCGCGTCCTGCATCGGCTTGCTGAGGAAGCCGCCCGGTTCGCAGGCCAGCGTGATGCCGTTGCGGTGATAGTAGGTCTCGCTGAACTCGAGGCCCGCGCGGAACTGATCGGCCGAGGCCATGTAGGGCGCGACCTTGGGCAGAAGCGCAAGCATCCCTGCCTCGAAGAAGTGGCCCTTGGGCAGGCTCAACTGCTCCTGCGCGGGCTTGGGCAGGGACCTGACCAAGCCCTCGTCGATGCCGGTGAGCTCGAGAGCCGCGTCGTTGAGGAAGAGCTCGTGCCCGGAGCGGTGCCAGACGATGACCGGAAAGTCCGGCGCGAGCTTGTTCAGCTTCTCGCGCGACATCTCGCCGTGGAAGTAGTGGTGATAGCCCCAGGTCACGAACGGCACGTTCTTGTCCTTGTGCCCTGCGAGTGCTTCCTTCAGGCGCTCCTGGTAGCCCTGCTCGTCGCGCACCGCGGGCGAGAAGCCGTCGATCGCGTCCCAGTCCTCGATCGAGATCACCTTGGTGTTCATCGTCAGCGCGGCGAGCACCGGGTGCACGTGCTGCTCGACGAAGCCGGCGATCACTACCTTGTCGTTGAAGGTCTCATCGAGACGGGCGTCCATGCCGGCGGCAGCGACAACCTCCGCGCGCGTGCCCACGGCGACGAACTTACCTTCCTGAACCGCGATCGCTTCGGCGCGCGGCTTCTTCGGGTCCATGGTGATGAATTCGCGAGCGGTGTAAATCACCGTCGGGCTGGAAGTCGCGGTCAACGTTCCGCCGAGGTCCTGCAACGTGCCGGCCTTTGCCCAAACGACACTCGTCAGGGCAAGCATGAAGGCCGCCGATGTGGTGTGTAGTTTCTTGAACGTGATCATATTCCTTCCCCAGGGATGGGCCGGCTAACGCCGGCGCCGGCGACGCCGTCTGCTGGTACACGAATCTCGTCGAGGCGGTGTACGCGTCGCTCGCGGGGCTCGGGCAGGACGAGAGCTACGCCTTCTCATCGCTCCGTCCCGGCGTCGCGTGGGCGGAAGCGCGGCAGCGTGATCTCGTCCGTGAGGTCGTCGAAGACGACCTCGACCGGCATGCCGATGCGGATCGCCTCGTTCGGGCAATCGACGAGGTTCGAGTGGAAGAAGGGGCCCTCCTCGAGCTCGACGACGATCACGTTGTAGGGGACGCGATCGGCGAGCTCCGGGCGAAAGACCTGATGGACGATCGAGAACGTGTGGACCACGCCGCGGCCGCTCGCGCGCACCCATTCCATTCCTTCGCGCCCCGCATCGGGGTCCGAGACGGCGGGCCAGTGGTAGCGGCCCGTGGAGCGCGAGCGCTGCAGGAGGAGCTCGTGACGGCGGCACCCCTCCCAGAACGGGCGGTCGAGGTCGTCCGGAGCGAAGTCGAGCGGGTTGCGGGGGGACGTCGTCACAGCCCGGCTCCGAGCAGCGCGGTCGCGTGCGCCCACGTGTTCTGCACGCCGCCGTTTCCGCCGTGGCCGCTGACCAGGGCGACCTCCGCTTCGGAGACCTGCGTTGCGCCGCCTTCGCCGCGCAGCTGGCGGATCCCCTCGACGAGCGCCGTGAAGCCCGTCGCATAGTAGCCGGAGAGCTGGCCGCCACCGGTGTTCGTCGGGATGCGGCCCGTCGGTCCGGTCTCGCCGGCGGCGACGAACGGGCCGCCTTCTCCTTCGCCACAGAAGCCGTACTCCTCGAGCTGCATGATCACGGAGATCGTGAAGGGGTCGTAGAGCTCGGCGACGTCGACCGAGCCGAGATCGATGCCGGCTTCTCCGAAGGCACGCTCCCGTGCGGGCGCGATGTCGTCGTGATGTGCGTAGACGCTCCGCTCGTACCAGTTGCGGATGTTGTGCCCCGTTCCGGTGCCGAGCACCCGGACGGGAGCGCCGCGCAAGTCGCGCGCTCGTTCGGCAGTCGTGACGAGGACGCACACTCCACCGTCGGTGTCGCGGCAGCAGTCGAGCAGGCGGAGCGGCTCGCAGATCATGCGCGAGCTCTGGTGATCCTCGAGGGTGATCGGCCGGCCGTACCCCAGCGCTTCGGGACGGAGGGCGGCGTACGCTCGCTGCGTGACCGCCACGGCCCCGAGCTGCTCCGACGTCGTCCCGTAGAGGTGCATGTGTCGCTGAGCGTGGAGCGCGTGGCTCGTTGACGGACCCACCATGCCGAAGAGCTCGGGATAGCCGTAGCCGTAGCGGCCGTACCCCGAGCCGCCGCGGAACGACGACGGCGACACGCCGTAGCCGAGCGCGACGACCGTGGCCTGCCCGAGAGCGAGAACGCCGCGCGCGACGATCAGCGCCGAGATCGCGGTTGCGCCGCCGGAGGCGAGGCTCCAGGAGAAGAGGGGACCGAGGCCGAGGTAGCGGAGATCCTCGAAGACGACACCGCCATGGCACGCGATGTAGCCGTCGACGTCGCGCCGGCAGAGGCCGGCGTCTTCGAGCGCCCGGTCGAGCGCCTCGCGCCGGAGCTCCCGCTCGGGGATCCCGAGCTTTCGTCCTTGTCGCGTGACGCCGACGCCGACGACGACGCAGTCGCGTGCGCTCAGCTCGGCCACATCACCGCCTGCAGCTCGGTGTACTCCTCGAGTCCGAAGCGTCCGTTCTCCCGGCCGATTCCGGAGCGCTTGAACCCGCCCGACGGCTTCGTGAAGGTGTTGACCGCGCCGTTGATGGCCACCCCGCCCGTTCGGATTCGACGCGCCAAGTCGATCGCGCGACGCGTGTCTGCGGAAAGGATTCCGCCGAAGAGGCCGTACTCCGAGTCGTTGGCGATTCGAACGGCATCTTCCTCGTCGGCGAACGGAATCACGGAGACGACGGGTCCGAAGATCTCCTCCTGAGCGATGCGCATGTCCGAGCGCACGTTGCCGAAGATCGTGGGCTCGACGAACCAACCACGCTCGAGGGCGGGCGGGCGTCCGCCTCCGGTGGCGAGGTCGGCGCCCTCGCGGCGGCCGGAGGCAATGTGGTCCTCGATCGCGGCGCGCCGCTCCGGGCGGATGACCGGCCCGAGGAGAACGCTCGGATCGGCGGGATCGCCGATCTTGACGTTCTTCTCGACGAACTGCGCCATCTTCCTCACGAGCTCGTCGTGCCGCGAGCGGCTGACGAGCACGCGCGTCGCCATCGCGCAGCCCTGTCCGGCGTGAAAGAAGGTGGGGACGCACGCGCTCAGCACCGCGGCGTCCAGGTCGTAGTCGTCGAGAACGAGGAGGGCGGACTTCCCGCCGAGCTCGAGATGCACGCGCGTCAGGTTGCGCGCCGCGATCTCCATGATGCGCTTGCCGACCCCGTTCGATCCGGTGAAGCTCACCTTGTCGATGCGAGGATCCTCGACGAGCGCGCGACCCAGCTCGGCGGACTCTCCGCAGACCACGTTGAAGACACCCGCTGGAACACCCGCTTCGGCGACGACCTCGGCGATCATCAGGTCGACCAGGGGACCCCAGGGCGAAGGCTTGACGACCATCGTGCAGCCTGCGGCTAGCGCGGGCGCGAGCTTCTGCACGGTGACCCAGAGAGGGAAGTTCCAGGTCGGGATCAGCACGCACACGCCGACCGGCTGGCGGACGACGAGAGTGCTCACGGGTTTCGCGCCCGAGGGCACAGGCGGCTCGACGAGCGGGAGCGGCTCTTCGAAGGAGTGCTCGCGCGCCAGCTCCGCGTAGTTTCGGATCAACTGGATCGGCGCATCGAGCTGCTGACCGTGTGTCATCGACGTCGCGCCGTGCGCGCGGACGAGGATCTCGCGGAACTCCTCCTTACGACGCTCGACCCCATCGGCGATGCGGAGGAGAAGCGAGGCGCGCTCGCCGACCGGCATCCGCGGCCAGGGACCTTCGTCGAAGGCGTGACGCGCCGCCGCCACCGCGCGCTCGACGTCGGCGACGCCCGCATCGGGTGCGCGCGCGATTTCCTCCTCGGTCGCGGGGTTGGGCAGGGAGTACGATCGACCGTCTGTTGCGTCGATCCACTCGTCGCCGACGTACATTTTCCAGGTTTTCATGTGCACCCGGGTGCTCGAGCGGCCTCGGGGAGGCCCGCTACAGCACCTCCTTCGCGCGAAGCGCGCTGATCTCGTCCCAGCCGAGGCCCAGCTCGAGGAGTACTTCCTCGGTGTGTGCGCCGACTTCCGGTCCCGGGCGGAGCGGCGGCACGCTCTCGTCGAACTGACACGGGTTCGAGACCAGGTCGAACCGCTCGCCGTTCCCGCCGTCGACTTCGGTGAGGTATCCGTTGGCGCGCGCCTGAACGTCGTCGCGCAGCTCGCGGACGCTCTGCTGCGGCTCCCACGCTGCATCCAGCCCGGCCAGCTGCTGCTCCCACTCCGCCAGCGTCCGTGTGGCGAACAGCTCCTTCAACTCCTTCGTGCAGACGGCAGCGTTCTCGCGACGCGCAGTTGCGTCGGCGTATCGGGGGTCGGCGACCCATTCCGGACGACCGAGGTGACGACAGAAGTCGGCCCAGTGCCGGTCGGCCTGGAGCATCACGAGCGCGAGGAAGCGGCCGTCGCGCGTACGATAGGTCGCGGTGAGTGGATTTGCGGGCGCCGCTCGCATGGCGGCGTGCGGTTCGTAGTCCGCGTTGCCGGCGTACACGACGTCGGACGACAGGACCCACATCGCCGTTCCCAACAGCGAGACGTCGACCACGGACGGTTCGCCGCGGCGCTCGCGGCGGAAGAGCGCGGCGGCGATGCCGAAGGCGAGGTTCATGGCGGTCGTGTGGTCGCCGAAGCCGGGCCTTTGCATCACCGGACCCTCCGCATCGGGTGGAGTGAGCGTGTGCGCGATGCCTCCACGCGACCAGAAGGCGGACATGTCGTAGCTGGGACGATTCGCATCCGGTCCGCGAACGCCGAGCCCGTGCCCGCGAGCGTAGATGAGCTCCGAATTGCGGGAGCGCAGCGCTTCGACACCGAGACCGAGCCGCTCGAGAGAGGCGGGGCGAAAGCTGGTGAGAAACACGTCCGCCTTCCCGACGAGCTCGAGGAGGAGCTCGCGCCCCTCCTTTTGCTTGATGTCGATGCCCACGCTGCGCTTGCCGCGGTTGTTCTGGTGCATGGCGAGGTCGGGACCGGTGCGACCGCTCCCCAGGCCCTGCGTGCGAAGTCCTCGTACGGGATCGCCACGTCGAGGATCCTCGACCTTGATCACGTCCGCCCCGAGATCCGCCAGGAGCGCACCGGCCGAGGGTACGAAGATCCACTGCGCCAGCTCGACGATGCGTACGCCGTCCAGGATGCCGCTCATCGCGGAGCCTCTGCGAGTGGTCGCGTCCGCGGGAGGAATGTCGCGGCGTAAGCGTCGAGTCGCTCGTCCCGATTCGCCGGCTGCACGTCCATCGCGAAGAGGATGAGCTGATCCGCGCCGGCCTCGGCGCAACGGAGCATCGTGTCGCGATCGACGGGACGCAGGTAGCCGCAGACGTTCACGCGAATCTCTCGGCGCGCTCTTCCGACCCGGTCGAGCTCGGCCTCGAGCCGGGCGACACGCTCGCGCAGCTCCTCGGGCCCGAGGTTGAACGCGTACCAGCCGTTGCCCCACTGCGCGGCGCGGCGAATCGCACCATCGCCGTTCCCGCCGACGTGCACGGGCAACGGACTCTGGACGGGCTTCGGCCAGTGTCGACACGGCGGCAGCCGGTAGTGCGGCGTCTCGCAGGCGGAGGGATCCTCCTCCCAGAGCGAGCGCATCACGCGGAGGTAGCTGTCGTTGCGCCGTCCGCGTGCAGGGTAGGGGACCTCGAGGGACTCGAACTCCTCACGCACCCAGCCGAGGCCCAGGCCGAGATCGAGCCGTCCGCCGGAGAGATGGTCGATGGTCGCCGCGAGCTTCGCCGTCTGTACGGGATTGCGCTGCGGTGCGATCGCGACACCGGTTCCGAGTCGGATGCGCTCCGTCGCGCACGCGAGATAGGCGAGCGCGGCGAAGGGATCGAAGAGGCCATACTCCCCGGCCACGAGCGACGATCGCTCCGAGAACGGCGGCTTGGAGCCCAGCCGATCGAAGAAGACGATGTGCTCGGCGACCCACAGAGAATGGAAGCCTCGCTCCTCGGCCGCACGCGCGGTCGCTGCGAGGTCCGGTCCGGTGAGCATGGGACCGGTCGTGCTGACGAAGAGCCCGACGTCCATTGCTTCTCGCTAGAGGTGGTAGAGCCTTGCGGCGTTGCCGTAGAGAATCTTGCGGCGCTCCTCGTCCGGAAAGTCTCGCATCCAATCGTCGGTCAGCTTCCGACTGTTGGGCCACGTCGTCTCGGAGTGCGGGTAGTCGCTCGACCACATGATGTTGTCGATGCCGATGTGCTCGCGCTCGCGGAGCCCGACCGGGTCTTCCATGAAGGTCGCGTGAATCTGGCGCTTGAAGTAGAAGCTCGGCGGCTTGCGGAGCTCGCTCTTGGTCCAGTGCCGGTGCTTCTCCCAGATGTGGTCGAGGTAGTGCTGGGTGAACGAGAGCCAGCCGAGCTGTCCCTCGACCGAGACGACATGCAGGTCCGGATACCTCTCGAGCACGCCGGAGAGCGCGAACCGCGAAACCGCTTCGGCCATCGCGAACTTGCTCATCAAGAGGTCGCTCATGAAGCCGACGGCATCCAGGCTCGGCATCTCGGCCGCGCGACCGCGGCCGCCCACGTGGATCGCGGCGGACCAGCCCTGGTCGAGGATCGTGCGCCACAGCCCGTCCCACGCCGGTTCGAACCAATCGCCCTTTCCTGGGAAGCGAGGGATCAAGCAGCCTCGCAGTCCCCGGCCGGCGGCGCGCTTCGCCTCGGCGATCGCGACCTCCGGCGCGTCGCACGGGAGGTATGCGATTCCGAGCAATCGCTTCGGGTCCGTGGCGCAGAAATCCGCCAGCCAATCGTTGTAAGCGGCGTAGCTCGCTCGGCGAAGCTCGGCGTTCAGCGAGGGGAGAGGTCCACCGCCGTAGAGCACCTCGGCACGGACCTGGTCCGCGTCCATGTCCTCGAGTCGCGCGTGCGGGTCGAAGCCGCCGGAGCGCTGCTCCGCGAGGCGACGGATGCTCCAGCTGTATTGCTCGGGCTTGCGACCCGCCATGTTGTTGATTCCGAGGAGCGGCGTGCGTCGGCCCTCGAAGACCTCGAAGTCGCCCTCGTCGGTGGACTCGACGCGCGGCGCCTGGTCGCGCAGCGATGTGGGGAGGTACTCCGCCCACATGCTGGCGGGCGGATTCACATGGGAGTCGGCGGAGATCAGCTCGTACGACGTCATGGTTCCTCCAATGGACTCTTCGTGGCGCCGACTAGCGCGCGAGGTATCCCCCATCGACGGGTAGAGCGATCCCCGTCACGTTCGAGGAAAGATCAGAGGCCAGATAGAGAGCCGCCTTCGCGCAGTCCTCCGCTTCGATCGGGCGACCGAGTGGATGCAGGCCGCCGATCAGCGCGAGAAGCTCGGGTGGCTTGGGCTGGAACGCCGCTTCGATCGGGACGGAGAAGTTCGTGTCGATCGCGCCCGGGCAAAAGCAGTTGACGCGGATTCCGAGCGCCGCCACTTCGATCGCAAGCGCTCTCGTGAGCTGGATCACGGCGGCTTTGGTGACGCCGTAGGGCACGCCTCCCCAGCCGACCATCCCGGCCGCGGAGCCGGTGTTCACGATCACGCCGCCGTCCCCTTGAGTCTTGAAGCGTGAGAGCGCGTGCTTGCACCCGTGAACGACACCGAGGAGGTTCACCTCGATCAGGCGGCTCCAGTCGGCGGCATCGTGCTCTTCGAACTTCATGCCAGGTCGCGGCGTGCCGACACCCGCGTTGTTGATCATGACGTCGAGACGCCCGTGACTCGAAACCGCGAAGTCGACGACCTCGCGAACCTGCTCCTCGCGCGTGACGTCGCACGGAACGAAGCGAGCTTCGGCGCCACAGTCGTCGCGGAGGAGCCGCACCGTCTCCCGACCCCACTCTTCGCGCAGGTCGCAGCCGACGACGCGCGCACCCTCGCGAGCGAAGAGCCGAGCGGTCGCCCGTCCAAC